>Ga0207667_10000888_pt1 | contig 38094 bp, 40 predicted proteins | sample KBSCornC52_FD_184301 | JGI IMG/M metagenome (GOLD analysis project Ga0207667, IMG submission 184301) | Corn rhizosphere microbial communities from Kellogg Biological Station, Michigan, USA - KBS Corn C5-2 (SPAdes) (version 2) | ecosystem: Host-associated > Plants > Roots > Rhizosphere > Soil ...
ACATTCAAAAAGGACTTATCTCTAGATGTCGATGAGGAGGATGAACTTACCGGAAGGTATATGGCGGAGAGCGAGGGATTCGAATTTCGTGTAAGGTTCTGTCGAATCAGAATCACGATAACATACACTTTTATAACAACTTGCAAATAGATTGCCAGCTCAAAATCTAGAGTAACTGGTTGGCTTTAATATCCAGTGGTACCCCCGTTAGTACCCCCGCGCTGTTTTCCTGCCTTAGCCGTCTTCCCTGAGCTCTTGAAACCGCACCCTTCCTGATCACACCACTACTTCCCCTCACTGCACCTCAAAGCTCGAGTCATCGATTCTGCCATTGAACAAATTGGAGACTAAAAAGGTCATGAGCTCAATGGGGGCCATGGAAGTGTTGTCGGTAGCAAGTAAAAGTGTCCGCTTTTGAGAACAAATGAAGTGTCCGGTTATTAAAAGTCAGCCGTAGTAGAGGCGGTGGGAAAGTGCGAATCCCGCGTTTTCTGCGGGATTTGCAAGTTGAGAGGGAAAGTCTGTTTTTGGACTTTTCCTCTCAACGTCTTTTCCACCGCCTTGATTTGTTTTTTGGTCAGCGGCGTCAGCAGTTTTCCTTCCGCGCTGTAGTGGCCGACGCGATGTCCTGCAACCATCAACGTCAGGGTAGTGTCCATGTGTTCGTGGATGATCACCTTGCATCCAGCCAGGGTGGGACGCCACTCGGCACGCTCGATCTGCATGACCAGATTGCGAAAGCTTACTGTGTTATCTCGATCGACGTGCGCTCGTATCGTTGCGTGAAGATCATTTCGAGGTTCCTGTTCCGGCAGGATATAAATGCCGTGCCGCGTTGCGCGGCCGGAACCGTGAAATGCTGGTTGAACTCGGCGATGTAGTGATCGTTAAGAAACTGGTTGGCCTCTTCCAGAGTGCGGATCCCATGCAAACGTAGCTCTTGGGGCAATCGCCCCTGCCACGTAGAGAAGTTGCGTTCCGAGCGGCCTCGTGCCTGCGGAGAGTAGGACGGAATCATCTGCACTCCCAGTTCCTTCATCGCTCGACCTACCTGCGTGGGACGCTCATAATCGACCTTGCCACCGCTCTTGGGCGTCCGCCAGAAATGGGCTCCGCGGTCCGAATACAAGGAACAGAACAGACCTTTTCGTTCGATCACTGCACGTAATCCTGCCATCACCGTAAAGGTCGTTTCCTCCGCCGCCAGCTGCGCATAGTAGATCTCGCTGGTTGCATCATCCAGGATCACGATCAGATCGTGCCGACGCTCATCCTGAAACCACTGGTGATCGCTGCCATCGATGTGCAACATCATCCCCGGCAGAGGACGCCGCTCGCGCCGCTTGCGGTGCACCCCGCGCTTGGCCTTGCGCTTCACCAGACCGGCGGTCTGCAATGCCTGCTTCACCCACGTGTAGCTCAATCCGATCTGATGCTCCTCGAGCAGCTTCTCGTGAAAGTGCCGCACGTTCAGATCGAAATACTTCTCTCGATACAGGGCGAGAACCTCGTCGGCTCTGACCTTCGGAACCCGCCGCCGGCTCGGTGTCCCTCGGCGACGGTCCAGTAAGCTCTTCGGCCCTTGCTCTTCCAGCCGTTTCCGCCAACGGCGCATCTGCCGGTCGCTGATGCCCATTAACTCCGCCGCTTGCCACCACTTGATCTTCCCGGCCGTGGCACGTAACAGCACTTCCTGTAACTTCATCGCCCGCTCCGCCGCGGTCCTCGGATAGATGATCTCCATGCTCTCGCGCATGGTTCTATCCTTGCCGCCCGAAATGCGGACACTTCACTTGCTAAAAACACCGGACATATTATGTGCTAACGACAGGGGCCATGGAAGTGTTTACCGAGGAGTAATTGACGAACTGCCGGTTGACGAATTGCCTAACGGTGATTCAGGCGGAATCGCAGAACACTGACCATGAACGTGCAATTTTCAAACCCGAGACTCGATGTCGATCATCTCAGCCTCAGAATAATTCACGAGGAATCTCCCGTGGGTTCGTAGACCCTTCTCGATGGCAATGATGCTGAGTATGGCGCAGACATCGTCGGCGGCTTCGGCCCGCATTACTTCTTTCGCACCGATCTCGGCTAGTTTCCGAATCGCCTGAAAATAGTCTTCCGCAATCCATTCCGGAACCTCTGGATTCTTACCTTCAGTGCGAGCCAATTCGATGATTGCGACAATCGCATAAGTGTTCCAGTCGATCACGCCTCGTTCTTGATAAATTCTGACGAGAAAAGGAACAGCTGCGAATGAGGCATCACCAACGTCTCCTTGGTTTTGGAGTTCCTCCCAGAGTTCATGCCAGACCCTTGCGGTGTCTTGCTCAGTTTCGAGTCTTCTGAGCAGCGGACGTGGGTCGAACGGCATCTTGTATCCTCCGGTCATCTTCGACTATCCTCCGGTCATCTTCGACCAACGAGCGTCTTCAAGGCTGATCATGGGATTCTCGGATATTTTGTGATCTCAAGTTCGTCGAGTCCGGGAGCTATCGGGAACAGATACTTATTTCAAATCCATCCACCCACTCCTCAATATCCTTTAAAACTTCCGCTTCATTCGATTTGAAGACATAGTGATTCGCGTTGGGAATGCGGATCACTTTCGCGGTCGGCTGCCGCTTTCTGCTTTTCGTCCGTCGGAGTGCCGCCACCCATGTTGTGCGGATCGGCGAAGATCGCCAGCACCGGATTCTTGATTTCGGTGTATTTCTGCTCACCCGCCATGATCGCTTCTGAGCTGATTCGGCGGCGATCCTTCTTATCTGGCGCAGGTCGATTCGGAATGTCAGTTTGACCTTCCAACTCTTTTTGACGGGCAATCAAGTCTTTCTGGTACCGGGGCAGATCGGTCTCCAGCATCTCTGCAATGATGGCGCGAATCGCACTCGGATTTTGCGCATCGGAAAGTTCATTCATCTTCTGGCGCAGCGCATTGCCATCAAGCCTGAAGTCACCGCGCGTGGCATCATACAGGGCATACGGATACCCCGCATCCAGGTAAATCAGCCCCGCGACACGTGCTGGAAAGCGGCTCCCAATCGAGCTCAATTCTTCTCCCGCAATCGAATGACCCACGAGAATCGGCTTCTCGAGTCCCAGCTTGTCGATCACGGCAACTACATCATCACCCAGCTGGTTTGCCGAATAGACATCGCCGCTCACTGGTGGTGTATCTGACACGCCGTAGCCACGGCGCGTAATTCCGTATACGTGATACTTGTTCGCCAGCTTTTCGGCAAAGCCGTCGAATACATGCGCATCATTCCCCAGCCCAGTTAACAGGACCAGTGGGCGGCCCTTGCCGCCCCAATCGAGTACCTCGAGCCTGACACCCGGTTCAACCGTTACAAACTGTGCCGCGTGCTTTGATGGATCGGTTGCCCATGCTGTGCTTTTGGTAGCACGCTCGAATGGCAGCACAATCGGCATATTGCCTTCCATCCAGGTTCCTGCAATCGACTTGCCATCGTCGGACATCTTTCCTTCATAGCTGCGATCGATCATCGATGATTTGAACTTCAGCACACCATTCTGAAACGTTATCGTCGCCATGGGAACGCTCTGAGGGCTCTGATCGATGCTGTACCAGACGGCCTCCAAGGTTCCAGCATCAGTTTTTGAAACCTTCACCACGAGCCGCAGATCGAATTGGGGATGTTGGTCTGTCTTGAGGAAATGCAGTGTTCCTTGCCAAGTCCCGGCAATATCCAGTGCCGAAGCTGCTGGGGGTGCCGACTGTGATGCAGGCACTGCGGGCAGCGCGGTCGCCCGTATTTGATTGGCTGCAAGTAGCAATGCCGTCGCTGCGACAATGCGACAGGTCAACCTAAGCAATAGCTTCCAGCAACAATGAGGTTCGCGCCTCATGCTTCCCGTGCTCATCATTGAGAACCCTTCTCTCGCCGCGGCTTGGAATTTGCGAGATTGACACATCGATGCTCCTCCGCTATTGCGGTGCCTTTCAGTGTACTTCGGAAGGTCCACATTTTGTCGTCGAACAATCGCGCTGCTCGCCCCGGGGGACTTTGTGGGTGAAGGCGCGCTCGCGACGGTTCCCGGGCTGTGTATGTCCACGGCCACTGCGATCAGAAACTGCACGGCGCTCAAGATAATGCGAGAAGAGATGATTTACGTCATGCATCAAGAACATGAGTTCTCTAATCTGTTCTTGAAATTTCTGCTGGACCGCTGCATGCGGACGCAAGCCGATCTAGTGGAATCAGCTTTTCAATTCCAGCGAAAAACGTTTGGCTCGAATTCTTCTACTGATGGCAGAGTTCGGCAAACCCGGGGCGCCGGAAACTTTCATTCCTCCGATTACTCAAGAGACGCTGGCAGAGATGATCGGCACCACGCGGTCTAGGGGCAGCTTCTTCATGAACCGCTTTCGCAAGCTTGGATTTGTCAGTTACAACGGGCGAATCCAGGTGCACAAGGCACTACTCAATGTGGTGTTACTTGATCAGCTCCCCGAGCATAAGGCGCGGAAGCCGAAGATTCTTTCAATTCCTTGAAGCGGTGCTGCAAAGGAACCCCTAGCGTGGTGAGCAAAATTGAACAACATTCTTCCTGCAAGTGAGGCATGCTGATCATTAAACAAATTTTGTGCTCATGAGGTAGGAATGCTCGTTAAGCCAGAGAAACTTCTGATCGTCGACGAGGACGAATCTGTTCGCGCGACTTTGTCACTTGTCTTTTCTGCACTTGGATATTACGTGCGATCCAGTGAGGATGGTCAGTTGGGGCTCTCTGAGCTCACTAAGGATCTTCCCAACGTCCTGCTGACAGACCTGAACATGTTGCGGATGTCCAGCCAAGCCTTTCTCTTGAGTGTCAGACGCCGTTTTCCCTCGATCTGCGTAATCGCGATGGGCAAAGACCTTATAGGCCATCGCGTGCCCAATGGGGTTGCGGCCGACGCAGTTTATCAAAAGGGAGAAGGTCCGGTTTGCTTGGTCAAGATCGTGGAAGCCATGATAGGGACGAAGCGCCCAACCAGACGTCTGAGTATGGATGATCTATTCGGATTTAAGGTCTTCGAAGTGATTCCGCCTCATCCTAGTGCGGAGGCTTTGAGGCTTCCTGCTAATCGCAAACTAATATCTCCCACCCGAAAGTGCGACCGCGATGGTGGGATTGCGCTGACAATTCAGCGGGGAATCTCCTATTAAGAGTCTCTTCCGAGTCGACGTGTAATTTGTATCCGATACGCGATCGTCTCCCCGTTTTTGCCACTCCACAGGACATAGAGCCGTATTGACCATTCATAGAGGCCCAGGTTCTGCCAACATCTCCAGGTGCAGAGCTATGTGCTGCGGCAATCGAATAACCAGACCAGCCATGCCTGGAGTTGACGCTTCATATCTGCGGGGTGACCGTGAATTCGTCGATTTGGATATTGAAATCGGGATCAATTCCGTCCTGGGAGTCAGGTCGGGAAGGTGCGCGCACTCGTTGGTCCCTTAAGCTGCATCTGGGAATAAAGTTCGCATCGGTGTTGCTCATGGTATTGGTCGTGGTTGGTATGGCAGCGCTATCGACGTGGGCACAATCGCAAGCGGTTTCTCGATCGGATGGCTCCTTGGAAGCCGCAAGAAGCACGATTACACAAGAGACGCAGGACCTGGGGTACATAGTCCCGACGAGCTCAACTAAGTTAAAGACCTTCGCTTTTGATGCGTTCGGACCGTACGCGTTGGTGAGCGGAGCTTTATTTGGTGGGCTTGATCAAGCCACAAATACGCCTCCCGAGTGGAGGCAAGGCTTTGGTGGGTATTCAAAAAGATTCGGGTCCGACTTGGGAATTGCAGCGGCAGGAACCACGACTCGCTATCTACTGGCAGACGCCTTGAAGCAAGATACGCTCTATTACCGGTGTGAATGCCGAGGCCTGTTTCCACGATTGCGTCACGCCGCGGTCTCAACTTTGTCGGGTCGCAGCGGGCGAGACGGTCATCGCGTGTTCTCTATTCCCGCACTCGTGGCGCCGTACGCAGGTTCGCTGACTGCGGTCTATGCTTGGTACCCAAGCCGCTATGGAGTGAAGGATGCATTCAGAATGGGTAACTACTCACTTCTCGAAACCATTGGAGGCAACATCGGTCTGGAGTTCTTCTATAGCGGGCCCCATTCCCTGCTTTCACGCATACATTTGAATAATTCTCACGGCTCGCCGATTCATGGGCCGAATCGATGAGCGACCGCGGAATTGCGCCTGCGGATCTAATGGTCCCCCCGCTTCGGACTCGGCAGAAGAATGATGTCCCCATCTTTGTGAGCACTGCAAAAAGAGTTTTCACTACGTTCTTTGAGTGGTTTGGAAGCCTGGGACTCTTCACCTGGCAGGTGCTCAAGGCCGCTGTAACGCCACCATTCGAGTGGCGCGAGTTGATACGACAGCTCGACGAGGTCGGCTCGAAGTCCTTCCCACTTGTAGCCCTCGCCGGTGCTGCTATTGGTGTGGTGATCTCGCTGGAGGCGAGATACAGCTTGAGCCGGTTCGGCGCCAAATCGTTGTTTCCGGCAACGCTTGTCTACTCCGTGATTCAGGTGATGGGCCCCATCATCACCGGATTGGTTGTGAGCGGCCGCGTTGGCGCCGGTATTGGCGCCGAGTTGGCGTCGATGAAAGTGACTGAGCAGATTGACGCTATCGAGGCGTCAGCCATCAATCCTTACAGGTTACTGGCTGCGACACGAATTCTGGCCTGCATCCTAATGCTGCCTTTGTTGACTCTTGCAGCCGATGCATGCGCTTTGCTGACCGGGTGGTGCGCTCAGGCCCTGGTCGAGCCACTTTCATTTCATCAATTCATTGAAAGTGGATTCAGTGGCGCGACGTTCAATGCATTCCTTCCACCTACATTCAAGACTGCAGTGTACGGCCTAATCATCGGCCTCATCGCATGCTTTCAGGGAATGCGTACGAGCGGAGGCGCCGCAGGTGTTGGTAGGGCAGCCACTAACTCGGTCGTGGTGGGCTCGCTTTTCCTTATTCTGGCCGACGTTGTGCTGGTGAAATTCATTCTCGTCTTCTTTCATTAACCGCTGCTGAATGGTCTGGAGAATCGAACATGGCAATAACTTATGACAATGCGATTAAGCAGGATATAGGGCGAGACGACACGCCGTCTTTTATCGAAGTCGAGCATTTGCATAAATCTTTCGGTACTCACAAGGTCCTGGATGGGATAAGCCTTAATGTGAGCCGCGGAGAGACTCTAGCCGTGCTTGGACGCAGCGGTACCGGGAAGAGCGTACTGCTCAGGCTGATTATCGGTATTGAAAAGCCCGACTCTGGTTCGGTGCTCATCCACGGCCAAGACATCGCCGGGCTCGGGCTGGACCAACTGGGAGCAATCAGAAAAAAGATGGGCTTCCTCTTTCAGCATGCGGCGTTATATGACTCGCTTACTGTAGCTGAGAACGTTGCCTTCCCACTCGAGCATCATCGGATAGACATGACCGTGTCAGAGCGAGCCGATCGCGTACGGCAGCTATTGGTCGAAGTGGGGATGGAAGGCGATCTCGACAAAATGCCTTCTGATATCTCAGGTGGTATGCAAAAACGTGTAGGTCTGGCGCGGGCTCTGGCCCTAGAGCCGGAGATTCTGCTGCTGGATGAACCTACCGCGGGACTCGATCCTATAAGTTCGGGAGAGATCGACGATCTGATCTTAACGCTTCAGAGAGAAAGGCAGATGGCGTCCATAGTAGTCACCCATGATCTTCATAGCGCCAAGTCGATAGCTAGCCGTCTGGCCCTGTTGAATGCGGGCACCGTAGTTATTGAGGGTGCGTTTGACGAACTCCAACAGAGTGACATCAATTTCGTGAAGAAATTTCTGAAGCAATAGTAGGAGAAATCATGTCGAGATTAGCAAGACTCGGAGCATTCATCGTTGCGACTCTGGCAGTATTGGCCACGGGCGTCTTCATCATTGGGAGCAAGGAGTATCTCTTCGCTTCCACATACCAACTCAAGGCGCAGTTTGATAACGTTGCGGGTTTGGCTGATGGAGCGGACGTACAGGTCGGTGGTGTGCATAGCGGGATGGTCACCGGCATCGAATTGCCCCGGAAGCCCGGAGAGAAGGTTACGGTCATCATGGAACTCGCCAAGTCCACGCGCGAAATCATCAAGCACGATTCTGTGGTCTCAATCCAGACCGAGGGACTTCTAGGCAATCAGTTTCTGGCGGTTTCATTTGGATCTGCCGGACAAGCCGACGTAATGGATGGCGAAATCATAAAGAGTGCACCGCCGCTGCTCATGGCAGATTTATTTAAGAAAAGCAGCAGCATTTTGGATGACAGCCAAGAGGCGATTCAGAGTGCAGCTACGGCGACGGCCCACCTGAATTCAGTGAGTGCAAAAATCGATTCGGGTCAAGGGACAGTGGGAGCTCTCGTAAACGACAAGCAACTTTATAACAATTTGGCTCAGACAACCGCGACCCTGGATGCAACCATGCTTCAGGCACAGTCGGGCGTAACTGATTTTCGCGAGAACATGGAAGCCTTAAAGCATAACTTGTTCTTGAACGGGTACTTTAAGAAACGAGGATACGTGGACTCCTCCGAGCTGGCCGCGAACAGAATAGCCGAACTCCCGACAATTACACCGGAAAAGACGTTCATCTACGGAGCCAAGCAACTGTTTGATGGTCGCGATTCAGCCAAGATAAAGAATAAGAAGACTCTCCAAGCTGCCGGCGATTTCCTGGCGCAAGCCCAGTTCGGAGTCGCAGTTGTCATCGTTTCCACTGCCATGGATGGCGATACGAAGAAGGATCAGGTGCTCACCGAGGCGAGGGCAATGGTCATACGCGAGTACCTCGTTGAAAACTTCGGATTTGACGACAGCAAATTGAAGACATTGGGCCTAGGCAAGCAGGCTGTCACGGAAACTAATTCAGAATGGGGTTCCGTTCAGATTCTCATCTTCCCGAATCGAACAGAAGTACCGGAGACCGATCCTGTTGGCGGTAGCGCAACTACAACCGGAGACAGTCGGACAGTCCCGACGAACGTATCAGTAACTCACAAACCGTAGAGCCGCAGCGGGTGTGGAAGGCTCCCTTCTCAATTTTTGCCGAGCTGTCCCGACTTTCGTATTTGTGCTCATTTAAGACCGAACTAACTCTATTTCCCACGTCCTGTGAGGAAATTGGCTCGATGTGAGCACTCTAGCTCAGCAATCGACCTAACGCTTTGAAAGAATCGTTAGAACGGCGTAACCCATAGTTATGACGTGAAGATACGAACCGAAGCGAGAACGACGATCGGAGTAGCGATATGCCGCTTACCACCGTCTTGATCACAATCGTCGCAGCAGGGCTTCTGTTGTGGCTTGTGAACAGGTTTATCCCGATGCAGGGACAAATCAAATCGATCCTGAATGGCGTCGTGGTGGTTGTGCTGGTCTTGTGGATCGCCAATCTCTACGGAATATTCGGATATCTCCAGCATTTCCGCGTTGGGCGTTGAATACCCATTCATTTCGGTTCGAAGTAGCTGCTGCCGCGAACGCGGGACAACAACGCAACATAACTATTCTCTGCCTCCAGGAGGCACCTTGAAAAACTCTCTTTTGTTACTGATAGGAAGTGCTATCAGTTTGGGCGTGTTTGCTCAGGCTAATTCGCAGACGACGATAGCTCTCGAATCAACTGTTCCCGTATCAACATTCCATATGACGGTAACTAGCCGTACGGTTCAGGCGGTCAACTACCGGCACCGTAGCGGAGCGACTGAAGTGAATCTTGCCGGAACGGCGCTCCTGCCTTCGTCCAGCGGCGAGGCAAAGGTGCGAACCAAGCGCGGCACTTTAGAAGTTGAAGTGGAATTCAATAACCTGCGGAGTCCAACTGTCTTTGGGACTGAATACCTGACGTATGTCATGTGGGCGATTTCGCCCGAAGGTCGACCTGTAAACCTAGGAGAAGTGCTCGTTGGCGACAACGATCGCAGCAAGCTTACCGCAACCACCGATCTGCAGGCATTCGCATTGATCGTGACGGCGGAGCCCTACTTTGCGGTCCGCCAGCCGAGCAATGTCGTTGTGCTTGAGAATGTGGTGACCGTAGATACGAAAGGGACCAGCGAACAAGTTAATGCCAAGTATGAACTGATGGAACGAGGTGGATACATTCCCACGGGTTACAAGTTCGATCCGGTGGTACTGAATGCTAACTTGCCCCTCGAATTTTACGAAGCTCGTAACGCGTTGCGCATCGCCGAATCTGAAGGGGCAGAGCAGTATGCCTCTGAGAGCTACCGGCATGCCGTCGAATTCATGAAGACCGCCGACGACTATGCAGTGAGGAAGAACGTGGAGAAAAAGCCACTGATTGCTGCAGCTCGACAGGCGGTCCAGACGGCAGAGGATGCGCGAGAAATCGCTGTCAAGAGGATTGATGCTGATAGCCGTGCGGCGGAACTACAGGCATCGACGGATGCGCAGGTCAAATCGCAGGCGCAAGCGGCCGACGCCACCCGAATGAAGGAGATGGCGCAGTCCGACGCAGCGATCTCACAAGCCAACGCAGTCAATGCGCAGGCCAATGAAGCGACGGCGCGAGCAAACGAGGCAACCGCCCATGCTGATGCGGCAAGTTCTCAAGCTGCAATGGTTGCAAATCAGAATGCGTCTGCAGCGGCGGTGAGTTCAGCCCAGGCCGACGCCGCAAATTCTCAGGCGGCGATGATCACAAACCAGAATGCATCCGTAGCGGCCATCAATGCGGCAAATGCAGATGCTGACCAATCGCGGTTAATCGCCCAGCAGGCGCAGGACAATGAGCAAAAGGCGAATAGCGAAAAGGCAGCGATGCGCGCGCAGCTGTCGGTTCAACTAAACAAGATCCTTGCAACGCGGGAGAGTGCACGGGGACTGATAATCAGCATGTCCGATGTCCTGTTTGACACGGGGAAGTATTCGTTGATGCCGGGAGCACGAGAGAAACTGGCAAAGGTCGCTGGAATCCTGATGGCATACCCCGGACTGAATATCGAAGTCGGCGGCTACACTGACGACGTCGGAAGCAATGAAATGAATCAGAAGCTTTCGGAGAACCGAGCCGGGGCAGTTCGCGATTACCTCGTGGCGCAGGGCGTAGCGAACAACACCGTTACTTCAAAAGGATTCGGCAATTCTATGCCGGTAGCTTCGAACGACAACTCCGCCGGAAGACAAGCCAATCGGAGAGTGGAACTGGTTGTATCGGGTGAGGCCATTGGAAGCCCGGTCAATACGACGACAGGAAGTCTGCGCTAATAAGATCGTCGATCCTCTGCGGACCTCTCAAAAGCCGCAGAGGAAGTGAAATTGCCTGCACGGATTTAAAGGATAGGGGAACGGATATGCTTGGAACCCTACTGATCGCAATACTGGCCTTGGCTCTCTTGGGTGCCCTGCCGCGGTGGTCGCATAGCCGCGGCTGGGGCTACTATCCAACGGGCGGAATCGCGCTCCTCCTGGTGATTGTAGTAGTGCTCCTACTCCTCGGATGGATGTGAACCAGGAGTCGTTTGAGCGGTATGTTAACGCCTGAGTGTTAGTAATAAGAATAATTCCAAAATGCTTGACCCAGCGACTCTCGCGGTATAAACCTTGGCCGAACTGTTCTCAGCCACCAATCTAAAGAACAAACATCGCTATTCCAGCTCCGAACATGGCGATTGTGGTAGCCGCTACGATAATCCATCCGAAATGCGAACTGGGTTGTCCCTCCATCAGTTTCTTGTCCGCAGCGACGATGAGGATGGCGACGAGTAGAAATGGAGCCAACAGGCCGTTAATGACGGCTGTCCAATAAAGCGCTTTGACTGGATTAATCCCAATAAAGTCTAGGCCGACACTCACTGCTGTCGAGGTGAGAATCAGAGCGTAGAAGTATCGCGCCTGTCCTAGTTTCTTATCTAGACCTTGACGCCATCCTAGTGTCTCAGCGAAGGCGTATGCAGCTGAACCCGCGAGTGTTGGGATGGCGAGAAACCCCACGCCGACGATTCCAATGGTGAAGAGAGTTGCCGCGAAGTTACCGGCAAACGGCCGAAGGGCTTCAGCGGCCTGACGGGAGGTTTCAATATTCGTTATGCCGTGCCCATTGAGAGTGATGGCTGTGGTGAGGATGATGAAGAACATTACCAAATTGGAGAAGAACGTACCAACGCCCACATCTATGGTCCTTAGGTCCAGCTCCTGGATCGTGGCTCCTTTTCGCTTGGCGATCGAGTTTCGACCTTCCGCCTTCTCCTCTTCAACTTCTTCGCTCGTCTGCCAGAAAAACAAATAAGGACTGATAGTTGTGCCGAGAATCGCGACTAGCGTCGCCCATTCGTTTTTGGAATGTGGTATTGACGGAACTAGCGTGTCGCGTAGTACTTGGCTCCAATTGGCTCCCACAACGAATGCGGTAATAGGGTAAGCGAAGAGTACAAGCACCAGCCACTTGAGCACGTTCGCAATTTGCTGATAGGGGAGCCGAACCGTCGCCCACGAAATTAGAATTGCGAACGCAATTACGAACCAATGCGAATCGACTTTGGACAGCATCGATGCGGCATCTGCCATGCCTGCCAAGTCGGCTGCAATGTTAATTGTATTTGCAACGAGAAGCGCAACAACGAATGCGAGAAGCAGCCATCTTGGAAATCGCAGCTTGATGTTCCCAGCCAGACCTTGTCCAGTTACTTGACCGATACGAGCGCACATGATCTGGACCGCAGCCATCAATGGCCAGGTAAGCAGCGCGGTCCAAAGTAATGTGGTTCCGAGCTGCGCGCCGGCGACCGAATAGGTAGCGATGCCCGACGGATCGTCATCAGCGGCTCCAGTAATGATCCCTGGACCGAGCGACTTAAGCAGGGCGCGAAACCAACGAGATTGGGGAACGGTCGGCAAATGAAGATTGGAGCGGGCCCGCCTTTGGATCGCGGCACGAACCGAACTCGGCTTATGAAACTGCAAAATGCCGGAAGGTCAATCCGGCAGAGTTGGCCAAACCTTACGGAACTCCGAAACCATCTGATCGTTGTCAAACATAATTATCTTACGAGCATATTACCAACTACAGAGATGTTTGATGTCGCTCCAAGCCGGATGGCAAACGAGATACGCTAATATCCGACCTTTGGCGCCTAAGGATCATGACTGAAAGTGGGCCCCTGCTCAGAGAGCAACAAACTGCGACCGCGATTCTTTAGAAATAGAACGGCGGAGCAGGTACGCTCCGCCGTTACGAGTACGATCAGGGATGCTAAGGTTGCCAATTATCTGTGGCCTCCATCGCCTCTATGCCCATTATCGCCGCTATGTCCCTGCCCTTCGTCTCCGTGCTGTTGCGAGTTACGTGATGAGCCGCGGCCGTGGTTCGGACCCCCGCCGTTACGGTCGGAATATCCATTGTTCGCGCGAGCTCCGCCAGGAGAGGGTTCACGGTAGGTGGCCCGGCCGATCCCGCCATGGTATCTTCCTCCGCCATCATTGACAAAGCGATGGCTTCCCCAACCATGGCCGTAACCCCAACCGGCCCATGGCCCCATTCCCACGAAGATACCGTTGTAGAAATATCCCGACCCGTAATATCCCACGGGAGCGCAGGAATAGGGCGCATACCCGTAATAACCGTATGGACAGGTTGGTTGAATGCCAATGTTAATTGAAACTTGCGCATATGCCATTGGCACAAAGACCAGGCCTGCAAGCAAGGTCGCGGTTGAAACTAGCAATTGAAGTTTACGCATCGTTCGACCCCCCTTAAGGTGTCTGCGGTTCCTGAAATTTCGTGGGACGCTGTGTGTAGCCGTAATGAACAACCCAGCAACAGCAGCTGCCATAAGGAGTTTGGAATGATTTATGGAGGCCCGTAAGCTAGGGAGCCAGACCCATTTATCCTTATGCATTCACATTAGGCGTCAGCATCGCGCGAGTCTGAGCAATAATGAGCAACTTTCCGGGGCCTCTGAATCATGACTCACAGCCATCGCCTTTCCTTCTTTTTCGGCGTGCTACTTTGCAGGGCTCAGTGTTTGCGCTGCAATCGTTCGCGCTTCATCCTGTGTGAGCCGAGAACGATCGCAGTAGCCGTAGCCGATCTGGCAAGCGTTTAGATTGCGGCGTTGCTCTCTAATCTTTATTACGTCCAATTCAGAAGCAGTCAAAAGAGAGTAGTCGCAGGTATCCTTGCCATCCAAGCATTCGGAGTTGTTACGGTGGTGAGTGGCGTCAGCTATGGCGCGCGATTCCGCTGGGCTCAGTTTAGATTGGTCGCACGGTTCCCATCCCTCTGAGCACTTGGTCAAATTGCGCGCGTGATCAGCGGTTTCCGCTGCTTTTGCTTCAGCCGGAGTTAGCAACGTGCTATCACAGGTACCCATGTTGTCGGTGCAATTCGAGGCATTCCGCTGGTGATTGGCAAAATCCAAGTCTTTCAACTCTTGCCCATTGAGTTTCGACGTGTCGCAGGGTTGCCCGCCACCATTACAGCGAGAGATGTTCCGTTGATATTCCTCGCTCGCGACGGCACGAGATTCCCGAATAGTGAGTTCGGAATGATCGCACGTGCCGATACCGTCAGTACAATTTGAAACATTACTCTGATGGAGGGCGACATCCAACGCGATGGTTTCGAGCGCCGTCAGTTGAGAGCGATCGCAAAAGCTCATGCCCGTTCTGCAATCTGAAAGGTTACGAAGGTGCGCACCTACAGAAACTGCGTGAGCTTCTGCCTCGCTTAGATCAGAACGGTTACAGGATTCCATTCCGTTCTTGCACGCAAATACATTGTTCGCGTGATCTGAGACCTGCGCAAGGAGCGATCCCTGCCAGAAACCAAAGCTAGCTATCAGGAAGCAGAGAGAGGTTCGCATGAAGATTGTCATTATTGCCTCCGCCCAAGCTCACGCTTGAGCAATAGATCGATTGTTATTGCCGCCTCAAATTTAGGAAACAGCCGTCTGCGCTAGTTCAGAGAAATTGGTTGAATTAGCATCCCTAAAGCAGGTCGAGACGACATGCTCGCTTTTCATCTTGATTCTCACCAATGCACTCAGAGTTAGCTGATCCAGATTGCTCACTCCCTTATGATTTTGAGAGCGTCGCATCGGGTACTGGATGAGAGCAAGCGGGTGCGGACCCCGCCTAAACCCAATGCGCGGCGAACTCTACCTTATTTTTCGAGGCACGATGCGGTAGGAAACCAGGCATGCCGTGCTCTGTGGTCAATTCTGCTCAGCATTTCGCGCTCCGCAAGCTCGACACTATCCCTACTCGCTCCCTAGGACGCGATGAATGTCACCGGTGAATCACCCGGTGGCGTTTGCACGCCTGTGGTCCACGCACAGTTCCTGGCGGGAAGAGCGCGATAAAAGCCGATTGTTAGCTGTGGGAGCGGAAAGTCTGTAACTCGTAATAAGGTGGGCTGCAAAAGGCAGGAGGCAAGAGCAGTCGGCAGTGAGCTCACTTCGATCGAGATCGCAGGAGTCTTCTGAACTGGAATCGGATTTGGGGAGAACGTAACGCGGCACCAAGGTATCTGAAAGGAACTGGAAGCAATGACATCAACAACTTTAACGACGACCAGCTTTATCCCGCTCCACGATCGCATCCTCGTTCGCCGAATCGAAGAAGGGGAATCCGTTCGTGGTGGAATCATCATTCCGGGAAGTGCCAAAGAAAAACCGATGGAAGGCGAAGTCATCGCAGTTGGCAAAGGCAAGTCCAACGACGAAGGTAAGGTCTTTCCTCTGGACGTTAAGGCCGGAAACCGCATACTTTTCGGTAAATATGCCGGCACTGAGATCAAGATCGACGGCGAGGAGTTTTTGATCATGCGCGAGGAAGAAGTACTCGGCATCGTCAAGGAATAACGAAGTAGGCACTAAAGTTCTGGTGGGATGGGAAACGAGACTAAGACCGTTGGTCCAACGGTGCATCCCTCCGAGATTCGACTACCGAAATAGCTCAATCGAATGGAGAGTTAGAAGAATGGCAAAACAGATCTTGCACGGTGAAGATTCTCGTCAGGCAATTCTGCGCGGTGTAAACACGTTGGCGGACGCAGTAAAGGCGACGCTGGGTCCTAAGGGCCGAAATGTTGTGATCGAGAAGAAGTTCGGCTCGCCTACCATCACGAAAGACGGTGTGACGGTGGCTAAGGAAATCGATCTGAAAGACCCAATGGAAAATGTCGGCGCACAATTGGTCAAGGAGGTCGCATCGAAAACCAGCGATGTGGCTGGCGATGGCACCACGACTGCGACCGTTTTGGCACAGGCCATCTTCCGTGAGGGTGTGCGGACAGTAGCGGCGGGCGCTAACCCGATGGCTTTGAGGCGAGGCATCGAAAAGGCCGTGACTGTAATTAATGGAACACGCGATAAGGATGGCAAGTGGACCGATGGAGGTGCGCTGGGAAAGCTATCGAAACCAGTGGATGAGGGAGCCGTGGCCCAGGTGGGCGCCATATCGGCGAACGGTGATCAAGAGATTGGCGAGATCATTGCCAGAGCGATGAAGACTGTCGGGAAGGATGGTGTCATCACCGTCGAGGATTCGAAGACGGATCATACCTTTCTTGAAACAGTGGAAGGTATGCAATTTGATCGCGGTTACCTGAGCCCTTACTTTGTCACCAATCCCGAGCGCATGGAAGTGGTGCTGGATGAACCAACGATTCTGATCTTCGAGAAGAAGATCAGCAACTTAAAGGATCTACTGCCTTTACTTGAGCAGGTGGCTCGTAGTGGCAAGCCGCTCTTGATCATCGCTGAAGATGTTGATGGCGATGCGTTGGCTACGCTGGTGGTGAACAAACTGCGCGGCACGATCAACGTGGCTGCAGTCAAAGCTCCCGGATTCGGCGATCGTCGGCAAGCGATCCTGGGTGACATCGCCGTTCTGACTGGCGGAGAGGCCATTACTGAAGACCTCGGCATCAAGCTGGAAGGCGTAAAGCTCGACAATCTCGGCAAGGCCAAGCGCGTCATAATCGACAAGGACAATACCACGATCATTGACGGAGCGGGAGACGCGAGCAAGATCAAGGGACGCTTGAGTGAGATACGCATGCAGATAGAGAAGTCGACATCAGATTATGAAAAGGAGAAGCTTCAGGAGCGACTGGCGAAGTTGGTGGGCGGCGTAGCCATTATTCAGGTAGGCGCTGCAACCGAGACCGAACTGAAGGAGAAGAAGGCCCGGGTTGAGGACGCTCTGCACGCTACCCGCGCGGCAGTCGAAGAGGGCATCGTGCCCGGCGGGGGTGTGGCGCTCGTTCGCGCCATTCCGGCGGTGATCGCACTTATCGAAACGCTCGAGGGCGATGAGAAGATCGGCGCGCAGATTGTTCGACGCTCGCTCGAAGAGCCGCTAAGGCAGATTGTCGCCAACGCAGGCGAAGAGGGCGCGGTCGTGGTTGCCAAAGTCCTAGCATCCAAAGAACAGAACTACGGATACAACGCGCTCACAGGCGTATTCGAGGACCTCGTCAAAGCGGGCGTGATCGATCCGACCAAAGTGACCCGGACGGCGCTACAAAACGCGGCGTCGATTGCAGGTTTGCTGCTTACCACTGAGGCCCTTGTTGTTGAGCTTGCCGAGCCCAAGGCAGCGGCACCAGCAGGTGGTTATGGCGGCATGGACGGTTACTAGACCATCCGACGCGGGCACCCGATTTCGGTGTTTGCAGTGCAACGCTAGAAAGGCCTCCAGCTTAGGCTGGAGGCCTTCTGCGCAGTGACCGCTATCCGATCACATAGAAATGTTGATTGCAATTCCGACGCTAGGGTAGCGCCGGTTGTACATGTAGTAGCCGTCGCCTCTGTAGGCTATGTAGACGTCGTCGTTGTCGTACCAATCATTCGACCAATACTCCGGCCACGGGTCCAGAAGAGTTACCCAGTAACCCTCGTATTGGAAACGTGGGTATCCGTTATAGACCATAAAAGGGAGTCCGAAGATACTGAAGAAATGCTGCGGTCCGAAGTATCCGCGATACCGATCGTCAGGAATTCGGTAGCCGTTATAACCGCCTCGTTGCTGCCATGAGCGATGGTCTGACTGCCAGCTCCCGGCGCGATGGTTTTGCCAGGTGCTTTGCCACACGCGTTGCTGCTCTTGGCTGCGCTGGGGGCGCTGTTGCAGCCGTGCCTGTTGTTGCTGCCTATCCTGATTCTGTCTTTGTTGCTGCTGTGCCTGTTGTTGCTGTCGATCCTGATTTTGTTGTTCCTGCTGTGCCTGTCGTTGCTGTCGATCCTGATTCTGTTGTTTTTGCTGCTGTGCCTGCTGTTGCTGCCGATCCTGATTTTGTCTCTGTTGCTGCTGTGCCTGTTGTTGCTGTCGATCCTGATTTTGCGGTTGCCTATCAGGCTTGGCTTGATCCTTCGCTTTTTGCTGGTCATGTTGATCTTGTTTGTCTCTTTTGTTCTCCTGGGCATAGACAGGAGCAGCGATTCCAAGAATTAATGACAACACGGTTGAACTGATGATTATGATCCTTTTCATGCTATTTACCTCGACTCCGCTTCGTTAACTGCCACTTGCGCGAGCGCAAGTATGCTGTTGTCAATCTGACGGGACTTCCGACGGCGTAACCGATGCGGTCAGCCCCCAGCGCCGGTTCGCTCACGAAGTCGCAGAGCTAAGTCGGGACACAGAAGTAATAGGATTGCCTTAGCTCAGAAGCCATGAGGGAGGGGATGACGCCCGCTCTTCTCCACGTTCATTCTTCCAGCGCCCCAGCACAATAGCTGAGCAAAATTGCTCTCTCTGCCGGCATTCACCTTGTCGCATCATCGGAGATCCGGATTTTGCTGGCTTGCGCCGGCAGCAGCGGAGAACTCACAGCTTCAGACAGCCTGCTGATCATTAATTGAAAGTGATAACCCATAACTGCCAAGGTCAGGGCCGGGCCAACACAATGGCGGTATCGGGTAGCTACGGCCACCAGAAATCTCCAGTAACTCCAGCGATGGCGGCCAAAAAGTCCCTGACGGACGATCGAAGTAACAAAAGCGCGCACATTGCCCCTGGTTAGCCATCTCTGCCTGGTTCGCCTTGCATCGTTTTTCGGGTAAGTTCGACTTAGATAGATTCTGACCCGATCATAGTAGGCCTCGCAGGAATAGATCCTCTTCAGAACGGACCTATAACCTTCAACCAACTGGGTGGGATCCATGTTCGGTAAAAAGTTGAGTTTGTCGTTGGTATTGTCCCCGTGGCCCGCATCCAGAATTCTTCCTTCTCGCATAAGGCGTCGGAAAAGTTGAGTTCCAGGCATAGCCTGCAGCAGGCCGACCATGGCAATTGGAATTCCGCTGCGCTGGATAAAGTCCACCATTCGATCGAAGATGTCCTCGCGGTCCGTGTCGAAGCCGAGAATGAAGCCACCCATCACCTGCATTCCGTAGCTCTGGATGATAGCCACACTCTCAAGCAGGCTGCGACGCGTGTTCTGCAGCTTGTTGCTTGCGATGAGTCCCGATTCATCGGGTGTCTCGATACCAAGAAAGACCGAGACGAACCCGGCGTCTTTCATCAGCTGCATTAACTCCGGATCGTCGGCCAGATTGAGTGAAGCTTCGGTATTGAAGTCGAAGCTGATTTTGTATTGGCTGCGCCATGCTGCCAGCGCCACGCAAAGTTCTTTTGCGCGGGCTTTGTTGCCAATGAAGTTATCGTCGACGATGAAGACGGCCTCGCGCCAGCCTGCCGCACGCAACTGATCCAGTTCGGCCAGCACCTGGGATACGGCTTTGGTGCGCGGGCGGCGCCCGTAAATCTCAATAATGTCGCAGAACTCGCAGTTGAAGGGACAACCACGTGAGTATTGCACGGCCATCGTCGAATAGCGGCTCATCTTAATGAGGCTCAGATCGGGTAAAGGGCTAGAGCCCATCTCCGGTCGCTCGGCAGCCTGATATAGAGGCTTGGCGGACCCCTGCGTAAGATCGAACGCTAGGGCGTTAATCAAGCTCTCCGCCTCCCCAATCACTACATGATCCGCTTTCAAATCGGAAGCGGGCACGCTGCTGGCGATTGGTCCGCCAACAACTGTGCGCAGTCCGCACGCGCGACAGCGCTCGACTATAGCCAGCAGTGATTCGCGTTGTATGTGCATCCCACCGAGCAGAGCCACATCGGCCCAGGCCAAATCACGGTCACGAAGCTGTTCGACGTTGGTGTCCACTAGCCGCTTGTTCCAAGTGCGTGGGAGCAGGGCGGCAACCGTCATGAGTCCCAGAGGCGGCTGCGCAGCCCGTTTCCCCACAAACTTCAAGGCGTGTTTAAAACTCCAAAATGTATCGGGAAACTCCGGGTAGATCAGGAGGGCGTTCATAGTCTGCTCTTCAGTGAGGAAGTGCGCCGTGCACACGAACTACAGCGGGCGCTGCAATTGGTTCCAGCGCATCGCGCGGAGGCGCGGCTGCGCTTCGGGCACTCCCTCTCAAGTATATTGCGCTGCGGCTTGTCAGGAATCTGTTCAAAATTGCACACTCCGCCCGAGAAAGGCTGCAATCCGCTTTTGGAGACTGTGCAGAAGCTGGATCCAAATCTATAATGACGGGCCGTCCTCGCGAGTTGCGACGTGTATAGAACTGAACATCGATACGGTTTGATGCGTGGAATACTTTCGTCAGTCCTGCATAGGACAACATCGATTTCCAGGAGGTGCATTTTGCCAGATACGAGACTGCGACTCCTTGTCGTAGACGATGAACCGGCTCTTCGAACCTCACTTAGTCTCGTACTGCGTGAGATCGGATATGACGTGCGGTCTGCCGGGAACGGCTTTTCCGCTTTGTCTGAAATCCGAAATGCCACCCCCGACATCTTGATTTCCGACCTGAACATGCCAGGGATGTCAGGGTTTGAGTTACTTTCGGTTGTCAGGCGGCGTTTCCCGGCGATTCCAGTGATCGCCATGAGTGGTGCATTCGCCGGCAACGCTTTACCTGATGGCCTTCCCGCCGATGCTTTTTATGAGAAAGGCGCTGGTATTGCTCAATTGATAAAGGCCCTTGAATTCGTTTCTGAAAAGGATGCCAGCAATCGCGCAGAAACGCCAATCTGGTTTTCGCAGAACGGCCACGATTCTTCTGGAGCGCCCTTTGTCACCATGGCCTGCCCCGAGTGCCTGCGAGCATTTCCCCTTGTGCTATGCCAACCGGTCAGTGTCACCAATCAGGCTGATTGTATCCATTGCGGGGTATCAATTCAGTACGCGATCGCTTCTGCTTACTGCATTTAGTGAGCTAAAGGAGACAGACGGCTGCTTTCAGCGAGAGCGATTATGAACATTGACCTTTACAGTGCCCCCACGAAGATTGGCCCCCCACAATGAGGTAGCACTTTGTCGCATAATTCACCTACTGATTTTGACACCGCCGATTTTCTCGCAACAGCCGGACTGGGCCGGACGATACTCGAATTGAGGCCAAAGGAGACGTTCTTCCGCCAGGGAGATTCAGCAGACTCAGTATTTTATTTGCAGAAAGGCCGCGTAAAGATTACGGTCATTTCCCAAAACAACAAAGAGGCTACAATCACTCTCCTGTCATCGTCCGATTTTGTGGGTGAAGAATCGCTCGCGGCCATACTCGGTCAACGTATGGCTACCGCAACAGCCATCAGCGCTTGTAGCGCTCTCAAGATTGACCGATGCGAGATGATTCGCGTGATGCACGATGAGCCCGCATTTGCAGACTTATTTTTGAAATTCCTGCTCGCTCGCAGCATGCGTACCCAAGCCGACCTTATCGACCAACTCTTTAATTCCAGCGAAAAACGCCTTGCGCGCGTTCTTCTAATCATGGCGGAATTTGGCAATTCTGGTGGGCCAGACACTCTTATCCCGCCCGTTACGCAAGGAACGCTGGCAGATATGATCGGGACGACTCGGTCCCGCGTTAGCTTCTTCATGAATCGATTTAGAAAACTAGGGTTCATAACCTACAACGGCCGCATCCAGGTGCATAAATCATTACTTAATGTTGTCCTGCTCGATCAGTTGCCGGAGCATAATGCCGAGAAGCCACCCATTTCACTTCCCGGGGAAAATCTAGAAGCGGATACTGCCTCTGTCCGAATTTCCAGACGCAAGCAGTCATGATTGATTCGGTATGAGGAGCACACGCATTCCTCAGCCTAAGAAGGCAGCATATATCCATTTTGGTGGCAGGATACGAACTCGAACACAGGACTTGGGCCTTCTTCGGTAACGAATACAGCTATATCAATGAAAGGACTTTCTGAATGAATTCCACAACAGAACTCTGGCTTTCAGTACGAGGTGGAGAGTGACCACTCCACAATTCAGCTCGTGGTACACATCAAATGATTTGCTGCGCCGTCTTGTCGCAAGGTACGTCTCGGTCGATCCGAACCATCAGACCGACGGGCAGAGTACAGAAGAAGTACAGGAAAATGAGAATGCACCGACCATCAGCATGGGACCGTACTTGCACGAGTCCGGGCAGTTGACTGGTACAGGCGCTGACGGTGTTCGATATTGTTTCAAGGTCGTGCGGCCAGCATCCCTCAGCGAATAAATACATCTGGCCGCAACATTTTCGTCATTTTGGGCTGCGTGCCTGGCCCGGATGCATTGACCGCCGTCAAGGTCGAATGGGCGTAAGGTTGAAATGAATGCCGCGATGTTTGGTCTGCAATTGTCACGATTGTGTACTGAATCGGATTGCCACAATGAGCGCAATCCATTTCGCGCAAGAGGTTATCGGCAGCTTCCAGAGCTTTAGCAAAAGTCCTCATGCACTCTGGGCAAGTTATCTTAACCGGTTCCATGCCTGCTGACTCATTTACATCGCATTGAATACGAAGAGGCGCGGCGGCCCGGTATGGCAGAGGAGAAACGCGTCTCAAATGCTGCGGGGTCATGAGTATCTGCAAGAGCGCTCCTATGCTGCTGCCCTTCTGATAGAACGCTTCGGCAGCAACGCCGGAAGGTACTTCGCTGCCAGAAAACGATCCGCTCATCGCAATTAGCAGTATCGCCGGGAAACGATGTCTGACCACCTGTAAAAGTTCGAAACCTGACATCCCCGGCATGTCGAGATCGGAAAGGATAACGTCGGGAACTTCTCGTCGGATCTCCCGTAATGCGGAGAAACCATCTTCGGCAGTGCGTACACGATACCCAACTCCCACAAGCACATTCGACATAGTTGTCCGTACGCAGGCCGCGTCGTCGACTATAAGAATTTTCGTTCCGAGATTAAGCATGGTTCCTCCTTATCGAGCACATCGATATTGAGATAAAACGAGCCTGCCATCAACCCAATTGATTTGCTGTTCAATTTTGAACGCTGGCACTGAATTCTTCGGCGCATCTCGATGGTAATCTTGCGTTGCCAGCAGGGTGCCTATCTCATTGGCATCACAAGTGCGCAACCAGGAACTCCGCAGCAGTGAGTGCGGCATGCATATCCCCAATAGCAACCGCAACGCCAATTAGTCTGCAACAACGAGAGCGCCCGACAATCCAGCTACATCGGCAAACAAATCGCCACCGCAGGGCCGGCCTAATCCACAACTGTTGATTGCATTGAAGCGATCGTCAAGCGCTCAAAATTTGATTAGTGGGGCCATTTCCGACTGACTGGATGGAATGTCTCATGCTCTCAGATTGCATAGGGTGATCGTTCGAGCGCAGGAAAGAGCACATATAAGAGCGTGCTACCTCGTTCCAGACCATCTTACGCGAGTATTGATATGCGCGTTGCCTCAAATCGTGGCGCGCCGGGTCGCTATCGAGTAACTTGATGGTCTCGTCGGCGATTGCAGCAGGATTCTAATTCTCAAAAGGAACCAGCACGCCTCGCCCATTGCTGAGGAGTTCGGCAGCGTGCCAATACGGCGTAGAGATGATCGCCTTCCCCGCACCCATAGTATATGCCAGAGTTCCCGATACGGCTTGTGCCTCGTGGCGATACGGTGTGATGTAAATGTCGGCCGAGCCTACAAGCGAAGCCATCTCGCCAGGACTGACAAAGCGATTGTGAAAAATCACTTCCTGCTCAACACCGAGCGACTTGGCCAAGGCCTGCAACTGTTCCCGGTATCGATCTCCCTCGCGGGCCTTAACGTGGGGATGAGTTGCGCCGGCTATCACGCATACGGTGTCCTTGTGGCGACCGAGGATGCGCGGCAACGCTCTAATCACATTCTCAAATCCCTTGTTTGGAGACAACAAGCCAAACGTGAGCAACACGTACTTTCTTCCAAGCGTGAGCGCCTCTTTATAAACAGCCGGTTCCACAAGTGGCATGTCGGGAATGCCATGGGGAATCAGGTCGATCTTATCGGACGAAACACCAAAATCGTCTTGCAGTATGCGCGAAGAGTATTCGCTCATCACAACTAAACGAGAAGAGCGTGTGGCAACCTGCTGCATGACGCTTCGCTGATCGGGGTCAGGCCGGCGGAGAACGGTATGGAGTGTTGTGACCAGTGGTTTAGTCAGGTGTTGAATTAGTTCAATGATATGGCTGCCAGCTTTGCCTCCAAAGATTCCGAACTCGTGCTGCAAACACACGAGATCGAAGTTGCCTGCGTTGATCAATTTAGCCGCCGATCTATAGGAAGGCAGTTCGCTTTCGGCTATCTGGTTTCGCACTCGTGCGGGGTATCGGTAAGAGGCTTCTGGATCGTTGACAGCCGTCACCTGCAAGCCGTCCGCTCCGTATTCAGAGGTGATCGCGTCGCACAGATCGGTAGTAAACGTTGCAATTCCACATTGCATTGGAAGATGGTTTCCGACGAATGCGATCTTCAGCCGCCGAGTAATAGATAGCTGCGGCAGCAGGTGCAATATCGGAGATCCTCCGAATTCCTGAGGCTGTATATTTCGCGAAACAGAGGTATTGGATTGCGTATTTGAGGAGATAGATGTAGCAGACATTGCGGACTCCTGACAGTGAACATGCGAATGCCAAGGCCTAGAGGCAGGTATCGATATGACTCTCAGCAGCGTAGTGCCAAAACTGTTGCAAGTGCCTCACTCGAGACGAAGGCCGCCAGAAGGAGTGCGGGGCTGATGCCAGCAAATGATTTGGGAGGCGGATCATTGCGGCGCATCGGAAGCGAGGAGTGCGATTCCTTCTCGCTCGTAGCAACCAATTGGAAGGCAGGAGTGAATACGAGGCAACCTGTAGCAGACGCGATCAGGTCACTCAGAAACTTTCCGAACTTAGAAATGGGACGAAGAATGCGATTTATCATGGCCCGACTCTACTCCGGCCAATCTGATTTGAATGTGCATTTTTGAACACTGGAAAGAAGCGTTGAACTCGGACTTATTCCAATCCAATGTTCGCACCGCCACGGAATCTCGTGAGGCCTCAAATCTGTTTGACGCTGCTGACGCACGCTTGCGTGAACCCTTCAACCGCGAGGACACGATTCTACCGTTCGAACGACTTATTAGAGACAGCAGGTTGGTTTGGATTTGGGACTGAACTTAGGCCCGCATAACGCGCCAACGCAATGCAACTTGGGATCGTTAGCATGGTGCCGTGCAATTCCAGCAGGCCGCGGTTCTTGAGGTCACCAAGCAGTCGCGTGATTGTTTCCCGAGATGCGCCAATGCATTCGCCGATTTCCTGGTGCGTCAGGAAGCACAACAATTGGGTACCGCTCTTTGACCTGCGTGCATCTTTGCACCATTCAAACAAAAGGCCAGCGAGTCTCGATTTCGCTGAACCTGTGAGACCAAACACTCGCAACCTTTCGAAAGCTCGGGTGCAATGCAGGCTTAACTCAAATGCGATGTTTTCAAAAGCAACCGGATAACGCGTTAAGAAGTTGAGGAAATGTTGGCGTTCGATTGAGGCGATCGTGCTGGGATACATAGTTTCTGCCCTGATTTCAGAAGGATTCCCTGAAACGGCAGAGGCGATGCCCAGGATTTCACCGGCACCTGCGATTCGAAGTAGAAAACGTTTGCCGTCGGAAGAATTCATCGACATTTTCACATTTCCATGAAGAAGGAATAAGACATTGGAAGGTCTTTGCTCCTCCGAGATCAGGACAGTGTCGCGGGGACATTCGAATTGATTGGCAAGCAGCTCAAAGTGGCTCCTAGCCGTAATTGACAGCCCTTTGAAAAATGCTCCTTCTCCACGAGGCGGGCTATGGTCATCCAGTCCTCTGTCGGCAACTGTCAGCTTCGAAATGCGATCGAGGAGCCATCCCGGTTCATTTTGCCCCATTTCGCGGCTGTAGTAGTTATCTGCGGCAGCGGTATGAAGCTTCTTCTCGGCCTGGCGACGGGTTGGGTGCAATAGTCCCCCTTAAGCAACTTGCCTTCGTCCAGGACAAATTAGTGGTGGGCCATGGTTCGCAGAATTGCTGCAACAACTTCTTATATCGGCACTCTGGAAGTTTTTGAACTCTGCGCATAGGTCGCTGGTAGATTGCCCATGATTTCCTTGATTCCATTGAGGATGTTGGTCGAACCATCCTTGATTGCGTCCACAAAGCTATCGCAGTCACTGGAAATGTCTGTAACGCAAACAACAGGCACTCGCGAACCTGACGCTCGAAGAAGGAATGTCAACCGCTCCCTGCTGTCACTGGGGATTGAACAGCCCAGGAGAACGAGATCAAAATCGCCGTTCTTGAAGTGAACGATCGCTTCTCTGATGGACCCCGCTGAGGTGATGAACAAACCAGCAGACAACCAATCCGATATTTGTTCTTCCAGAAGTGTTGTATCCAAGCCTACGGCAAGAACGACCGTTACGGGCATGAAAGCCTCCGGAAATAGCTAGCATTTCAATGCCGGCGAGGAAACCGGCAAGATGTTCCATTGATAATGGCTTCTTGTGTGGGAAGTCTGTTCAATATTGCACAGTTCTCCTCTGTGTTTTCTCAAATTGGCCGCAGGGCCATTCTTTGCTCGTGTGAAGCTCGGCCCCAAAGACCTAGTCATGGTTGCCAGCTTCGCCGGCGCCAGAATCGCATTCCCATCAGCTTTGTTTTCGCCGCAAAATCCAGCTGATCGCTACACCCGCAGCGACGCCGGTTGCGAAAATTGCTGCGGCGGTTTCACGGGGGTGTCGCTGCAAGCTCTTCTTCGTGTCATCGAGAAGTTCAGTAGCTGCGCAGGTGCCACGTTTTGCAGCCCTCTGGGCCGCAATCACGCCATCTTCAAGTACGTCTCCGACGGCCGATGCTGCTCGAGTGGCATTGCGCACTGTGTCATCCATCTGTTGTCCCAAAGTCTCGAATGCTGATCGATCCATGATATGCAAACCTTTCTTATTCCCGCGTTGAGGCCGGAATGCGTAGTATGCGAAACATTACCTCAAGATATCTGGTCAATTGTGCACAGAACCAAGTCCAGATCACTGTTAAAAAAAGCCAGACGATGCGAGATAGCGCCGGGTGGTGGATGGCCAAGTTAGAGAAATGTGAAGGACTCAATGCGGATCAAAGTTGAAGCGGTGGAGTTGCCCCGTGCGGAGATTGACAGCGTTCATCCGCGATCAAGGACAGAGATTATGTCTGACCGCACCAGCGCCGATACTTTGGCACCCTTGGAAGAAAGCTTTGAATGACTTGAAGATGGCAGATTCAGGAAGAGAGCTCCGTTTGCGTGCCGCTGTTGTTGTAGCCCATCCAGATGATGAAACGCTCTGGTGCGGTGGCTATATTTTGACCCACCCTGATTACTGTTGGTGGATTGTAACCCTGTGCAGAGCAAGCGATCTGGACCGTTCGCCGAAATTTCACCGCGTTCTTGGACGATTGGGGGCAGAGGGCAAAATGGCTAACCTGGATGATGGGCCCGAACAGGCGCCATTGCCAGCGAAGCAACTTCAGCAAACGGTTGTTCAACTCCTGCCTGCAGTTCACTATGACCTTATCCTGACACACGGCCCGAAGGGCGAGTACACACGTCATCGCCGACATGAAGAGTGCAGCCAAACTGTCATTGAGCTTTGGCGATTGGGCCGCGTCGACACAGATCGCTTGTGGCTCTTCGCTTATGAAGACGGCGAGGGCACCCATTTACCTCAAGTCCGCGTCGATGCTGATCGCCGAGATATTCTCCCGGTCGATGTCTGGCGCGAAAAGCAAAGGCTGATAACGGAGGCTTACGGCTACGCAGCCGAAAGTTGGGAAGCACGGACTACTCCACGAGAAGAAGGCTACTGGTGCTTTGACTCAGCGCAAGCAGCGGTGGAGCGCACAATTTTACGGGAGAACGGATCGTGAAAGTACTAGTCCTGGCCGAATATCCAGCACCGGCGGCGGGTTTGGCTCTGCAAGGTGAACTTCTTTGCAGAGGGTTGAAGGAGATGGGCGTAGACGTTCATCCCGTGCATTTGGAATCGGCTATTGAAAAGGAATGGTATTATCGTTGGTTTCAGCCAGATGTTGTGGTTGGCGTGGGTTTTTGGGGACATGTTCCTGACCTTGTTTTGCATCCTCAGAAATTTGGCATGAACGCCGTGCCATGGCTCGTCGCAGATGGTTTCATTGCGGAACACCGTGAAGTTCTGAATTCCCTGCCGCTGATTCTTGTCACCTCGAACTGGGTGAAGGAGGTCTATATCAGGGACGGTATAAGAGGGGACAACATTGTGGTACTTCCTGTAGGTTGCGACACGGATCGTTATGCGCCGCGCAATCGTGACGATTTCAAAATCCAATCGATTCGAGAGGATTTAGGATTAGCCGATGATCAGTTGATGATCCTTACAGCCGGAGGCGACGCAGCATCGAAGGGTGCCCAAGAGGTCATGCAGGCCCTCGCGATGATTGATGCCGAAGCGCCGGATTGGAGATATGTATGCAAGGTATGGCCTCAACCTCGCACAGAAGAGCAAAATCTAATAGACCTCAAACTGGCAACTGATCTTGGTATCGGCGAGAAGGTTATCTTGTCAACCAACGTGGTCTCGCAAAACTTCATGCCGTACCTTTTGTCTGCCTGCGACATCTATGCTGCGCCTTCTCGACTAGAGGGCTTCGGAATGATTCAAGTTGAGGCGAACGCATGCGAAAAGCCTGTAATTGCAATTGATGCTATGGCGTTCTGTGACACGATGGTCCACGGCGAGACGGCATTACTGGCGAAGGTGGCAGAAGAAATACAGATCACTGAAGCGCTTTATGGCGAAGGCCACGAGTACGAGGAAAATCGACGCATCGTGTTTCCAAGTCCACGAACAGCAGAATACAGAGCGAGTGTTCCCGATATTGCCGAGTATCTATTAGCACTCATGCAGGACAGTTCATTGCGGAAGCGCATGGGAGAAGCGGGTCGCAAGCGCGTAGTCGACCTATTTGATTATCGGGAAGTTGCCAAACAATTCGTAGCAATCATCTCTAGCCAATTGGGCATTCAGTAGACAACAAAAAGGCTCGAACGATCGCCGCACAAACCAGAGGACCATCGAGTAGTCTATGTCTCTAGACGAGAAGTCGTTATTTTCTGTCGAGTTGGCTAAAGAGGCAGCTCTTCAGATTCTGCTGCATAATGCACAAGGGCCGTGTCAGGGTCTGCCCCGAACAGCGGGTTGGGGATACCCGGAACCTTATACGCGAGATTTGATGATTTCTGCTCTAGGCTTTCTGGTTACCGGGAATCGGGGGCTTGAAGACACTCTGGAGCGCACACTAGTTGCACTTGCTGATAACCAGACGCTTCATGGACACATCCCATCGCTCGCACATGATCCGGATAATCGGGGTGCGAGCGATTCGACTCCTCTATTCCTATTCGGGCTGGCCCTATACAGAATGTCGAAGAACCAGCCTGATTTCCTCGTTGAAGCAGCAAAGAAATCTCTGAATTGGATGCGGTTCCAAAGCCCTGATGACAGGGTGATGGTGGGGCAATTGCCCACTAGTGACTGGCGCGATGAGCAGCATGTGATTGGATACGGCTTGTACGTGAATATGTTCGTTTACGCGTATCTTCGCCTCTATGGCGAACACGATTCTGCCCAACAACTGCGCGGACTAATGAGCCGCTTAGAAGTGGGCGGCGAGGAGAAGAACAGCTACGAGCAAGAAGCTTTGGTGGAGCCCACTGCGCCCTATTACGGGCTTTATGCCTACAAGGTCATGAGCAGCGATCGATTCGATTTGCTCGGCAACAGTCTGGCGATTCTGACCGGAATGGAATCAACCGATTGGTCGGTAAATCTGCTTACCTGGATCGAAGCCGAGTGCGAGGCCATGCGCGGTCGCGGAGAACTTGCCGTGGATTTGCCGCCCTGCTTGTTTCCCTACATTCTTCCCCATCACGCGGATTGGCTGCCCAGATACGAACGCTACAACCGCCCCGGCGATTATCACAATGGGGGAGTATGGCCGTTTGTATGTGGCTTTTATGTTGCGGCGTGCGTGGCGGCTGGCCAGATGGATCTGGCCGAGCGCAAACTACTGGCCCTGACGGAACTGGTGAAGCCGTGGCATGAAAACGCCGCGGAATGGGGTTTCAATGAGTGGATTCACGCGCAAACCGGAAGACCGAGCGGCCGGGATTGGCAAACCTGGTCAGCAGCCATGTACCTATACGCTGCCGAGTGTGTGCAACAGCAGCGCACCCCGTTCTTTGAGGAGATCCGCGCATGCGATCTCACCTTTTGATCTGCAACTACCTTCTTCTCGAATGAGCATCGCTGTTTACTGCGTACGCCAGCTACCACCAGGACAATCCAACCGACCAACGATAATGTGCTGAGGATCGGTGCAATCGGAATGGTGCTCTTCTCTCTATGAGAGACCTGAAGTGGCCCTAAATCAACGTCCTTCTTCTCGTGGCTAAAACTGATTCCGTCCATGGCGAAACCTGCGATACCAATAAGAATGAGCAAAATGCCCACAGCTGTGGCAGTTCTCATTGATTCCTACCAGTTTGTGACGAACTGTCGTTGGCGACAAATCGGAACTGTTGAGCAATGGGAAAGTTCGATGAATTGTCGGAATCAAGCTCACGCGGAAGCGCCTGCAATTGCCGTAATCTGCTTGGAGGGACGGTGTACGGCGCCCCCTTTCCTTGGTGCTTCTGTGCTGGCGACCAATCTACAGGTTCGGCGATGGCATAGTAGACGATGCTTGCGCAGTGAACACAATGTGCTTCTCGTATCGGGCTCAGAGCACCGCCGACAAATTGCTGGAAAGTCCGTAAGCACTCCGGGCAGTCGATCGCAACGTAAGGTTCTCCGGACGCGTTGCTTGTGTGTCGTTGAAACCAGAGTGGAGCAAACGTGGCTGGCTTGTCGGCAGGCAACCACTCCGGCCGGGGGAGGCCCTCGAACAACTTCAGCAATGAACAGGTGCCGCTGCCTTTCCGGTAGAGGGCATCGGCCAGTCCGAAAGGCACTTCGTCGCTAGAAGACGAATCGCTCATCGCGATCACCCGAACTGATGGGAAGCGGTGGCGGACCACATTGAGCAGTTCGAAACCCGACATTCCCGGCATGTTGAGATCGGAAAGGATAAGATCAGGAGTACATTTTCGAATTTCGAGCAGGGCGGAAAACCCGTCCTCGGCCGATCGAACGAAATAGCCAATGTCGGTGAGCATTTGCACCAACGCGATTCGAGTCGAAGGTTCATCATCGACAACCAACAGATTTGAAAGAACGGATTCCCGTACATCCCGCATCGAGCACCTCATGGCTTGAATGCATGGAACTTCAGAGCTAATATCCCATCTTAGAAGCCATAAGACTGTTCAATTTAGCACACATCGACGATCCATACCTGCATTCCAAAGAGAGCGATGCCACAGACGAATGCATATGCTGCGCGTGCAATCGGTTGGTGAGACTACGATGATTCCCGGGCAAAGGTGACCTTATTATTTCTTCTAATGTGAGCAAAAGTGAACAGACGGCCTTTCCTCAGCAGGTTCAATGTTATGAGACAATCTCGCATAGAGTGCGGAGCCGTGGCTCGTCTGCTCATTGGCCGTTTCAGGCATTCGCTCACGTATTCATTGCCGATCGTCATTCCTTAGGATGGCCATCCCGGCATGGGACGAATTGATTTTGCACTTAATTCGTGAGTAACGCCGTATTCCGGTTGTACTCGGAAGGGGAATAGGCATGATTCAGCAAGGTGAACCTGAATTTGATGCTGCCGCGTACCTGGCGCACGCCGGGCTTGGTCGAAGAATTGCGCATCTGGAGCCTAAGCAGAGACTCTATTCACAGGGAGATTCAGCGGATTCCATCTTCTACCTGCAAAACGGGAAGGCGCAGGTTACGATCGTATCGCGGACCGGCAAAGAGGCCACCATTGCAATTCTCCATTCAGGCGAATTTGTTGGAGAAGAGTCGCTATCGGCGATCCACGGGTTGCGTTTGGCAACGGCGACTGCCCTCTCAGCCTGCACCGTACTCGAGATCAGTCGAGAAGAGATGATCCGCGTAATGCACGAGCATGAGTTTTCCGATCTATTCCTGAAGTTTCTGTTGCAGCGAAGCATGCGCATTCAGGCCGATCTTGTGGACCAGCTGTTCAATTCCAGCGAAAAACGTTTGGCACGTATTATTCTCCTGCTGATAGCGGAGTTTGGGAAACCAGGGGACCCACATCAATTCATTCCCAGGATTTCGCAAGAGACTTTGGCCGAGATGATCGGGACAACCCGCTCAAGGGTAAGCTTCTTTATGAACCGCTTCCGCAGGCTCGGCTTTATAAATTACAGCGGAGATCGTATCGAGGTTCACAAATCTCTACTGGACGTTGTTTTGCACGACCAGCTGCTTGGCGCAATAACCGAAGAGACGCCAGTGGCGGACTTCCATCGCAGATTTGAGAATTCTGCGAACTAAGCATATTGCGCAAGAAAATTCCAATCGCGCAAATGATGGCGATCAGTGCCGTACATCAGAGTATTGTTTGCCGTTGTAACCGAATGCCCATGCCGTGCACAGCAGTTTACGGCAGAAAGAAACCAATGCTCCCTCCCAAGAAAACGCGTGATTTGGCCCGGATCCTTGTTGCCACGGAAGCGGTGACAGATTCGACGTCTCCGGAATCCGAACCAGTAACGGTACGCGTCTATGAGAGGCTGCGCCGGCAACTCGGTGCACCTGTGGGAGCCGACGGGTTTCAGTCACTAGCTACGCGTGCTTTAGCTCTGGCCCGGTCGGAATCGCCGCGGCTCAGAGCGGTGCAGGTTATGTCCAACGGAACCCTGCGCGGCTTCAACGAGATTGAATCCCAGACCGGCCTCGACGAAGAAGGAGACGTAGGAATCATACTGATCGCACAATTGCTAGGGCTGTTTCTAACTCTACTTGGCGAGACGACAACACTCCGCCTTATAGAAGATTTGCGCCTTCAAGCCGGGGTACAGGAAGACTCTGTTGGCACGACTGCGGAGTTGGCGGTCTCCATGGTTCAAGAGCCTCAAATCGCAGCGGGTTTCGAAGACCTGTTGCTGGAAATCAACCACCTGAGGAGCGTGTGTGATCGAATTGAGGCGCTGACAGATATACATCCTGATATGGGGGACGGTCTTCTGAGCGCCGCTGGGAATATTCGAAGCATTGCTACGGTTTTGGATGTCTTCACGCTCATCCGCAGCAAAGCCGGCGGCCCGCAGGATGCGGTACCTCTCCCAAAAACGAATGGCTACATGAATTGAATTCTACCGCCGGTGCGTCCAGTTCCCTTCTGGCCGCCTGATGGGTGTGAAATGATTAAATCGCAGCGTCCCTCCCGCCATTTGGGTGAAAGTCAATTGAAATAGCAATCTGGAACAAAGCATGCCCAAAATGAGCACTTCTCCGGAAATTCGAGAACTAGCCGCTCGGCTTATTGCGCACGAATCGGGAGTGGGTAAGAGCTCTGAAGGGACGGACTCTGCTGCCCTTTCCGTCTATAAGAAATTGCGCCAGAGCATCAGCGCATTTGCCGGAGCGGCTGCTTTTGAGTCCCTAGCATTCCGCGCTTTGATGCAAGCCCAATCGGAAGCGCCACGACTTAGGGCGGTGCAGATCACCGAGGACGGATCTATAGAGGGCCTGGCTGAGCTTAAATTTCAAATCGGCGATGACATGGATCTGGCTGGCGAAGAAGGGGCGATTTTAATCGCCCGACTGCTCGGTCTGCTTCAGATATTCCTCGGAGAAGCATTAACCCTTAGCCTGCTGCGCGATGCGTGGCCAGCCACAGCCATTGACGATCGCAGTTCGGGAAATTGGAGAAAATCGTGAAGACCGAAAAGAAGGTAACCATAAACAAACTGCCAACCGGAGTTCCGGGCCTCGACGAAATTGTGGGGGGCGGTCTTCCCGAATATTCATTCAACATCATCGCGGGCGCTCCCGGAAGCGGGAAGACGACGCTGGCGCACCAGTTCGTATTTGCAAATGCAACCCCGGAGCGACCGGCGCTCTATTTTACCGTTCTCGGTGAATCCGCAATAAAGATGCTGCGATACCAGCAGCAGTACACATTCTTCGATCCTGCCAAGCTGCCCGATGCTATCCGCTTTATCAACCTTAGCCAGGTCGTACTGGAGAAGGATCTGGGGGCGGTCCTGGAGGAAATTACTAAACAGGTTGAAAAGGCCAACCCCGCTGTGGTGGTTGTGGACTCATTCCGCACCATGGTCCGGAGGCCGAAAAGCGATATGGACCTGCAAGCCTTCATTCAGCGGCTAGCTCTGTCTCTCGCCAGCTGGCAAGCTACAACTTTCTTGATCGGTGAATATGCTGAAGACGAGCTGCGCGATAATCCCATTTTTACTGTCGCAGATGGTTTGTTCTGGTTGCGCCAGACTACGGAGCGGAATTCAATTGTCCGCAAACTGCAGATCATAAAACTGCGCGGGCAGGCTTCCGTCCCGGGGCTGCACACGTTTCGCATTACCGATGCCGGAATCCAAGCCTTCTCACGCACATTCGGGCTAACCGCCCGGGCAAAGAAAGCGGTCGCGCAGCGGCGCCTTTCTTTTGGAGTGCCCGAACTGGACAAGATGTTGGATGGCGGCGTTCGCGAAGGCGACAGCGTTCTGGTAGCAGGCTCTTCAGGAACAGGGAAGTCCGTGCTGGCAACCCAATTCATCGCTGAAGGAACGCGTATTGGTGAGCCGGGAATCGTAGCAGTCTTTGAAGAGCGTCCGCAAGCCTACGTGGAGCGTGCTGCTAGTTTAGGTTTGGATCTTGAAACTCCCCAGAAGGAAGGGAAGCTCACGGTTCTCTATCTTCGCCCGCTCGACTTGTCTGTGGATGAAACGATGCAATCGATTCTCGATGGTGTTCAGAAAATCGGTGCGAAGCGCCTGGTTATAGATTCCCTCGCAGGCTTTGAAATGGCTCTGTCGCCCGGCTTTCGAGCCGATTTTCGTGAGTCGCTCTACCGGATGATTTTCGCTTTGACAGGAATCGGCGTAACAATTTTGAGCACAGTTGAAGTGGATGAGTCCTTTACGGAATTTCCGTTCAGTACCTACTCCATTTCCTTTCTTTGTGATGACATCATTCGACTCAGATATGTGTCCATCGGTGCCCAGCTTCGCAAGATCATGGTAGTCATCAAAATGCGAGGAGGAAATCACGCCAAGGACATTCGCGAGTATGAAATTACACAAAAGGGCGTGGTCATTCTTGACACACGCCTCGAAGATTATCAGGGATTGATCAGCGGAATTCCAGCCCACACGGATCCAACAAAAAAGGACGAAGCACCTTCAGATCGAATTCCGTCCAGGAAGTGATATCCAACAAAGCCTGCAGGGATTTGAGCAGTGTTCTATATTGAACATTCCTTTTTATAGTGGATAGGTATTATCGCGGTAATCTCAGGGAAGACGTAAGAAACACCTCCGATCATTTACTCTCCTCCGTCCGTAAAGCCTGCACGACCCATCCAATCCTGCTAATCTCATCCGCCACCTCCCTGAACGGGCTCATCTGAAGATGAGCCCGCGTCTCAAAATATGTCGCAGTTCTGGCGTGCATCCCTTCTTGCGGGCAAATAGCGGGAGGGATCTCGCGCTGCCTGTGTGTAAGCGTCGCTCCAGGTCTGTTGAGCAATGCCGTGGCACGATCGTGCCGTTCCGGTCATAAATAGCTTTGAAATGCGTATTCTCATGGACTTAAGAGCAAAGGCAACTGTTCATTTGCAGTTCCTACTTTCGCACGCTGGCCCTCATTTGCTTTCAGGTCCAGGTATATATGCGTCGACTGAGCTATACCGACCAGACCGTCGGCATCTGCCAGTGCAATGCTTGCGTATGGCCAAAAAACGCGCAAGGCTCTTCAACACGGATGCATACCTTGCAACTGAAGGGCCCGGACGAAGACTTATTCATCTCAGAGCAAACCAGATCTTTTCCTTTCAGGGAGACCCTGCCGATTCGCTGTTTTATCTTCGGGTGGGCCGGGCTAAACTCACAATTCTTTCCAAAGGCGGCAAGGAAGCCACGGTTACGCTGCTCGCTCCCGGAGACTTCTTCGGCGAGGAGTGCATGGCGGGACCAATCGAGATCCGCACCACCAGCGCTACCGCCATGACCGTCTGCGTGGTGCTTAAGATCGCATCTGAGGAGCTGAGCCGGGTCCTCCGTGAGGAAAATACTTTCTCGAATTTACTAATTCAGTTCCTTGCACTGCGGAGCACAAGAACTCAAGCGGATCTCGTCGATCAGCTATTTAATAACAGCGAACGGCGCCTCGCGCGAACACTCCTGTTAATGGCGGACTACGGCAATGCGTCAGGTCCGGAGACGCTGATCCCGCCGGTGACACAGGAAGCCCTTGCAGAAATGATTGGTACTACTCGGTCCCGTGTCAGCTTTTTCATGAATCGCTTTAGAAAGCTTGGCTACATAAGCTACAAGAGCCGTATTCGCATCCACAGGTCGCTACTGACGATGGTTCTGGAGGACCGGTTGCCAGAGCAGAACGCATCCCGTCCCAAACTCCTTGGTCCACCGCCTGGTCGAGCACGGAGCGCGAAGCGAACAAAGGTCAATGCGGCCGCGACCAGAGTTAGGCGAGGGTAGGCAGTGTGCGAGCAATTCGATCGAGGTGGCAGGTTTTCAAGTTAGGCGAAATTTGACTCGGCAACCTCAACGTGGTGAGAGCGCGCAAAGCTCACGCGGCAGACATACTGAGTTCCTCTGGTACTTCAACTTGACTAGCGGATTGAACTTGCAGCTTGCTTCTTAGCAAGTGATTTGAACTGTGTTCTTTTGAACAGTTCTATACATAAAAGATTGAAACAATGCTCGTGGAGCGTTCCAATGGGCCTGAAATATGACGTTGCATCCGTTCTAGAGCGGGAAACCGCCATAACAATAACCAATTGGTATAGGTTGGTTGAAGCCGAGCCATCTCTGACCCGCATCAGGATCAGCCAGGGGGACAGGTGCGCTCACCTGCCGGAAATGTTCCGCGATCTGGTGAGCCGTTTGAACAACCCCTTACCTTTGGGAACACGTGCTCTGGAGTCGTTCGCGGCGAATCAACACGGCAAGCTGCGGCGTGAACAGGGCTACACGGCCACCATGATCGTGGAAGAGTCGCGGATGCTGCAAGTATCAATCTTTCAGACACTGCAACGCAATGTCGAAGATACCCAACCAGGTGTGTTGCTGCTGTACGTGATGGTGATTGCCGATGAGGTGGATTCGCAACTTGCTCAGACAATGAATAGCTTCATCGAATCTGCGGATTGAGCGCTAGTTCCTTGTACCGGCGGATCGCATGCTCAATGAGCTATTGACACCGCAATAGACTGACGATCTTCTCCGAGAGAAGAATTAGACGATCAATATCACCGTCGACGCACTCAGCAATCCTCGATCCCGGTTCAGCCCAATTTAGGCCTTCGCCGTATACTGACTCTGATTTTGCTGGTTCCGAGTGTGTTGTCGTCGATTCGGAAGTAGGGTGATGTGGCTCACGTTGGGTCAGTGTTGACGGTTAGAACGAAGCCGCAGGCGCCGCGGACGCTACGGTTTAGCTATTCAGCCGGTGTAAATTGTTTGCCACGGGGAGGCATTCGCGCCTATGACGCGACCCACCGTCGAAGTGGCCGACATCGTCCGCGCCAAGGGCCGGCAGTATCTCGAACAT
>Ga0207667_10000889_pt1 | contig 38091 bp, 34 predicted proteins | sample KBSCornC52_FD_184301 | JGI IMG/M metagenome (GOLD analysis project Ga0207667, IMG submission 184301) | Corn rhizosphere microbial communities from Kellogg Biological Station, Michigan, USA - KBS Corn C5-2 (SPAdes) (version 2) | ecosystem: Host-associated > Plants > Roots > Rhizosphere > Soil ...
AGAATATGCGATTCGCCGTACCAGGCTTGAAGGTCCGAGATCGCCAATGCATTCGGTGCGCTGTCGGCGAGCGTTTGCGCCGCGTCGCTCAGCCCCACGTTTTCACCCTCCGCGTGGTTCATCCATGCGCTCCCGTCAACGCCGCATCGGTGCTGCCCATATACGCCTGCATTACGAGCGGATTCTTCGATACTTCGGCATAGCTGCCTTCAGCCAGGACCTCGCCGCGCTGCAGGACGGTGATCGTGTCGGAGATGCCCGCGATTACGTTCATGTTGTGCTCGACCATCAAAATCGTGCGGCCGGCCGCCACCTTCTTGATCAGCGCCGTCACCCGGTCGACGTCCTCATGGCCCATGCCTTGCGTCGGCTCGTCGAGCAGCATCAGCTCGGGCTCCATCGCCAGCGTCGTTGCAATCTCGAGGGCGCGCTTGCGGCCATATGAAAGTTCGACCGTCGGCGTATCGGCGAAATCGGTCAAGCCCACTTGCGCGAGCAGTTCGCGCGCGCGATCGTCGAGACGATGCAGCGTGCGCTCGCTGCGCCAAAAGTGATAGGCCGTGCCGAGTGTACGCTGCAAGCCGATGCGCACGTTCTGCAAGACCGTCAAGTGCGGAAAGACAGCGGAGATTTGAAAGGAACGGATGATGCCGCGCCGCGCGATCTGGGCGGGGCGCTCGCGGGTGATGTCGACGTTGTTGAAGACGATCTGCCCGGCGCTCGGCTCGAGAAACTTCGTCAGCAAGTTAAAGCAGGTCGTCTTGCCCGCACCGTTGGGCCCGATCAGCGCGTGAATCGAGCCGCGACGCACGCGCAGGTTCACGCCGTTCACGGCCGTGAAGCCCTTGAACTCCTTGGTCAGCCCGCGCGTCTCTAAAATCGTGTCGCCGAGAATCATGTCCCCTTCCATGCGAAGTCAGGCGAAACACTGCCATGTGGCACGCGCTTGTCGAGCGCGCTACATCGTAGCACCCGGTCGATGCGCCCCTCGGTTATCGGGGCCATCTCCGTTTTGGCATGGTGCATCAATGCGGAGAGGTCGGCCCCGCCCCATGCGGCAACGCGCATTGTCTCCCCAATGATGCAGCGCATTCATTGGGATTTGCACTAGTGCTTAATTGTGTGGTCAACGAACGTGCCAGGCCAAAAAAGGTGTATGAGCTTTGCTTGGGCCGGTTGTCATGTCGCAGTCACGATCGGTGTTGCGCCCACATTGCGCACACCGCTCGCTTGTGCGCGACGATCCTCGCGGATCATCTGGCTTGCGCGCTCCGCGATCATCAACGTCGGCGAATTGGTATTACCCGACGTGATCGTCGGCATCACCGATGCGTCGACGACGCGCAGTCCGGACACGCCGAGCACCCGCAGTCGCGCATCGACGACCGCACCGGGATCGTTCGATACCCCCATGCGGCAGGTCCCTACCGGATGGAAGATCGTGGTGCCCACGTCGCCGGCGGCGCGCATGAGCTCCTCTTCCGTCTGATATTGCGGTCCGGGCAGGATTTCCTCGGGGTCGTAGCGCGCAAGTGCCGGTGCCTGCACGATGCGGCGCGTCAGACGTAGCGCGTTGGCGGCGACGTGGCGGTCGTATTCGGTCGACAGATAATTGGGCGCGATCATCGGCGGCGCGAAGGGATCGGGCGATTGGATGTGGATGCTGCCGCGCGAAGTCGGCCGCAGGTGGCAAGCCGAGGCCGTAAATGCATTGAACCGATGCAGCGGCTCGCCGAAGCGATCGAGCGAGAGCGGCTGCACGTGATACTCGAGGTCGGGGCGCGTGATCGATGCGTCGTTCTCCGACGATTTCGCAAATGCGCCAAGCTGCGAGGGTGCCATCGACATCGGGCCGCTGCGCCGGAGCGCGTATTGCATCGCGATGAGCGCTTTGCCCCACCAATGCGCCGTCATGGTGTTGAGCGTGCGCACGCCGTGGACCCGATAGGCCATCCGCAATTGCAGATGGTCTTGCAGATTTTCTCCCACGCCTCGCAAGTCATGCACGACCTCGATCCCGAGCCGTTGCAGCCGGGCGCCGTTGCCGATGCCCGAGAGCTCGAGCAGTTGCGGCGAATTGACCGCGCCGGCCGCCAGCACGACTTCCCAGCGCGCCTTCGCAACGAAATCGCGCGTGCCCGTCGCGCCGCCGCGATAAACGACGCCGGTACACCGTTTGCCCTCGAAGGTCAGCCGCCGCACCTGCGCACTCGTGACGACGGTCAGGTTCGGGCGCTCGAGTGCCGGGCGCAGGAACGCCTTCGACGCATTCCAGCGAATGCCGCGCTTTTGATTGACCTCGAAGTAGCCGACGCCGCTGTTATCGCCGCGATTGAAATCGTCCGTAGCGGCAATGCCGGTCTGCTGCGCCGCCTCCCGGAACGCTTCGAGCACACGCCATTTGAGCCGCTGCTTTTCGACCCGCCACTGACCCCCGGCTCCGTGCCAGGCATTGGCCCCACCATGATGATCCTCGCTGCGCATAAAGACGGGCAGCACGGCATCCCACGACCAAGCTGCGTCGCCCGTCACGCGCGCCCATTCGTCGTAGTCCTCGCGCTGGCCGCGCATGTAGATCATGCCGTTGATCGAGGAACTGCCCCCGAGTACGCGCCCACGCGGATACGACAGCGAGCGCCCGTTCAGCCCCGGTTCCTCGCCCGTGCGATAGAGCCAATCGGTGCGCGGGTTGCCGATGCAGTAAAGATAGCCGACGGGCACGTGAATCCACCGGTAGTCGTCCGGGCCGCCCGCTTCGATGAGCAAAACACTGACGTCGGCCGCTTCGCTGAGCCGATTCGCGAGCACGCAGCCGGCCGTGCCCGCTCCGACGATCACATAATCGAATTCGCCTTCGACAATCGTTTCGCGCTTCATGGGTGTCCCGTTGCCCGACCTGGCGGTCAGGTGCTAAACGTCAAATGAGCGTGAGCGCGACAAGGCCAGCGCCCCTCTGGATGAATGCAAGGCCGAGCGCGCGGCTCAGTCCCGGCTGCCGCAGCCCGTTCGAAGACAAGCGTATCCGGCCCTCGCGCCCGAAATCCAATGAGTTCTAGTCAACTGCGATATAACCAGCGCTAATATCTCGGGCATGGACCTCACTCTGCTTCGCGCTTTCGTCACGGTCGCGCGCGTCGGCAATCTCACGCGCGCGGCCGCTCAGCTGCACTTGACGCAGCCGGCCGTCAGCCTGCAGATCAAGCATCTGCAGGAGACGCTGGGCGTGGCGCTCTTTACGCGCACGTCGCATGGGCTCGTGCTGACGCGCGACGGCCAGGCGCTGCTGCCGCATGCCGAGCGCGCGCTCGCGGCCGCCGGCGACGTCGAACGTGCAGCGGCCACACTGCGCCAAGAAGTGCGCGGGCGGCTGCGCATCGGCACGATCCTCGATCCGCAATTTCTGCGTCTGGGCGGATTCCTCAAGCAACTGGTCGAAACCTATCCTCAGATCGAAACCGCACTGCGCCACGGCATGTCGGGCTGGGTCGCCGAACAGGTGCGTGCGCGAGAACTCGACGTCGGCTACTACATCGGCCGTCCCGGCGACGACGGAATGCCGAGTGGGTTGTTCCATGCGGCGACACTCACGCGCTTCCAGTATCGCGTGCTGGCACCCGCCGGCTGGAAGGAACGGGTCGGCCGTGCGCCCGATTGGCGCTCGCTTGCCGCGTTGCCGTGGATTTGGACGCCCCCCGCCTCGGCCCATAACCGGCTGCTCACGCGGATCTTCGGCGAAGCCGGCGTGGACCCCGTCAAGGTGGCCGAAGTCGATCAGGAGACGTCGATGCTGGACCTCGTCAAATCGGGTGTCGGCCTCTCGCTCGCCCGCGACGCGATCGCAATCGCCGAAGCGCATACGCACGCGTTGACGATCGTCGAAGGGGTGACGGTACCGACCGAACTGACGTTCGTGGCATTGGCCGCGCGCATCGACGAGCCCGCGATCGCCGCGGCGTTCAAGCTGATCGAAGCGCAGTGGGCCATTTGACGTGGCCGCCCCTACCGCGGAGCGCACCTCCTATCCGCGCATCACGACGCACCGACCCTGAGCGTCACATCGTCAGTTGTGAAAAAATGGCCGAATTGAGCACGGCGCCGCGCGCCGCATCGGTACGCGGTTCGGGTCGGTCCTTCGACCCCACGGCTCAAGTACGCCAAAGGAGGTGACGCAATGATCCAAAAATTGACTGCGGAGGAGCGTTCGACGCAGCTTCCCCAACTCGCGCTCTGGCAGGCCGTGTCAGGCCGCGACGCTATCCACCGCCAATTGCAGTTTGCCGATTTCAACGAAGCGTTCGGCTTCATGACGCGGGTGGCCATCAAAGCCCAGGAGATGAACCACCATCCCGAGTGGTCCAACGTCTATCGCACGGTGGATATTACGCTGACCACCCACGAAGCGAGCGGCGTGACCGAGCGCGACATCGCACTCGCGCGGTTCATCGATTCGGCCGCGAAGGCCTTGCAAGACGGTTGAGGGAGCGGCACGAACGGCGGCCACCGGTGAGCCGAGGACTCCGTCAACGGCCGAGTGCGCGCACGTAGGTTTCCCAGGCATTGCGTGCGACCGGTTCGAGCCCGTCCGCCGGTAGGGTCGTCTGACGCTGTACAATCATTAGCGCATACGGCTTGGAGAGCGCGCTAGCTTCCTTGCACAAGCTGAGCTCATCGCCGCTCGAAGGCGAGCGGGAGCGCCAAAAGTTGATCGCGGCTTCTAGTTCGTTGATCGAGATTTCGGCCATGGTTCGTGATTGTGGTCCGGTGCGCCCGCTTGGCGCTGTCCTTGCGGCGGCACCGCTCGCCGTGTGGCGAAGGAGGCATCGCCGGTCGGCGTGCTAGAGATGCGTAACCTATTGTACTTGAGCGAATTCCATGCGACTCCTTCTGATCGAAGACGACCGCCCCATCGCGCGCGGCATTCAAAGCAGCCTCGAACAAGCCGGATTCACCGTCGACATGGTTCATGACGGCATCTTTGCGGAGCAGGCCCTGACGCAGAACCGTCATGAACTCGTCATTCTCGATCTGGGCCTGCCCGGCATCGACGGCATGACCCTGCTCTCGCGCTTTCGGCAGGGGAACCGTCATACGCCGGTGATCGTCCTGACGGCGCGCGACGAACTGAACGACCGCGTGCAGGGCCTCAATGCCGGCGCCGACGACTACATGCTCAAACCGTTCGAGCCCGCGGAACTCGAGGCGCGCATTCGCGCCGTCATGCGCCGCAGCGGCCCGCACAGCGACGTTCCTCGCCCCGAAGTGTCGCTCGGGGGCGTGCGCCTGTCGGGTGTCGATCGCCGTATCTTCAACGACGACAAGGCGCTCGAACTGTCACCGCGCGAGTTCGCCGTCCTCGAGATGCTGCTGCTGCGCCACGGCCGCGTCGTCAGCAAAGCGCAATTGCAGGATCATTTGACTCACTTCGGCGGCGACCTCGGCGATACGGCCATCGAAGTTTACGTGCACCGCGTCCGCAAGAAACTCGAAAACTGCCGCGTCGAAATCGTCACCGTGCGCGGTTTCGGCTATCTGCTGCAGGAAATCCCTCAAGCGTCGTAACGTAAAAGCGCGCGCTCGATCGCCATGCCGCCTGTCGCTGCGAACAGCCTGCGCCGCTCGCTTTTGCGACGGCTCGCGGCGCCGCTCTCGCTGCTCGCCTTGATGAGCGGTCTCATCGCGTATTGGCTCGCGTGGCAATACACGCAACATGTGATCGACCGGTCGTTGGTCGATCTAGCGACCGCCATTTCCAAACAGATTCAGATCGCCGGGCCCAATGCCCGCTCGACCGTGCCGCCGCTCGCGCAGGCGATGTTTTCCGATCCGAGCGAGCATCTGATCTACCGCATCAGCGACGGCGAGCACGAGATCGCCGGAGAAGCCGCGCTGCCGCTGTTCGGCACGCGCGTACGCGCGCAGCGTGCGGCGTACGTGTTCGAAGCACAATACTCAGGCATGCATGTGCGCGTCGCCCAAGTACGCGTGCTGCAAGACACCGGCAATCCGATCATTGTGGAAGTCGCACAGCCGCTGCGGCACCGCTATCGCATCGCGGCCGAATTTCTCGTCGCCATCATGATGCCGTTGCTGTTGCTGCTGCTTGCCGGTTGGGGCATCGTCTGGCGCGTGGTCAATCAGCAGCTCAATCCGCTGACAGCGCTCGCCGATTCACTGAACCGCCAGACACACACCTCGCTCGAACCGGTGGACGAGCGCTACGTTCCGATCGAGATTCAGCCGCTGACCAGCGCGATGAACGCCCTGCTCGACCGGCTCAAGACGGCGCTCGACGCACAGCGCAAATTCATTGCCGATGCGGCCCATCAATTACGCACGCCGCTGACGGCCGTCAAGCTTCACGCCGAGCAAGCGGCGAGCGCGCGCGATCCGAACCAAACGCTGCTCGCCGTGCGCGAACTGCGGGCCGCCGCCGATCGGGCGGTTCGCCTTTCGAACCAATTGCTATCGCTTGCACGCGCCGAGCCGGGCGCGCAAGCGGCGCGCTTCGCGGAAGTGGACATTGCAACCCTCGCCTTCGAAACCGGCGCCGAATGGGTTCCGCGTGCGCTGGCCGCCCATGTCGATCTCGGGTTTGCGCGCTTGGACGATCCATTGAACGGCAGGCCGCTCGTTGTGAAGGGCAGCGCCGTACTGCTGCGCGAAGTCATCGCCAACCTGCTCGACAATGCGCTTAAGTATGTGCCCTCGGCAAGACTCGACGGTGCGAACGTGACCGTCACCGTCTCGCAAGCGGTCGACGAAAACGGTGTGAAATGCGCCGAAATCGCCATCGAAGATAACGGCTCGGGTGTACCGCCCGGCTTGCAGGCCGAACTGTTCAAACGGTTCTTCCGCGGCGATCGACACGATGGGGCCGATGCAGGCGTCGATGCTGGTGCGGGGCTCGGCCTTGCGATCGTGCGCGACATCATGAGTTTGCACAACGGTAGTGTGCGTTACGAAGATGCGACCGGCGGCGGAGCGCGCTTCGTATTGCGCATCCCGCTCGCGGGCGACCTGCGCAACGGTGCGGATGCGGGGCACGCCACCCCTCCGGCATCCGCCCACGCACCGCTCGGCTAAGCTGCACGCCGCCCCTATGCGGCGCTCTTCTTACCCTTCTTATCCTTCTGATCGGCATCCTTGGGCGCGAGCATCGTGCCGCGGCACTTGCGGGCGCCGCATCGGCACGCGTATTCCTTCTTGAGCTTTTTCGTTTGACGCGCGTCGATAACGAGGCCGTAGTCGTAAAACAATTCGTCGTCAGCGCGAATGTCCCGCAGCGCGTGAATGTAGACGCGGCCGTCCACCTCTTCCGCTTCACAGTTGGGCGCACACGAGTGATTGATCCAGCGCGCACTGTTGCCGCCCACGTTACCGTCGATGACGCGGCCATCCTCGAGCGCAAAGTAGAACGTGTGATTCGGTTCGGCGGGGTTGTGCGGATGCCGCCGCAACGCTTCCTTCCATGAGATGCGCTCACCCTTGTATTCCAGCAGACGCTCGCCCGCCTTCAGCGGCACGGTAGCAAACACGCCCTTGCCATGCACGCCGGACTGGCGCACGACCAACTTGCGTGAACTCATCGATAAATCCTCAGAAAAGCCTCGGTGCCGCCGGTGCGGCATTGCGTTTTCGTTCGCGGGATGGAAAACACGGCGCCGGTCGGCGCCACGTCAGGCAGATGACGTCGTCTACGTCACAAATCGAAATCGTACACGTGGACGGCTGATTCGTTCAACGTCGCCGGTGCGAATTTGCACGTTTCTTCGTCCTCGCGAACACCATGCAGATGCGTGCCGAACAATTGCATCGCAGCGGTAGACAACGATGTCGCGCATCGACGATGCGATGGACACCGCGATTGACGCCGCTAGGCCGCGCTTTGGGCAAAGATCTTCCAGACCTTCTTTTGGGTCAGTGAATCGGCCTCTTCGTGAACCGGACAATCGAGCCGAAGTTCCACATCGCCGATCGGCAAATCGAGCGCGCTGCACCGGTGCGCGGACTTTTTTGGGTTTTTGCTGACTTCGAAATATTTGCAAGTGACGCACATGCGATGCTCGGGGATATCGCCTTGGACCTGCAGTTGGCGAATCATCTTGATCATCGTGCGATAGAAGATTGCCCGTTCGTCGCCGCGCAGGGAGTTGATCGCGTCCGCAAGAAAATCGGGCCACTGCTGCGCACGCTTGGCGGCTGCGCGGCCACGCGGCGTGAGCTTGACTGCGAGCGCCCGGCCGTCTTCGATCGCTCGGCGCTTTTCGACGAGGCCTTTGGCCTCCAGCGTACTGACGGCATCGCTCGTCGTGGCGGCGGTGAGCGCCGTCTCGCGAGCAATTTCGCCAAGTCGCAACGGGTTCTTCCGCTGCATCAGCAACACGAGGATCTCGCCTTGCGTGGGCGTAAGCCCCGCGCTTTCGGCCCACTCCCACGCCTGGCTACGCATCGCCGTGCTCAAGCGCAGCAGGCTGTGGGTTACGCGCCCAGTGGCCTGCTCTCCGTGTACACCTTCGCTCATAGTCTTTGTTCGCTATTTCGCCATTGACAGCGTGTCGCTGCTGATTCGGTTGCCTGCTCGCGCCGTGCCTCGCAGCGCCCCGGCAGCCCCATGGGACGACCCGCCTTCTACTGACCGTGCCGATCTTACAATTTCAAACGCGCACCGCCGCGCAGTGCTCGAGCCGTCGAGCCGCGAGAAGGCAACAGCGCCTACGTTTAACCGAACGCGCACCATGCGATGCAACGCTCGATGCGACGAACGCGCCATTTTAAGCGACGAAAGAGAATAGTACAGCTAAGTTATTCAGCGGCGGCTGTGAACAACTCATGTATAACGATGCGAACCCAGTGTGCATCATTTCTGGATAACGTCTGGGCAATTCAAATGCCTTGTGAGTTGCTCCGAGTTCGTCCCAGTTCCGCACCCGTGCACCACGTGGTTATCGTTTACGCAGGTGCTTGAAGCGCCGAGGATTTTTCCGGTTATCCACACGCGCTCCCCGCCTTTGTTAACTACTACTACGTATGTATACGTTGTTAACGTAAAAAGCTAAACACCGCGCCATCGCAAGCACTGTTGACGAACCGCTTCGTGCAGCGACTTCTCCTTGGCGACGATACCGCGCAACCACGCCGCATCGTTGACTTGCGCCTGCGCGATGTTCGCAACTTCGCGTAATGCCGCCGACGATTGAAGCGCATCGCCATGCGGCTCGATCACGCGAAGCGTTTCGAGAATGTCTTCGAATATCGTTCGCCGCTCGCCCGTCTGAGGATTGATGCAGGTGCCGCCCAATCCGAAACGGCAAGCCTCGAATCGATTGAATGTATAGACGAGATAGTCGTCCTCGCGGGGCACGAACGGCCGATCGACGAGCAAGTGACGCGCGAGGGTTTGGATGTAGCAAGCGATCGCGGCCGCGCGGTCGACGGACAGCGGCGTATCCATCACGCGCACCTCGATGGTGCCGAAGCCGGGCTTGGGGCGAATATCCCAGTAAAAATCCTTCATGCTGTTCACGACGCCCGTCGCGACCATCTTCGAAAAATATTCCTCGAAGCCCGACCACGTCAGCACGAACGGCGCACGCCCCGACAGCGGAAACGCGAAGACCGAATTGAGCCGAGCCGAATGAAAACCCGTGTCGACGCCTTGGACGTACGGTGAAGAGGCCGAAAGCGCAATGAAATGCGGGATGAATCGGGACATCGCGTGCAGCAGAAACAATGCGCTGTCGGGGTCGGGGCAGCCGATATGCACGTGTTGACCGAAGACGGTGAACTGCTTGGCCAGATACCCGTAGAGTTCCGAGAGGTACTGGAAGCGCGGCGCGTCGAAAATCTGCCGCTCGCTCCACTGCTGAAACGCATGGGTGCCACCGCCGGCCAGGCCGACGTTGAGCTGATCGGCCGCCGCGACGAGTGTCCCGCGTAATGCGCGCAATTGCGCAAGCGCTTCTTCGTGCGTATTGCAGATGCCCGTGGACAGCTCGATCATGCTTTCGGTGATCTCCGGCGTGATGTTGCCGGTGATCTTTTGATCCTTGACGAGCCGCATGAGGTCGGACGCCGCCTTCGTCAGATCGTAGTCGTGCGTGTTGACGACCTGGATCTCGAGTTCGACGCCGAACGTGAACGGTTTGGAATTGATGAACGGTTCAAGTGCCATGGTGTCTTTCCATTCCAAGATCGGCGATTAGGCGCGCCGCTCGCCGACGAGCGCAAGACTGCGATAGACGAGCCAGGGCCCGACGAGCTGCAAAACGACGATCGAGCACATGACGACGGCGCGCAGCGTCGGATCGAAGTCCGGGTAAAGCCCATAGATATCGTCGACGAGCAGATACGCGAGCGCCGACATCGGCGACAGCGAGAGCCCCAGCGCGACGCCCTGCTTCCAGTTCAGCCCGCTCGGCTTCGCGAACGCGAGCACGCCCGCCAGCTTGGCGACGAAGCGCGCCAGGATGAGACCCAGCGCCGCAACGCCCCCTAGCGCGATGTCGCGCCATTCGAACGCCGTCAGAGTGAGCACGAACAAGATCACCGTGAGCAGCCAGCCGGCCGTGCCGAAGTGCTCCGGCCAGATTTGCGGCTTGGCTTCGAGATTCTTCACGATGATGCCGGCCGCTAGCAGGCTCAGGATGGTCGATAGCTTGAACAAGTGTGCGACGGCGATCGCCAGCAGCACGAGACCGAACAGCGCGACGAACGAATGCTCGTCCTGAACCTGCATGGTTCGATAGAAGAACGTACAGGCCCGCGCCAGCAGATAGGCCAGCACGAGCGAGCCGACGAGCAGGTAGAGCGGCTGCACGATCGTGGCGAAGACGTTGCCGTAGACCTCCTGATGCAGCCAGCCGGAGGCGATCTTTTCGATGACGACGGCGTACATGCTGTTCAGCGCCGTCAGCGTGAGCAGACGCTGTGTGACCTGCCCTTCAGCGCGCAACTCCGTCTTAAGCTGCACGACCATCGCCGGTGAAGTGGACATGGCAATCGCGGCTATGACGGTCGCGACGGCCGCATCGACGTGCGCGAGCCTGAGCGCAATGAGGACGAGCACGAATGTCAGCGTCGCTTCCGCCAAGCTCGAGGCGACGAGCCACGGATTGCGCCGAATCCAGCGCAAGTCGAGCCGGCTGCCGAGCTCGAACAGCAAAAGGCCCAGTGCGACATCGAGCAATAGCCGCGAAGTACCGCCCGCGCCGACATCGAAGGCACCGAAGCCGGCCGATCCGGCGATGAGCCCGATCACGGCATAGCCTGTGATCCGCGGCAGGCGCCAGGCGCGGTAGCAGAGCTCGCCTAACAGGCCCGCAACGAGCAAGGCAAGACCCGCCCAAAAGATGGGATCGGGCACGAACGGCCAGTGCGGTAGAAAGGAAAACGCCGATTTCATCTGATAGCTGCTCCTTTACGGACAAGCCGATGCGGCTTTGGTCCGCGACGGCTCGTTCTCGTGGCTTGCTTACCCGCCTGACGGCGATGTGCCGCGACGCGGATGGAAAGGGTGACTGCCGACGGCGCGGTACTTGCCGGGTGCGGCGACGACGAAGCGCGCCGGAGTTGGCGCTGAGGACCGAGCGCTCGAACATAGCGTGGCGCGTGCCCGGCGCGATTGCATTAGGTGCGGTGACGCCGGCGACCCGCTGAGGCAAGCCCGACAGGCGACATCACCCCGATTGGCCCAGCGCATCCCACAGTGCGCCGCCATGCAACGAGTGCAAGAGGAACACGGATTGTGCCATAGCTTGCCTCCAAAACACACGATTCATCATGGATTCGCGGCCATCTCGGTACAAACGACGCGAAATTTCGCACGCCGGAGGAAAAATTCCCGATATGCGCCTTTTCTGCGTGGCTTTGGCACGCGGCAACGCAGGCCGGAAAGCCGAAAAAAGCCTGCTCGAAGCGCATCGCTCGTTGGACCGGCTCGGCGGCGAGGCGTGCGGGGTTAGGTTGGTTTACTTGTTTACGTATGTATACGTAGTAGTAGTTAACAAAGGGCCGCCAAAACTGTGGATAACCGGCGTTTATCTAAACAGATCAACGTCTTGAAGCGCGCATAAGTGCTCGCTTAGTCGGCGTGGACCGGGCGCCTTCGCGGAACAACTTTCGCTCGACTTGACCCGTCCGTGGACTTGTCCCGTTTACGTCCACATCCGCTGCACACGAATTCCGGCAATGAATCCGGTGCTTATCCACAACCGGGCGTGGATAAGTTCGTCTGCGGCGAAGCATTTTTAGAATGCCGACGCCCGCTCGGGTGGATCGTCGAGCACGCCCTGGCGCAGTGCGCGCAATAAGTAGCGGGCCGGATCGAGGGCGTCGGCCAAATCGTGCTCGAGCGGGCAAGGTTCGCCTTCGAGCTGGGAAGCGAGCAGCTCCGCGCCGAGCGACGCCCAAACAAGCCCACGCGAGCCAAAGGCGAAAGCGCCATATAGGCCGGGTGCGCGGGGCAGATCGAGTAGCCCCGCCCCGCGCAGGGCAGCCGCTTCACGTGTGCTTTGCGCTTCGTCCGCCAGCGCGCCGAGCATCGGTAACCGATCGCTCGTCACGCAGCGAAACGCAACACGGCCTTCGAGCGATGCAGGGTCGAGCTTGCTGGCGCTCTGCGCTAGATCGAAACCGGGAAGCATGCGTGCGAGACGAGCCAGATTGTCCGAATGGCTTTGAGCGCGCAGATCCTCGCCCGCATCGTCGATATCGTAGGTTGCACCGGTCATCAGACCGTCCGCGAGTGGGATGGCATAGCCGTCGCCTACAAGCGGCAGCCGCAATGGGGGCGAAGCGCCGCGCGGCAAGCGCGTCAATTGACCGCGTACGATGCGCGTCGGCGCATGGCGTAAGCCGGCCAGACGGGTCGCGTCCCGTGCGTTTGCAAAGATGACCACGCTCGCGCGAGCAACGACTTTGCCCGATGCGTCGAGTACCGCCCATGCGTTGCGGTCGCGCTCGACACGCTGCGCCTCGACACCGGCACGCCATTCGATTGCCTCCCCCGCGCTGGCGCACAGCGCTGCACATAGTGCGGTGGGGTCGAGCGAGCCGCCAAGGGGGTAGCACCATCCGCCGCGCTCAACCCGGACACCCGCCGCTGCGAGCATCTGCGGGGCCGATAAGGCGTGTACCAGTTGGCGGGGATAATCGAGCGATTCGATCGTCTCCGAGAGCCATTGCGCTTGGCTTTCGTCATCGGCGATCTGCAGCAGTCCGTCGCGGCTGCGCGCAAAGGCGTGACCGGCGCGTTCCAGCGTTTGCCATCGCGCGAGCGCATAGAGGAAGCCCGCACGGGTGATTCTCGAGGCCACGCTGTCGTCGCGCGAGAGCAGCGGATGGAACACACCCGCCGGGTTGCCCGACGCCTCGCAACCCGCCCGCGCGTGGCGTTCGACGATCGTGACGCGCCAGCCGCGCGCGGCAAGCCGATCCGCCAGCGCGCAGCCGGCAAGCCCGGCGCCGACGACAACGGCGTGGCGCTCGTTTGCCTCGAACGGCAGCGGTGGCTCATGCCGCCGCACGCGCCAGCGCGGCGCGAAACGGCCGACAAGCATCGCGCGCTTGTTCGCGAAACCCTCGGTCTTGATGCAATCGAATCCCGCTTCGTCGAGCCTGCGCCGAACCGCTCCCGCGCACGTATAAGTTGCCAGCGTGGCCCCTTCGCCCGCGAGTCGCGCCAACGATTTGAAGACGGACGGCGTCCAGAGATCGGGGTTTTTGGCCGGAGAAAAGCCGTCGAGAAAGAACGCATCCGCGCGCAGCCAAAGCTTCGGGAGCAGCTCGAGCGCATCGCCGAAAGCGATCGTCAGCGTGACGCGACCGCCTTCGAATTCAAGGCGGTGCAGTCCCGGTGTCAGTATCGGCCAGCCGTCGGCCAATTGTGCCGCGAGCGGCGCGACGGTTGCATCAGCAACGATGTGCGCGTGCAGCCTGCGCAGATCCTGCGCGCGGAACGGGTGTTTTTCGATCGACACGAAAGCGAGCCGGTCGCAGCGGGCAGGATCGGCGCGCCATGCAGCCCACGTCGCGAGGAAGTTGCCGCCCATGCCGAAACCGGTCTCGACCACGGTGAAAAGGCGGCGTGCGCGCCAGCGCTCGGGTATGCCGTTCCCGTTCAGGAAGACGTGGTGCGCTTGGGCCAACGCCCCCGCGGCGCTGTGATAGATGTCGCCGTACACCGGGGAAAACGGCGTGCCGTCGTCGCGAAAAGCCAGGGAGGCGGGAATCAGCTTGGGGCTCATCGGCAAGCAGAAAGTGTGGGAAAACGCGGCATCCGGGCGTAAGGGGCAACCCTAACGGTTGTCTCGAAAGTGTGACCGATTGCCCGAAAACCCAGACCGGACAAGGCTTTGCGACCGTTGGCAAAATCCAACGACAAGGCGGCAAGTTCTCGCGAGCCCCTTGGCAGCAGGGGTTGGCGAGTACGACAATGCTCAAACCCAGCGCCGACAAGGCTCCGCCGTGCTAAATTCTTTGAAAGCCTTGCCGTTATTGGGTTTGCGCTGAGCTATCATAGCAAGCGCCGCGCGGCCGTACCGCCATGGGGTTCGGGGGTTCAGCGCAACCGAGCGGCGCACGCTTCGCCACCGCTACTCGACGGCACAGCTTGCGTACGTATAATTCGGCGCGTTTGCGCTGTCCGTATCACTTCAATCTGATAAAGAGGAACGTTAATGAACAAACAGGAACTGATCGACGCCGTCGCAGGGCAGACGGGCGCCAGCAAGGCTCAAACCGGCGAAACGCTCGATACGCTGCTGGAAGTGATCAAGAAGGCAGTGGCAAAGGGCGATGCGGTGCAGCTCATCGGCTTCGGCAGCTTCGGCTCGGGCAAGCGCGCGGCACGTACGGGTCGTAACCCCAAGACGGGCGAGACCATCAAGATTCCCGCGGCCAAGACCGTCAAGTTCACGGCAGGCAAGGCGTTCAAGGATGCCGTCAATAAGCGCTAAAACCAGCGTGGGTTGACGTTTCGTCGACACCCGCCTTCGGCGGGTTTTTTGTGTGTGCCTGCGCCTGGGTCTATTTGCGCAGGCCCAGGCGCACGAGTACGAGTACGTGTAGTACAAGGCAAGCCCGGCCGAGCCTGGCGCTTCGCGTCTTCTCGGCATGCGTTGGGCCCGCCCGACTGCGTCAATGCACAATCTGCCCTTCGTCGTCGCCCGCGTGATCGTCCGCGTCGAGATCCCATGCCGGGAAAGGATCGGCCATATGCTGCCAGCCTTGCGGGCCGAGCGCATATTCATCGTCGGTCAAGAGGCATGCGTCGAGCTTGGCGCGCCAATGTTCGGCATCGAGCGCGACGCCGATCAGCACCAGTTCCTGGCGGCGATCGCCGATCGTCTCGTCGTCGGGAGAGCCGAACCAATCGGCGGCGATGTCTGCCGCCAGTTCATCATCCTCGGGCCATTCGTCGCGCGGCTGGGCGGCCCACCACATGCCCGCCGGGCCGTGACGGCAAACGCCGCCCGCTTGCGAGAGCGAACCGGCCGCGTCGTTGCGCGTGGCCAGCCAAAAAAAGCCTTTGCTGCGCAGCACGCCGGGCCACTCCTCGTGCAGCAGCGCCCATAGCCGTTCGGCATTGAAGGGGCGGCGCGCGCGGTAAACGAAACTGCCGATACCGTATTGATCCGCTTCGCTGACGTGCGAATGGCCCGTCTGACCGTGGCCGTCGTCATGCCCATGCCCATGGTCATGACCGTGTTCAGGGTCATGCTCTTGCGCGTGCTCGAGCGACGCGAGCCAGCCCGGCGCGCTCGCCGCCGCTTCGAAATCGAAGCGCTTGGTATCGATCAACTGGTCAAGCGGCACGGCCCCGAAGCGGCTGACGATCTGCACTGCGCGCGGGTTCAAGCGTGCCAAGATCCTTTGCAGCCGTTCCAGCGCATCGGCGTCGATGAGATCCGCTTTGTTGACGACAAGCACGTCGCAAAACTCGATTTGCTCGATCAGCAGCTCGACGATGGTGCGGTCGTCTTCTTCGCTTGCGGCCAGCCCGCGCTCCGCGAGCGCTTCGGCGGACGCGTAATCGCGCAGGAAATTGAATGCATCGACGACGGTGACCATCGTGTCGAGCCGCGCGAACTCGGCCAGCGTGTGGCCTTCGTCGTCGGTAAACGCAAAGGTTTCGGCAATCGGCATCGGTTCGGCAATGCCCGTGGATTCGATCAAGAGCGCATCGAAACGATCTTCGCCGGCAAGCCGACGGATCTCCGCGAGCAGATCGTCGCGCAGGGTGCAGCAGATGCAGCCGTTCGTCAGTTCGACGAGCCGCTCCTCGACGTGCGATAGCGAAGCGGCTTCCTTCACGAGCGAAGCGTCGATGTTCACGGCCGCGAGATCGTTGACGATGACGGCCACGCGCAGGCCGGCGCGGTTCGCGAGGATGTGATTGAGCAGCGTGGTCTTGCCCGCGCCGAGAAAGCCCGAGAGCACGGTGACCGGCAGAGGCGGATGGTTCATGGGTGTTGGAATCGGTGAAGCGAAGGCGCGCGTGCCCCGGAGTTCAGGACACGAGACGCCGCCGCGTGAAAGGCGTAGGGCGCATTTTGCACTAAACGCCGCAACACCCTCCCAACGGGGGCCCGTGGCGCCGAAAATTTACCGGCAGTCAGCGCTGCGCTTGCACGAGCTTCCACCGCGACAGGATGTCGACGATTTGGTGCGCGTAGCGATCGCGTAGAGAAGGCGTTTCAGAGTGATAGGCGCCGACGGCGGCCCACGTGTTCCCGTACTTGTTCATCTTCTGGCGCAAGTGCCAGGCGGCGATGTAGACGCTCTTGCACGGCTGCATCAGCGTGTCGGTCGAGATGCCATACTGGGCCAGCGCCGGCAGATGGATCGAATTGATCTGCATGAGGCCGTAATCGGTCGACCCGTTGGCGTTCTTGTGCAAGGCATCGGGTTGGTTGTGCGACTCTTGCCAAGCGATCGCGCGCAGGATCAAAGGGTTGACCTTTTGGTAGCGGGCTGCCTCGTCGAAGCAGTCGGCGCGTGCGTTCGCACACGCAAGCGACGCGAGCGATACCGCCAGAATCAGAACGGTTCGTTTCATGGTTCCAGAGCCTTCGACAGACGTCGTTTTCATTCGGGGGCGCATGCCTGCCCGGCCAGAGCAAGCGGCGCGCGGGCGGCCTGGGGAAAACCCGAGCTTGCCGCCGGATTCAGCCGAATTAATCAACCGTATCATACCGGGAGCCGCTTGCTTGCCCTAGCCGGCCGGCCGACATCGCCGAGTAGTTGGCGGACAAAGGCGGGTCGGCGAGGGTGTAGCGTATCGCGCGCGCCGTGGTCGCCGGTGCGACATCAGAGAATTTTCGGACGGAAAAGCGAACCCGCCCTCGACGCTGGTTGATTATTCAGACATAAAAAACTGCTAATGTTCGTGTTCTTGAAGGCGGGTGAGCATCGGACACCACTATCTACGAGGGCCGAGCGATGTTCATAAAACGTTACCGCCGAGGGCAGGACATTTCGCATTGAACCTTTATTCCATGACAAGAAATCGTATGGCACTGCGCCGCATCGCTACCGCGCTTTTGATGGCCGGGCTCATGACAGCACAAGGCGCATACGCCGAAGTGACGTTGAATTTCGTGAACGCGGATATCGATCAAGTGGCCAAAGCGATCGGCGCCGCAACGAACAAGACGATCATCGTCGATCCGCGCGTCAAGGGCCAATTGAACCTCGTATCGGAAAACCCGGTGCCCGAGGAGCAAGCGCTCAAGACGCTCGAAGCGGCGCTACGGATGCAAGGTTTTGCCATCGTTCAAGATCACGGCGTGCTGAAAGTGGTGCCCGAGGCCGACGCGAAGCTGCAAGGCGCGCCCACCTATGTCGGCAACGTTCCGCAAGCGCGCGGCGATCAGGTCATCACGCAGGTATTCGAGCTGCACCACGAATCGGCCAATAACCTGTTGCCCGTGCTTCGGCCGCTCATCTCGCCGAACAATACGATCGCCGCCTACCCGGCCAACAACACGCTCGTCGTGACCGACTACGCGGATAACGTGCGTCGAATCGCGGCGATCATCGCGGGTGTCGATAATGCGGCCGGACAGCAGATCGTCATCGTTCCGCTGAAAAACGCGAATGCGCTCGATATCGAGCCGCAGTTGTCCAAGCTTCTCGATCCCGGCTCGATCGGGAGTACCGATGCGACGCTGAAAGTGACGGTGATGGCCGATCCGCGCACCAATTCGCTGATGCTGCGCGCCTCGAACAAAGCGCGTCTCGACGCGGCGAAAAAGATCGTAGAGCAACTCGATGCCCCGAGTTCGCAGCCCGGCAACATGCACGTGGTTCACTTGCGCAACGCCAATGCGGTGGTACTCGCCAAGACGTTGCGCGGGATGCTCGGCAAGGGAGGAAGCGCGGGCAACAGCGCCGAGTCGAGCAATACCAGCTCGTTCAGCCAAGGCACTTCCGGGGGCGGCTCCAATTCGACCGGCACGAGCGGGACGCCGCCGCTGCCCTCGTCGTACGGCAGTAGCGGCAGTATGCTCGGCGGCAGCAGTTCCATGTCGGGTTCGAGCAGCGGCGGGCTGGGCGGCGGCCAGGGCGGTGCCAACAGCAACGGCGGCTTTCTCGGCGAAAAGGAAGGCCAGAACAGCGAAGAGAACCAGCCGGGCGGCATGATCCAGGCCGATGCGGCGACGAACTCGCTCGTCATCACCGCGTCGGACCCGGTTTACCGGAATCTGCGCTCCGTGATCGATCAGCTCGACGCGCGTCGCGCGCAGGTCTACATCGAAGCGCTGGTCGTCGAGCTGAACTCGACGCGGGCGGGCAACCTCGGCATTCAGTGGCAGGTCGCCAGCGGCAACCTTTTGGCCGGCGCGAATCTCTCGAGCACCGCCGGCAACACGGGCAGTTCCAACATTCTCGGCGTGGCGGCAGGCCTGGCTGCGGGTGGGGCTGCCGGCGTGGCGACGCTGCCCAATACGCTGACGCAGGGCCTGAATGTCGGGTGGCTGCACAACATGTTCGGCGTGCAAGGGCTTGGCGGGCTACTCCAATACTTTGCCGGCGTGAGCGACGCCAACGTGCTGTCTACGCCAAATCTCATTACGCTCGATAACGAAGAGGCGAAGATCGTCGTCGGGCAGAACGTGCCGATCCCGACGGGCTCGTACGCGAACCTGTCGACCGCCACGCCGGGTACGGCGTTCAACACCTACGATCGTCGCGATGTCGGCCTCACGTTGCATGTGAAGCCGCAGATCACCGCCGGCGGGATTCTCAAGCTGCAGCTGTATACGGAAGATTCATCGGTCGTCGGCAGCACGATAAGCACGTCGGCGAATTCGCAGGGTCCCACGTTCAATATCCGCTCGATTCAATCGACGGTTCTCGCGGACAACGGCGAGATCATCGTTCTCGGCGGCTTGATGCAGGACAACTACCAGGTGTCGAACAGCAAGGTGCCGCTGCTCGGCGATATCCCGTGGATCGGCCAGTTGTTCCGCTCCGAAACCAAGCAGCGCCAGAAGACCAACTTGATGGTGTTCCTGCGGCCCGTCATCATTAGCGACAGCGATACGGCGCAGCAGATCACCCAAAACCGCTACGATTACGTGCAGGGTATGACGAACGGCTATCGTTCGGACAACAACGTCATGCGCGACAAGGACTTTCCGGTTGTGCCGCCGATGCCCGCGGGCCCGAGCCAGGGCGTGGCGCCGGCCGCCAATTTGTTCGACCTCAGGCAGATGACCCACCAGCCGGCGCAGGCGCCGCAGCAACCGGCGCCGCAGCAACCGCCGGCTGCGCTGCCCCAGGCCGTGCCGCAACAACAGCCGCAAACCATGCCGTTGCAGCCCGCGTCGCAGCAACCGCAGGCCATGCCGCAACAACCGCAGACCATGCCGCAGCCTGTGCCTCAGCCGCCGCAGACGGCGACCCCGGGAGCGTCGCAGTGAGCGACTTGCCTCGCCCCTCCCACGAAGGCGCGCCGGGCGAACGCCAGCCGCCCTCGCCGCTCGCGGCTCGGCTCGTGCCGTACGGCTTCGCGCGCAATGGGCAAATCCTCGTCGCGCATCAGCATGCCGAGGGCATCGAAGTCTGGATCAGCGATCGCACGAGCGATGCCGCCCTGGCTGAAGTCGCGCGCAATTTCGGCGCGCTGACAGCAGTGCGTCTGCCCGCCGAGGAGCTGACCCGCGCGATCAATCAAGCCTATGAGCGTCACGACGGCAGCGCTGCGCAGGTCGTGGGCGAAGTGGAAGGCGAAGTCGATCTGTCGCGGCTCATGCAAGACATCCCCGAAGTCGAGGATTTGCTGGAATCGGAAGACGACGCGCCGATCATCCGAATGATCAACGCACTGCTGACGCAAGCGGCGCGCGAGCATGCGTCCGACATCCACATCGAGCCGTTCGAAAACGCGTCGGTGGTGCGCTTTCGCGTGGATGGCACGCTACGTGACGTGGTCCGGCCGAAGAAGGCGTTGCACGGCGCGCTGATCTCGCGGATCAAGATCATGGCGCAGCTCGACATCGCGGAAAAGCGCTTGCCCCACGATGGCCGCATCACGTTGCGTGTGGGCGGGCGCGCCGTGGACGTGCGCGTCTCGACGCTGCCGACCGGTCATGGTGAGCGCGCGGTGCTGCGTTTGCTCGAAAAGGATGCGCAGCATTTGAATCTCGAAGCGCTCGGCATGGGGCTCGATACCCGCGATCGCTTCGACAAATTGATTTCGCGGCCGCACGGCATCGTGCTCGTGACCGGCCCGACGGGTTCGGGCAAGACGACGACGCTCTATGCGTCGCTGTCGCGCCTCGAGGCGGCGACGACGAACATCATGACCGTCGAGGATCCGATCGAATACGATGTGCCCGGCATCGGCCAAACGCAGGTCAACGAGCGGATCGGCATGACGTTCGCGCGCGCGCTGCGCTCGATCCTCCGGCAAGACCCGGACATCATCATGATCGGCGAAATCCGCGACTTGGAAACGGCGCAGATTGCCGTGCAGGCGTCGCTGACCGGGCACTTGGTGCTCGCGACCCTGCACACGAACGATGCCGCATCCGCCGTCACACGCTTGACCGACATGGGCGTCGAACCGTACCTGCTGGCCTCTTCGCTGCTCGGCGTGCTCGCGCAGCGGCTCGTGCGGCGGCTATGTCCGGTCTGCAAGGAAGAGCGGGTCGAAGAGGGTCGCGTACAGTGGCATCCGGTCGGCTGCGATAAATGCGCGAAATCGGGCTATTCGGGCCGGCGCGGGGTCTATGAGCTGCTTGTCATCGACGACGCGATCCGCACGATGATTCACCACAATGCGGCCGATGCCGAGATCCTGACAGCGGGCCGTGCGCAAGGTATGCGCACGCTGCGCGAGGATGCCGAGCGCTGGGTGAGCTCGGGCGTCACCTCGCTCGAAGAGGTGATTCGCGTGACGGGCGGGGCCTGACGCATGCCGGCCTTTCGGTTCGAAGCGATCGATACGGCGGGGCGCGCGCAAAAGGGCGTGCTCGATGCCGACAGTGCGCGCTCGGCGCGTGCGCAGCTGAGGGGGCAAGGGTTGACGCCGCTCGTGGTCGAGCCGGCCGGCAGCGCTGCGCGCGGCGAGCGCAGCCGGCGCCTGTCGCTCGGCCGTAAGCTGTCCACCCGCGAGCAGGCGATTCTCACGCGCCAGCTCGCGAGCCTGCTTACGGCGGGGCTGGCGATCGACGAGGCGCTGGCCGTCCTGACCGATCAAGCCGAGCGCGATTACATCCGCGAACTGGTGGCGGCGATCCGCGCCGAAGTACTCGGCGGGCATTCGTTTGCCAATGCGCTGGGGCAGCATCCGCGCGATTTTCCCGATATCTATCGCGCGCTGGTCGCGGCGGGCGAGCATACGGGTAAGCTCGGTCTCGTGCTCTCACGGCTGGCCGATTACATCGAGCAGCGCAACGCGCTTACGCAAAAGATCGTGCTCGCGTTCACCTACCCTGCCATCGTCACCTTGATCGCATTCGGCATCGTCACGTTTCTGCTCAGCTATGTGGTGCCGCAGGTCGTCAACGTTTTCGCCAGCACGAAGCAGCACCTGCCGGTTCTCACGGTGATGATGATGGCGCTATCGGGGTTCGTGCGCCATTGGTGGTGGGCGATGCTGATCGGCGTCGGCTTCGTCGTTTATGCGACGCGCGCGATCTTGTCGCAGAAGGGACCGCGATTGGCATTCGACCGATGGCTGCTGACGGCGCCGCTCGCGGGCAAGCTCGTGCGCGGCTACAACACCGTGCGCTTTGCGAGTACGCTGGCGATCCTCACGGCGGCCGGTGTACCCATTCTGCGCGCGCTGCAGGCGGCCGGAGAAACGCTCAACAACCGGGCGATGCGCGACAACGTGGACGATGCGATCGTGCGCGTGCGCGAGGGGACATCATTATCCCGCGCGCTGGGCAATACGAAGACGTTTCCGCCCGTTCTCGTGCACTTGATTCGATCCGGCGAAGCAACGGGCGATGTCACGACGATGCTTGACCGCGCGTCGGAGGGCGAGGCGCGCGAGCTCGAGCGTCGCACGATGTTTCTCACGAGCTTGCTCGAGCCGCTGCTGATTCTGGCGATGGGGGGCGTGGTGCTCGTGATCGTGCTTGCCGTGATGCTGCCGATCATCGATCTGAACAACATGGTGCAGTAGCGGTGCGCTAACGCAAAAAGGGCTAGCGCACGTAGATCGTCGGCCCGCCGGCGTTGGGCGCCAGTGGAATTTCCGAGTGCACGCCGTTGTGATCGATGACGATGGAGCGAGCCCGGACTTCGGAGAGCGTCATGCCATCGGCGATCTTGCTGCCGAGCGCAATGGCCCGGGCGGGCTCGTCGCCCACGCCGACGATGGCTGCGGCCCCTTCGCGCAACGAAAGGATGCCCACGAGCTTGATGTTGCGATTGGCCTCGTGCGTGAGCTTGCCGCCGAACAGCAGCGAAGCGTCTTCGACGGACACGCTCGGCGCGACGGCGGCCGCTTGCGGCGGCGGCGCCGGATGTGCGGTCAGCACGACGGCCCAGTAGGCGAGCGTCGCGCAGAACACCGCGAACAGCGCGAACGACAGTAGGCGGATTTGTAGAGTGTTCATGCGCGCCATTGTACGGACTATTCTCGCCTTTGCGCGATTGACGAACGAGGACGCGCCGCCCCATTACAATCGGCGGCGCGATGCGAAGCGCGCAGATTGCGCTTTGCCGACAATTTATCGAACGAGGTAGCAAATGATGCAAATGTGGAACCAACGTCGTACCGACATCGCGGCCCTGCGGGCACGGCGCCAGCGCGGCTTTACGCTGATCGAAATCATGGTCGTGATCGCGATTCTCGGCATTCTTGCGGCCTTGATCGTGCCCAAGATCATGAGCCGCCCCGATGAAGCGCGCCGCGTCGCGGCCAAGCAGGACATCGGCACGGCGATGCAGGCGCTCAAGCTCTATCGGCTCGACAACGGCCGCTATCCCACGCAGGAGCAAGGGCTGCGCGCACTGATCGAAAAGCCCAGTACCGATCCGATCCCGAACAATTGGAAAGACGGCGGCTATCTCGAACGCCTGCCGAACGATCCGTGGGGCAACCCGTATCGATACCTCAATCCCGGCGTGCACGGCGAGGTCGACGTATTCAGCTATGGCGCGGACGGCAAGCCCGGCGGCGAAGGCAACGATGCCGACGTCGGCTCGTGGCAGTAGCGTCGCGCGCTCAATGCTTCGGCGAGCCCTCATGCATTCGCAACGATCGTGGTCATGAACGGCGGCATCGTCTCGCCGCGCGCACGGCTAGGCGCATTTCATGCGCGCGGCTTTACGCTGCTCGAGATGATGATCGTGCTGGTCATTGCGGGGCTGCTCGTCTCGCTCGCGTCGGTGTCGTTCACGCGCAACCCGCGTACCGATCTGAACGAGCAGGCGCAGCGCCTCGCGTTGTTGTTCGAATCGGCGTCCGACGAAGCGCAAGTGCGTGCCCGCCCCATCGCGTGGCAGCCCGTGACGGACGGCTACCGGTTCGACGTGCGCACCGACGACGGCTGGCGCCCGCTGCTGCGCGACGACTTGCTGCGTCAACGCAAATGGGAGGGCGGCGTGACCGATGTGACGATCGACTATCCGAACTCCGACCTTCATCCCGAACGTCTCGTCTTCGGTGTCGAAAGCATCGGACAGGCGGTGACCGTTACGCTGTACTCGTCGGTCGGGCGCGCGACGATCGTCAGCACCGGCAACGGTCGCTACGAGGTGCGTTGACGATGGGTTCTCAGCGTTTCCCTTCGTTTGGGCTCGTGCGTCGCGAACGGGGTTTCACGATGATCGAGGTGCTCGTTGCGCTGGCGATCATCGCTGTCGCGCTGGCGGCATCGCTGCGCGCGGTCGGCATGCTGGCGAACGACGAAGCCGATCTGCACCGGCGCTTGCTCGCGGGATGGAGCGCCGACAATGCGCTCACCGAGCTGCAGTTGTCCCGCGTCTGGCCCGATGTCGGGACACAGACATTCGATTGCTCCCAAGGCAATTTGCCGCTTACATGCACCGAGCGCGTGAGCGCTACGCCGAACCCGGTATTTCGCCGCGTCGAAGTGTCGGTCACGATGCCGGGCCATGCGGGCAGCCTCGCGCAACTCGTCTCGGTGATCCCGAATGAAACGAACCGTGCGCTCTGAAGCCAAGATCGCCGCACGGCGCGAGCGTGGCTTCACGCTTATCGAGCTGATGGTCGCGATCGCGATTCTCGCCGTGATCGCCGTGCTCTCCTGGCGCGGGCTCGACCAAATCATGCGTGGGCGCCAGGCGATCACCAGCGCGATGGAAGACGAACGTGTCTTCGTGCAACTGTTCGATCAGTTGCGGGTCGACGCGCGGCAGGCGGCGACCGACGACGAAGTCGGACAGCCCGCTATCTCGGTTTCCGGTAACGCGTTGCAGATCGTGCGGACGTTCGGTTTCGCCGGCGATGCTCCGCGTCTGCAAGTCGTGCGCTATCAGGTGACCGAAGGACGCGTCACACGCTATGCCTCGCCGCCCGTCGCGACCGTCGGCCAGCTGCGGCGAACGCTCGCCGCATCGAGCACCGCGGGCGGCTGGAGCGCCGTGCCCTTGATCTCCGGAATCGGCAAGATCACGGCTCGTCTTTACGTACCGCGCGTCGGCTGGACCACGCAGATGAGCGACGTGACTGCGGAAATCACGCGCAACGACAATAATGTCAGGGTGCCCCAGTTCGGTAGTGCGCCGATACCGCGCGCGGTGACGGGACTGGAGGTGTCGATCGGCGCACCTTCGCTGCATGTGCCGGTTCGGCGCATGTTTCTCGTCGGAGAATGACGATGCGCGCGCGAGTCCCTTGCTCCAGGCGTTCGAGGCTTTGCGCGGCCGGGCCACGCGCGCCCGCGCCGCGCCGCCGCCAGCGTGGGGTGGCCATTATCAGCGCGCTGCTCGTCGTGACGCTCTCTGCCATTCTCGTCGCGGGGGTGCTGTGGCGACAGCAGGTACAAATCCGCCGCATTCAAAATCAGCATCTGCTCGCGCAAGCGCAGTGGGTGGCGCGCGGCGCAGTGGACTGGACGCGGTTGATCCTGCGCTCCGAGGCCGATACCGCACCGACGGTCACCTATCTCGGCGGCATTTGGGCTGTGCCGATCGCCAAAACGCGGCTGTCGGACTTTCTAGGAAAGACCGGCGAGCGCCAACCCGGCGAAGGGGCTCAGACGTTCTTGTCGGGGTCGATCGAAGATGCGCAAGCCAAGTTCAATTTGCGCGATCTCGTATCGGTTCCGGCGCCCGGCGCGTTGCAGGTGAATCAGCAGCAGATGGCGGTGTTTGCGCGGCTGCTTGCCCTGCTCGGTATGGACGGTGGCCTCGCGAAAACCACGGCGCGGCAAGTGCGCGCATCGTTGATGCACTCGGCCACGCGCTTTCAAGCGCCGATCGGCAACCGGCTCGGCTCGGCGGGAGAAGGCGAGCAGCCGCAACCGGGCGACACGGCGGGCGGCAACAGTTTCACCGATCAGCCCGGTCTTCAAGACGACGACAACAGCAGCAACCTCGATACCGCGCCGTTGCAGCTGACGAGCGTCGATTCGCTTTTAAACGTTCCGGGTTTCACGCCCGACATGGTCGCGCGGCTGCGCCCGTTCGTGACGGTGCTGCCGACTCAAACGCCCGTCAACATGAATACCGCCCCGGCCGAAGTCGTCGCCGCGATGGTGCCGGGCATGTCGCTGTCGAGCGCCCAGGCGCTGGTTTCCCGACGGCAGAGCGTGTTTTTTCGCAATGCCGCCGACGTGCAGCTTGCCCTGCAGGGCACCGGTGCGCTGCCGCCCGGTACCGACATCAGCCAGATTCCCATCGACGTGACGACGAGCTATTTTCTCGTGCATGGACGGGTGCAGCACGAGCGCGCCGAAGTCGATCGCACGACGCTCATTTATCGCGATCCGCTGACGCATACGACACGTGTCGTGCGTGTGCACGATCAGCTTTGAAGCATTAAACCAGGAGAGAACGGGCCTTGAGCACGTTGACCGTCTTATTGCCGCCGCGAGATCCGGCGGTGCCGTCGCAGGAATGGCAGCTCCCTGAGATGCCGTTCCTGCTCCTCGACAAGAGCGGGCGCAAGGAGCGCGCCGGCCGAGCGGCGCTGGCGTTCTTGCCGCGCGCATCCACGACCGTGCTGATCGTGGCGGCCCGCGACATGCTGATGCTCGGCGTGACGCTGCCGCCGCTCAAGGGGCCGCGGCTCAAGCAGGCGTTGCCCAACGTGGTCGAGGACTACCTGATTCAGGACGCCCAGACTTGCCATATCGCGCTCGACCCGCAGCCGCTTCGCGACGGCAAACGCATGCTGGCAATCATCGACCGCGGCTGGTTCCGGTTTATCGTCGAAGCATTCAATGCGGCCGGGCACCGGAATTTGCGCGCTATCCCCGTCACGCGCTGTCTGCCCGCGCCGCTCTCGAGCGCGCCGCTACCCGAGCCCGCGCTGGCCGAGGGTGAAGCGGCGGCAGCCGGCTCGCCGCGGGCGGGCCCCGTGCGTGCCGCGGTCCCGCCGCTGGGGCCGCTGCCGAGCGAGCCGCTGGTTGCGGCCGTGCTCGGCACCGTGGCTCAGACGGCTCCCTCGATCCTGGCCGATATTGCGCTGACGGCCACGCCCGAGCCGGCACGCTTCGATTCGATCGAGCCGCGTGTCGAACTCGCGGTCGCCCGTGGCGCTCACGGCGAAGGGCTGGCGGTGCCGCTCTCGGCGCTCGGCACGACGCTTGCGGCGCTGGCCGGCGACGCGAGCGTGACCGTCTACGAACTGGCCGAGCTGCCCGGCGGCGAACCGACGCTTGCCGGCGAAGCCATGCCGGCGCACGGTGTACACGTGGGCGTCGCGCCCTTGCCGTTCGATACCCTCGCGCGCAACGCGCTCGAGTGCCGGTTCGATCTATGCCAATTCGAGTTCGAGTCGCGTCCGTGGCGGCTCGACCGGGCGACGCTGCGCCGCCTACGCTTGCCGATCGGGCTCGCTGTGGCGGCGCTTGTCGTGGCCGTCATCGGCGCCAACATTCAGTGGATAATGCTGGCCCGCGAGCGGGACGCACTGACTGCACAGATGACGGAGCTGCTCTTGAATGCGTTCCCGAAGACGACCGTCGTGCTCGATCCTGCGTCGCAAATGACGACGCAACTGCAGCATCTGCGCGTCGCGGCCGGCGAGCTGTCGCCCGACGACTTCCTGTCGCTGGCGGCGCGTCTCGATCATGCCCTGGGGGCGGTACCCGTGAACGGCATCGCGGCGCTCGATTATCACGACCGCCGGCTCGACGTGACCTTCAAACCGGATGTCAAACCCGACCCTGCCTTCGGCCAGCGGCTTGCTCAGAACGGGCTCGCCGGCGAGATCGATACGAATACGGGCAAATGGGTCATTCGAAACGGGAGCGGCCAATGAATCTCGGCACGCTGAGCGATGTCTGGGCCGGTTTCTGGGAGCCGCGCACCGCGCGCGAGAAACTACTGTTGACGTGGGGCGCGGTGGCACTTGGGGCCGTCATCGCCTATTCCGTCCTGTGGGCGCCGGCACAGGACGCGCGCGCTCATTTGCGTGAAACGCTGCCCGCGATGCACCGGCAGATCGCGCAAATGACCGCACAAGCCGACGAGGCGCGCGTGCTCGGGCCGGCCGCGCAAGGCGCGACGCCCACGGGTGGGGCGCTGCGCGATGCGCTGTCCGCGTCGCTGACCCAGGCCGGCATTGCAACCACTCAAGTGCGCTTGACCGGCGAAGCGGTGCAGATCGAGTCGAAAAACGCATCGTTTCCCGCTTGGACGATGTGGCTCGACGACGCGCGCAAGCAGTTCAAAGTGCGCGTGACCGAACTGCACGCGACGGCGCTCAAGGCCGACGGGCAAGTCGATCTGACGGCCACGCTGCAACCGGCCACGGCCCCCGCGAGGTCCGCACAATGACGGCGGCAGTTTCGATCTTTAGGGCATGGGCTGGGTTGGGCCCAAGGAGGCCCCGTATGCCGTGGCCGGCTGCGGCGCGAGGTGGCGCATGAGCTTCGCGTGGCGGCGCATGCGTGCTGCTTTGCCGTGGCTCGTCATCGCCGTCCTATCATGCGGTGCGACGCTTCTGGTCATGTTGCCGGCCGCCTGGATCACGCCGCAGTTCGCCAAGGCGACGCAGGGCCACGTCAATCTAATCGATCCGTCGGGCTCGCTGTGGCACGGCTCGGCCACGCTCGTGTTGGCGGCGGGTCGCGACGTGGGCTCGGGCACGCTGCTGCCGGGGCGTGTTCAATGGCAGACGGCGTTCTGGCCGCTTCTCACGGGCCGCTTGAACATGCGTATGCAGCAGAGCCCCGCCATGCCCGAGGCGATCGACGTGGCGGCCGCGCCGCGCTCCGCCACGATCTCGGCTGGGGAAATCGCCGTACCGGCGGCGCTGCTCGCGGGCCTTGGCGCGCCATTCAATACGCTGGATCTGCACGGAGCCGTACGGCTCGCTTGGACGCCCTGGCGGCTGCTCGGGTCGCGCGCATACGGGCAGCTCGTCATCACGCTGACCGATATGAGCTCGCGTGTGTCGCCCGTCAAGCCGCTCGGCTCTTACCGCGTGGCATTCCAATCGCAAGGCGATACGTCGACGATCGACTTGTCGACGCTGAGCGGCCCGCTCATGCTAAGCGGGCACGGCACCGTCGCGGCGAACGAGACATCGTTTCATGGACAGGCGAGCGCGTCGGCCGAAGCCCGCGACAATTTGGCGGGTTTGCTCAATCTGCTCGGTCGCCCGGCCGGCGACGGGACCATCGCGCTCGATTACACGCGCTAGCCGCGCGCTCGTAGGTGCGATGGCGATCGCGCGCGGCAATCACTCGCGCGTGGGCGCCGCGGAGGCCACCGGCGCCGTGCGGGCGGCCGCGGGCGCACCGGGCGCTGTCACGCTGCCGTTCTCCCGATCCATCTGCGCGACATTCCAGCCGCCCCCGAGTGCTTTCACGAGTCCGACCGACGACACCATCCGCTGGCCAGCGAGGCTTGCGAGCTTTTGCTCGGCGGCGAATGCGGTCGTCTGTGCGGTCAGGACGTTGACGTAGCCGACCGTGCCCGCCTTGTACTCGTTCGTGACGATCGCGAGCGCTTGCTTCGCGGAATCGACGGCTTCGCGTTGGACGACGATTTCCTGGGCCAGGATGCGTTGGGATGCCAGATCGTCCTCGACCTCCTGGAACGCACCGAGCACGGTTTGGCGGTAGACGGCCGCTTCTTGGTCGTAGGCGGCCCGTGCCGCTTCGGTCTGCGCGTGGCGCAAGCCGCCGTCGAACAAGGTGGCGGCAAGTTGCGGACCGACAGTCCAGAACCGCGAGGGCAGCGTGAACAGTTGCGAGAGCACCGAGCTCTGGAAGCCGCCTTGCGCCGACAACGTGAGCGAGGGGAAGTACGCCGAAATCGCGACGCCGATCTGCTCGTTGGCTGCGGCGGTGCGGCGCTCGGCGGCGGCGATATCGGGCCGCCGCTCGAGCAGCGCCGAGGGAACATCGACGGGGATGGCCGGCGGCTCTGTGTCGAGCGGGATCGGGGGAATCGAGAAGGTCGATGCACTTTGGCCCACGAGTACGGCAATCGCATGCTCGTCTTGAGCGCGCGCGACGCCGTTATCGATGGCGGCGGCCTGCGCCGATCGCAACTGCGTTTGCGCCTGAATGACATCCGAGCGTGCTGCCACGCCTTGCGCGTATTGGTTCTGCGTGAGCTTGAGCGACTGCGTATAAGCCGCGACCGTATCGTCGAGCAACTTCTGCGCGGCATCGAGGGCGCGCAACTGGAAGTAGGTTTGCGCGAGCGTCGCCTGAGCCGACAGCCGCGCATTGGCCAGATCCGCCGCTGCGCCCTGCTGCCCGGCCTCTTGCGCCCCTACCGTGCGGCTCACCTTGCCCCAGAGATCGGGCTCCCACGATGCATCGAGCGACGTATCGAACGTATTGCCGACGCGTGATGTCAAGGTCGAGGTCGAGCTGCCGAAGGTGCCGAGCGTGCCGCTGCGCGAGAGCTGCTGCCCGGAGCGCGACGCGCTGGCAGAGAGGCCGAGCGTCGGGAAATACGCCGCGCGCGCTTCGCCGACGAGTGCGCGCGCCTGCCGGTACGCGGCCGCGTATTGCGCGATCGTTTGGTTGCGGGTGTTCAACTGCGCCATGAGCGCCGTGAGTCGCGCGTCGTCATAGATGGACCACCAGGGTCCGCGATCGGCTCGATCGGCCGGCTCGGCCACCTTCCATCCGGCCGGCGTTTCCTTGTACGACGCCGGCGCGGACAGGCTCGGACGGTGATAGTCGGGACCGACGGCACACCCTGCGAGCGCGGCGAAGGCGGCGGCGCATGCGAGCGACGCAGCGAGGGAGGCCGTGCGCGGCGCGGCGGCGAAAGAGCGAATGCGGTTGAGCGGCATGCCGGCGAGGGTGGGAGATGCGATGCGCCGATGGTAACGCACCGCCCGGGAAGCCTGGGTTACGGCCCATTACCGGTGTTACGGCGCGCGACCAAGGCCCTTCTCCGTCCAGTTACCGGCCTGAACCATCATTGAATAGAAAAATATTGACATGGCAAGTATTAATCGTCATATTGGCGCGGATCTGAAAAACGGGCCCGCGGGCGTGCGTCCGCGGGGTCACGAACAAGGAGATTGCGTATGGCAAACGCGGCTTCCGCGGCCGCCGGGCCGCAAGCGGGTCCCGCGCCGATCAAGGGCGGCACGCTGGCGCTGCTGACGGTCGGGCTTGCGTTCGGCACCTTTATGGAAGTGCTGGACACGTCGATCGCGAACGTTGCGGTGCCGACCATATCGGGCAGCTTGGGCGTCGCCACGAGCGACGGCACCTGGATCATTTCCTCTTACTCCGTGGCCGCGGCGATTGCGGTCCCGCTGACGGGATGGCTCGCGCGGCGCGTGGGCGAGGTGCGGCTGTTCACGATGTCGGTGCTCGCGTTCACGATTGCTTCCGCGCTGTGCGGCCTCGCCGCGAACTTCCCCTCGCTGATCGCCTTCCGGCTCTTGCAGGGGCTCGTGTCCGGGCCGATGGTGCCGCTCTCGCAGACCATCCTCATGCGCAGCTACCCGCCGCAAAAGCGCGGCTTGGCCCTCGGACTTTGGGCGATGACCGTGATCGTGGCGCCGATTTTCGGTCCGGTGATGGGCGGCTGGATCACCGATAACTACTCGTGGCCGTGGATCTTTTACATCAATCTGCCGATCGGCCTGTTGTCCGCTTCCTCGGCGTACTTCCTGCTGCGCGGACGCGAAACGCAGACTACGAAGCAACGGATCGACGCGGTCGGGCTCGGACTGCTGGTCATCGGCGTATCGTGCCTGCAGATGATGCTCGACCTCGGCAAGGATCGCGACTGGTTCAACTCGACGTTCATCGTCGCGCTCGCGCTGACCGCCGCGGTCGCCCTCGCGTTCCTGCTCGCCTGGGAGATCACGGACAAGGCGCCGGTCATTGATCTGACGCTGTTCAAGGACCGCAACTTCGCACTCGGCGCGTTGATCATCTTCCTTGGCTACATGACGTTCTTCGGCTCCGTCGTCATCTTTCCGCTGTGGCTGCAAACGGTGATGGGCTACACGGCCGGCCTGGCCGGACTGGCGACGGCACCGGTGGGCCTGCTCGCGCTCGTGCTGTCCCCGATCCTCGGCCGTAATCTGCACCGGTTGGATTTGCGCATGGTGGCGAGCTTCGCATTTACGATCTTCGCGATCGTTTCGATTTGGAACGGCACCTTCACGCTAGACGTGCCCTTCAGTCACGTGATCTTGCCGCGGATCGTGCAGGGCATCGGCGTCGCATGCTTCTTCGTGCCGATGACGACGATCACGCTCTCCAGCATTCCCGACGAACGGCTCGCGAGCGCGTCGGGACTGTCGAACTTTCTTCGCACGCTGGCAGGCGCGATCGGCACCGCGATCAGCACGACGTATTGGGAGAACGACGCGATCTACCATCACGCCGTGTTGTCCGAGTCCGTCAGCGCCTATTCGACGAATACGAGCGCCTACCAACACGCGCTCGGCACGCTGGGCTTTACCGGCGGCAGCGTCAGCGCGCAATTGAACGCGCTCGTCACGCAGCAGGGCTACATGATGGCCACCAACGATTTCTTCCGGTTATCGTGTGCGGCGTTCGTGTTGCTGGCCGTGCTCGTCTGGATCACGAAGCCCAAGCGCGGCGGCGGTCCCGCGATGGCGCACTGAGGTAGCCGGCGCATGGGCGTCCTGTACGAAGGACGGCTTGGGGCGTCATGTCACGGCGGCGTGGGCGCTCTTGCCGGCTGCGCGGGCTCGGTCCCGGACCGGACAAACTGCTTGAAGCTGGCCGCCGCTTGCCATGGATCGGGGCGGCAGCCCACGAGCGGGCGATCGCAGTGCGCCGCGAAGCCGATCGTCGACGAGCCGTCCGCGTTACCCGCGCGCGTGACCTGAAACGCCGGCGCGCCGCTGCCGCCGGCGGGGCCGGAGGTCTCGATCACGTCGGCACTGTCGGTCTGCAACGGATATTGCGCATGCTGGGCAACCCATTGGCGCGCGCGCTGCCACCACAGAGCGCATTGATCGGTGCGGCATATCAGCGGCGCCGTGGCGGCCTGCATCGTCTCCGGCTTGACCTGATTGGCCGCCGTGCATCCTGCGACGAGCGCGCAAGCGATTACCGACCCGATTGTTTTCATGCGAACGCCCTCCGAGGATCTCATCGACGTTCGACGCGCGCTGAGCGCAGTCGTTCGTTCGGGGCGCGCCGCCAACTGCGCTCGGCTTAGACGCTAAAGCGTTCGAGCGTGTAGCTGCGGTAATCGTCGACGAACTCGTCGAATGAAGTCGATGCGTCGCGTCGCTCGAGTTCCGCTTGCTCGGCGAGGGATTGCTGGGCCAACGCGTGCGCTGCGCGTAATGCGTCGTCGTCGAGCGGGCGCGCGCGAAAATACGCGGCATGCGCTTCGCTCTGAGCGAGCCCGAATGCTAGAAAGCTTTGCCCGCGCTCGCGCATCGTGCGCAGCACACGCGCCGACGGCGTCGCATCGGGATCGGCGAGCTTCGCGCGTTGCGCCGCCACGGCCCGGACATGCCGGTCGTCGCCGCACAGCGCATCGAGCGCGCGGGCGGCCGTATCGATGCGCTCGAACAGTTCATCGGCCCAATCGCGCATCGAGATGGCGTCTCCATCGCGCGTCAATGTCAAGCCGGGCTTGCGCCCCTCCAGCGTGACGCTGCCGAAATTGGCATTCGCTTCCGCATAGGCGTGCGGCGGCAGCGGCGGGCTATCGTCGAGCGCGCAGACAAGCAGATAGGCGTCCAGAAACCGCGCCGTTTCGACACTGATGCCGCACGGCTCGAACGGATCGATGTCGAGGCAGCGCACTTCGACGTATTGGATGCCGCGCGAAGCCAGCGCGTGCAGCGGTCGCTCGCCTGGATAGGTCACGCGTTTGGGGCGGATCGTCGAATAGAACTCGTTTTCGATCTGCAGCACGTTCGTATTGATCTGCACCCAGTTGCCGTCGCGGTGGGTGCCGATCGCTTCATAGGGCGGATAGGGCTCGCTGACGGCGCGCGCGAGCGCCTCCAGATACGCGGGCAACGAGTCGTAGCTCGGTTGCAGCGCGGCCTGCGCCGTCGTGTTCGAATAACCGAGATCGCTCATGCGCAAGCTGGTCGCGTAGGGACGGTAAAGCGTGCTTTCGTCCAACGTTTCGAGTGTGTTCGGCCGTCCTCGCAAAAACGCGCGATCGAGCGCCGGCGATGCGCCGAACAGGTACATCAACAACCAGTTCGTGCGGCGGAAATTTCGGATCAGGGCGAGGTAGGACGCCGATTGGAAATCGACCGCGGACGCGGGCGTCGGGCGCTGCGCATGCAATAAGCGCCAGAGCTCTTCGCTCAGCGAATAGTTGTAATGGATGCCTGCGATGCACTGCATCGTGCGGCCGTACCGTAGCGCGAGCCCGTGCCGGTACACGTGCTTGAGCCGGCCGATGTTCGAGGTGCCGTATTCGGCAATCGGGATCTCGTCGTCAGCGGGCAGACGGCCCGGCATCGATTCGGTCCATAGCAGCTCGTCGTCGAGCTGGGAATAGACCAGGCGATGCAGTTCGTCGAGCCGCGCTATCACGTGCTCGGGATTGGCTTGCGCCGGCGTAATGAGTTCGAGCAGCGCCTCCGAATAATCGGTCGTCAGAGAAGGATGCGTCAGCGCCGATCCGAGCGCGCGCGGATGCGCGGTCAGCGCCAGGGTGCCGTCGCGCCGCACGCGCAAGCTCTCTTTCTCGATGCCGCGCAAGCCGCGGACGAGCACGTCCCGCGCGGCCGGCGACGTCAAGCATGCCAAGCGCTGCGCGAATACGTCCGACGGAGAAGGTGTTTTGATATCTGACATCGAAGCCGATTCGAGGCCCAGCGCCGCATTCGCGTCGGTCCCTCGATGCAATTATTTTTGAGTAGCGGGCACTTTAACACCGCACCGCGAAGCTCGCTTGACACCGCTTCGGGCGTGCCCGGCGGGGCTGCAGCAGGCCCTTGCGCGCGAGGCGCCGGCGCGGCTAGCCGCCGCGAGCGGCGCCGGCGCGATCGGCAATTTCGTTCCAAAGATGCATGGCCGCATAGGCGCGCCACGGGCGCCAAGCTTCGGTGCGTGCGCGTTGCGCGCCAGGGCTTGCGAGGGCTGCATCGCGTGCTGCGATCGCCTGCATCAGTACGAGATCGGTGGCGGGAAAGGCGTCGACGTCGCGCCATGCGCGCATCGCGATGTATTCCACCGTCCACGGGCCGATGCCCGGCAACGCGAGCAGTGCGGCTCGTGCGTCGGCTAGCGCGGCTGCCGGAATGCGGCCCGCGTGGATGTCGTCGATCGGCACGTCGCCCGAGGCCACGGCGCGAGCCAGCCCCTGCAGGGCGGCCACACGCTTGCCCGGCATCCCGATTTGCGCGAGATCCGCAGCCGCGAGTGCGGCGGGGCTCGGGAAACGCCAGGCCGTGCCCGGGTGCGGGTGATCGTCGATGCGCTCGCCGACGCGCATGACGAGGCGGCCGATCAGCGTGGTGGCGGCCTTCACGCTCACCTGCTGGCCGACGATCGCGCGCACGACGAGCTCGAAGGCGGACCAGGCACCGGGCAACCGCAAGCCTGGGGCAGCTTGCACGAGGGGGGCGAGCCACGGATCGCGCCCGAGGTGCGCACCGATCGCGGCCGGGTCCGCATCGACGTCGAACATCGTAGCGAGGTGGGGTGCCAGCAGGTGCGCGTGGCAGCTTGCCTCGCCGTCGACCGTAACGACGAGATGTCGCTTACGCGGAGGGTGTGCGACGACGATCGTGCCGCTGGCACCGTCCCACTCGATCGCGCGCCGATACGTTGCGTCCTCGATTACCTCCACGCCCGGTGTCGCGCGTCCCGCAAAAAAACGCAGCACGCGCGGCCAATCGTATGGCGCCCTGACCGGTAGCTCGAAGGTGGCGGCGCGTACCGTGCTCAAGCTGCGTCGTCCAGGTCGGCACGAACGAGCGCGGTGGCGCCGGCCGGCAGCGGCGCCACCGCAGCGCGGCGCGCCTCCGCATCGAGCAATGCAGCCTTGCGCGCAAGGCCCCAGCGATAGCCGGCCAGCGCCCCGCCTTTTTGCAGGACGCGATGGCACGGGATGGCGAGCGCGACCTCGTTCGACGCGCAGGCGCTCGCGACGGCCCGCACCGAGCCCGGAACTCCGAGCGCTTCGGCCACCTCCGTATAGCTGCGCGTTTCTCCGTAGGGGATACGCCGCAAAGCGTCCCATACGCGCTGGCGAAAGGCCGTTGCGCTGACGTCGAGCGGCAGATCGAAGGTCTCGCGCGCGCCGCGCAGATAGGCATCGACCTGCTCGATGAACGGCGCAATGCGGGTGCGATCTTCGATCAGCTCGGCTTTGGCGAACGCGTGCTGCAAGGCTTCGCCGAGGGCGCCCGCATCGTCGCCGAACGCGATTCGGCAAATCCCCTTTTCCGTCGCGGCGACGAGAACATGGCCGAGCGCCGTCGGCGCGCTCGCGTAATAGACGCGCAGCCCCTCGCCCCTTTTCCGGTACGCGGACGGCGCCATGCCGAGTTCGCCGGCGACGCTGCCGTACAGCCGCGACGGCGAGTTAAAGCCTGCGTCGAGTGCTGCGCGGGTGACTCCATCGCCGCGTTGCAGCGCGTCGCGCAGCGCTGCGCCCCGCCGCGCCGCCTGATACTCGCGCGGCGAGACGCCGATCACGCGCTTGAAGAGCCGCTGCAAGTGGAATGGACTCACGTGCACGGCTTCACTCAACTGCGCCAACGTAAGGCGCGTTTGAGGATCGGCATCGAGTGCCGCGCAGGCGCGTTCGACGATGGCCATGTCGCGCGGCAAGCCTTCCGGACGGCAGCGTTTGCAGGGCCGAAAGCCGGCGGCGGCGGCTTCGCCGGCCGAACCGAAGAACGCGACGTTCTCGCGGCGCGGCAGGCGGGACGCGCAAGACGGCCGGCAAAATACGCCGGTCGTGGCGACGGCGTAAAAGAATGCGCCGTCGGCCCGGGGGTCGCGCGCGACGACGGCGTCCCAGCGGTCGGTGTCGGTGTGATAGGCGGTGTCCATGGTTTTCCTCGACGTTGGCAGAGCATATGACGCCAACTCTATGCGCCGCTGCTCGGGCCTGCGCGCCGAATGTTGCGCTCTAATTCGAGGGGCGACGCGATCGACTTCCCCTCCTGGAACATTCTCCTGCAAAAAACATATTGCATTGCACCATCGACGTGTGTATAGTTGGAACTGTCTCCTCCATGTCTCCTCCTGATATGGATTCACCCGCTCCACGTGAGCGGGTTTTTTTTACCTTTTTTGCCTATCGTTCGAAGCAGTCCCCGGCTTCTTGGCCGCTGGACGTACGAAGCGCCGCCCCATTCCTCCATTCCGACCGGTCCGCTCCGCGCTCGGAGGCCTCGCGAACCGTTGGCGTACACTCTCTCGTATCCGCCAAGCGCGACTGTCGCCAGGCCCATCGACAGGCCGGCCGGCGAGTCGCGCTCGCGTCGTATCGAGGGGACATTTCGATGAGACCGACGATTCGCGAAATCGACCATGTCGTCATCCGCACCACAGAGCCCGCGGCGATGACGCGCTTTTACTGCGAGGCGCTCGGATGCACGGTCGAAAAAGAGCAGCCCGATATCGGCCTGACCCAATTGCGCGCCGGCCGCTCGATGATCGATCTGCTGGCCGTCGGCTCCCCGATCGACCGCATCGACAGCGGCCCCCCCGGGACTGGACGCAACCTGGACCACGTGTGTTTGCGCATCGACCACTACGACGCGGCGCAATTGAGTGCGCATTTGATCGCGCATGGCGCGCGGCTCGGCGCAGAAGGGCGCCGATACGGAGCGGACGGATTCGGTCAGTCGCTTTATCTGTTCGATCCCGAGGGCAATATGGTCGAGCTCAAGGGGCCGCCCGAATCGACGCGCGCGACTTCGCTGTGAGTCAAGGGCGCGACGGCTGTTCGGCTATACGCCCGGCTATACGGCGGCGCACGCGGGCCCGCCTCGCGCGGCATTGAACCGGCCGCGCCGGCGTTCAAAGGCGACTCAGG
>Ga0207667_10000891_pt1 | contig 38034 bp, 29 predicted proteins | sample KBSCornC52_FD_184301 | JGI IMG/M metagenome (GOLD analysis project Ga0207667, IMG submission 184301) | Corn rhizosphere microbial communities from Kellogg Biological Station, Michigan, USA - KBS Corn C5-2 (SPAdes) (version 2) | ecosystem: Host-associated > Plants > Roots > Rhizosphere > Soil ...
GAGGAGACGCGCAGCGCGCCGGCGTTACCCGCAGTGCCGCTTTGCACCAATGCCAGCGGCAGGTTCAAGGCGAAGCGAACGCGATTGGCCACCACCAAGGCAGCGCCGACGTGAGCGAAAAATTGATCGCTCACGACGCCGTCGAGCTTCGAACCGTCGGGTCGATACAAGACGAGTGGGTCGTGCGCATAGTCGAAAACCAAGCCTCCGCCGAAGCGCAGCTGACCGCGCAAATCCAGCGATTCGGCAGCGAACCAGTCGCTGCCGCGCTCGGATGGCTCGAAGCGATCCAGCGCAAACCCCTGTGCGGTGGTTTGCGCAGAAGCCGCGCGCGCCGAGAGCACGCACGCGAACGAAGACAGAACGGGGATCAGCAGGCGCCGCAGGTTCATCAGCATTCCCTCACTTCAGATAACTTCAGCTTTGAACGGAGATCTCAGGCGCGACGTCGGCGTCGCCAGACGAGCGCAAGCAAGGTGCCCAGCGCAGCGAGGGAGAGCGGAGCGCGCGGTACGGAACGCGAGGCAGGCAACGCGCAGTCGCAACCGCCGCCCTGCACCGTCGTCTCGCTGGCAGTGCCTCCATTCGGAGCACCCGCTTCCGTCCCACCGTTCCCTGAAGTTGCCGTGCCGCCTGCACCGCTGGTCGAGCTGCCGGCCTGCGCGCCTTGACCGAGGCCGCCGCCGCCGCTCGAGCCGCTCTGACCGCTCGTGCCGCCAGCGCTCTCGCCCGCCTCACCTGCGGCGGACATACCGGCGATGCCCAAACTTCCGCCGGCGCTCGTGCCGCCAGCGCCGTTGCCGGAGAACCCGCCGCTTCCGCCGCCTGTTCCATTCACAGTGCCGCCGCTGCCCGCTACACCCGCCGAGCCGCCGGATCCCGCCGTACCCGCAGCGCCGCCAACTGCAACCGTGCCGCCAACGCCGATGTTGCCTCCGCTGCCCGCCGTACCCGCGGCGCCGCCAACTGCAACCGTGCCGCCAACGCCGATGTTGCCTCCGACACCCGCGGTGCCGGCTACACCCGCGGTGCCGCCAACCCCGACCGTGCCGCCAACACCACCGACTCCACTCGTGCCCGCCGCGCCACCCGTGCCGACTGTGCCGCCAACACCCGCGGTGCCGCCAACACCCGCGGTGCCGCCAACGCCAACTGTACCAGCCGCACCACCGACGCCGATTGTGCCAGCCGCGCCACCGACACCGACACTACCAGCTGCGCCGCCGAGGCCAATCGTTCCACCGACACCGATCGTTCCACCGACGCCGATCGTTCCGCCGACACCGATCGTTCCACCGACACCGATCGTTCCACCGACGCCGATCGTTCCACCGATGCCGATCGTTCCGCCGACACCGATCGTTCCGCCGACGCCTCCGGTACCCACCGTACCGGCGGCACCGCCCGTACCCACGGTGCCTCCGACGCCGACGGTGCCGGCTGCGCCGCCAATGCCACCGCTGCCGCCGGCACCGCCGCTGCCGATCGTGCCCGCCGCACCGGCACTGCCAGCGAGCCCGCCGGAGCCGCCGGCACCGCTCGTACCGCCGGTGCCGCCGGCACCGCTCGTACCGCCGGCACCGCTCGTACCGCCGGTGCCGCCTGACCCGGCAGCGCCGCCTTTACCTCCCGACCCTGCGGTGCCGGCTCCGCCGCCCGCGCCGCCAGTGCCCCCCGCGCCGCCGCTGCAAGTGCCGGGACCGCTGGTCGTGCACTGACCACAACCGTCGCACACGGTCGGCGTCGCGCCGAGCGTGCAGGCCGTGGTGACCGGATAGCTCTCCGTCTTGCAGGTCGTGGCCGAAAAAGCAGAACAGGTTTGGAAACCACAACCTGCAGCGTCTTTGCCGAACGGACAAGGATCGGCGATAGTCTGACACGCACCGGCTTCACACTGACCGGCGCACTTCGAATTCGGATTCGAAGCCGCGCACGGCGTGCCGTCGAGCGCAGTCGAGGTCACGCACTGGCCAGAGGTGTCGCAGGTTTGCGTGCAGCTCGTGCCGGAACCGCACAAATAGTGCTCGAGGTTTGGCAAACCGAGCAGCGTGATCGGTTTGCACACGAGCTTGCCGGACGGACTCGTCTCGTCGAACGTGCACAGGCCGTCGCACTCGCCGAGCGTGGCGGTCGCGCCATCCGGATCGCACGCAGTACCGAATTGCGGGTTTGGGCAATTGAGGAACACGCGTTGCTGCGTGCTCTTCACCGTCTCCGGATCTTCGCTCGAACACGCGATCGAGATCCACGTCGCCAATACACAGCCTGCGACCGCGCTTGCTCTCGCCCTCATTGGTACCTCTCAGTGGAAACCGGATTTCCGAGGGTCCAATCGATATCCGCCTGCCGCATTCGCTGTCAACCCAAATAGAAAAAGCGGATCTTTGCGCAAGTGTGCGCGCGCGAATCCGTTTCAGGCATAACGGTCAGCCGCGCCCGAGCTAATTCCACTCATGCTCGTTGTGCGATCTCGAGCGCCACACTCGATTCATCGCGCAGACTGTCGATTCGGTCAGCGTGCGAGCCAGAAGAGCGCGGCACCGAGCGCAATGCCGAGAATCAAAGTCGCCACAGTGGCGATGAGCGATCGCATGCGCGGCCAAGTGCCGGCGCGTTCGCGCAAGGTATCCATCGGCGCGCGCTTCAGCGGCCGGTCAGCCTGCTCAGCCGGACGCGGTGAACGAACGCGTTCCGTCTCGACCCGCGCACGCGAGTGTTTCGTGGACGATGCGCCGGAGCGCGCGCTCGGCTGCTTGTCCGGAACCGCTCCCTGAAGCCACAGCGCACGCAGCGAGCCGCCGCAAGCGTCCTCAGTAACGCCACGCGTGTAGAGCCAGTGCGCCAATGCCTCGCCCAACTCCGCGATGGACTCCCAACGATCGACGGCGTTTTTGTGCAAACCGCGCTCGAGCACCCGCCACAGGTCGGCGTCGCCGACGTGAAGCAGGGTCGTCGGCACCACCGAGTCGCGCAGAACCGAGCGCATGACCGACTGATTTCCGCCGCGTTGCCAAGGTAGCCCACCCGAAATGCACTCGTACAACACCACACACACCGACCACACGTCGGCGCGGCCGTCGAGCTCGAGCCCCATGGCCTGCTCCGGCGCCATGTAGTCGGGCGTGCCGACCGTCGTGCCCGCCAAAGTCATCGGCTCTTCGCGCACCGGCGAGGGCATGTCCAATTTCGCCAGGCCGAAGTCGAGCAGCTTTGGTTGCCGTCGCCGCAACGTATCGCGAGCAATGAAGATATTGTCGGGCTTGATGTCCCGATGAACGATGCCCTGCTCGTGTGCCGCTCGTAAGCCGTCGAGCACCGGCAGCAGCAACTGCACGGCAAAACGCGGCGACAGACGCGACTCGCGCCGTAAGATCGCGCGCAAGCTCTCGCCCTGCAAAAGCTTGCGCGCGATCTTTGGATCGCCCCGCGAGGTCAGGCCCATGTCGAGCACGCGCGCGGTGGCCGGATGACCGAGCCGCGCCGCCGCGTGCGCTTCGCGGGCCATGCGCGAGGCCGCGTAGGCGGCCATCGACGGCCCGTGCGGCAGCTTGATTGCGACATCGACGCGCAGAAACAATGAATGGGCCAGCCAAACGACGCCCATGCCGCCGCTGCCGAGCGGCCGCACGAGCCGATAGCGTTCGGCGATCACGTCCCCGCTGCGATAGATGCGGGCCGACGGTGAAGGCAGCGCGATAGCGCGATAAGAATCGGTCGTTTCGGCGTCCGCGACGGGCGCCACGTCTGGCACCGACGGCGCAGGCTGAGCACGAAGCGAGGTTCCCTGCGCCATTTATCCGTGAGCTCGCGGCGCGCCCAGCACGCGGCCAACTGAAAACCGAACCCCGCGGGACCCACCGCGCGGAGCGAAGCTCCCGCGCGCCGGCGAGCGAGCAGACGGCTGGGCAATCTGCAACAGTGTTACCGGGCAGCGGTCTGAAATCTTCGTGGGCGGGCGGGGCATCGGGTAGTTCGGCAATTGATCGAGAATGAGAGCCCGACCCCAGTGTGCGCGCTTGGGTACAATGTGATCCACGCAGCAGTACGCTGATCTTGGCCGTCAACGATCAGTGGCAGCGTGGGCCTAATTTTATGACGCCTTCAGCGTGCCCACGCTGGCTTGCACGTCCGTGCGGCCGCTGCTCAGACTAGCGCTTGAACAGCAGCGAAATGAGGTGCGTCTCGCGCGCTCCGAGCAGGCCGAACTGCACACCGAAGCCGTTGGACTTCGCCCAGCGCACGACTCCGGGCAGGCGCACCACCGGGCCTGTGCCGCCGAAGTGCGTCACGATCACGACCTCGGTGCCAAAAGCGAGCGACTCACTCGATTCGACGAAGATCCCGCCCAGCCCGATGTCTCTCGCCGTCCCGGCGATCGCGGGTGCACCGCGCCGCTCACACGAAACCACGAGCTCGATCGCCGCGCGTGGATGAACTCGCTTCTCGCTTGCAGCTGCGCCTTGGCGAACACTCATGGGCTTTCTTCATAGTGGCCGAGCGAACTCAGAATTATGACGCCCTCATCGGCGCCCCACGATTCTCGTGGGCGCACGTAGGTGTGGCTGGCGCCCCGCTGCGGCGGAATGCTGGGCAACGCTGCGTGCACAACGATCGATCATCGCTCCTCGCTGGGCGAGGCGTCGACCGTGGTTGAACGTCGTTCGGGCGGTGCGCGCCGCGTGTCGCTCGCAGTATCGCCGTGCCGATCGGTTTGGTTTTGGTTTGGGGGGCCACGTAGGGACGGGCGCGCTGGCCGTGATGCTCGACGGTCGGCAACGCGGGCAGGCGCGCATCCGCGCTGCGGCCGCGCCTGCCCAGCATTGCGTACGAACCCGGTTAGCGGCTGAGTCTCCGGCATTCCCGACCCAGCGAAGCCGGCGGATCCTGGTGCGGCTCCGGCGGCCGCGGTCAAACTCGTCTGCAGCGCCGGGCAGGCGCGGCCGCTAGCTGGCATCGCGCCGGACCACGCTACCTAGAGACGGCCAATACGCGGAAGCGCGCCCGCTTCTTCGTGGCCAACCCAAAAAAGCCAAGCCTTAGAACACGTTGAGTGGCCGCTTTTGGCCCTCCTTCTGCGAGCGTGCATCGCTGAGCCGCAAAACTCGCGCGCCGCTCATTTCTCGAGTCGAAAGCGATTGCCGCTCAAGTCGCGCAGCATCCGCGCTGCTTTGAACGGATCTTGATGATGCGCCAGATCGGAAAACGTGATCAACCCCACGAGCCGATTCTGCTCGTCCACCGCCAGCACGCGCCGCGTCTTCTTGCGCGCCATCAGTTTCTCCACTTCATCGACCGAGAGCTCCGCGGAGCAAGACACTGGCTCGCTCGTCATCACTTGGCTCACCATGGTGGTGGCAGCAGGCAGATTGGCCGCACACACGCGCAGCGCGAAATCGCGATCGGTCACGACGCCGAGCGGATGCTGCGCTTGGTCGCAAATCGGCAGAAGGCCAATCCGTTCGGATTTCATGATCTGCGCCGCTTCGGCCACGGTCATGTCCGGCGCGACCGAGTGCACGTGACGCTTCATGATTTCGCTGCATCGCATGAGTCGGGTAACAGCAAGGCGTGTGCCAGCAGCAGGCTCGGCACTTCGCGCTAGTTTTCTGGAGTTGGGCGTTGGGTTTGCGCGCACTGCGCGCGCCGAGCGCAAATATTTCGCGCGTCGCGCCCGAGGGTCAGTGTCCCGCTGGCTTCCGCGGCGCGGGCCGCTTCGCGAGCGAGAAGTCCGCCAAAAAATCGGGCAGGAAGGTCTCGAGTCCCGGTCGTTTGCCGGTTGGGTGCGGGCGCATGCCTTTGGTGTAGCCGCGCGCGGCGAACGGTTCCAGCAAGGCGGGGGCGCGGCTGAGCACGTGAACTGGGACGCCGTGCGAAGGAGAATGCCCATTCACGTCGGCCACCGGTTGATGATCGCCCAGGATGATCACCAGTGAATCGTCCTTGACGAAATCGGCAAGGTAGCGCTGCAAGACCTGGAAGTCGTAGCGAATGGATTCGATGTACGGCTCCGACGCCTGCGCGAAGTTCGGCCAAACGACGGGAAAATGCCGCGTCTCCAGCGTGCGATAGACGGCTCCGTTTTCAATCTTGGACCAATCGTCGATCACGGGTGGCAGATCGCTCCAGGGCGCGTGACTCGAGACGAGGATGTACTGAATGAAGAGCGGGTCGTGAGCGGCGGCGAGCTCGCGGCGCGCGATGAAATCGAGCACGTACTGATCGGGCATGGTGGCCCAGGCGTACGAGGGTCCCGCGTACTCGAAATTCCACAGGTAGTACTTGTGCTCGAAGGCGAGGAAGTCGCCTTTGGGCCAGGGACGCGTCGTGCCCGGCCCGGCGAGCACCGTGCGGTAGCCCGCGTCGTGAAAGAACTGCGCGATGGCCTTGGGCTTTTCCGCACAAACCACTTCGTATTCCAGCTGATTCTCCGTGCGGATGCCAGTATCGAGCGTCGCGTGTGCGAGCCAGGAATGGCCGCCGTAGGTCGGCGAATCGAGCACGTTCGAGACCATCGAGTAGCCGCGCGCGCCCAGCTCCGATTCGAACGAGTCGAACGTGCCGCGCATGGCCGCGACGAACTGCGGCCGCTCCATGACGGCCTGCCCGTAGGACTCGATCAGGATCAGGTGCACGCTCTTGCCGCCGAGCTTGGCGAGATCGGTCGGCTCGCTCGCGAGCCGCTCGGCGGTGCGCGCGATGGCGCGTGCCTGATCGGCTTTCCGCCAATAGATCTGAAACAGGAAGCGCAGCTCATGACCCAGGCGGGGCATGGCGCTGGCGGCGAACCCGCTGCGATAGAGGGCATCGTTTTGCGGCGCGTGACCGACCAGCAGCGTGAGCGCGAAGGCTGACAGCACGAGCGAGCCAAAGACGTAGCTGTGCTTCGCGTCGCGGAGATACCTTTCAGCGTAGCGCAAAGCCGTATTCGAACCCCAAAAGAAGCCGAGCAGCAGCGCCGAGCTGGCGAGCACGAGCGACCCGAATTGCCACCACTTGAGGGTCGAATAAGCGAAACGTCCGAGCTCCGGCACGAGCTTCAGATCGGTATAGAGGTTAAATGGCTGCGCGTAGAAGCGCAGCTGAATGCCGTCGCCGAAGCGCACGAAGCGCACCACGAACAGCCAAACGACCAGCAGCCAGCGCACGCCCTGCGGCAGCCGCCACTCGAGCTGTCCCAAGAGCACGAAGCACAAGAAAATGACGATCACGTCCGTGGACGGAATCAGATACCAAAAGGCGGGTTCTTCCGCCGGATAGCGCGCGTTCGACAGCGTATCGAGCAAGAGCCAGAGCGCGATGAAAACCAAGGTCGGGCGCGCGCGCCCGAAAGCGGAGTCCGGGCGCACCGGCAGCTCCGAGCCGGGCGCAGCGAGCTTGGCGTTGACGGTGTCGGCTGTTTTCATGGCAGGGTTCAGGCTCGATTTGGAGGCGGAGGCGGAGGCGGAGGCAGGGCTTGCCGTGCATTGCGCTGAGCACGTGCAGCGTTTACGGCGGAGCTCTCCGCGCCCGATCTACGGCCGAGCCGAGCGCGGGATTCGCCTTGTCGACGCGGGAAAACGCGCCCTTTGGCTCGCATTCGCCGCTTGGTGAAGGTCTTTGCCTCCGCTCGCGAGAAGCACGCCGAGCCCATAGCATCCATGCAATGGAGCGCACAGATTTGCGGCTGCCCGTGCGCCGCTCTGCTGGGCGCGGCGCGTTGCGCGAGACCTTCGTCACTGCTCGTCGAGTCGCCCGTAAGATCATGCGAAGAGGAGCTCCGCCAATGAACAAGTCGACGCACGTCATCTTTCTCGGCGCATTTACGCTTGCCTTTGGCTTCATCGCATGCAGCGCGGCCGAGGACATCGAAAGCTCTGCGACCGCAGGTCACACGAGCACCGGCGGATCGCTCGGCAGCGCAGGCCGCCCCGCCACCGGCAACGGAGGAACGGGCAGCGCCGGTCGCGCGAGCGCCGGTGGTCCTGCCACGAGCAGCGCCGGCGCCCCCGTCACGAGCAGCGGTGGCTCGTCTACGACGATCGACCCGAACACCCCTGCGAGCAACACGAGCAACACGAGCAACGGCTGCTCGCTCGGGCTGCAGGCCGCGTCGAACGGTGCGCTCGGCGGAATCGCGCTCGGGCTCGCTCTGGCACTCGTGGCCCGACGCCGCGTCAGAAAACCGAGTGGCTCCCCGCCGAAGTGAGCGCGTCTTCCGCGGCGGCTGGTCGAACGCAGCCTGCGGAGCAGGCGTGGGGTTCCGGGGCGAGAGCCCCGGCGAGACAGCCTAGTACTGCGGCCCGGAACTCAGTTCCGGGTCGTAGTACGTCGAGATAGATAGAGTACCGAGGATAGATGTGCCGTGCTGGAGGATTTCTGCGGCCCTCAAACTTGGGGGCCGCGGAAATCCGGAACGCACATCCGAACCGAGGTACTAGTGCACCGCATGCCGCGAAGCGGACAATCGCGAAGCGATTGTTGCTGGTAATCACATGCGGTGCGCTAGCGTGCTCGCAGCGCGCGGCCGCGCCGCGCACAGGCGTCCGTCACGGACGCGCCGAGCGATGAGCGAACCTCGGCCTTGGTGACCACGCCGTCGGCTTGAGTCGACCGCGCCAGCGAGCGCAATTCCTCGAGCGGTCGGCTGGATACGAGCACGATGCCGAGCGTCGCTCCGCGTGAGCCCTGCCGCAGGACCCGCGCCAGCTTGTCGCCGCAGATGTCGGGCATCATCACGTCCACGACCACCGCGTCTACGTCGTTCTCGAAGATCGCGCGAGTAGCGCCAATCGCCGAAGGCATCTCGAATACGTCGTGCCCAACCTTGCGCAGCGTGCTGCTCAGCAGCTCGCGCGCAATGTCATCGTCGTCGATAATCAGGACTCGCATCGGGTTCACCGCTGGCTCTCGCACTGTGGAGTGAGTGGCGCGAGCGAGCGCCAAATTACGAACAACATGGATGATTTCCGAAACACTGCGGATACATCCGTGTGCCCACTGAAAATTCCGCGAAAAACCGCGCGGCGCAGCTATCCGCGCCAGTGCAACGGGGTGGCTCTCGCTACGCGCGTGTCGGCGGTCAGCGCACATCGCGGCTGCCGCGCCGCGCCGCAGGTGTGACATCGACCTCGTTTTGCCTACTCGAGCGCACGGACTGCGGCCAGCGCGCACGGATTGCGCGCGGCGCATTCTTGCTCGCGCGTGGGCTTTGCACCGTGTCCCGGAAATCAGCCGCACCGCTGACCTCACCATTGCCCGTCTTTGACCGAGGGCAGGCTGCGGCGTGCTTCTTGCTGAAAGAGCAGGAGAGATGTCGAATTGGAGCGAGCTGCGCGAGACGGTCGGGCTCCCCCGCCGTGCCTCGCCTTGGGCGACGTTGCTCACGATCGCGACACTCTTGGTCGCCGGCTGGCTGCTCCAAGAGCGAGTCAGCACGCGCGATATTTCGACCCTCGATTACTCCGAGTTCTATGCGCTGGTCGATCAGGGCAAGGTAGCGCTGGTCGTGTTCAAGGGCCAAGAGCTGGACGGTGACTTGTTCGGACCGCAGCAGATCGCCGGTCACTCGCGGAGCACGGTCCGCACGCTCGCACCGGCGAGCGATCCGAGCTTGCTGCCGCTGCTCCATGACAGAAAGGTGCGCATCAAAGTCGTTCCGGTCGGGCCTGGGCTGCTGACCCGCTTGGTGCTGGGCGCCCTGCCCTTGGCCTGCTTCGCCGCGCTGGCGCTCTGGGCGTCGCGTCAGCGGCCGCTGCCGGCCGCAGCGCGCTCGGCACAGCGCTCCTGAGATTCGGGCGCGCGCGCGCGCCGCAAATCGAGCATGCTACGGCGGCATGCAGCGCGGACACGCCTATCCTCCCGATTTGACTCGCTATGTCGAAGCGCACTGGCCCGCGGACAGAGCCCTCCGCGTGCCGCGCGAGCTGCTGTGCGAAGCGCTTTCGGTCGCGTTCGAAGCCTCATTGACCTCGGAGGAGGCGCGACCAACTCGCTTTCGCTTGTTGCTCACGCCGGTAGAGGAGCTGCCGGAGAGCGGCGTCCCGAACCAGGGCGTGCTTCGGCTACGCTTCGAGCAAGGTCGCCCCTTCCACGCGGAGGAGCTGCGCCGCCTGAGTCCGGCTACACCCTTCGAAACTTCGCTGATTGGCGCGCAGGTGGAAGACGGCAGACTGCGCATTTGGGGAATCGCGCATTCCGGACCGGCCTGGCTCGGGCCGACCTGGGGTGGGCGCAGCGTGGTCCCCAACTGGACCCACGATCCGATCATTCACGTGACGGGACCCGGGCAGCTCGCGGTGCGCTGCGCGGGCAAGCTCGTGGGCGCGATCGAGCGGAGTCAACTCGTCGACGCGCTGCTCGATGTGTTCGACTCCGATTGGCTGCCAGCGATGTTCATGCGGGAGCGAGAGCGGATTCAAGCCGAGCACGCGGAGCTTCAAGCCAATACCCCCTCCCCGACCGCGGTCGAGCATTCGCTGATCGGCCGAGTCGGGCAGCACATGCTGCGGCGTGCCATTCAGCTGGTGCGCGGCGCGCGTCACGGCGGTCTCTTGCTGATCCTGGACACCGCCACCGACCCTGAGCGGACCTTCGATGCGCTGCGGCTGAAATATCGGTTCGTGCAAGACGAGCCATCCCACCGCTATCGCACGCTCTTATTTCGAATTCTGGAGAGCGTCGCGGCCAGCACCTCGAAAGCCTCCGTGGGTTGGCCAGATTTCGCGCTCGATCCCAGTCCGGAGCTGGGAAAGCTCGAGCAAGCGGTGTTCGAGCACAGCCGCTTGATTGCCAATCTGACGGCCATCGACGGCGCGGTGGTGCTCGACAAGCGCTTCGGCCTGCTCGGTTACGGCGCGGAGGTCTCCGCCGAACTCCCGGCCCCGGCGCGCGTGTGGCGAGCCTTGGACGCGGAAGGCCGCGAACGCGAGCCGGATGACATCGAGAACGTGGGCACGCGGCATCGCGCCGCCTACCGCTTCGTGCACGACCACACGCGCGGGCTGGCGATCGTCATCTCACATGACGGCGGTGTCTCCTTCGTGGCCAATCACGGTGGAGAAGTCGTGTTTTGGGATCAATCCGTGAGCCCATGAGTTGCCGTGCTGTTCGGGCGCCGCTATCTGCCTGAACCGAGCGCCTCGCGCTGCTCGATTTGGATCTCCCGCCGCCAATAGCTGACGGCTGCCGCGACTCCCGAGACGGCGGCAGCCACGAGCCAGCAAGCGAGATACGGCAGCTGCAAAAGCGCCCAACAGACGGCCACGAACTGCAGCACGGTGGCAAACTTTCCGAATTGATTTGCGGCCAGGGCTTCGCTCCGCGCGGCATGGCTCACGTGCTGTACGGCGGTCCAAAACGTGAGCCCGAGTTCGCCGATCTCCCGCGTGCTGAGCAGCGCCACGCCCAAGAGCGAGAGCCGGCCGCTCGTGACGAGTGCGATCGCGACGGTGAGCACGAACACTTTGTCGGTGATCGGATCGAGCGCCGCACCGGTTCGGGTCACGGTGCCGGATCGGCGTGCGACCCAACCGTCCAAGACATCGGTCAGCGCTGCCAGGGCCAGGACGAGCATCGCCAGCGCCGGCTTTTTCACGACCAAAGCGAAACAGGCCGCGAGCGGAATGCGCGCCAGGCTGAGCCAGGCTGGCACGAGCAGCAGATCTCGGAACCGGTAGCGGTCGCCGAGCGGCGCCCCATTCTCCGATGTTTCTCGGCCATGCCGCATTTTGACACCTAACTGAGCTTTCGACGCCGAATTACCGGGCGCGGTCTCGGTCCATGACGACGTCCGCGCGAGACGCCCATTCCGCCTCGGCGTGCGCGATTTGCCTCGCCAGCCGGTGACGGAATTCCACCGAGTGCGCGCTCCGCAGCGCTTGCATCGCGGACGCTTGCATGCCCGAGCTGGTTGCGAAGGGCGTGCCAGCGCGCCACGTCCGGCGCTCGTCCCTGTTCGCGGCCGCTCCGCGGGCGCACAGCAAGGAATAGCGCCGCGCGTTCACAGCCTGATTGAAATGCGAGGCCGGGGAACGCCGCGTGATCTCAGGCGAACACCCGCCGCATCGGCCGACGCGCTTCTGCGGCGCGCCGGCGTGCCGTGGCGCTGGTCCATGCGCGCGCTTTGCGTCACAGAGACTCCTCGTTGCCGGAGGTCTTCGCTCACCCAGCGAGACCGAGCGGCGCAATCGCGATCCGCTTCCATGGTTTGCCACGCGCGTTGCGCCTCGCGAGCGTTGCTCCGCGCGCTCGACGAGTTCGTGTCGGCCCGGCCGTCAAGCGCGAAAAATCCTTGTGATCGGCCATCCCACATCGGCACATTGTGGCCGCTTCTGCGAGCGCGGCCCGAGTTGCCATTGCGTTCGGCTAGATCGCACGTAGCATGTCGCTTATTGCCGAGTCGGCAGGGAAAGAGTCCTTTCATCTGCCGCTCGAAGCGTGCCGCGCGCCATCGAACATGCCCAACAAGCCGAGCCTCGCTCCAGCACCGCTCATCTTGCCGGAAGACGTCGAGCAGGAGCTGCTCCGGCTATTCGGCGCCGGTGAGAACCGGGATCTGGTGGTGCGCGTGCAAGGCGCGGGCGGCTCCGAAGATCGCGCATTGGCCTTCGAGGAGCTCAAGCGCTCGCTCGCGATGTACGAAACGGTCGGCCCGAACTCGAGTCGCGGACTCAAGCCTCCGGACGCGAAGACGATTGCGCGAGCGCTGCTGGTCCTGACGCAAAAGGGCCTGCAACACCGACTTTTCGAGCGAATTTTATCCACCTTTGGCCGAGATCTGGTCGACCCTTTGGCGCGCATTCTGGATCTCGGCAGCGACGGCCCGCTGCTCGGCAGAATGAAGGATCTGCGCCGAGCGATGCTGACTGGCGTGGATGAGCTCCACCTCAGCCGCGAAACGCGCGAAGTGTTGTACGCGGACCTGTCGCGCCTGCTGAGTGACGATTATCTCGGACTGCTCGCCGAGCATGAAGAAGGCGCGCAACGGCCGCGGGTGAAGAAGCTGGCGCAAGAGGTGCTGCACCTGGTGGGCGCCACATTTCAGCGGGCATTTGCCCATTGGCCCGAGCACGCGGAGCGCATTGCTCAGTCGGTGCATCGGCGATTCAATGCCACGATGGCGCTCGGAGAGCAGCCGGTCGCGATCAAGACGCACATCGTCGGCTCGATTGCCGAGTTTTTGGAGATCGAAACCAGCGCAGAGCTCTCCGGTGCACTGTCGCAAATATTTTCGCAGCGCGAATACGCCGGGCTAATCGAGAGCTCGGAAATTTCGATCGACCCGCGCACGTTCAGCGACTTCGCTCAGGCCTGTTGGGAGCTCGTCGCGCAATACAGCTGACCACGAAGGCGCAAACTTGCTGGTATGGTAGCTGTGGAGCAACGAAGCCAGGCGGGATGCATCGGCCGCGAGAGCGATCGACTTAGCCATTCCCGGGCCCTAAGCTGAGCACCTTGAGCACCGTGCTCAGGACTTCGCGTAGCTCTTCGTGGAGCGGTCCGTCGGCCGCGGCCACTGACAGCACCGCGACGCCGAGCGGCTGATCCATGAAGGTCACGGGCAGCGCGAACAGCGCACTGCCCGCGTTCTTGAACACCGGATGCGCGATCAAAGAATGGAGCGATTGCAGCTCGGGGAGCACGCGTTGACCTTGCGGGCCGAAGCCAAACAGCACTTCGACATCCCGCCCGAGCGCGTCCGGTTGCCGCAAGCGTGCGACGACGCACGCCTCGACGCCAACCGCCGGCAGCTCTTCCGCCGCAATCAGCGACAGCTCCTTCACGTCGCCGAACATGAGCGTCTGCATGCGTCGCCGAAATGGCCGGTGACGCTCGCTCACGTGACGCGCGCTCGCAGCCGCGCTCTGCGCAACTATCGCACCGACCGCCACCTGCGCGTCGTGCAAGATCTCCTCGAGCTGCTCGCGCACCGCCGGATCCGAGCCCGCGCAAGGCAAGGCCTGGTGCCGAAGCACCGCGAGCACCTCCTGAACCGGCGAGAGGTCGCCCCCGCGACGCTCGATGGAGCGCAGTGACTGCTGCACCTTGCGCACGAGGCCGCCACGATCTCTGCCCCGGAGCTCGTCCAGCAGCGCGCCGATCCAGAGTGATTCCCAGTTGGCCCCGGCGCCGCCGAACCGGCCGCGCGCCGAACGCGCGAGCTCGGAGGCAATCAGCTGCCTTTGCCGCAGAAACGCGGCTTCGAATCCGAGCCCGAGCGACGGCATCTCGGAGCGGCGCGCGAGATCGAGCGAGGTTTCGACGCAGCCACACGAGGCGCGCACGATGAGCTCGGTGGGCAGGACGAGCGAACCGCTAGCTCGAGCGTCGGCCATGCTCGCAAGGCGCCGAAACGCCTCGCGTCCCATCTGCTCCGAGGGCTGGCGAACCGTGGTCAGCGCCGGCCGAGAGACCCGCGCCGACTGAACATCGTCGAATCCGACGAGCGCGAGCTGCCCCGGCACATCCACACCGCGATTCCGCAATTCCTCGAGCGCGCCGAGCGCCATGCAATCATTGGCGGCGACCAAGCCGTCGAGCGAGTGAATACTGACTTTGCGCTCGTCGAGCAGCGAGCGAACACCCTGTACACCGCTCGCGTGGTCGTAGTCCCCCTGCACGATCCAGCGCTCTTGCACGGGGACCCCCTCGCTGGTCAAGGCTTCGCGATAGGCGGACAGCCGGGCTTCGGCCTCTTCACTCGCCACCGGACCGCGGATGAAAGCGATGCTGCGCTTGCCGTGAACCTGCAGCAGATGCAGCACCGCCGCGCGCGTGCCACTGGCATTGTCGACGCTCACGCTCGGGTAAGCCTCGAGCGCGACGCCCGCGGCGCAGATGGGCAGCGATTGAAAGCGAGTGAGCCACGCGCTGAGCCGCTCCGGGCCGATCGCATTGCCGACCGCGCCGGAGAGCACGAGGATGCCGCGCACCCCTCTGGCGCGGGCGAGCTCGAACACGAAATTCTTCGCGGAACAGTCGGGCGCGGGATCCTCGACCCCACCGCCGGGAATACAAAGCAGCGTCGCCCGCGTCTCGCGCGCGGCGGCGAGCGCGCCCCGCACCACGCCCAGCTCGTGCTCGTCAGTCAGCGAATCATGCAGCAGCGCGTAGATGGGGGCGCTAGATTCGCTTGTCGCGGGAATCATCGACCATGATTAGCGTAGCCTGCCTGCGCTCGAATCGCACAATGATTCGACCCGGCCTTGCTTCAATCGTTGGCCGGCTCGGTACATACAGCGCCGAGCATCTGCGGATGCGCGCGTGGAAGTGGCCGCGCCGAGCTGCGGTTCAGCGATTTGCCGTGGCCCCGAGCACGGCTCGCAGCGCTTCGCCCGTTACCGGGGGAAACGCTCGCCCTGGTCGGGCGAAAAAATAGCCCTGCAGCAGATCACAGCCGAGCTCGGCCACGACATCGCGCTCTTCGGCGGTCTCGATGCCCTCGGCGATGATTTGCTTCCCCATGTCGCGGCAGAGTTGGACCATCGAACGGACGATCTTCCTCTTGATCGGATTGAGGTGAATGTCGCGCACGAGCGACATATCGAGCTTGACGAACTCGGGCTCGAGCTGGGTGAAGCTGGTGAGCCCGGCGTAGCCCGCGCCGAGATCGTCGAGCGCGATTTGAAAGCCCAGCGCGCGCAGCTGTGCAATTTTGTCCTGCAGCCGAGGCACGTGGTCGAGCGACGCGCGCTCGGTAATTTCGAGCACGACGCGGCGCGCGAGCATGCTGAACGGCCCGCGCGGCAAGTACAGCGTCTCGTCTAGCAGATCCTCGGGGTGCAGGTTGACGAAGAACAGCCACTCGGTTTGGGCCGTGCCTGCGCCCATCACGACGTTGTCGCGAACCGCCCGTCCGAGATCGTGAATTCGTCCGCTCCTCTCGGCAGCGTCGAGCATCGCACCCGGATGGGGCAGCGCTGGCTCGTTGGCGCGCATCAGTGCTTCATAAGCCATGACGCTCGAGTCACTCGCGCGCACGATCGGCTGATAGGCCATCCACAAACTGGCGAGCGCGCGATCCAACATCGCATCCACCCCGGCCAGATCACCGACGCGGAACTTACCACTGCCGAACTCCAGCACGTACTCGCGCTTGGAACGGGCGAGCTGACCCACGGTCGCGGCGCGCCCGATCACGCCGATCAGGGCAGCGGACGGCACGGGCTTGATCAGGTAGCGAAACGCGCCGTATTCGACCGCGTCACTCGCGGTCGCCACGTCCGGGTTTCCAGTGACGAGGACCACCGGTAAATCGAGGTCATGTTCGCGAACCGCGCGCAGCAGATTCAGACCCGATAGCCCCGGCATGTGCACGTCGCTGACCATCACGTCGAAGGTCTCGCGCGAAAGCTCGGCCAACGCCTCGTGACCGCTCTGGCAAATCACGACCTCGTGGCCCGCCTTTTTCAAGATCCGTTGAGTCACCTTCAGGACGGCGTCATCGTCGTCCACGAGCAGCACGCGGGTGCTTCCCGGCGCCAAAGCGGCAGCACTCTCCACCATGAACCGAACTATGACATATCGCACACGCGAATGCGACACTCAGGCGCTGAACCCCCGAAGGCACTGCAACAGATTGCAACAGTTTCAACCCACGGCGTTACCGGCGCACGTCGTTTTCACGACCTCGGATCACGAGCTACCGGTCACGAGCTATCGGTCACGAACTATCGGGGCTCCGGCGAGAGGCGCCGCGAGCGCCGCGCGCACGCTCGCCACGAGCACAGCCGGCGCGAATGGCTTCTCCACGAACGGCACGCCGCGCTCGAGCGAACCCGCTCGCTTTGCGGCTCCACCCGGATAGCCACTCATGTACAAAACTCGCATGTTCGGATACCGCTCGGTCAATTCTCGAGCCAATTGCGGGCCGGTGCATTCTGGCATGATCACGTCCGTCAGCAGCAACTCCACGGACGCGCCGTGATCTTCGCAGACGACCCGCGCCTCGCTCGGCCGTCGCGCTTCGAGCACGGTGTAGCCTTGGGTACGCAAAATGCGCACGGCCACCTGGCGCACCGCCGCGTCATCCTCGACGACCAAAACCGTGCCGGTGCCGCTACCGGCGCCCGAGCGCTCATCCGGCAGACTGAGTGTGGCTGAGGGCGATTCGACGTCGAGGCGCGGAAAGTAAATCTTGAACGCGGTCCCCCGCCCGATCTCGCTGTGCACGCGGATCTGCCCACCGCTCTGCTGCACGATGCCGTACACGGTCGAAAGCCCGAGCCCCGTCCCTTTGCCGACTTCTTTGGTCGTGAAAAACGGTTCGAAGATCCGGCGCTGTGTGGCGGCATCCATGCCGACACCGGCATCGGTGACCGCGAGCATCACGAATTCACCGGGCGTCGCGTCGAGGTGAGCCTTGGCGTACTCGTGGTCGAGCGATACATTCTGAGTCTCGATCGTCAGCTGCCCACCGTGCGGCATCGCGTCGCGCGCATTGATCGACAAATTGAGGATCACTTGGTCGAGCTGGCCCGCATCCGCCCGGATCAAGCCGAGCGACGGCGACAGCTCGGTCACGAGCTCGATGTCCTCGCCGATGATGCGGCGGAGCATCTTCTCGATGCCCGAGACCACGTCGTTCAAGTGCAGCGTCGTCGGCTGGATCGCTTCTTTGCGGCTGAAAGCCAACAGCTGTTTGGTGAGCGCGCTCGCGCGGCGCGAAGCAGCCAGGACTTCGTCCAGATCGTCGCGCTTCGAGTCGTCTTGAGCCAACTCGGCTCGAACGAGCTCGGTGTAGCTTTGGATTACGACCAACAGGTTGTTGAAATCGTGCGCGACCCCACCCGCCAAATGACCGATCGCGTCCATCTTCTGTGCCTGGCTGAGCCGGACTTCGAGCTCCCGCTGACGCGTGACGTCGCGCAGCACCGCGACGCTGCCCGTCACGTTGTTGTAGCCGCCGACGAGCGGCGCGCCGGTCATGGCCACGGTGGAACCTGCTACCGCCGCATTGCGCACGAAGACCTCGGCCTCCGGCGAAACCTCACCCGCCAGAGCGCGCAGCAACGGATTGTCGCGCGGAGCGAGCGGCTTTTGCTGAGTCGAATCGAACACTCCGTAGTCTCGCGCCCAGGTTTCTGGATCGATGTCCTTGGGCCCACGGCCCAAGATCTCCTGCGCGCGCGGATTGAAGAGTAGACACTTGCCCGAGCGGTCCACGGCCACGATGCCATCATTGAGGCTATTCAGGATCGAATCGAGCAAGCGTCGCTCGCGCGCCAGCTCTTGAGCGAGTCGAAAATGCTCCGCCGCTTTGCGCACCTTGAGCCGGAGATCATCCGGATTCCAGGGCTTGGTCACGTACGCGAAAATCTTGCCGTTGTTGACCGCACGAATGACCGCCGACAGATCCGCAAAAGCCGTGACCAAGATCCTGCGAGCCTCCGAGGAAGCGCCGAGCTGAGCCAAGAGCTCGTCTCCAGTCATTCGGGGCATGCGCTGATCGCTGATCACGACGGCGATGTTGGGATCGTCGTGCACGATTTCGAGTGCGTGCTCCGGAGAAGCCGTTTTCAAAACGACGAAGTCTTCGTCCAACAAATCCTCGAGTGCGACGAGCACTTGAGGTTCGTCGTCGACGAGCAGCACGCGTTCTTTGACCGCTTCCATTGTTACCTCGTGTCTTCCCGGACCAGGGGGAACCGAATCGTCACGGACGAACCGCCACCCGCCGCGTCGCGAAACTCCAACGTGCCGCCGTGCTTTTGGACGATCGAATAGGTAATGGACAGACCGAGGCCGGTACCCTCTCCGACCGGTTTGGTCGTAAAGAACGGTTCGATGACGCGTTCACGCAAGTGTATAGGGATACCAGGCCCGGTGTCGTCGACAACGAGGCAATATTCATCACCCTCCGCGCCGGTGCTGATGCAGAGTTTGCCGTGTCCGCCCATCGCGTCGATCGAGTTTGCGACCAGATTCAGCAAAGCTTGGTTCAAGAGCCCGGCAAAACAGTCGATCCGATCCGGTTCGCCGAAGCGAGTCTCCACCGTGATGCCCTCCCGCAAACGGTGGCCGAGAATGGTGAGCACGGATTCCACACACTCCCGAATACTCACGTTCTGGCGTTCTCCCTCGTCGAGGCGGGAAAAGGTGCGCAGCTTCAGCACCAACTCACGGATGCGCTCGAGCCCCGGCCCCATTTCGCGCAGCCGGTCGTGCGCGCGCTCCCAAGCTTGCCGACCGCTGTCCGAAAGCGGCGGAGTGAGCTCCTCGTCGACCAGTGTCAGATTGCGGCGCACCGTGTCCAGGTGGCTGAGCACGAAAGAGAGCGGATTGTTGATTTCGTGTGCGATACCGGCGACGAGCTCACCGAGCGAAGCCATCTTCGCGGATTGAACCAGCTGCGCGTGCGTGGATTGCAGCTCGGCGTAGGCCGTCTTGAGCTCCAGATTCGTGCATTCGAGGACCGCTTTGGCGGCCTCGACTTTGCGGTGCGCCGCGCGCAGCTCGAGAAAAACCCGCACTTTACTGCGCAGGATCGACGGGTTCAGCGGCTTGAACAGAAAATCGACGGCACCCGAGCCGTAGCCACGCAGCACCATGCCTTCGCTGTCGTTCGCCGCGGTCAGAAAGATGATCGGCACGTCGCGCGTGGACGGGTTCCGGCGCACATGGTGCGCAACCTCGTAGCCGTCCATCTCGGGCATTTGCACGTCGAGCAAGACCACGGCGAACTCGCGGCGCAGTAGCTGGCGCAGCGCGTCGTTGCCGGACTTTGCCAACACGATTTCGCACTCCATGTCCTCGAGCAGCGCCTTTACCGCCACGAGGTTGGCTTCGACGTCATCGACCGCCAGCACCGCCGGGCGATCCGAGCTCACGGTCACGGAGCTGCGAGCCGCATCCCTCACGACGCCCTCCGTCGGAAGATGTGTTCGGTCGCCGAGAACGCGGAGAACTTGGGTAACGCGCCGGCCGGCAACCCTTCGTTCTTGCCCAGGCATAAAAAGCCGCCACGCTCGAGGCAGCCGGCGAAGAGCGCGGCCACGCGCTCGCGCAACTCTTGGCCGAAGTAGATGAGCACGTTGCGACAAAGCACGACGTGCATCTCGCCGAGCGCGTGATCGGACGCCAAATCATGCTGAAAAAAGAAGATATTTCGGCGCAGGCTCTCGCGCACCACGATCCGCCCGTAGGCGCTCGAGCAGTAGTCTTCGAGCCGACGTTTGCCGCCGCTGAGCAGGTAATTTCCCGAAAAGCTCGGGGATTGGCTCTCGGGATAGACCCCTTCTCGCGCCATCTCCAGAGCGCGCAGACTCATATCGGTAGCGTAGATCTGGGTCCGCTCGTAGAGCTGCTCTTCGGAGAGCAGAATCGCCATCGTGTAGACCTCCTCTCCCGAAGCGCAACCGGCATGCCAAATCTTGAGCAGCGGATAGGTGCGCAAGATCGGCACGACGCTCTCGCGAAACACGCGATAAAAGCTGGGATCCCGAAAGCCCTCGCTCACGCGTACCGTCAAGTCATCCAAGACCGACGTGAAGAACTCGGAGTCGGTCAACAACTTGTGCTGCAGTTCTCCGAAATGGCCGAGCCCCGAGCGCGCCAGGGCCACCTTCACCCGGCGGTGCATCGAGCCCGGTGCGTAGTCTTGAAACCGATAGCCATATCTTGCATGAATGGCCTCGAGCAGCAGTTGAATTTCTAGTTCTTCGATTTCAGACTGGGGCCGCATGTCGCTCTCCTGGCAACCAGTTTCTGAGTGTGTCGAACAGTTTTTCGGTATCGATGGGTTTGGTCAGATAGTCGCTGGCGCCCGCTTCCAGGCAGCGATCGCGCTCCCCCTTCATGGCTTTTGCGGTGAGCGCGATCACGGGAAGCCCAGCGAACCGTCGGTCCTGCCGCAATCGGCGAGTCGCTTCGTAGCCATCCATCTCGGGCATCATGATATCCATCAGCACGCCGTCGACATCCGGGTTGCGAGTCAGCAGTTCGAGCGCCTCCCGCCCCGTGTCGGCGACGAGCACCCGCGCACCCTTGCTAGTCAAAAGCGCCGTCAATGCGTAAACGGTCCGCATGTCATCCTCGGCGATCAGTAGCTTGATGCCGGCGAGCGAAAGATCGACGGCGGGCGGCGCAGCCGGAAGCTGAGACCGAAGCCGTGGCGGCAAGGTGTCCCGCACGTGGCTCACGAACAAGCGGATTTCCTCCAGCAGCCGCGCCGCGGAATCGCCCTCTTTCAGCACCACCGCCTCGGCATAGGCCTCGAGTTGCTGGGTCTCGCGTTTGTTCAGCGCGCGGCCGGTGTGGACGATCACACGCGGGGCCTCCTGGGGCGCGCGCGCGCGCAGGGTTTCGAGCACCGCGAGGCCATCCATATCTGGCAAGCCGAGATCCAAAATCATGCATTCGAAGCGGCGCTTCTCCAAGAGCTCGAGCGCGGCGCTGGCACTGCCCACCCGCTCAGCCTCGAAATCTTCGCGGGCCAAGAGCTCGCACAGCGATTCGCCTTCGGCCACGCTGTCCTCGACGACCAGGATGCGCCGGCGGGCATCGGCCGTGGCCGGCGTGAGCGCGCGCACCGCCAACGCCAACTCGGCGTGGCTCGCGGGCTTCATCAAATAGCCGATCGCGCCCAGCGCTAGGCCGCGTTCGGGTGAGTCGACCCCGGAGATGAAGTGCACCGGGATTTCTCGAGTCAGCGGGTCCGAACGCAGTCGCTCCATCACGGCCCAGCCGTCGATGTCCGGCAGCTTGACGTCGAGGATGATCCCTTGCGGCCGGCCATGGCGGGCAAGCTCGATTCCCTCTGCACCCGAGCGGGCGATGACCGCTTTCAACCGTCGCGCGTGGATGATGTCCACGAGGCGCTCGGCCAGCACGGGGTCGTCCTCGATCACGAGCAGGTGGGGCGCTGTGGGCGTGACGACCGCGCGATCATCGCGGCTCTCCGGGCGGTTCGCCGTCACCACTGGCATGGGTTTCGGTTGCTCGGAGGCGCGCAACGGCAGGTAGCAGGTGAAGGTGCTGCCCTTTCCCGGCGTGCTCGACAGCTGCAGCTCGCCCCCCAATAGGCCCGCAGATTCACGCGAAATGGCCAGGCCGAGGCCCGTGCCGGGATAGCGACGATTGCTGTGCGACTCGATCTGTTCGAACGGCGCAAACACCCGATCGTGCGCGTCGTGCGCGATGCCGATGCCGGTGTCCGACACGGTCAACGCAAAGCAGGCGCCGAGGTCCAAGTCGGGCCGGGTCGCTTTCGCGTCCGGCGCGGGCCGCCCGATGCGCAAGCTCACGCTGCCGCGATCGGTGAATTTTACCGCGTTCCCGAGCAGGTTCGTCAAAATGCGCTCTACTCGGCGGGGATCGGTCGTGATCGCCGGCGGCAGATCGGCGTCGATGTCGAGCGCAAGCTGCAACCCCTTCTCGGCCGCAAGCGGCTCGAAGACGCGCCGCGCATAGTCACAGAAGCGCTTCGGCTCGACCGTTTCGAGCTGCAAATCTTGGCGCCCGGCTTCGATCTTTGCAAGATCCAGGACTTGATTGATGAGTGTGAGTAGATCGCCGCCCGCAGCGTGGATCGTCTTACAGTATTCGACCTGCTTCGCGCTGAGGTTGCCGGCCTCGTTCTGCGCCAGCAAGTGCGACAGCAGCAACATGCTGTTCAGTGGCGTCCTGAGCTCGTGCGACATGTTGGCCAGGAACTGGGACTTGTAGGAGCTCATCTTGGTCAGCTCTTCCGCCTTTTGTTGCAGGCGAAAGCGAGCTTCTTCAAGCTCCTCGTTTTGAGCGCTCAGCGTTTGGCGCTGCGCTTCGAGCTCGGCGTTGGCGACGCGTAGCTCCTCGTGCTGACTCTGCAGCTCCTGGTTGTTCGTGCGCAGCTCTTCTTCCTGAGCCGCGAGCCGCTCGGCTTGTTGTTGCGAGCGCTCGAGGGCGTCACGCAAGGCCGCCCGGGAGCGCGCAGCCTGCAAGCCAATCACCAGCATTTCCTGCACCGATTTGAGCAGCTCGCGCGCTTCGGCCGGACAACTCCGAAAAAACGCCAGCTCGAGCACGCCGATCGTTTCGTCGGCCCGAGACAGCGGCAAAAAGGCGAGGCTGCTCGGCGCACTTTCGCCCAGCCCGGACGCGACCTTGAGATAACCCGGCGGCACGTCGTCGATCACGAGGAGCCCAGTCGCACGCGTGGCCTCCACGAGCAGGCCCTGCCCGCGGCTCGGCTTGTCCAGTGGATCGAGCGGCAGCACCGCGGGCGCGTCGGATTGCCCGTACTGCCCGCTGGCGATCAGGCCGCCATCGGCGAGCAGATAGAGCGCGCCCGCGACGGCGTGGGTCCGCGCGGCCAGACAACGCACGGCGCGAGCGGCCAGTACGTTTGGCTCGGCGTCGCCGCGCATCTCGGCCGAGAGCAACACTTGGCTCTCTTTCAACCAGTCGTGACGATCCCGCTCCTCGGCCAGTCGGCGCAGGTTGTCGGCCATCGAGTTTGCCTCATTGGCGAGCTTGGCGAGCTCCTGCAAATCACTCTCTGGGATGCGCTCGCGGAAATCCCCCGTGGCAAAGCGTGAGAGCCCCTGCGACAAGTTGCCGAGCGCACGGAGCAAACTGCGGCTCGCCGAGAGCGAGAACGAAAGCACGAGCCCGAGCCCGGTCAGGCCGATCGCGATGCGCAAGCGGAAGGCACGCTGGTTGGCGTTTGCAATCGTGGCAAAGCTTGCCGAAAGCTCGGCCTGATTGAACCCAGTCGTGCGCTTGATCAGCGCGAGCGCTTTGGCTTGTTGCGCCTGCATGCGCGCCATCTCTTCGACCAGGTTTTCGCCGGTTTCTCCCGCGATCAGCCGGCGAGACACGTCACGAGCCGTCTCGGAGTAGTCGTGCAGCGCCCAGCGCAGCAAGGCGGCGTCATTCACGTCGATTACGCCGCGGGCTCCGCCGATCAGCTCGAACATGCGGTTCTGCGCTTCGAGTGTGGCTTCGAGCGCAAGCGAATCTTGCGCCGCGACCGCGTCTTGCATCCCTTGCCTCAGGCGCTCGAACTCGCTCTCGAGCTTTGGCCCGAGCGCGAGCTTCGGCACGAGCCGCTGCTCGACGTCGCGCAGATCCCGCGTTTGCTGCGCGCCGATCCAGGCGCTGGCGATCAGCATCGACGAAAGCGCCAGCGCGGCGGTGCCGACGATCAAGGTCAGTCGGCTGCGAATCGAACGATTCATCGCCCCTGCCCTCATTGGACCTGCACGACCTTCGCTCGCTCGAGCTTCGCGCTGCCGGACACGTAACCCAACGCCCCGCGGTGCTTCAGCACGTAGCCGACGACCGCGTCGTCCGAGTCGAGCTCGGGCGGGGGCAGCTCACGGCCCGAAAAAATGCGCTGTTGCCAGTAGCTCTTCACGGCCGCGACCGAGCGCTGCAAAACGCTCTCCGAGAAACGACGGCGCACGGCCGAATCGGCGCGCTGATCGACCGGGCGTATCGTTTCCCCGTCCCCCCAACGGGTCGTGCGCTTGAGAAAGGCGTCGACCAAAAAATCACGAGTCAGGCTCGTGCTCGGGTTATCGGGATGAACGATCACGCGATAGGCCGGCGTCGATTCGGCGCGCGCGGTCCCACGCGCGAAGACCAGACCCCACGAGCAACCCAGCGCGAGGGCCAACGCCAGCGTTCGCCGCCCGAGCGGGGCGTGGCGAAGACGAGCGGAGGGAGAACGCCGGGACATGTCGCTCATTCCTTCAGAAAGACGCCGTGGTCTTCAGCAACAACACGCCCCAATCCTGGCGCAGAGACGAGAGCGGTAGGTTATCGTTCAGCGTGGGCGTGAGCCCCGCCGTGCCGTGCATGAAGTGGCCCTCCACCTTCAGCAACCAGTACTGGTTGAGATCGTACCTGAGCGACAAGGCCACGTCGTGCTGATACGCGGCTCGACCGATCCCCGGGCTACCCGGCACTGCGCCGAACGCCGGGTCGTGACCACTTCGGTCAGAGGCGTTCGGGAAGTACAATGAGTAGTATACGCCGGGCGTAAACCAGGAGTTCACATGGTACGCCGTCATCAAGTAGAGCCGTTCACTCTCTACCGTAGGGATGGTGAACGAGGGCACCGCGCTGTTCAGCGCCGAGCGCCAGCGGCTGTACTCGGCGGCAACCAGCAGCTGGTGCGCGCTATATTCGAGCGACGCGATCGCGAGCAACGCCGGAATTCGAATCGGAATCGGATTCTTGAAATCCGCGGGTAAGACGCCCGCCTTCTGGTAGTTTGGGATCTGCGCGTCCGGCAGGATCAAGTCAGCATCCAGCCGCAGCTTTTGCAGGCTACCGCCGAGCTGAAGCCCCTCGAGCGGTGTTTGCCACATCAGTCGGCCGCCGAAAATGTACGGAACCTTGACGTTCGCTGCCGCCTGCATGGCATCGGCGGTGTCGTAGAAGACCGTGCCGCCGTACAGACGGTATTCGAGCCCACCGGCGTCCGCGAGCGGCACGATGCCGTAAACCTCACCGCCGGTCTGCGCCAGAAGAAAATCGCGGTTTGAGACGGGATACATCGACTGCGGCAATAAGATCGACACGCGCGCGGCATCGACGTCACTGCTCTCGTTGTACAAGCCGAAGGGCAGCTTCGTTCGGCCCACGCGCACGCCGAACCAGTCGAAGAAGTGATAGTCGAGATAGAACCAGTCGAAGCGCGTGCGATAATTGCCGGTTGGCCCGAGATCGTGCGTGAAGAGTTGCAGCCCGACGCGCAGGCGGTCGGTCAAGCCCTTCGTGAAATTGATGCCTACCTCACTGAATTCGAAGCTGCCTGATTTGGACTTGGCAAGGTAGTTGTTCGCGGTGGTCTTGATGAAACCTTGGCTCACGAAGCCGTGCACCTCGACGGGCAATGCCCCTTGCGTCGAGCTGTCGTCGTCGGCCAGGGCCGTCGAAGTCCAAATCGAGATCGAAAGCCAGGCTGCCAAGCGCACGGCAAACCAGGCAAAGCTTGCTCGTTTGGCGCAATCGGTAGAGCGCAAATGAGATCCCACAACCTACCAGTCTCCGCGCACGCAGCGAGCGCCGTCAAGTCACCACGCCGAGCGGACGGGCGAGTAACCGAGCCGAATGCGGGCGCATGTTACGCGCTTTACGCTGCCACTCCTCAGGTGGTGTTGCAGAATGGCACGCGCGGCGCACTAGCTCACGAAGCAGAAACGCAGGCGGATTTCGTCAGGGGCGGCGAACAGCTCGAAGGGCGCAGCAATCACCTGAAATGGTTGTTGCGCAAAGGACGCGACAGCGGCGTGTTTCAAGATGCGTATCTGGAAATTCTCTGCGCTTACCAACGGCAAATCCGCCACACGGCTCGTGTAGCCGCGTGTGGGAGCAAAGATCGCGCACTGCTTTGTTTCGAGCCCGCGCGGCAGAGGCCACGGTGGCGAACGCTGCCGACGAGGGTCGTTGCGGACCAAGCGCACGGTCGTTCGACGGCTTCGAGCGCGCAGTGCTGGCGCCGGCCAACGCTGATCGAACGCGCGCCGTCCGCACGCACGCACGCACGCAACTGACGCACGCACGCACGCACGCAACTGACGCACGCAACTGACGCACGCACGCAACTGACGCACGCAACTGACGCACGCAACTGACGCACGATGCTTCGCGCGTGCTCAGCGCGCAGCGCGCCCGCGCCCCGTCCGCGCAGCACACCCGTCCGCGCCGAGGTTGCCGAATGGACCGGCCCCTTGGCGAAAAATGCAGTCTCAAGCAAGTCTTGCTCGGGCCGCGGGCGTCCACCTCGCTTGGGCTCGCCCTGAGTCAATCCCGATTGGGCGCGGTTTTCGAGGTCAATCCGGCTGCGGGCGCTCTGCCGCGAGTCGCTCATGGCAGAGCTGCATCATTGAACCACCCCGGTGAGAAAATTCTCATCCGCACTCCCCGCGCTTTCTGCTGGCGCGCGCTCGGCCACTGCGTCCTAATTCGCTGGGCGACGCTGCACGCTGACTCACCTTGCATGAACGCACAAATTCTGATCGACGCCGTCGTCCGCCAGACGATGATCCTGATCGCTCAACTGTCGACCGCCGACGGCGTTCGCTCACCGCTCTCGCACGTTGCAGACGAGGTGTTCGTCGGGTTGGTGGGCGAGCTCGAAAGCCAGGGGCTCGGCAAAAAGGTGATCGCCGACATGTTCGGTTTGGCGCTCCGCTCCTATCAGCAAAAAGTGCAGCGTCTGGCGGAGTCCGCGACGCGCCAAGGCGTCACGCTCTGGGGCGCGCTGCACGCGTTCCTCGCCGAGCGCCCGTCCGCAAGCCGCGCGGAGCTCATCCTGCATTTCAAGCACGATGAAGAGGCCAAAGTCCGCAGCATCTTGAACGACTTGGTGGCGAGCGGCCTGGTCTGTCGCATGGGCAAGGGCAAAGACGCGCGCTATCGAGTCGCCAGCGCAGAGGAGCTCGAGGAGCTCGGCGCGAGCACCTCGGTCGACGCGGCAGAAGCCAACGCCGCTCTGGTCTGGGTGCAAGTCTACCGGGCGAGCCCGCTGCGCCGAGATGAGCTCGCTCGGCTGCTGCCGTTGCCCGCGGCCGCGCTCGACGCAGCCATCGCTCGCCTCGCCGCAGACGAGCGAATCCGCGTCGAGACGCGAGCCGACGGAGTCTACTGCACCACCGATCACTGCTTGATTCCGCTCGGACAAGCGGCAGGCTGGGAAGCTGCGGTCATCGATCACCATCGCGCGGTGCTCAATGCTTTGGCCGCCAAGATCGTGAGCGGAAAGCACGTCTCGGCGGCCGCGGACGAAGTGGGCGGCACGACTTGGTCGTTCGACCTTTGGCCCGGGCATCCGCGCGAGCAGGAGGTTCGAGCCCTGCTGCGCTCGGTGCGCGCGCAGATCGTGCCCTTGTGGGACGAGGTGGCGGCGTACAATCAGTTGCACCGCCCCGAAGACACCTACAAAGTCACGTTTTACAGCGGGCAATATCTGGTTTCAGAAGAGGACGGCAAGTGACGATCTCGAACGGGCCGCGCTTTTCGCTGGCGCTGCTCTTGGCGCTGCTCGGCGCGGGTTGTCACGCGACGGACGGCCCGCGCGAGGACAGCCAAACCAATTGGCTGCGCGCCTGCCAAGTCGACGCACAGTGCGGCGGCTCGCTGGTCTGCCTGTGCGGCGCGTGCACGCGCGTGTGCGATTCGGATGCGAGTTGCGCAGCGCTTCCCGGCTCGTCCTGCATAGCAGCGAGCGATGCACGCTCGATCGCGCTGTGCGCCGGCAACGCGCCGTCCGCCGCGGCGCTGTGCATTCCGAGCTGCGTCGACGGCAGCTGCGCGGCCGGGCAAACGTGCATGGCGCAAATCTGCGCGCCCCTCGGGCCACCCGGCGCAAAAGTCGCGATCGACAGCAACGTGCACTTTCAAACCTTGCGCGGCCTCGGCGCGACCGTCGGCTACGCCGAGGACGAGATCACGCTGCACCCGCGCAAAGCCGCGCTCTATCGCGCGATGTTCGCGGATCTCGGTTTGAGCGTTTTGCGCTTCCGCAATCGCTACGGCTACCTCGGCGCGGACAATCTGTCCTCGGCCGTCGAGATCGCGCGGGAGGCGGCGGCGAGCTCCGGCCAAAGCCCGCTGCTCCTGCTCACGTCCTGGACGCCGCCCCAAACGCTCAAGGCCAACGCCTCGCTCATCTGTCAGGGAAACACCGCGACCTGCACGCTCGCACAGGCAGCCGGCGGCGGTTTCGACTATCCGGGCTATGCCCGCTATTGGCGCGCCTCGCTGGACGCGTACCAAAAAGCGGGGCTCGTTCCGGACTACATCGGGATTCAGAACAACCCCGACTGGGTACCCACATCCGCAGAGTTCGCAGAAGCCTGCAAGTTCCTTCCCAGTGAAGGCACGGCCCCGGTGACCGTCAATGGCGCGACCGTGAACGTGCGCTTTCCGGGTTTCAACGAGGCGCTGACCGCCGTGCTCGATCAGTTCAGCGGCCTGAGCTCCCCACCCAAAGTCGTCGCTCCGGAAGTGACCGCCGCCAATCTGCTCGCGGATTACGTCGCCGCGCTCGACCTATCGCGGGTCGACGCGATCTCCCACCATTTGTATGGCACCGATCCGACCGCGGTCGATCCGAGAACACTGCAAGCGCTCGACGGCCTCAGCGCGCGCTACGAGCGGCCGCTTTTTCAGACCGAAATGCAAGCGGACGGCTTTGGGACCGCGGTTCTGCTGCACAACGCGCTCACGATCGAGGGCGCCTCCGTCTATCTCCAAACCGTGCTCACTGGCCCGGCCTCGAGCCCCTACCTCAACCCGACCGCGCTGATCACGCTCGGGCCAGACGACTTCGTGCTCGAAGCGCCGTACCACGCCATGCGCCACTTTGCGTACTTCACCAAGCCCGGCTGGGTGCGCGTCGCCGCTGACTCCAGCACGCCCGAACTCTTGTCCTCGGCTTGGCTCTCGCCCGCTGCTGACGCGCTCAGCGTGGTGCTGATCAACACCAGCCTCGCGCCGCTCACGACCGAACTCGACCCGGGGCCCTGGCCCACGAGTCAAGTCGTGCGCACGGTGTTCGACGGCAGCGAGCGCTCGATGAACCTCGGGCCACTCTCCGCCGACCACCTCGTCCCCTTGCCCGCGCGCTCGATCGTCACCGTGGCTTTCGGTGAATAGACGAGCCGAACGTGCCTTGGGTTTTGATGGTCACGCGGCACGCGCGCGGCGTCGCAGCCTTCGGCGGCAAAGGGCGATCGCCGCGCGCGGACCAGAGGGCGCGCTCGGCAGGCTCAGCGATCGGCGTCCAGGCCGCAAACTTGCCGGGCGTGCGCGGCAGCGGGTGATTGCGGCGCGAGGTGTGCGAGCTCTGCACGACCTTCGCTCTTTCGGCCGAGCGCACACAAGGCCTGCGCTTTTGCGGCGCGCCGCTCTTCGCCCAAGAGCCCATTCGGGAATCGACGCAGGTGCTCATTCAGCACCTGGAGTGCCGCGGCGGGGTTGCCGCGGTGGAGCTCGCTCGTGGCGCGCGACAATAGCGCGACCTCTTGCGCCAGTGAATCTGGGGCGGAGCGAGCGGGGGGCAGCGCCGGCTTGGCGGGCAGCGCGGCCGGAGCTGAAGCAGCAGCCGAGGCGAGCGGTGCGGGCGGCTCGATTGCGGGCGCGGCGCTCACCGTTGCGCGCGGCGCGTCCGCGGAGTTTGCCGCTTTCACCGCGCTCCCTCCATGTTGGGACGAGAGGAACAGCGCGCCTCCGACCAGGCCGACCGAGGCGATCACGCCCGACGCCCACTGCCACGCCGCCAAGCGGGGACGAGGCGCGGGCAGCGCCGAGCCCAAGCGCGAGCTCAATGCACTTTGAACGCGATCGCGATCCGCGTCCGAAGGCTGGAGTGCGACTCGGCCCGCGCTCAAGAGAGCCCGAGCTTTGGGACTGAGGACTGCCATCAGGAACATCACTTCCTCCCCGTGCGCGCTTCATGTCGCGCGAGCGCCGCGTCGAAGGCTTGCCGCGCCGAGCGGAGCCGGGAGTAGGCGGTGTTGAGCGGAATATCGAGCACCTCCGCCACTTCCGGCACCGTCATTTCTTCGAACTCGACCAGCATCAAAACTTCGCGTTTGGGCTCGTCGACCTGGGCGAGCAGGTTGGCGAGCAGGCTGAGCTCGGCATTTTTTTCGGTGAGCTCGAACGGCGTCGGGGCTTCGGACTCGAGCTCGGGGCTGGCGATGGCACCGCTCGCCGCGGCGTCTCTGATACGCGTGGACCGGCGGTGGTTGCTGACCGTGCGTCGCACGATGCTGTAGATCCAGCTGCGCAGGGATTCGGGGCGTTCCAAAGTGTCGAGTCTCGAATGGATCACGATGAACACTTCCTGAACCACGTCATCCATGGCGTCGGGGTGAACGCCGAGGCGGCGCGACGACGACCACACGAAGTCGAAGTACTGCTTGTAGATCGCGCGAAAGGGAGGCACGGCGGAAGAGGAGTCGCCCTTGGGAAACGCGTGCTTCAGTACGGCGAGCACGGAATTCTCTGAACTGCGGCTGGCCACTCAATGCAGTAGCAGTGGCTGCCACCGTCCGTCACAAAATCCACTCGGAGCCGACCGTTACGGTAAATGCGGCGGGACCAAGCTGGCCAATATTTCCAATGCCGTCGATCGAAATTTGGGGGCGCGAAACCTCGACTTCCCCGCCGATCACGGCCAATAGGCTGAACCAACTGGCCAAGTAGAGGCGGCCCTGAGCGCCTGCGCCTGGCGCGAGCCAGGTCGCGCTCTCGGAACGCGCGGTGATGTGATTTCCAGTCCCGCGCGCCACGACGCGCTCGAGCGTGGCCGTGAGGCAGGGCGCGACTTCGAACAGCTGTGAGCGAATGGCTCGGCACAGCGAAAGGGTCGCTGATTGGTGGTCGAGCTCGGCGCCATAACCTGGAAAGCGCTCCGCGCTCAGGCTCTGCCGCAACCACTCGGCGGCAACCAGCGAAAAGCGCCACGTCCCGACGGACGCGCCGGCGCCAAGCGCGAAGCCGTAGCTCGGGTGCGGCATGGCGCCGGCGCCGAGCACGAAGAGAGGAGCTTCTAGTCGGACGTGCCAGCCGCGTGAGGAATCGGCAACCGGCGGCGGCACCTCGGCGCGGCGTGCCCGTGCCGGCGGTGGCGCTGCTGGCGCCGCTGGCGCTAGCGGAGCCAGGCCCGCAGCGCCTGTTTCGGCGTTGGGCGCCTCGAGCTCATTCAGCTCGCCTTTGCTGAACGGCTCGGGCGAACGCAAGAGCAGCGCGAGCGCGATCGCGGCGGCCCCAGCCAGATCTTTGCACGACTTGGAGTCGATGCTGCGGCCCCCGACGAGCCCGCCGGTGCGCACCACGAGCTCCAGCCGAAAATGCCCGTCGTCGGTCTGACTGATGACGCCGTCTGCGCTCAGTCGATTATCGGTGGGCCGCGGGGTGCCTGCGAGCTTCTGAATGCGATCGCGCACGTCGCTTTGTTGCGGACAGCCCGGCGGCGCTTGCCAGGCGAGCTCGATAGCAGGGCCGGTCTGCGCTCGCACCGGCGTCGCCACGAGCAGCAAACCCGACCAAACCAACGCCGCCGCGAGGGCGCGCAGGGCTGCAGCGAGACTACGGCGTGGGGCCAATGGTCACGTCATCCACATAAAGGGTGGAATCAGCGGGCTCGAGCCCGTCCGCGTAGTTGCCCACGTACCATTGGCCGAAGCTCGAATCGTCCGTGATGATGTTCGCTACGTCGGTCAGCACTTGCCCGTCCTGGTACAGCGCAATCTCACCGGTCGCGTTTGCGGCGCGCTTCAGAAAGAACTGCAAATGGAACCAAGTGGCGATCGGGATCGGCGGCGGATTCACCGGACCGCGTTTGACTCCGCCCAGAAAATCGAACACGACGGTCTGCAGATCGCCGTTGCTGGCGCTGATCAATGACACGTCCCAAAGGCCGTGTTGAACGGGGTTCCCGCCCTGAAAATGGAACAGGTTCCAGACCGCACGATTGGTCACCTGGGCCGGAACGTAGTACCAGGCGCCGTAATAGGCCGCGCCGGGCAGCCCGCCTTGCCGCACGCAGCGCGCCTGATAGCTGTCAGAGCGCGCGCTGTTCACGTCGAAAGCCGCCGCAAACTGGCCCGAGTGAACCGGCGCAGACACGATGCGGTTGGATGCCGCGGCATCGGCAAAGCAGAAGCCGCCGCTCTGGGTGTAGTCGCAAAAGGCATTCTCGAAGCCGGTCGCCCAAGGCGTCGCCACCGGGTCGGTCCTGAGCGGAATGCTGGCGTCACTGTCGCCGCAGCTCCACTGTCCGACCACGAGCTTTGGCTCACAAGCAAGCAGCGCGCCGCCCACCGCAAAGACGAGCAGCGCTGATGGCACGCGCAGAGGTGGCACTCGTGCTTGCGACTGCTCGCAGCGCGTGACCGGCGACGAATGGGCTCGAAAGCGAACCATTGATTCCAGCGCTCAAGCTAGCGCCTCTTTGTTGCCTGCCAAAGCGATGGCCGTCATTTTACTGCGCCGCGCTCGCAACAGGCAGCTTTAGCCCGCCGCTCCCGGCCCGGCAGCGGGCGGCGCCTCGAAGCGCGCGGCGTCGATGCGCCGACGTTCGCCGGCGAAGTAGCGTTGCGGCCTGCAGCCGAGCGCCTTGGAAATCACGCGGTGACACTGGGCGTAGCTGCCGAAGCCCGCTTCCAGCGCGGCGCTGGTCAGGCTGCTACCGGTATCGACCAGGCGCACGAACGCCATTGTCCGCTGGTGTGCGCGGTAGTCCACGAACGTCAGCCCGAGATCTTCGCGGAAACGGCGACTGAGCACGCTCGGATGGACTCCCAAGCGCGAAGCGAGCGCGGCACCGCTGGTCTGCGGATGGCTGCAGATCTCTTGCAAGGCACGCCGGCTGAGCACGTGATTCATCGTCAGGCGCTCCGCCACTTCGACGAACAGCGACAATAGCTGGTGCTCCACCGCCGCGTGGTCGGCGACGCTCGCCAAGCCCGAGAGCCGCTGCTCCAGACGCTCGAGCGCCGGCTCCGGCAAATGGCAGCCAGAGCTTGCCACTCGCGTTAGCGCGTGACTGCCGCGCGCCGCGAGCTCCGGGCGCAACGCCGTGACGAACAGGTCCAGATCTGGGCTGCCTTCGAGGAGCACATGGTCTTGACCGGGATGAAACAGCAGTACGTCGCCCGCAGCGACGTGCACGACACTGCCACCGAGCCCGATTCGCGCCCGGCCCCGGAGCACGATGTTGAGCTCGTGCTCCGGGTGGAAGTGACGCGGTCGACGAAACGACGGCTGATGGCGCCAGGACTGGGCGCGGCGTCCCGGCAGCATCGGAAATGGTTGAAAAAGGCCTTCGACCATCGCACGAATATACCCGTTTCTCGGGCAGCGGCCGCTCTTGCCCGTTTTGCCCGAGGGAAGCTGCGCTGGCAGCCCGGCCCTGCGCCTCGGCCAGACGCCAGGGCAACCGGCCAAGCCTGGAACCAGTTCCAGATCAGGCGTTGACGCTCCGCCCGCGGCCCGGCGCGTGAATCGCGGAGCTCGGGTCAAGAAATGCGAAGCCGGGCGGCGCGAAATCGGCCAACTTCGAGCGGAGCTCAGGCAGAAAATGCACTTGAAATCAGGAATTTGGCCGGCGTCCGCGGGCGCGCTGCTCTGTTTGACCGCTTGCACCGGCTCCCCGGCGCCCACTGAAGGCAGCGCGGCAGGCACTGGCGGCGCAGCCGGCAGCTTGGCAGCCGGAGCGAGTAGCGGGGGTGCGGAGGCAGGCGGTGTGAGCGGCGCGAGCGGCAGCACAGCCGGTGTGAGCGGCGGGGCCGCTGCGAGTGGCGGCTTGGCCGGCGCGGACGGCGGCGCAGCGAGCGATCCTTTCGTCTTGTCCTGGCAAGATGAGTTCGACACGCTCGACAGCGCGGCCTGGCAACTTCAAACGTTCACTTATGACGGGAACGAGGCGCAATTTTCCAGCGAAAACGCGAGCGTTGCCAACGGAGTGCTCACGATTTCGCTCACCGCCGCCGCAGCCGGTTCAGCAAAGCCCTACCTCGGCGTCGAGATGCGCTCGGCGAAGACGTTGCACTACGGCAAGGTCTCGGCGCGCATGCGCTTTGCCTCCGGTTCCGGCGTGGTGTCCGGGCTCGTGCTTTTCTACACGCCCTACCCCAACTGCGACTGGAACGAGATCGACATCGAGCACCTCGGCCGATCGAGCAACACCTCGCAGCTCAACGCCATGGTGTATCTCGGCACGCCCGTGCCAGGCTGCGCGACCTCGGTTGCCCCCACTCAAGATCCGCTCGTCGTGAGTTTGGGCTTCAACGCGGAGACCGATTTCCACCAATATGACCTGGAATGGACCCCGACTGGGGTGAAGTACTTCGCAGACGGAGCGCTGCTCCGCGACTGGACGGCGAATAGCGCGCGCCTACAGCTTCCGCTGACGATCTTGCTCACCCTCTGGGCGTCGAGCTCCGCGGCGTGGGCCGGTCCGCTCACGCCGATGTCCGCGCCCACGAGCGCGGACATCGACTGGATCAAAGTCTACGACTACACCGGGTGAGCTCAGCCGAACGCCTGCGTCTGCCGAGCCGGCGGACAGAGCGCCGTCACAGAGCGTCGGTCGCAGCTGCCGGATCCAAACCGAATTGCCGAGTGACCAGTGCCTCGAGTTCGGAAGCATTTTTTCTCAGATCTCGCAGTTGCCACAAGAAGATCGCGCCATCGTCGCTGCCTGACGCCAAGATGCCGGGCAAGTTGCTGAAGCGCACCGCGCGCACGACACCTTCGTGACCAGTGAGCATCGCCAGCGCGCGTCCGCTCTGTGCGTCCCACAAACGCACGCGCTTGTCTTCGCCGGCAGAGGCGAGCAGCGCGCCGTCCTGCGAAAAATCCACGCTCAAAACCTTGCCTTGGTGACCGCTCAAGCTGAAGAGCTTGGTTCGCGCGCGCAGCTCCCAAAGCTGCACCGTTTTATCTGCACCCGCGGACGCGAGACGCAGGCCGTCCGGAGAAATGGCGCTGCCGAGCACCCAGCCCTCGTGCGCCTGAAACGCGCCTCGAGGCTCGCCGGTCTGCGCATCCCAAGCGGAAATCCGTCCGAGCTGATCGCCGGCAAAGAGCTCACCGAGCGCTGGCGAAACGCTCAGCGTTTGGATCTTTGCGCTGGTCGCGATTTCGCGCCGTAGGGCCCCGCTGGCTACGTCGAAGAAGCGTAACTTCTGGTCCAAGCCCGCGGCAAAAAGAGTCTTGCCATCCGGTGAGAACGCGAGGGCGCGCGTCTCGGCGTGTCCCGCGTCGATGACCTGAATCGGGATCTTCTTCGCCAAATCCCAAATGAAGATTTGGCTCCCCGAACCCGCGAGCGCGAGCGCTTGTCGATCCGGAGACACGGCCAGCGCGCGGACCAAATCCAGACGCACGGGCAAGCGCGTAGCGCAGACGCCGGTGGCCAGATCCCAGATGCACGCGCCATTGCGGCCCAGACCCGCGCTGAGCAATTGGTCGGGGCCTGCACCGAGGCCGAGCGCGAGGACATTTCCGCGCTCGCTCAATTCGGACGGTCGGCGCGTCGCGGCGAGCGACCACAACCTGAGGCCGGTATCCGCGCTGTACGAGGCGAAGCGATCGCCTTCTGCGGAAGTCGCCACGAGCTCGACCGGCTCTTCGTGCTGGCGAACGAGCGCGCCCTGCCCCGTGCGCAGATCCAAAACGCGAAACGCCTTGTCCTTGCCGCCCAGCACGGCGATGCGGCGATCATCGGACCAGGCCAAAGTGCTGACCGCGTCGCTGTGGATGACCGGAGCCTGCAGCTGCCGGCTGCTGCTCGTGTCCCAGAAGCGCAGCGTGCGATCGGCGCCGCCGCTCGCAAGGTAGCGGCCTTGCTCCGCCAGCACGAGCGAGAGCACAGTGCCCCCATGACCGGCGAGCTTCCGCTGTGCGCGCGCCACGGAATCGTAGACGACGAGTGCGCCGAGTTCGCCGCCAAACGCCAAGTTTCGGCCGTCTTTCGCCAGCGCAATGGCGGATACGGCTTGCCCGAGTTGTAAGCGCTGCACGCTAGCCGACGGCGAAAAAAGCGTCACTTCACCGCGCGCATTGCCGCAGGCCAGCACGCGACCGCCCAGCGCAACCGCCACTGCGGTCGGTTTCGCGCCGCAGTGCTCGGCGTGCCACGGCTCGTTCGACGCGTCAGCGGGGCGAGACTCGACGGTGCCGTCCGCGAGCACCACGCCGAGCGCCGAACCGTCGCTCGCGAAGGCAACCTGCACGAGCTCACTCGCGAGCGGCAAACGCAGCACGAACGCCTTCGACTCGAGGCTGAACAGGGCGAGCTCGCGGCCGCGAACGCAGGCGAACAGACGCGCCGCAAAGGACAAGGCCGAGCGCGTGCAGCCTTTGGTTTCGGCAAAGCTTGCGCCGAGCTCGGGGCGCATCGCGCTGCCGGCGGCGATCACCACGCCGCGCGCATCCGCGCGCTCCTCTTGCGCCAGCGCGCGCGCCGCCAAAAGTTCGGCATGAACGCTATCTCCTTCGAGCATGGCCTGCTCGGCGCGCTCGAGCAGCACCTCGCCCAGGCTCCGCCTGGCGTGCAGCACGCTCTGGCGAGCCGCAAGCTCGTTCTCGAGCGCGCGCCGCTCGGCGACGATGGCGCGATCTCTCGCCGTCACCACGCGCCGATACGCCGACACGCTCAGCACCACGATCACCACGAGTGCGAGCAGCGTCGCGGTTACCGCGGAGCGCTGGCGTGCGACGAAGCGCTGCAACAACTCGAGCGACGAATACTCGTAGGCAGCCACGCGCATGCCGGCTTGATACGCCTGGATATCGCGCGCAAGCTCACGGGCGGACGGATAACGGTCGAGTTTGTTCGGGCGCAGCGCGCGCTCGACCACCGCCGCGAGCTCGGCGGGGATGTGCGGATCTTGCGCGCGCAACGGCCGATAGCGGCCGGCGTTTGCCTGGCTCGAAATGGCGAGCAGCGTCTTGCCGGAGAACGGCGGCTGGCCACACAAAATCGTATACAAGACGACGCCGAGTGACCAAACGTCCGAACGCTGGTCGACCTCGCTGCCGTGACCCGAAGCTTGCTCGGGGCTCATGTACAGCGGCGTGCCGCAGACGCTGCCCTCGAGCGTGAGCCCGAGATCGGCGAGCTCCAGCTTTTGGCTGGGCTCGCGCGCCGCGCCGCTGTCGTCGTCCGCGCACAACTTGGCCATCCCCCAATCCAAGACCACGGTTTCGCCAAACTCTCCGATCATCACGTTGTCCGGCTTGATGTCGCGATGCACGACGCCGCGGCTGTGCGCATAAGCAATCGCCTGACACAAACCGGAGAAGTGATTGACGAGCGCGAGCCGTTCACTCACGTTTTTTGCGTGCGCGATCGCCTGGCTCAAGGTTCGGCCGCGGACCACGCGCATGGCGTAATAGAGCGTGCCGTCCGCGCGCCGCCCGAGTTCGTACACGGGAACGATGCCCGGGTGCTCGAGGCCGCCCGTCACCCGCGCCTCGCGCAAAAAACGCGATACGGCGTGGAGCGCGGCGCCATGCGCGGCCTGCGGCTCCGCTTCCAGCAGCATGGCGCCGCGCTACACGCCGTATCGCGTTTTTTGCGCGAGGCGCGGGTGACGGGCGGCCTCGAGC
>Ga0207667_10000892_pt1 | contig 38005 bp, 69 predicted proteins | sample KBSCornC52_FD_184301 | JGI IMG/M metagenome (GOLD analysis project Ga0207667, IMG submission 184301) | Corn rhizosphere microbial communities from Kellogg Biological Station, Michigan, USA - KBS Corn C5-2 (SPAdes) (version 2) | ecosystem: Host-associated > Plants > Roots > Rhizosphere > Soil ...
TTTTTATATTTCTGATAACCAAACTCATTCCATTTGATTATCAGAAATATAAAAATGGTGCAAAAGCATATACTAAAGATGGTAGAGAAGTGGTGGAATGTCATTTATTCGAAAAAAGAAAAAAATTTAATCTAGTAGCACTTATAAAAGAAGATGATGAGTGCCAATCATTGCTTGGTTATAATATTTTTGGAGAGCATTGCTTAAGATCAAACGCTGATACAACTGATTTAATGATTGAAGAGAAGTTAGAAGAAAGAACCTTCTGGGTGAATGTTTATCCATCTGGAGAAACATCTATTAAGAATTGTTTTGTAGGATTTTTTAATGATGAAAAACAAGCAGATCAAGATAATGATGGCTTACCAATTAGAATAGGAAAACTCAAGGTCACCTATACCGAAGAGGATTTGATCAAATGAGATCGATAAAAGAATACCTCGATAATTATTTATATCAAATACAAGATACCATTAATATTTTAAGAAAAACTTTATTACAAATATTAGCCACTTTTCTCATTTGGCTTGCCATTGGATGTGGAATTGGATTTTCTATTTTAATATTCTTGTTTTTTTTAGAAAAATATATTTTATAGAGGATTTTATAAAATGAACGAACAATTAAAATCTTGTCCATTTTGCGGTAAAGATCCAGAATTAGATCAATATGATGATGGACTTGATGGATTGAGTTTTATTAAATGCGAAACATGCAATATAAGTATTGCCATATTTTTGTGGGACTAAAATAGAGGATCTTATAGATTTATGGAATACTAGAAAATGAGGATTAAATGACTATCTATATTCTTGACGATAATCCTGTCGAATGCGCAAAGATGCTTGACGACAAATCTTTGAATAAGATGATCAAAGATATTGCTCAGGTGCTTTGTAATGTTCATGAAGAGCGCCTAAATAAAGCATTTAAAATTATCAATGAGGCGAAGATAGCAGAAGATGAAGAACTAAGAAAAAACATGAGTTTTTATCAAATGGAGCAACTTATTAAATATGATGAAGATATTCCTTTGCAATACAAGACAAATAAATTTTTATTAGAATGGTCTCTATGGGCTAGAAAATGCAAAGCTAATTATTTATATTTAGTTGAATTAGGCGTCACTTTATGTGACGAACATGCTTGTAGATTTTATAAAAAAGAAAAACCCCATAAAATTATAAAATATGAAAGTACAATTGCTTGGGCAAAAGATAATATTCCTGACCTACCATCATGCATCAATAAAGAAAAATGCTGTACACCTGAATGCAGAAAAACATCTTGTTTTTGGGATAGAGAGACAAGGCCAGTGCCTTTAATTATGCCTAAAAAATACTATTCTATATATAGTAAACAATATACACGATGGAATTCAGGCAAAAGCTTACATGATATTGTAAGTTTATACAGAAATTATTATCAAGCTAAATTAAGACAAAAACCTGCATGTTTTATTAAATATACTAACCGCACTAAACCAGAATGGATTACCTTATGAAAACCCTATTCGCCTATCTATCCTTCCTACTCCTAACACAATCCTGCTATCCAAGCTCCTATTGCATCCCAACAGACAATGGAATATTTGTCAAAAAAGACGGGGAAAATACCTTTTTCTATGTGGAAAATGATAGAAAAACGGAAAAAGATAAAATTTGACAGAATAATACTAATGAATTACCATTTTAAATGGCAATTGCGGCGCGATAGGCGCGCACTAAGGGCGTTCGAATCGCCCGGTGGGAATGCTAAGGCTTATCCCGCAGCTAGCGGCTCGTGGAAAGCCCTCGATAATATAGGTTCGAATCCTATCAATTGCCACCAGTTTATGGCACTGGAAGCTCAAAAAGACAGTAGCACATAGGCATAGCTCCATATGGGTATATGACTATTGATCGAAGAGTCTCTGATTATGCCATTAGGCGAAACTACGGGAAGCCCAGTGAAGATAAGAGCGCAGGGCAATAATTGGCGAATCTATTAAGCCTGCGGGTATCCAGAGAGGTTGTGGCTGAAATAGCCTCACAGCGCCACCAGTTTATGGCAATCGCGGCGTGGACAGCTATGAATTTAAACATTGATACAATGACCATAGATGAACTAAAAGATGTAGTTAAAATGCTACTGACAAGCAGCTTTTTTGAGCACGATAGATTAACTGCATTGCAAGATAGGGTTTTAAAATTAGAAATGAAACAATTTGAGAAAACCGATTAATGGCAATCGCGGCGTAGTTTAGTGATACGCAATCTAGCCGTCGGAGTGACAGCGACGGAACGTGTCGGGGCCAATAGGCATCCTTACAACCGAAGGTGAAATGGTTGAAGATAAAGTCATTGAGCAGTGCAATTCTGCCGATTGCCATCTTTAAATTAACTAAATTAACTAAATTAACTAAATTTACCTGTGTGAATAATATTAGCTAGATCGGTTGCCCTATGACCCACTTCTTTCGCATAATCAGAATTCAAAATTTCCAATGCTGCATGATCATACTTTTCTTCTTCCAAATATTCTATCATTTTTTTAAATTCTAAAAACTTTTGCCATCCCATAAAAGCCATATCAATGAGAGCTATTTGTCTTGCTTCATTAAGCTTTATATACCAACCGAATTGACTGAGTTCAGAATAAAAATAATCCACATCATTTTGATACATTAAATCAACTTCGGAAGGATCAACACCCTTTCCCGAAAGGTTGCGTCCCACGCCGATCGTAATGTTACCGTAAATATCTTTATATGGCTTATAGCGTAGACCTTCATGCAGAATTAATAATTTCTTGAGTTCAATTTTCTGTTCCGGTGTCAGCTGAGACATGATCATCGTCCTTGCTTAATTGGAGTGGAAATAGTGTATCACAAGATCTATAACAGTTCATGCATACATAATAATCAACCAAGGCTTTCACATCTTCCTTGCAACATCGACTTATCATCATTTAATTCCTTTTCATCCTTACTCTTTTCTTCCATTTTATTTTCTTTTGAATATAACAATTTTAAATCGCTAAAGTATTTTGTGCTATAGCTTTTACATATTTTTTTCTTTGTCTCCATGAATATTTTTCCTTTTCTCTTTTATGATAGGGGATATTCTTACACCAATGCCAGAATTCAACTATTGATGGAATTTTATGTGAATATCTTTTGGCAACTCTTAAACCATTTCTAATTTCTTCTCGTGTCAAATCACGAAGAGCGGATTCATAAATTGTTTTCAATAAAGAAAGATTAAATCCCGAAAAATGATATTTATCTCCATAAATACCGCGAAATGCTGCATAAAGTTTATCTAATAATTCAGACGTAAATTCCATGCTTAATTTCCATATATTCAAATCAATGTCAATAGTATACAGCAAATATGACCCTGACTTATCCCCAATTTCTGTGGATAACTCGGTGTATAACCATGAAAAATTAATAAAGATTAAAATTTGTCCTAAAAAGGGATTGACTCCTTGTAATACCTGAGTAATACTAAAAGGGTCTTAACTTAAAAGGAAATTAATATGACAGCCTCACGAGATCTTATCAAACATATCGAAACCATGATTATGTTCCAAGGAATACACTTCAAATATGAATCATTATCATTAAGTGACAAATGCTTACTTAAATCTTATTGGTTCAAATATACAGAAGAAATAGATATGAAATTTATATGCACTGATTATGGAAAATTGCATAGCTCAATTATCGATCTTCTTCAATTAAATTCAGAGACAAACAGAAATGCTGTTATAGAACATCTTTTAGAATCGCTAGCTGACGAAGATATAAGGTTAGATCAATTCATCGATCAGGTTAAATATAACTATGAACAGGAGCATTTTTATGAATAAGACACCTCATGATTTTGTTTTACCCAGACAAAGACTAATAAATATGACTCAGCTTGAAAGATTCCATAAAAAAATGAATAAATGCTTATTATTGGACACTTGTTATTTTGTTTTCTCTATATTTGCACTCATTATTTTTGTAAATATTTACTTGAATGGAGGATATTAATATGAACAAGGAAGAACTATTTTATGTAATGCATAGCGAAAGACAAACAATATCATTGTGCTTAGAGCAAGTAGGAAAAACATTATTAGCTAAAAATGCACTTTATTCCACAACCTCTCCAGCAGTATTAAACTTTTTTGTAAAAATTATTAAAAAAGAAGCCTATGCACAAGAAAGACATGATATTTTAGAGCAATTATTTTTTGCTGGATTGATTTTAACTTATTAAAAGGATGATATATGAAATTAAGAGCCAAAAAACCCGAAATTAAGCAAACACGATTTAAAGCATTAGTATACGGAAATGCAGGATCAGGGAAAACCCATTTTTGCTGTTCTTTTCCGTCTCCTTATTATATTGATACAGAAGGGCTCGAAGATTATGAACATTTCCAAAAAATGATTATCGATAATCAAGGTGACGTAGTAAAATTAAATCAGTTAGAAGAAATCATAGAAGAAATTAAAGCCCTTTTGTCTACAAAACATGATTATAAAACCTTAATAATTGACTCTATTTCTTTTCCTTATACCTGGTTAGCTCAAGCTGAAATAGAGCGCTTAACCAAGCGTTCTCCTGATACAGAAGGAACAGAATATGCAGCAAATACAGCAAAAGGGAAGCGTTTAGCAGCTAAAATAGGCATTCTTCTTTCTCAATTAGATATGAATGTAATCGTTATATCTCATGAGAAAGTTAAATATGAAAAAGGAAAAGAAATAGGCCATATTTTTGATATTTCTGATAAACTTGCTTATAGTCTTGGCGCTGTACTTCGAATAGTTAAAATGGGAAAATCTCGTAAATTATTTATCGCTAAGTCTCGTTACACTCAATTAGAAGGCGATACTTTCATTGATTTTGATGATCAATATAAAGTAATTGAAAATTTATTCGGTAAAGAAATATTTTACCGAGAATCAACTGTTTTTGATATTGCATCTGAAGATCAACTCAAAGAATTAGATAAATTAATAATAAATATGAATATTAATGAAGATACACAAAAGAAATGGCTTAAACAATTAAATGCAAGCTCTTTCGAATTTGTAGAAAAAGATAAAATACAAAAATTGCTCGATCATTTAAAATCTAAATTAGAAGGAGAAATAGCATGAGTTATACATTTAATCCATTAAGTGATGAAGAAATTGATGCACTTAGTTTAGTAGAGCCAGGTGAGTATCCATTTACTATTGTTAAATCGACTCGTAGAACTTCTCAAGCTGGAAATCCTATGGCGGAGTTAGTTATTGAATATTGGGACTCATCTGGTGTCTCCCATACTTTATTTGATTATTTAGTCTTTTCATCCGTTCCATTGAATATTAGAAAAGTAAAACATTTTTGTGATGCTGTAGGATTACAAGAACAATATAAAACAGGGAGTCTTCCAGAAGAATTAGAGGGATTAGGAGGAGCATTTAAAATTGGAATAAGTGAAGAGACGCCAAAAAAAGGTGGTGGGTTTTATCCTAAGAAAAACATTGTGTTAGATTATCTAAAGAAAACAGAGATAAAAAATATAAATCCATCTTCAGAAATAGTATTTGATGATTCAATACCATTTTAAAAAGCACATATAAGGGGCACTTATGTGCCCCTTATATAATTTACAATAAAACTTCCTGAGACGATGAAATAGTCGTTGGAACAGTTGCACCGCCTGTTTGAGATAATGCAACTTTTCTATATTTTCCAGCTGGAATTCTACCAGAAACCTGCAATCTTCCAGACAAAGTTAAACTTAATATACCAGAACATCCCGTTACATCATTGCTGACAGCAACCAAATTCGTACTCATGCCTGAATCATCAGCATACTGCAATGTAGCAGTTAAAGCTTGATTAGCCAATAATGAAGTTAAAGATGTCGGAAATACATAATTTACTGAAGCATCCCGTGTAGATGACAATTGCGTCGCAGTTGTTACATTGGAGAAGCTCGGTGAAGAATAAGAGGGAGATAAAATAGTTGGAATAGTCGGCTTATTCTTAATAAAATCAAGAGAAGAAGAATTAGATTGGTTCCAATCATCTTGTATCTGACTTATCTTGATCCAAACCTGCGATCCAAAAGTTGCGTCCGTACACATCCATTGCTCATTAGTTGTAGTATTTAGAAAATAATTATTTACTCTAATCGTTCCTGCCTCTGGATCTTCACTTGCACCAGGATTATGATCTCCCAACCATACATCTCCAAAATTCTGGCCTGCTATACAAGTAGACATACTGAACCTCCTTTTCAAATGATTAATTGTTTAAATATGTGAAATTAAATAATACAGAGCTATTATTTGCAAATGCGGTATTTGCTACCCCGCTTAATCCTCCGCCATTATAATTTGTGGAATCAATATTAGCTGTTGTAGCGTTATTGTTAACTTGTAATACCGGAATAAAACCGGCTCCCACTGTAATGGCTGAAGGAACAAACAAATAAGCTGTTGAACTGGCATTCGCCCCAGAAGTAGTTGGAAGTCCAGTTAATGTAGCATTTCCAGTGCTAGACCCTTTGTTACTCAATGTAATTGTTCCCCATACTTGAGTCTCAATCGACCCATTGGGATAAGTTAAAGTCCTATAAAATCCTGTTTGAGTTGAATAAGTAATACCTGTTGTGCCACCACCAAAAGCAAGTGCAGGAGTAAATGAAGTAACACCACTTACAGATGGAATATTAACTGTTCCAGATGGGAATGTTTTTACACTGCCACCAATGCTCAATGTATTAGCAGCGGAATTAACTGCCGTAATATTATTTTGAACAGCAGAAGGAAGTGTCGAACTGATAGAAGGAACTCCCGAACCGGAAGTAATTAAAGTTCCATTATTGGCTGTGGCTAATCCTGTTACTGTATTTGATCCATTAGAATATAATAAATTACTCGCCGTATAAGTATCGGAAAAAGTAGATGTCGAAACAGCCCAATTTGTCCCATCTGACCGTAAAATAGTTCCTGCCGATGTAGCTGTTGCAGGATAGGTTGCCGTTGACCAACTTGGAGCAGCAGTAGCACCCGATCTTAATATTTGACCTGCTGTTGAAGTTCCAGACAAAATAGCTAAAGCAGTCGAAGTTGAATAAACAATTCCTCCATTGGAGGCAGTTAAACTTGCATTCGTACCTCCTCTGGTAAGACCAAGTTGCCCTGTCCATCCTAGTGTAAGAGAAGTTGCTGCTAATAATGCAACAGTCGGTGAACCTCCCAATGTTAAAGTCACATTGGTATCATCGGTTTTAGTTAATGCTGAAGGAGTTGGCAATTGACTCGTGGTTGCTAATGTTCCACTCGTCGGAAAAGTAACGCTCGTATTACCTGTTAATGTTCCTGTAAAAGTAAATGCACCGCTAAAGGTTGTATTTCCTGCAATACTAAATGTATGAGAATTTACTGTTAATCCTTCATCTGCATGTACAATGCCATATAAATAAGTATCCGTAAGATTACCTGAACGACCAATTCTACCAATAAAAGATTCACCCAAAACACCAGGATTGCCTAGTAAAAGATTGTTTCTTTCAGATCCCGTATAATTTTGTCCAGCTCCACTTCCAATACAAATATTTTGTTGACCATCAATTAAATGTTGTAAAGCAGAAGCTCCAATCGCAATATTGTCAAATCCATTAGTTAAAGTATTTAAAGAAAGAGTGCAAACAGCCACATTATTTTGCGCAGAAGCTGCGATATTCTGTAAAGTTCCCGTTCCTATCCCTATATTATCATTTTTAGGGCTACCACTTGTGAAATTACCTGAATTTGATCCAATAAATATATTATCTGTTCCAAATGTATGAATAAGTGGACTGCCGTTTTGGGCAATGACGCCATTTGTTGAAGTGGTAGTCGTATTAATATTTAAATCTGGAAGATTTAATGTTCCAGTCAATGTGCCACCTGTTAAAGGCAAATAACCTGGAATAGTTAAACCTGTTGGCAATGTTGAAGATAAACTAGGAACACTTGAACCATTTGTTACTAAAACACTATTTGCAGCTGAAGAAAGTCCTGTTATTGTATTATTAGAACTTGAATAAAGAAGCTGATTAGCGGTTGTTGTTGATGGATAAGTAGCTGTTGTCCAAATAGGCGTAGTCGCACCTGCTGATTGGAATAATTGTCCTGAACTTCCCACCGCAGAAAGCGCCAGTGCTGAAGCAGTTGAATAAGCAATTGCTCCATTAGAAGCGGTTAAACTTGCATTAGTTCCTCCTCTGGTAAGACTAAGTTGCCCTGTCCATCCTAGTGTCATGGAAACAGCTTGTAATAAAGCTGTTGCCGGCGTTCCACCCAGTGTCATCGTAACATTAGTATCATTAACTTCTGTCAACGCAGAAGGAGTCGGTAATTGCGCCGTGGTTGCTAATGTTCCCGTTGTTGGGAAAGTGACATTGGTAGCGCCGGTATAGGTTTGTGTTACTGCAAAATTTCCGACAGTTACAAAAGAATTAGCAAAGTTTAAATTTCCTGCATAGGTTGCCGTATTTGATCCATTATTAACTCCCGTCCCACCTCTTGATCCGTCTAACTGACCAGTCCATCCCAATGTTAATGAAGTTGCTTGTAATAAAGCAGTAGTAGGAGATCCACCCAATGTTAAGGTTACATTGGTATCGTCGGTTTTAGTTAATGCAGATGGTGTAATACCATTACTAGGAACTGCCCATACACCGTCTCCTCGCCAAAATGTAGTATTGGATGCACTTGTTCCTGAATCTAAATGCGTTACGGCTAAATTACCCGAAACATAAGAAGCCAAATCAATGGGAGTTCCATTCCATAAACCAGTAGTTATTGTTCCAAGTGTTGTAAGAGAAGTTTGTCCTACATAAGTGGCATCAATATCTATTATAGGGGCAACTCCACCCGTAGATATTATACGATTAGCAGTCCCTGATACGCTTGTCACAAAACCGCTTGCTGTGCTATCTACATAGGCTTTAGTGGCTGCATCTTGCGGAGATGCAGGATTGGACATATTGTTTATTTGATTAGCGCCCATATTAATAGCGCCCGTCATTGTGCCACCACTTAAAGGCAAATAACCCGTAATAACTATTCCTGGCGGTAAAGTCGTACTTAATTGAATACTTCCACTTCCATCTGTTGAAAATAAAGCATCTGGAATAAGTGATATCATAGAAAATTGATCTAAAATAGGACTCCATGCTTCCACGTTAGATCCAATTGCGACACCTAAATTGGTTCGCGCAATCGATGTATTGTTTAAATCACTTAGATTATTTGCGGATTGTAAAAATGTACTCAATGGAATGACTGTAGGAACAGCGGAAGCACCTGTATTATTTGCCCAAAGAGAATTAGCCGCAATTGCCGCAAAAGAAATAGTACCGGTAGTCGTAATCGGGCCACCTGTTAAACCGGTTCCTGTATTCACTTGCATAACAGTTCCCGTTCCACCCGAACCAGTAGGAACCCAAGTAGTACCGTTATAAGATTCGATGCTTAATATATCTGTGTTATATCCATACATGCCGATTGAAGCAGGACTAGGTCGAGTTGCTATTGTCCAATGATTATAAAGAGAGGTATAAGTATTAACCCCATTTGATAATTTATCTAATCCAACAATTTGATTATCAGCTGCTAAATTAGCTTGCGTGAATTGACTAAACTTTAAGGTATTGACCATTTACCTTCTCCTGCGCGCATAGATTCCACCGCATGCTGTTGCTGTTCCACTTCCAAAAACAGCACGTGTACTCAAGAAAATTGTTTGATTACTCGCGGAATTAAATCTTAAAGTTGGAACAGGTTGGCCAATGACATTAGCTGGATTAGCCGGAAATTCTTGAGTTACTAATGATACATCTGGAAGAGTAGCCGATGTAGAACTAATCCACATAGTTACTGCTGTTAAATTAGCCGCAGAACCTGCGACTAAAACATTACCCCACACATCATAATCTCCTGCCGATAAAGTAATAGAAGTAACATTTGCAGAAGTTCCCGATGATAATGAAATCGCTGATGCTGATAGAATTAAACTTGAAAAAAATTCACCAACAAATGTGGGATCGGCATTATTTGCTCCCCGTGTTCCTTGTATTTGAACATTCCCAACCCCTTTTCCACCGAGTGACCAAATAATATCAGAATCACTTCCTTTGGCTCCCCATCCTACAGCATTTGTTGTTGCAGAATTTTGTATATCCACATAATTAACTGCATTTGCAATAGGAGTAAGAGTTATTAATTTATTCCCATTTGTATCTAATATTTCATTGACGATTGTTGGATTAGTAATAGAAGGAGCGGTTGATCCCACAAAATTTCCAGTTCCTGTTTGACCTGAAAGACCATTATTCACAGCATTATTTGTGCTCACAATTTATTCCTTATGCAACTGTTAAGTTTCCTTGCGGGCCAGAACCAAACTGCCACTCTGTATTTGCTACGGTGCAAATGATATATCCCGAATCTTTTCTATTTGTTGAAGCAATTGATCCGCCAGAAGATGTTGTAGAATTTCCCAAAACAATAGTTTGACCTATACCACATTGAATTTTCCAACCGCCTGCGCCGAGACCCATTATGTCAATCTCATCTCCTACCGCACTGGTTGCTGGCAATGTTCCCGTGACGAGCCCTGCGTTATTCATGAAATATCCATTGTTAGGCAATAGATTAACGGAGGTACTTGTCACTGTATTCCAACTGAATCCCGCCAATCCTGTTGCTGAAATGGTGATACTATTCGCAGCATTCACAATGGAAATATTAGCACCTGCTGTTAATGTGGCAGGAGAAGGAATACTTCCAGTACTGCCTATCATAAGCTGTCCATTTGTAAGAGCAGCCGAAAGAGCTAATGCGCTCGCAGTGGAATAAAGCATTGCACCATTCACAGCTGTTAAAGATGCATTTGTTCCGCCTTTAGATAATGGGATATTACTAGCTGACCACATGCCTGATGAAATATTGCCAACCGTTGTAATGCTTGAAGCGCCAGGCCACACACCACTTGCGATCTGATCTAATTGGACATTCCATGCTTCAACATTTGTACCTATGACTAGCCCCAAGTTAGTTCGCGCTGTGGAAACGCTTGGCAAGTCACTCAGATTATCTGCTGATTGAAGAAATGTGCTAGTAGGAATAACTGTCGGAACCGCTGTCATACTATTCACATTCGCCCATAAGGAATTAGCAGCGATAGCAGCGAAAGAAAGCGTTCCTGTTGTAACAATAGGCCCACCGGTTAAACCAGTTCCACTATTTACTTCTGATACAGTACCTAACCCTCCCGCACCTGCTTGAACCCATATGAAGCCATTAAAAGATTCAATGGAAGGAAGATCAGTATTATATCCATACATGCCTTTAGCTGGCGGCGAAGGCCTTGTTGCAGTAGTCCATATATTAAAAAAAGAAGAATAAATATTATCGCCACCACTTAAAGAGCTTGCTCCTACTAATTTATTTGTACTTGTTGCTAAATTAGCTGGAGTAAATTGGCTAAATTTTAATGTATTTACCATAATTTACTTCCCTTTAAGTGGAATAATTTATTTTTTTATTGTTCAATTAATAACAATTGAGCACTTACTGATGGAGTTCCTGTCGCTGCTATGAAGCTCAATGAATCGCCTCCATTAACATATCGACATTCTTCTAATGGTAATAATTCTTGATTAGATACAGTCGAAGCAGTGCCGGCACTTGGAACAGCAGCCGTTGCATTATAAGCAACCCAAATATCCGCTGTATAAGAAGCTCTAAATCTTACACGATATTTTTGCGTAGCAATTCCAGGAACCGTCCAGGCAAGAGCAGTATTAGTTGCTAATGCAGCATTCATATTCGTGTTAGAAAATGGCGATGCATTTTGAAAGTTTTTATGATAAGGCGTACAAGCGCGAGGTGATGACATATTTTTATTCCTTAAGGTAAGGTTGGATTGCCTAGACAAGAATTCGCCGTAAAATGTAATGTAATATATCCATAATTAGCAATATCTGTTGTGGATGTAGGACCAAACAAAGGCGAAGCAGTTGCTCCAATATAATTTACTGACTTATTGGTAGCTGATAATTGAGTCCAAAAAGTACCGATAACTGCATTAGCAGCCGTACTTGGAACTCCATTTATGAAAAATGTAGCCCTTACACTTCCTGCTGTTCCATCTAAAGCATAAACGTTCATTATTGGATTTGCTCTTTTTACTGTATTAAATTGAAATCCAAAATTTGTCGGATAAAGAGTCGCATGTGATCCACTTGTATATATTCCTTGTGGAAATGTAAGAATAGAAGCTCCACTATTTGTTCCAGGGACGACACCGACATCATATGATGTCTCATAATAAAACTGACATTGACCTAATACTTCATCAAATGTTTGAGGAACAGCTTCAAGAGCAAAATCATTTGGAACAAGGGAGACTTTATCAACAATAATATAATCTACTGCCGAAGTAGAATTCATATTATCCAATGTATAAATTACTACTCCCAATGTTTGCGTTTCTCCTAAACTAGCATTCCCAGGCAATGGGAATCTATTAAATGGGACTTCTAAAAATATACCAGCCACACTGGGTGTTAATGTGTAAATAGGATCATTTTCAGGCGCGATAGATGACCAATTCACAGAAAATGTAGGATCTGTCGAAGCCCATGAAGCGATTGGCTCTGTATTACTTATTGTTGCTGGTAAAGCAGAGCTTGCAATTAAGCGCATTTTAAATCTCACAGAAGTTGAATGAGCTGAATTAAGCCTAATTCTAACTAATGCAGAAAGATTATAATTCCAATAAGGCAAGATGGTGGAAGGATCAATGTATTGGATTAATGCAAATTGAGTCTGAGTAGCGCTTACCACCGGATTTATTTGCAATGCAAACTTATCCAAATTACTAGTAGAAGAACCTGTTTGTAATTGACTACCTGCTTTTTGATACATAATAGTCTGATCACAAATGTAGGACGTTTGCGCTGTTACAGTTGACACCGTTGTTGTAATAAACTGAAATGGATTTAATGAAAAATTCCATCCCACTAATAATGAGCTTTTCGGCTGAATTAGAATAGAATTCTTATAAACATGAAATTCTTGATCCACTATTCTTTCATAGGTTAATTCATTGAATGGCGGAATAGAACCACTATCAAAGTTTGTAGGTAATGGAACACTTTGTCCTGTTAGTTGGATATTAGTTAATGTAAGCGTTCCCGAAGGAGGAAGAACAAAATTAATATTAACAAATGCATTTGTCCCCGTCGTCGCATTCATAGAATCAGGCATTGTTACCGCATTGGAATAGAATGCCAAAGACCCCGTTAAAATAGAAGTAGTAGGGAATAGATTTACTGTGCTACCACCTGAATCAACATAATTGACCGTTAAAGTCTGAGATGCACCGGTTGCAAATGCCAAGAAAGAAATGGCAATCGCTCCTCCACTAAATATTGCCCCATTGTTTGAAAATGTTTGCTGCAATGTAGCCGTCGTCCATCCAGAATTAGCAATAGTCAAATAATAAGGAGGATTGGTACTAATATCGGAATCGCCAGGATTCGCAGTTTGCGTAATAGTCGTTGTGCCTGCGCCTGTTAATACTAAATTCCAACCTGGGGCAATGGATAATGTATAGGTGCTCGATGATCCTTGCGTATAGACAAAAGGACTAGTAAAAGAAATATCTGCAAATTGAGGATTCGTGACTAAGCTTGGGGCCGTTAAAAGCAAAGTGCTTGACGGAGTACTTTCCGCATTTCCAGGTGAATAATTCTGTATGGGATTTCCAATTAATGGATCAGCTTGAGTGGGCCCTTTCCTAATTTCAATCCGATAAACCAATGTATCATCAAAATAAAGATTGTCGGGCAGCGTACCATTCGCATAAAACTGAATCGGATTAGACCATGGAATCATGCCATTTGGGTCTTGGTAAACATTTTGTGGCAAATAGGGCAATGTATTCGTTAAAAAGAATGCATAATATTGATCATTTAGGGGTCTTCCTATTTGATCAACCATATACCATATAGGATTAGCGCCGCGAATGTAGGATGTCATTTATTGTTCTCCCTGTTTACTTGTATTAGCGGCACTCGTCATAGCTGAAATGCGACCTAATAAATTGAAAACTTCTCCTGCACGCTTTCCAGGACTCTTTATTTTCATAATCTCATCAAATTTACTGTCCCATTGAGGATCAGTAATAAGTTCCACTGCTGCTTTATCATATTTTTCATTTGCCATTCGATGCTTTATGAATTCTATAAAAGGTTTGGCGCTATTTCTGTTCTGATTCATTCCAGCTTTATTAAATCCAGCTGCTGTTCTAACTGAAGGAGGATTGATTAAATCGCCAAATACTTGCCTCATATCGTGTAATTTTTGCTGTGCTTCTGGCACATTTCTCAATGAATGAATAAGTGAATTGAAGTTTTTATCATTTTTAAGAATTTTTGAATAAAAACTTGTGCCTTTTTCTTCCTTATCATTCAATTTATCTTCTATATTTCTGCGCGTAATTTCTCTTTCAGATAATGCACGAGCCTGTGGATATTCAGGGCTAATCGTATCCATTTTATTCAACAAATCATTCTTAGCACTTTTAATAAGACGAGATTCTTTATCAGGCGCTTTTTCTATCATATCATCTAGAGATTGTTTCACTCGATCTAAATAACCAATGCTATTTTGAGGAACTCCTTTAAGAGATTCCCTATAAGAAGGACTACGCAAAACATTTTTTTCAGCCTGTTTGAAAATTTCATTTTGACGCAACTTTATTAACTCTTCTTCAGGAACAGATTTCTGATAAGATTTAGCGTAAAGACTTTTAACTTCAGGCGACAATTTCTCTTTATCAAAAATAGTCTTATAAAGATCATTAATAGCATTTTTTTCAGAAGCTAAACGCTCTTCACCTTTCTCATATAAGAATTGCGAACCTTCGCCTGTTTTACCTAAGTTACCTTGTGTTGCTCCTGCAAATGGATTTCCCGAAGCTTCAGCAGGTGTTAAATGAGTCAGGCCTAAGCGTCGGCTTGCCGCTAATTTTTCTTTTGCTTTTTCAAGATCAACCCCTTTGAATACTTTTTGTTTATTTTCTAATGAAGGACTTGCGCCCAATAATCCTAAAAGTGCGCCACCTCCCATGGCCATTTCATTTGCCAATGGAGATTCAGGTGCCACATTTTCAGCAGCTAAATGCCCACCATAAGCGCCTATTCCACCAAGGCCTAATCTACCCATTAATTTAACAAGCGGACTAGTTGAAGTAGCTACGGTCGATAAAGCACTGAAAGGTAATGTAGCTTCTGCTGCATTAGATGCTGCGGCACCAGGTTCTTCAGATTGTGTCGCGGCAAAAGCTGCTTGTGGCGCAGCATTGGATAGCATCTTCGACAATAAACGCCCTACTTTTGGTGTTTTTTCAATTAAAGCACCCACTTTACCCAAATTAGCCTCTGGAATGGCTAATCCTGGCAAGAATCCCGCTATACTCCGAGTCATTTCATCTTCAGGCGTATTAGGCAACTTCAATAATTTAGCAAAATCTGTCTTTCCTTCGGGTATATCACTTGATTTAATACCTAATTGAGCGGCCAATGTTCCTTTAGATGGAGCATGTTTTTCTGCAAATTCAGCGGTTCTACGTGGAACATTTGCGATGTTTTGTGCTGCTTGACCTAAACCAGCCAAAATATTAGGCGGAATTCTCGATCCAAATGAAGTAGCATTTTCAGGAAGCAATGAAGATGTATCCATTTTAGGCGCACCATATTCTTTATGAATCGCAGATTGAATTTGTTCATCTGACATTTCATCAGGAAAATTCAACGCATGCGTTGATCCATCCGGTAATTTAAGATTAATGGTTTGCATTATTCAAATTTTCCAGTTTGTAAATTATAAGTACGTGATTTAACTTTAGGCTCATCCGCTTTCTTCATATTTCCTGTTGCTGCGCTCGCATTAATGCCATATTTGTTTCTCGCATGAAGCGCATCAGTCAATGCATTACCAATAGTCTCTAATGCCACTTGTCTCGCTTTGTCGGACATACGTGGGTATTTAGCATTAATGGTTTGCTGGGCTCTTTTCATGACATCTTCAATAATTGTCACACCACTTTCCGTGCCAGCTATTCGGGTTTGTAATGCTGCTTTATCAAAAGCCAACATGTCTGAGGCAATATACTTCCCCAGTCTTTGGGCTGCTTCTGGATTATTAGGCGCTAACGAATCCTTTATCTGCTGAGGAGACATTCCCATGACCGTATCGCCATAAGGTTTTCGACCTTCGCTGATATATTTATCAAACACCGGCATTTCAGCTTCAGCCGCATTTGCTCTAATACCTTGCGTTAATAAAGGTGATGTAGTGCGAGATTTATTAACAATATCCAATAAAGAATTGGTTTTAAAAGAGGGTGCATTAATCTTTGTGCCATCGGATAATGTATCTTTTCCTTCTGCCACAGCTGTCATTGCCTCTCTTTGTTGATCTTCTGAAAGATGAGGATTATCTTCAGCAATTGATCGTTGTAATGCCCATAGATTCTTTATGCTTACACCGCCAAATCCTGAACCTAAATCGCCGCCACGCTTTCGTTGACCAGCTAATTCATTTTCAGCATTAATACGCGCTTTTAATAATTCCAAGTTAAGAGGGGATTCTTTTTGTGCCCGATTTTCTGCTTGCTGACGAAGTCCTAATTCCCCTTGCTGAATACCAAGTTCGCCTTGATGATATTTAGCTGTCTCTGCATTTTGCTGCGCTTGCAATCGTTGCTGTATAATGCGATTCATTATTTCGCTTACATCCTTAGGAACGGTCGAGAGGATTTCTCCCGAAATCGAAGGCATTGGAATGCGTGATAGACCCATCTTCTTCTCCTATGAATTAAAGCTATTCTTTATGCCACTCCAGGGACTATCTTGTCCGCCAGCGAATAAACTGGTGCCTGTTTTCAATAAATTTTCAAACATATTTCCAGGTGCATTTGTTCGACCATATTCTAATCCCGCCAAATCTTCTCCGGTTTTTTGGCCCATTTGTCCCATATTTATAGCTTGGCCTCCCAAATTAGAAGCCATACTTGCGCCTGTATCGTAAATTTTGGAAGAAAGCCCCAAACCTTGTAGAAATTTATCCATTAAATCTTGCATATATTGCTTACGATCTGCTGACACAATATTTCCAGCACCGCGTTGAATATTATTCAATGCAGCACTGCTTCCCATAAGTCCCATACTGCTTGCCGCATCTAATCCCTCTTCTTGATTCATTCCTAATAAATTTTTTGCATAAGGTGACATTTCATAGGAATTTGCCCATTGGGATTCTAATTGAGTTGGATCTAAAAGCTTATTGATATTGCCCTGTAATTGCGGATAGACACCTTGTCCCTGAGATATATAAGGCGTTTGATAACTTTTTGCTTGATTCCAATTGTTTTGCGCTTGATTCCAAGCATTATTAATAGGTTTCTCCGCATTCTCATAGCCTTGCTGAGGATTCATGAAGCTACTAATCATATCGAATATACCCACTTCATGTCTCCTTATTGTGGCTGTTTTGTAAACGCAGTGTAAACAATTATAGCAGAAGCACCCGGATTACCGCTAAATGTAATCGCAAATTGATTCGTTCCCGGCACAACACTTACAATGCTAATATTCGGATTCGTCGTGCTAATTAATGTGGCATTAACATACCCGGAAGGAGTTAATCCTGTAACAGTCACATTAATTGGACCGGCACCGCCCCCTCCGACATTCACGCCCTGCGCCGTAATCACATTAGCGAAAGCTTGATTCAACGATGCAAAACTGGCATTGATAATATCAACAACATTGCTTAACCAGCGCTGCATATCCGGCGAAAAATTGGTTTGCTCGACAATTGGTGTATCAAGCACATCTAAATTAATAGGCCCCGCCACTAATCCTCCTTACATTCATTGTCGCGCCTAGAATCACAATAGGAACAGGGCTGACACAAATGAGCTTATAAACGCGATTACGTGATGTACTTAATTGATACCAACGCATACGCCAGCTATAAATACCTGATTGTGAAAATTCTCTGACATCGGCTGAATTAAAACTAACTCCACCATCATCGGAATAGAATAACTCCACTTGTGGGTTATAAAGATAGTTATATGTCAAATCTGCAAGAGTGGGTGTATTGCTTCCCTCTGCAATTAAATAGACTGGTTGTCCATCACTGTCTGGATCTTCTGCAATTAAATATTGTGGTTGTCCATCCGAACCATTTGTTTCAGCAATTAAAAATTGTGTATTCAAAAAAGGCTCTGTTGAATAATGAATATTACTTTCACCCCATACAAAATCTATTTGAACGAATTCAGTTTCAAATTCTGAATAATCTTTTAGATAAATAATGGGAGTAACTCGCTCATAGCGAAATGGATATGCAATATAAGCATCTAATGCTTGGGGATTTGGCTGATCTGGATTTCTTATTTCATTAAAATAAAACTGACCACTCATTTGATAAATTGTATTTTCGCCAATAACTGTTACTAAATGTAGATTATTAAAATATTGATGGAATTGAATGCGGTTTCTTTCCCCGTTCAATTCAATACAGCGATGCCATTCTTTTGTTTCAAAATTATATTCAATACTATTTGCATTAATTGTTTGATCTAATATTTGATCATCAAAGTAATCGCCGCCCGACATACGATAAAAAATCGTATTTTCATATTGATAAAGAAATCCACTTGAATCATCGGCAACAAAGGGATTATTGCTACCAAATTTATTGGTGTATTTTTGTAATAATGTGTCAATAGCTTTAGAAGGCTCTAATTTTCTAGGCTGATCCCCTGAGCTCGTCATGAATTGAAGCAATCCATCCGAGTTTTGAGCTAGAAAAACCATAATACCAAAGTCAATGTCTAATGATTGTGGATTAGCTATTCCAAAATTCCAATCATATGTCGAATTCTTTTTCCAAGGGAAAGTGACGCCTGTTCCTGAAAATACAGCCGTAATATTCGACCAAACGCCAGTCGTATAATCTGTAAATATATAAAGAGTATTATTTAATACCCCCATTTGACCAATAATGCCGCCTTCTAATGCAAATACTTGTCCATCTGCATTAGTAAAACAAGTAGCAGGATCAAATGTTGTTGACCCATTGCCTATTAAATTAATGGCAGACAATACAAATTGTGAGCTATTTGCTACTGAAACTGTAATTCTATTACCAAATGCGGCAATAAATCCTGGCTTAGTTGTAACGCCATTAATTTGGAAAATACCTGGCGCATTTGGATCTGTTATTTGCTGTAATCCATTAACAGAATCTTCTTGATAAATATAAATGAATTCATCATCAACAAAGCATGCATATACTGTCGAAAAAACAACAAGAAATGTAAAATAAACATCACCAGCAATGGTTTGTAATGGATCGCCGCCCAAGGCAACTTGGTTCCAATTTTTATCGTATCGATAAATCGTATTCCCATCGACCACATAAAAATATTTAATGGTTTTAAATATACCGCGTGGTTCAGAGCCAAAGACTAATTGATTGACGCCATTAAAGTTGAAATGGGATCTTCCCATCACCGGATACATTGCGAATTGTTCTTTGGTATTTTCTGCCGTAGCAATATACCAATTGGCATTATCTTCAGGCGACCATTGCTTAAACCGCTGTTGATTATAAGAACCAATAATAGGACATGGCTTGATTTCAAATTCGCCCGCATTGGAGGCAGAGAACATATTTTATATCCCCGCTCTGAGACGCCAAGATCCATTTAGATAACTTTCATTCGCGCTATCAATAACCAAATTAACCGGTGAAACAGATTCCATTTGATCTAATAATTCTTGATACATTGCTTCTAGTTTTTGATCCCATGCAGAAGATCGGCCTTTATAGAAGGATAAATCACGCGCTGTCGCAAACTGTAAAAAACGATATTGATAATAAGGAATATCGACCATCGTGTCATTTTCAGATAGATAAGGAAGCTCAAACTTCGCATACATCCACACATTATATTGCTGAGATGGGCCAGGATAAAATTGCACTGTTGTTAAGTTCAAATCATTCGTAACAATGGCAAAACGAGGCAATCCCAATTGTGGAAAAAATTTATAACTTCCGAAGAATACATTTCTATCTTCAATGATAAGCGGATAATCAACTCCATCCAATTCTAGCCATGCATTTTGCAAATTGGATAATCGTCCAATTGCTACCGTAGGCGCTGGCGTATAACTCGCATCTGCAAACGTAGCAAATAATTGACCTTCTGGAAGGATGAAATTGATCTTCTGCGCGATCGTCGTCAACAATCCGCTTGAACTAAAAGATTTCAAGAGACGATTCATAACATTAACGCCAACAATCATGTCGCTCCCATGCAAAGGAACAATAGGATTATTAGCACTTATTAATTGATAAGATTCAGTAATGAATTGCTTAACTGTTTGCGCATACAGGGCCATCTTTTTTCACCTCTTTAGGTTTAATTGGAGGCTTATTCTCGGGTTTAACTGCAAACCAAAGGCCTGTTGCAATCATTGATTCATATTCAGAATAGGTATTAGCAAGTTTTTGATCGCCATTTTTATCATAAACAAATGTACGAAAACCTTGTTTAGGTACCCATCTACCTAAATACATGACATCTTCTGTTTTATTAACTGCTTTCTTTGATGACTGATCCATTTACAATCCTTAAAAAAACGGCCATTGAACTCATCACAATGGCCGTTAGCTCATCAAGACATCACGCGTACTGCGAACTCTGGATTAATAGCAACACCAGCGATGATATCGATACGATCTAATTGAACATAGTTTCGGATATCGGCACCAAGTGAATAAGTCATTGCCATTTTATAGAGATCACTATACGAAGTTACTGCTTCAACACCGCCTTTCAATTCCTTGATCGGAGGAGCAGCAAATACGACAGCTTGATTGTGGAATGCCAAAGAAACATTATGGCTGTTAGCGCGATAGAGCTGAGCGCCATTAGGAATAGCAGCCGAAATGTTTTGACGTGCACCGCTGGTTACAATGGTTGGACTAACAGTAATAGTTGCATTACCGGAACCATCAGCAAGTACCGGAGCAGTCACAACAAATTGCGCTGTCTGAGACAAAGGTTGATAGGTGAGCGGATTAACCATGAATACGGATGAAGCAGCATCAATGGTAATAATATCACCAACATTTAATGCGCCTGTACTAGCAGTCCATCCAGAAACAGTAATAGTATTACCGCTGCTAATAGGACCATTCGTCACAACACCCGCTGCGGAATAACCTGTTGGAGGTGTGCCCCCTGTTGCACCCGTTGTGCCTGCTGTTTGTCGGACTAAGAAGTTCGTTTTGAAGAAATCAAAGCCGGACAAGTGCCCAATGAAACCATCTAACAATGCACCACGGTTCACCGTCATATTGAATACAGTATAAAGGTCATTTGTTAAAGTAGCAGAAACTGCCGGAGGGTTAGCCCAATAACGATTACCGTCTTCAGGAATACCAAGACCTGTCATATAAGCATCTGTTTGCAGAACCGTATTGAAGTCAATAGCAGTACCTGGCGAGCCATATGCTTGATAAGTATCTAATTGGAAATTGGTTTGGGCGATAAATTGCTCAACCATGTTAGCCAAGCGCTTAGCACGTGGATTTAACATCATATCCAAATAGGGTTGATCACGAGCACGATCAAAGGTTAATTCAAAACCAGAGAATTCGACCATGGTATGGAACTGGGTATCAATGGTAAGCGGACGAACGACCTGAACACGCGCTTCAGATGTAGCTGTAGCACCAAAACCGCCTAAATATCTTTCTTCTAAACGATAGTTAATGGTTTGGCCGGTTGCGTATTTTAAGCCTTTGAAATCGCCTTCAAGATTGCGGTTTGCGACCTTAGCGAAGTTAAGATAATTGATGAAGCGAATGAATGTTTCGTCAAGAATATATTGCGTAGTTTGAAAAGTATTTCCAGAAAATGACATATGGATTTCCCCGAACAAATGATAAATGACCCTCATGGGTCGCCTATTTCGTTGTCCGGCGGGAGACATAAGAAGTAATCTTGCTTGCTTTACGCACCTAATTTAACGTCCAGGAGGAGGACAGCAAACAAGGCTTCTATACACAGCCATTTTGAGAGAAGTGGCGCTCTCTTTTGCTACGCACTTGAATAAATTATGCGATTTTTGAGCAGAAATAGCAATGGAAAGTTAAATTATGATGAGATATACTTCTCAGGTCATACCTATAAGGAAATATAATGAATGAATAAATTCATAAAAATAAGAAATATGATAATGGCTATCGATATAATAGAAATCATTGGTATTGAAAATAATATAATTACAATTTTAGCCAGAAATAAAAATCCATTAAAACTAGAGCATATTGATAATGAAGATGCGAAAAAAGTATTTAATGAAATATTGGAGCAAATAATCCATGAATAATAATCCTGTAATTCCAAAAATGTCCCATAAACAAGCCAAAATATTGTGGAACAATCTAACTCCCCAGCAAAAGGTTCAGTTCAACGAGATGTATCAAAAGATGCAGCGCGGGGAACTTATGCTAAAAGACATCAATGTAGATGATAACGAATGGATACAGAATATCGTGCTTGAGCCGAAAGATAAGCCGAGTACACCGATTGCGCCATTTGCTAAGAATTTTCACTTGAAGGATGAATAGATGAGTTCCGATATCTGTCCTCATAATTTACTCAAAAATCTGGGATGCGGATATTGTGGATTCGAAGATGTTTATAAAATGGTAATTCATTATGATTTTGATCTACCTAATCAAGAACCCATCTATGAATATGATGCTAATAGAACAAATAAAAAATGCACAAAATGTTTAGAAAGATATGGAATGAACATGATTCCACATAGATGCTATCCATGCTTTGATGAAGAATGTAAAAATGGAACATTTAATATTGATGATAAGGATAAATAAATGAGTTCTGACGGCTATTACCTTTTGGCTTATGATATACATGGCTATTTAGAACCAACTCCTCAGAAAAGAGATATTCGATTTCTTGAAGAAACCTATGGTGGAGAATGTCAAAGAATCACTGAATATCTAACCTATTGGGAAAAACCTAAATATTGCCTATTGCCTGAGGTAATCGATCAATTGCATGCAGATCAGGTGATTGAGCGGATAAATGCAGATGATTGGAAAATAGTGAAAGGATTAAAATAATGGATATTATTGCCATGTCAATTGAAATAACGCAATTAAAAGAAAGAATAAAACAATTAGAAGAAGCTTATAAAGCAGATGCATTGGTTGCAAAAGATATTATATTCGATGGCGCTAGACGCAATGAAGAGATACGAAATATTAAATCTGAAGCTGATATGCATTGCGGTGCCATTAGTGTTCTCGAAGATAAAGTCAAACAAATACAAGAAAACATGTTTAGCAATACTTATAAAGAATGTTTGAATGAGCATGATGAACGAATTTCAGTAATAGAAGAAATGTCGATTGAAAAAAAATTATTACAATTAGAAAAAGAAACCAATACTCATTGGAAATTACTAAGTGATTTGATGCCTAAATTGGATAGGAAGCCGCATAAGTGTCCTGTTTGTGATGGAGCAGGTGGTTTTTTAAGTAGCCACCCTAACCAATGCATACCTTGTGAAGGCAAAGGAATAGTGTGGGGATGATATGAGCTGGAAATCAGAGCAAGGGGAAGTAGAAGACCTAAATTCATGGGAAATTGGCTATAAGACTGCTTTATCTAATGAATGGATTAGTGTTAAGGATAGATTGCCTGAACATAATCAAACTGTTCTGCATATGTAAAATCCAACCATGAAGAAGTTCAAGATGAACTCTGCCTAATGAGATGCAGTTATCATCATAAAGTTTGGACTGACTCAAGAGGTTATTTCCTAGGCTTTCATATGGAAATAACACACTGGATGCCATTACCAGGCATACCAAAAATGGAAATATGAACTGACTCCCCGAACTGGACTCGAACCAGTGACCTATTGATTAACAGTCAAGTGCTCTACCAGCTGAGCTATCGGGGAATGTTAAGATTATTTATTTCTTCTTCTTAGCCCCATAAGCATCAATACGTTTCTTAGAAACCATTGACATACCAGGCTTAGCTTTAGATGCTGCGCCGTCTTTTTCCATCTTCTTTGGCATCTTATCTTTAGACATTTTCTTTTCTTTCGCAGCATCTTTTTTCATGATAGTTCCTTATTGTTGATCTTTTTTAGCCTTTTTAACGACTTTCTTTGCTTTCTTAGGGATAGCTTTTCCAGAAAGAAAGGCTATTTCAGATTGAGCCTTTTCAACATGCTTAGCCGCACGAACATAAAACTTATGAGCCTGATCTAAATGTTTCTTTGCTTTGCTGAGTTGCATTTTCATCTATGTTCCTTGTGTCTTGTTTGTTTAGAGCTAGAGTTTTTAGGAATATGAGCGCCGGATTTTCGAGCTTGATTTAACGAAGCTGCGATCGCCTGTTTTTTTGGGTACCCAGAATGAACCATTTCAGAAATGTTTTCACCAATGACTTTTTTACTTCTACCTTTATGGAGCGGCATAAATTAATCCTATAATTAATGGTATACCAAGAATTATGGCCATTATTCCTAAGCCAATTTCATCTTTTGGATTTGCTATCATTTTACAAAAAACACAAATTCCATAAAATACAAGATATATACGAAGGAAGCCCATCATCTATGTTCTTTTCCCCGTAAATTCTCTTTCACATATTCTGAAACATTATCAATTTGCTCATACTTTTCTTTCATCGGCTTTTTCTTAACCGATGATCGGTTCATAATATAGTTCGGATTGCGCTGTTTTGCAATTGTCATGTTTGATAAATCTAGATTATTACGCTGAGATTTAATCGACATGATTAAACTCCTAAAGTTTCCAACGCAGTAATAGCATTTTGCAATTCAATAACAACTTTGTTATGTGCTAAATCAGGCTTGAACGCTTCAACAATAGCAATGAGTGATTTGATTGATCCGATGATTAATAAGATTTCGGCTTTATTCATGATTTTTCCTTATATTTGCTAAATCAAAGTTAATAGTTTTACCAAGATCTGCATACTTTCCTGGGTTCTTTTTAAGATCTTTTTGGAATTTAATAAGATTTTTTCGCTTTTCTTCCGCTTGGACTAATTCATTAATATATTCCTCCAATTCAGAAGTCATCGATGCTCCTTATGTCTTTGATGTGGATGCATCATCTTTTCATGATGCTTTACGGCTTTCTTAACATAGCCTTTGGTAGCAGGTTCTTCGCTATCCTGAGGCATCTTGCTTCCTTTACCTGTTTGCTCTTCGCTATTAGGCATGCGGCGCTTAATGTTCTTTTCCTTAGGACCAGTTTCATAGGCTACTTTGGATTGGTCGTATTCATTGTCCATGATTACTTTCCTTTCATTCCAGACTGATCCAAACCATTAGAATTATAGCCTTTGCGCGAATTCTCATAAGAGTTCACATAAGGTTCATTCCAATATTCCTGCGACTGACTTTGACCACCAACCTTATTCGTCATTTCTTCATAGCAGCAATCTTTATTGTCTTTCATATTAGATTTCTCCAAAAATACACTTCTCTTTGGGCGCAGGCTTATTCATGATTACTTCTTTTTGAACGCAGGCGCCAGTGTTCGCAACATCGATAATGCGCTGCTCTTGCTCTTTCTTTTCCTTCATCGGATTACCATTATCACCGGGTATTGGCATATTAGACTCCTATAAAATTGGGACAACTATTTCAATATCAACTCCATAACACGAAGTTATGAAACTACTATGCTGAATTTTCATTTCTTTCACTGCTTGTTCATATAAATCTTGAAACATAGGTTTAAATGCATTTATCATTGAATTAAATTCTTGCACAAGATCGGAATGCTCTTTATAAGTTAATCTATAAGGAGGGATATTCAATCCTGCCTGACGATAAATGTCAGCATGTATTCTAATTCGTTCACTTATAGTCATCTGATTGCCTTATCTTACTCTTTTCCACAATAAACTTCACGTATGAGCCATCATTAGTCACAACATGATAATGCTCTCTTCGATAAGGAAAGTTATGAGGGCATTCTTCATCGTGGCAAAGATTATTTGCGCTTTGCCTTTGCATAGTCATGTATTCGCTGCTCCAAGCTTGGCTGATTATTCATTTTGGTCGGCATATCTTGCACGGGTGGCTGCAAGGGACGAGAAGATTGACTAACTAAGCGTTTCTCTTTAATCATGCGTTCATGTAATCGACCAACTTCTAATGCCTGCCCAGCAGGATCATTAATCTGAGCAATACGTTCAATTTCTTTTGGATGAAGCTTTGCAGCAGCATAAACGAATGCGGCTGGATTCTCTAAGCTACGAATACCCATAAGCATAGAATCGGTAATAGGTTTACCAGCGACAACTTTTTCAAAGTCAGCATACTTCCTCATTCCATCATGAAATCTTCCTTCGAACTCAGCCTGACGCCTATCTTCTTGTTCTTTCCATCGTCTATTGTTTTGCTCTGTATGACGCTGCTCTAAATGGTGATCGATGAAATCAGATAACTGCTTCTCCCATGAATCTGAATTATTAGGATCAGCTTGAAAGTTTTGAGCTTCATTGCGTAAATTTTGTTGAGCTTGATTATTTTCCGGTGTTTTAACGCGTAATAGCCTTTCACGTATTCGTTGTTGTACTTCTTCTTCGGTATAGAGACGTGGCTTTTCTAATGGATTGCCATATTCATCTATTGGCGACGAATCCGATTTTTCTTCGACTTTTGGTTTTTCTGCCGGTTTTTGATCGTCTGCCCCATAAGGATCGGCTGATTCAGTTGATGAGATCTCTGGTTCAGGTGTACTTTCTGGTACCGATTCAGTAATAATTGGTACTGGATTGGTAACTGATACTTCACCAGCTGGTGCCGTTAAAATACTATCGACATTATGCGGTTGATTTACTTCTGGCATTCGCTATACCTTCCTTATTTTTAAGTGTCATATGATGAGTGATTAAGTTTACTAAATGATCGCTGTGTTGCATTTCCATATCTGCATTAATACGCTCTTGCTCTCCGCGATAACGTAGAATAGTTTCTTGCAATTCAGCGGCCGCTTTTTCTCGGTCTACTTCTAATTTTTCGAGTTCCATTGTCATATCTTGGTGTGTCTGTAATGATTTTAGTTGCAATTCACCTTCTTTGAGCTTCAATTCTTTCATTTTGAAATTGAATTCCATTTGAGCTTCCTTCTCTTGCAATTTCAATGCAGCTTGTTGCAATTGTGCTTGTATTTGCTCAGGAGAAGGCTGATCTTGCTTCTTAGGAAGTGACTTACCTGTTTTGCCTGCCTCAATCACTTCTGGAGGCACAATAGTGCGTAATCGATTACGAATCTCGATATTATTATCAAGCGGCAAGTTTTCAGCATAGAGGTCTGCCAATAAAGTGAAGGCTTGGCCTGTCCTGTCATTTTCAATGATAGACTGTAAAGATTGCCGTGCTAAGTCTTTTTCTCCCTCATAACTGGGACCAGGTTTCAATCGAATATCATATTCACCCGTCGTCATATCGTTTTGAATCATCATACCGTAAGGATCGAGTGGCTTATTGATTTCGACTTTCTGAGCTTCAGACTCAGGCATCGGTAAAACAAGCTGCTGATGCGTATCATATACATTCGGAATCATCTGATTGGTGATCTCACCATCCGTTGCAATAGCATAGTTGAGTGAATTGAATGGAACATATGTATTTTTCGTTCCACGTTGAGTACGCGCATCAGTTGCTTTACCCGACGCTTGTTCATCTTCAGCGCCTAATTGAGCATTATACATACCGGTTGAAGTCTGAATGTCTGACAATGTGCGTTGATATTCATTACTCAATGATGCCGATAATTCAGGTGGTCTTAATTGCTCTGGTTTAGCACCACTTTGCGTCTCATCATAAACCAATGCACCACGAACCACTGAGGGATCGCGCCACATTTGCTGTGTATCGGGATTGGAAACGGCCTTCCTTGGCGCCATGAATTGATCGAAACGTGAAACTTTAAGGATATAAGCCGATTGCGTCATTAGATAGTTCAAATACTTTTGCGCATCTTTAGCGTCTTTAAAGAAAGAACGGGTGATTTGCTGACCTGATTTAGAATAATAACTTTTTTGATCTAAAAAGATAACAGGAAGCCATTCACTTGGAAAATCTGTTTCATCCAATATGAAGTCACCCGCGATTTGACGATGAGTTACTTTGTATTTCATCACCTCACGCTTATCAAGCACAGTCACAGGCTCATTTTGATAAAGCAAATAGGTTTTTTTATTGATCTTTTCGCGTTTCAGTTTTTTATATTCATCACTATCAATAACAGTCCCACGTTCACCGAATGAAATCTTATAAATCATCGCTTTTTCAGGCTTACGCTCGAAATCATCAATCTGGGTAATAGAATCATCATCCGCAAAAGCCATTGTACTATCTTCAGTAACGGCAACCGCCCCAATCTGACGCTCAATATCTTCGCCATATTGATCTCTGAACATATCGCGCGATACACGGCTTAGATAACCCGCATAGCGACCATCTACTTTGCATTTATGCTTAGCAGTCAAATCCCAATAGCAACGATTAGGATCGGTAAATGACATGCGATCAATATCTTTATCAAATGACTTATCACTTCTGAATTTGGTATTCATCGCCCATGCGCTATAACCACCAATAATGGATTGCCAAAATGCGGTTTGATAAACATCTTTTGCATCTGAATTGAGATTGATATGCTTAATGAGAGCAGCACGCACATTGGCAACTTCAGCAGGTACATTTTCGCTAGGCTGTATTTGCAGATTAGGCGTATTCTGCATTTGATCACCTGCGAGGTGATTAGCCAATACACCTAGTTTATTCACGACTAATGGAATCTTATTGTAACGTTCAAATAACTTAGATTCATCTTCTCGCCATTGATCACCTAATATGAAATCCATCCATTCATAATACAATGAACGATTGATAGTCCAATACTTATTCCATTTATCAATTCTATCTCGGACTTTCACGCACAGATCGGGGCGGTGTTCAGGCATAGAGGTTATCCATTAAAAGCTAAAAGAATGACTGTTATCTTAACATAAACAACATTGTTTACTCATCATCTAAACATACTACGCTCATAAGGTGAAAGCGGTTGTTCTTCAAACTGTGTATGATTTTCGCCATAGAAACCACCAAAATATGTGAGGCTAAGTGCATCCGCTCCGTCGGGCGATGCCATACCTCGTTTGCGCAATTCGTCTTTTCCCTCGATCTGCAATTGACCAGACGATGTTTCTTTAAAGCCAAGCGATATCAATTCACCATGCAAAATATCATCATCAGGTATTTGAACTTGCATCTCACCATATAACCAATCACGCATATCTGACCAAAGCTCGGCACGGAGATTCTTAAACTTCTCTTTATCATTAGCTGAACGCCCTACATTGATGCCTTCAACTTGATTAAATCCCATTTCACGCAATCTATCCACGACTCCAGCTCCAATACCAATACAATCAATATACATTTTTGCAGGCTTTTCTTCATTCAAAATACGTTTTAATCGCCCTACAATCTCCATAGTATTATAATTAGAAAGACGCTCAAGATTATAGGCGCAACGACCTTTTCTACGAATAATAGCCGTGCGGTCTCGCTCACTGATAGCAACATCCACCCCAATAATAAGCCTACCAGTATGCTCAATATCATTTTTACGGGCTCTCTCCACATACTTCGAAAGTATAAAGACATTCGAAATCGGGTTCTTAAAAGCTTCATTCGCAGAAAATGGATATTCTTGTTGAAATTTCTCAACTCCAGCCTCCCAATCTTTACTAAATTCAGCGATTTTTAATCGACGCCATGATAAATGCTCGCGAGTGAGCCCATTATCACTATACAAACTCATCAAATGCTCTTCTTCATCGCTCAGATGCATGTTTTCAGCTTGATGCGTGTATTCATCTTGCCAATACCATGGAAGAAAGATAGCTTGATATTCGCTTTCACCATCTAAAGCATTCAACCAACGGCTATGATAGTAATTTCCAATGCCATTTGCTGTGCTTTCTAGAATGATTTCAGTACCAGACTCATTGCTAATGGCTTGCATGATACCTTTCGAGTGCTCTTCAGCGAATTGCCAAAAACCGAGTTCACTTCCATGAAACAATTGAATAGTCTGAGAACGTCCTACAGCCTTATTACCTGCCGTACCAATCGCATATCCGCTATCCATTTCACGAAAATACAGCTCTTTGGCGTTAGATGTATCAGCAGTAGGGATAAAACCTGGCTCCATGTTTTCATAGAAGCGCTGAGCCATGCTGAAGAGGTTTTTAGTGGCCTCTTTATCATGTGTGAGAATGAAGGCTTTCTTTCCTCTGGAAGTGATGACTTGATGGAAAAAACGTGCCTGTATATATGTTGAGCATCCAGCTTGACGGCCTTTCAGGATCACGGCTCTCACTCTGCCTGTCTTATCACGCTGAGCTTGTAATCTTTGATGTAAATAGATTTGTGCTCGATTGAACTTAAACGCCTTTGGTTGCCCAGATTTACTCCGGACAACCAAAAATTTAGGAGAGAACTTTTCAAAGTTTCGAATGGTATCTAACTGTGCTTCCGTGATTATCATTCAACAATAAGTTCTTCCTGTTGTGATTCTGAAACATTATTTTCAGCAGGCATAAATAAAAATGATTCTTTAATCCATAGCCAAGCATTATCCAAATCTTTCAAGATAATCGTTTTCAAATGATCAGGAATTGGGGTGCTCTTTACAGATTCACTCAATCCTTTATATTGCGTCATGATCGAATGGAAAAGAGCATTCTTTGTTTCTTGTGACATGCATTAGCCTCTGTTTTTATCATAGTTGAACTTATCTTCTGCTGGCATAGTCGGGCTGAGCTGAACGTTCCTGCGGGCACCTTCCATCTTGGTAGCAGGATGTGGGGTATTAGCCATGTCAGCCATATTGTTATATCCTGAAGCCTTATTCATTTCAGAATTATTACGTGCTTGCCAAGAACCAGGCATTGCAGAATATTGCTCATCTTTCTTATTTTCAACTGCACCACTTTCGCCGTCAAAATCACTCATGATTTTTCTCCTAAAATTCTATTTTAATTAAGCTACCGCAATAGTTCTGTAGTAAATCGTGCCTGTAAAGCTTGCACCGGTACCTGTCGTAAATGCTGCTGTCGCATTTGAAATATAGAGCGCTGCATTAGATGCAGACGATTTCAATAATTGAGAACCATTTCCAGTCGCTAATACGAAGTTATAGACGGTATTTGCAGTGGCGCCAGTGAAATCAGTAGCCTGTTCGGTATTCGTTGCTTTAACGCCCGCTAATGCAGCCGTATTACCATATTGGAAACCAACAGCACCACCTGCTGCGAACTGAGCAGAACCATAAATCAATTCCATTGTGATAAGCGTGGGAAGAATAATGGTATTTGTACCTTGAGCCGCTAAGACTTGAACTGGTGCTGCATTCATTCCATTAAACTGAGCAGCTGTTAATGTGAATGTAGCGCTACTTACTGGAAGCGATGGGCCAATTGCTGAAAGGCTTGTAAATGTGGAATTGATAGAACATAAGCTTAAACCGTCAGAAGCGCTTAATAATACAGCATCATTGCTAAACCATTGGAAAGGGGGAGACACACCAACTGCATTATTAGCAAGTCCAATATTGGTTGCTTGGTTAGTAATGTAGTTAGCGCCTAATGCGGTTGCTGTGGAATCTGTAGTGGTTAATCGAACTATCGAAACATTAACGCCAGAATCGCGAGAAATAAAAGTGATGCCCATGAACTCAACTCCTTGAGGGTAGGAAGGAAATTGAGGAAATTATGACGCAAGGGTTGACAAAAAGCAATTACAGTTTGTTGCGTCCGTCGAGATTATACTGCTCGAACAGCCGCATGCGCAGTTTTACTCGTAGAGCTCAATCTCTTCAATGAAACATCTATGCTCTAAATTTTCCTCAGCCATGAAATCTGACTTAAGCGCATTATCTAAATTTTTAAATGCTGCTATAGGCTGTTCTTCATCGTTATCATAAAAATGTTTAATCACAACGAATATTTTCACAACTTATCCAACAACTTCTCAATCAAACTTTGCGCTTCTGGATTTTTGGAGAGGAGATTATCGCCATAAACTTTGGGAAGTAATTTCATCGCTAACCATTTATTCGTTTCAATTTGTAAGCGTGATCTACTAATTCGAACAGAATTACCTACTGTATTTCCATCTTTATCAGTCAAATAATCTTTCGAATCATCTTTGGATATTTCCAACATATCATCTATCAAAGATTCGATCTGATCTTGTTTAGCTTTTGTGTATTTATTAGAAAAATCCTCATATTTTGCACGCCAAGCAAAGATAGTAGTTGGAGCTGGCCAATGAGGATTTTCCTTGCAAAGTGTAGGCAATCCTTTAGGAGAAACAGCTATCAAATTACAAATTTCATTTGCTAATTCTACTGTATAATCTGAAGGCCTGCCCATCAAAAATATCTCTAATAGTTAAAATATAATTTAATTTCGTCGTGAGAAAGATTTAATATTTTTATTAAATTTCTTTTATTTATGCCAGATGGAATAAACCTATCTGTTTCCCATTTTCTCAAAGAACCGTATGTAATATTTAACGCTTTAGAAAAATCTATTTTTTCGTATCCTAATTCAATTCTTTTTTTTCTTATGAATTCACCTAGCGTCAAACATCACTCCCCTTCTGCCAAATCAAACTGCCCAATATCACTTTCTGGTTTCGACGAACACTGAACGATGATATCTGCTGCTCGATCAATTGTATTATTTAAGTTTTTAGTTGAACTCATATTCAAAACAGCTGTTGGTATTGCAACAATCGCTCCGCAAATATTCGCGATAAGTAACCAAATCAGCTGTTTTTGTTTTTTATCCATTCCTCAAGTTTAAAACATTTGCGTATCCAAAACAATTTATTTGGTTTTTTTGGGTACATCATTTTTAAAGTGCTGCTGATAAAACGATTCTAATGCACGAAGCATGATATGTGTTCTTGGCTCTCCAAACAAAGTTGAAAGTGCTCGCAATTGATTATGTGATCGTTCCGACATTTTAAACGATGTTGATATCAAATGCTTTCGTGGCTCTGTTATTTTTACCATGTCTACCCTTAACATTAAACGCATTCGCCATGGGCGATTTGAAACGAGGCTGGCAGATGAGGAATAAGTTATCTTAACCTATCGTGGTTCATTTCATCTGGTCCATGGCGAAAACCGTTTCGGTACTTGTTGCATCTTTAACGAGGATGCGGAGCCAGTATAGTAATACGGGAGGGGTTTGTCAACTTCCATCCAAAACTTTCCCTAAATTTAATCTTTCCCAATCTGGATGCCCTGGTCCCCAGAATTTTGCTGTTTGTTTTAATCCATGTGGTTGAGATTCACCCCAATCATGCTTCTTTTGATTGTTCTTTTTTTGATCTTCTCTGCAAAAGCTTTTATTAATATTCATTATATTATTATTATTTATATTATGGGGCCGATTCTCCGGCGGGGGGGAGCCGATTCTCCGGCGGGGGGGGGCCGATTCTCCGGCGGGGTTATCCACAGGAGCTGATTCACTTTCTATTTCAACATAAAGGGAAGGTTGAACTAGAAATCTTTGACCAGTCTTCTCATTATTCATTCGTTTAAGGACATTGTGTTTTTCAAAAAAGACAAAAGCCTCTTTAATGGTGCTTTCAGATTTAACACCAGTCCGCTCCATAATGGCTTCATTGGTTAAAAAGCATTTTTTACCCCGATGCCAAAATTGAAATATAGTTTCATAGATGCGCAAAAAACTGAGGGTTATTCCTTCTAAATCCCAAATATTTGATGGAATAACGATAAATGCAGGTTTATAAGAATTTGAATCCGTATCAGATGTGCTCATAAAAATCCTTCCCATGAACATTAATAGTTGATTGTGGAAATGAAATCACTATAATGATCATAGTGATTTCATTTCCTATGCTCATAGTAATTTCTTCCCAGTTAGACTATACGCTTGTGAAATGTTAGTCGCAATTCCTGATGTAACAAATAGTTAGCTAAGATTTCGACGATCTTAGCTAACTAGCTTTTTCCTCTAAATACTCCTTTTCTGAAAATATTTTTATCCCACTTGTTGACTATTTGGTATTACGGGAGTAGTATTTAATTGTTGATATTGATATGGCAATCGCGGCGTTGACAGTGAAACGCACAGACCAATGGTCATAAGGTGGTTAGCTCTGGAATGGGTCGAAAGATGCCAAACTGAAACGCTAACAATAGAATATACGGATTATAAATCCGTTAGGTCATAAGACCCGATAACCGAATAGCCGGTGCAATTCCGGCCGATTGCCACTTAATTAAATAGGATAGAAATATGATAACTCCACTAATAATTCCCATGAATTCCTGTATACATCTCTCTCCCCATCAAGTAGGCATTGGACTTATCTTAGGTTCATTAGTTGTAATTTATATAATATTCATTACGTGGTTATCTGAGAGATTTTATGAAACAGGTGGCTGGATTTTATCAATCGGACTTATTTCTCCCTTTATGATTGCAGGCCTTTTATTAACTTTATTAGGAAACTAAACCATGAAAAAACTATTCACACTAATCGCTTTAACCTTACTCACAACCATCGCGTATGCAGAATACTGCAAAAGTGACTGCTATACCGATCCAAATGGCACTACTCATTGTGATCAAAGATGTTTTTAACTTAGGAAATAACTTATGGAATTAAAACTTTTACCAGAAGATATCGATAAATTTATCAAAGAAGCTGTGCTTAAATCTGCGCTTGGTAAAAATATTGAAGAAACTATCGATGAAGCTGTTTCTAATGCAATAAATTCTTATAATAGCCCCATAAAAAGATTAGTGAACGAGGTAATTGCTTCTTTAATTAAAGAACAATTGGATAGACCTGAATATCGACAACTAATAACAGATCATATTGTGAAAAGAATAACTCCTACGACAATAGATGATATTCTAAAATATGGAATTGAAAAACTTAGATCGTATATGAAAGACAGCGATTATTAAAAGGAAATCAAATCATGGAAAAAAACAACGAAGAAAATTTCATGGAAATAATTGCTAAAATAAGCGGTGAAAAGGCTTTTTTAGAACATATTTTAGCAAGAAATTCAAGTTTGGAAAGCTTTAGAAACACGAAAATGATATCTGATCAAATGTCCTTAGCTATTTTTCAACTAGTTTTCTTAGCTTCTCATCATCAAAAAGAAGAATATATGAGAGCTCTATCATCATTTCAGATAAATGTTAAAAACATAATAGAAGAAACCAATAGAATTCTCAATCAAGAATCTGACTCTAAAGCTCACTAAAGGACTAAATATGATTTTTAACCAAGAAGAAATATTAAAATTACTGACAATTTTTGAATTATTTCACAAAAACTTACTTAATCAACTTGAAATTCATGAGGCTATGAAAGAAATTACAAGTAAAATAAAAATTAACCTTAACATGCCTACAGAATTAAAGGACTAAATATGACTGTTCATGAAATAGGAAGCTTTATTTTATTGTTTATCGGAGCAATTCTTTATCTGGGATTTATTAGATGGATAGGAAATGACAGTGAAAAATTAACATTTTTAGGACTTATTGCTTTAGCCTGCTTAGGTATATTTCTTTATTTTAAATAGGATAAATCATGAAAAACAAAAAACCATTTGATTTAGAAGCAGCTTTACGTGGTGAGCTATTGATTACAAGAAGTGGTGATGAAGCAAAAATTATTGCTCAATTAAATACAGATGATGAATATAAACTAATAGTAAAAATAAAAGATCGTGAAACTCGAAATGAATCTGTCGAATCATGCACCATCGATGGAAAACGATATGTTAATGATGGAGGCCGTGGTGATCTTTTCATGGCCCCAACATCCAGAAAACTCTACGGCTGCTATTTCGAATCCGATTCAATTTTAGAATACCCATGTAGCAATTTATTTACGACAGAAGAATTAAGAGAAGATTATATTTCCAGAATGAAAGAAGTGATTAATAAAGAAGTCCATAAGTTTGAAGTCGAGATGGAATAAGGAGACTTATGCCAAAAATAATCGAATACAAAACCATATGCTCCCTAGACATGATCGAATTAGATAGAATGGTTAACTTCTACATCAAAGAAGGTTGGCAACCATTTGAGGAGCAAACTCAACAAGTAGACAATAGTTATCATCGATGGACTCATCAAGTTTTGGTTAAATATAAAGAAGGAACATAATGAATAAAATAAAAGAATTAAAGCATAAACTTGTTGTACATAAGAAAATTATTAAAAGAAAATTAAAACATTTAAATAAACACATTATTGATGCAAAATCAGAAAAGGAATCCCTTAAATATCAATTATTTTTTTTAACATTAAACTTAAAAAATACAAATTTATCAAGTAGAGGTGAAATATGAATAAAATAATTGAGTACCATATTTTCTATTATGAAAATATTTATGATTTATCAAATGAAGTTAATAATGCCATCAAAAAAGGACTTCAACCTTTAGGAGGAATATGCGTTTATAAATCTGATCGAGTGTATCAAGCGATGGTGAAATATGAGGAACATAAATAATGCCAAATCTAATCAAACGCTATTTTCGCATAGAACCAGTTAAAGTTGATATTATTTGTGGAAATTGTCATCAATCGCTTCATCATTCTGGACAGATTAGCCTAAGATGTCCTCCATCTTATCTTCATAGCTGCAAATGCACAAATGATCATCAATTAGATAAAATATATCCCGCCATAGAATATATTGAAGAAAAGAATACTTGCGAGCATAAGTTTTTAGGAGAAAAAGATGAAACCACGCCAATTAACTCATTATGAACTTTCAATCTTAATCAAGAATGAAATAACCAAAATGTACGATGTAATGATCCATAATTTTAATCCTAAACAAGCTAGAGCCAGAGCTGAAGATATCATAAAATACTGCGAAGAATATGATTCTTTGGGATCATAATCATCCGAGCTAAAGGATATAAAATGAAGATTGAATTCAAATGGGAAAGAATGTATGAAGATCAATATTGCGTTACAGCTAGAGCCAAGGTAATTGGAGGATGGCTGATTCATCCACTAACAGAATCTCCTCATAAAACCATTTGCGAATCCATGATTTTCATTTCAGATCCTAATCATGAATGGGAGGTATAAATGAATGAATTCATCAATAATGATTGGTATAAAATCATAGCCATTCGATTTGATGATATAATCTTATTCGGCCAAAGAGCTTTAGATACATTAAATCAAAAACAAGACTACGATCAATTAATATCATTAGCCGAATTCAAATTCATGTCTCGATTAGACCTAGGAGAAAAATGGGGAAAATATGCAGAAATTTCCCCTATTTTATTTGAACTAAAACCAGGAACCGCATTAAATATTAGACAGCCAAAAATGATATGCCATAGGATAGTATAATGACGACCTCTAGAGATCGCTTCTTCACAGTAAGACCAACAAGCCCTAAAAAAGAGAAAAATACTTTTCATCCTGAATTAGAGACAATAGACGAATCTAAAACAATTTCTCGAATCAATTCTAAAGAAGATGTAGCCAAAGGAGTAAGGATTCTTTTGAATCATGATGGATGTTATTCACCTAGGAAACGATGACATGACCAAAAAAACCAAACTCATTCCATTTGATTATCAGAAATATAAAAATGGTGCAAAAGCATATACTAAAGATGGTAGAGAAGTGGTGGAATGTCATTTATTCGAAAAAAGAAAAAAATTTAATCTAGTAGCACT
>Ga0207667_10000893_pt1 | contig 37994 bp, 29 predicted proteins | sample KBSCornC52_FD_184301 | JGI IMG/M metagenome (GOLD analysis project Ga0207667, IMG submission 184301) | Corn rhizosphere microbial communities from Kellogg Biological Station, Michigan, USA - KBS Corn C5-2 (SPAdes) (version 2) | ecosystem: Host-associated > Plants > Roots > Rhizosphere > Soil ...
CCGGCGTTGGCGTCGGCGCGACGGTCGGGATCGGCGTCGGCCGGCTGAACGGCGCGACGATCGGTCCCGAGGGCGGCGGCGTGGGCGTCGGCTTTGGCTTGGGCGGGAGGCTGAAGCCGCCGAGATCCGGGATCGATTGCGGGGGCGTGCTATCCGTCGATTGCGCGGCCGCCATCCCCGGCAGCACCGCCACCCCCGCGAGCAACATGCCCGCGCGCTTCATTAGAGCGTGTCGACGTGGGTTTGCCCCGCCGTGACGCTCAAGTCCAAAACCCCTCATCGACCCCATCAATTGCACGATCTAGCTGAACCTCCGCCGACCAAGCGGCGAAAAAGTCCCCCTAGCGCATCAATTGCGGCGGCGCGAGCGGCACGACCGGCAGCCACACCGCGCTCGGCGTCTTTCCGCCACGCATGATCGTCACCGTCGCCTTCTGATAGTCCGACTTCTTCGCGTAGAAGATGTTGGGGACATATTTCTGCGGGTTGCGGTCGTAGAGCGGGAACAAGGTCGATTGTACCTGGATCATGATGCGGTGGCCGGGCTGGAAGACGTGGTTCACCGCGGGCAGGCGGAACTTGTATTCCTGCACCTTGTCCGCCGGGATCGGCGACGGATTGGCGAAGCTGTCGCGATAGCGGCCGCGGAAAATGTCCAGGCTGATCGCCAGCTGATAGCCGCCCATCTTGGGATCGGTGGCATTCTCCGCCGGGAAGACGTCGATCACCTTGACCACGAAATCGCCATCGGTGCCGGTGGTCTTGGCGAACAGGTCGGCCATCGGCACGCCCGACACGCGGACGGGCTGGTCAAGCACGGGGCTTTCGTAGCTCAGCACGTCGGGCCGGCCATCATAGGAGCGCTGGTCCTGGACCAGCCAGTCGCCCCAGCGGCCGTCGTTGAAATTGACCGGGCGCGGCAGGTGCGGGACCGGCTTGGCTGGATCGGAGACATAGCTGTCGCCGCCCTCCCCGCCTTTGTCGAAGCCCAGGCCGTCGTCACCCTGCATGTAGATCGGCTTGAGCGGCGACGGGCAGCCGGTCTCGCACGCCAGCGGCCAGGCATTGAAGCGGTCCCAGTGGTTCTCGCCGGTATTGTAGATCGTCGCCGCCGGTACGCTGACCGCCGGGCCGTCCTTCAGATAGTGATTGAAGAACGGCAGGATCATGTCCTCGCGATATTGCGCGGCGGTGTCGCCATTCCACTTGAACGGGCCGAGCTCGTAACCGACGCGGTTGATCTGGCTGTGGCGCCACGGCCCCATCACGATGAAGTTGTTGCCGGCCTTGCCCGCCTTCACCAGCGCTTCGTAGCTGTGGATCGCGCCCCACATATCTTCCTGGTCCCACAGACCCTGTTCCCAGATCGTCGGCACGTCGGACGGATTCTTGGCGAGCAATTTGTCGAGCGCCTGGTCCGACCAGAATTCGTCATAGGCCGGGTGCATCGACATGCGGTTCCAATAGGGCAATTGATCGTAGCCCGATTTCTTGGCCCATTCGCCGGCCGAGCCGACCTCGCGGAAATTGTCGTAATCGTCGTAACCGCCGGTCGGCGGCGCCTTGCCGGCGCCCTTATAGCCGGTCTGCGAGCCCAGCCAGGCGATGTTGGCCAGGCGAAAGGCGCCGTAATGGAACCAGTCGTCGCCCATCCAGCCGTCGACCATCGGGCTTTGCGGCGCGGCGACCTTCAGCGCGGGGTGCGGGTGGAGCAAGGCCATGACGACGGTCAAGCCTTCGTAGGACGATCCGATCATGCCGACCTTGCCGTTCGATTGCGGCAGGTTCGCCTTGTTCACCAGCCAGTCGATCGTGTCATAGGCATCGGTCGTATGGTCGACCTTGGTATCGTTGAGCGGGCCGACCGGCGGACGCGTCGTGACATAGCCGCCTTCCGATCCGTATTTGCCGCGAATGTCCTGATAGACGCGGATATAGCCGTTCCTGACGAAGATCTCGTCGGCGAGCGGCAAGGTGTTGAGCATCGACGCGCTGTCGGCGCGCTTGGCACGGCTGGCGGCATCATATGGCGTGCGGGTCAGCACGATCGGCGCGTTGGTCGCCCCTTTGGGAATGACGATGACGGTGTAGAGCTTGGTCCCGTCGCGCATCGGGATCATGACTTCGCGCTTGATGTAATCGGCATTGGTGTCGACCGGCGGCTTGAACTTTTCCGGAATGTCGGTGCCGTTGGGCGGCCACATCGGTGCCTTTTGCGCAAGCGCCGGAGTGAATGCGAGAGCGACCAGAGGCAACAACGCCAGCTTCTTCATCATGCGACCGAGTCTCCTTGGGAGGGTTGCAGCGTCCTAGGACGCTACGGCACTCAGGTGCAAATCGAATCCACGATGGTGCCGTTTCCGTCATGCCGGACTTGTTCCGGCATCCAACGCGCCGCAGGCTATTCCTGTGAGAGAGCGTACGCCCTGTGTTTACATCATGGCAAGCGGGAGGCTGGGCACGCTGTACGTCGGCGTGACATCGAACCTCGTCGGTCGCGTCATGCAGCACCGGGAGGGGACATTCGAGGGCTTCACCAAGCGGCACGGCGTCAAGAGGCTGGTCTGGTACGACGTCGCCGATACGATGGAGCAGGTGATCGCCCGCGAAAAGACGATCAAGAAATGGCCGCGCGACTGGAAGTGCAATTTGATCGAGCGTCAGAATCCGGAATGGAATGGCTATATCCATCAAATTAAATACCCTGTATTATCCGGCTCCAAGTTGGGGCGGAGGTAAGGGATGCCGCGAGCAATTTCGGTCGCGCTGGCAATAGCGCTGATTGCCACGATCGGGACAAGTGTCACTGCAAGCGTTCCGGAAGGTTTCACACCGACACGATCGGCGACCAAGGCTCGAGACATCGCAGGCTTCGCTCTCGGCATGCACATCCGTGATGTCGAGAGTCAGGCGGTTACGAAACGCATTGCTTGGGACGACTATCAGACAAGCAAAGGCGGCATCGACTACGACCTCGGATTAACACGCCTTGGTCACATTTATCGGATGTCCTCGACGCAGCATCTGGGCAATTTCGCTATCGATGACGAATTCCTGCGGGCGCTGAGTGCGAAACTCACCGCCAAATACGGACCGCCCGTCGAAACTACGGCCGGATTGTTCCGGTGGTCGCTGATTGAACCCGTCAAGCGAACCGGCGGGGACACGTTGCCCTACGAGACTAATCGGGCCTACGCCAATGTTGAAGGCGGACCGGATGGCGTTACGCTCAAAATCGACATGATCGACTATCGTATCATTTGGCACGACGATGCTATGTTGAACCGCGCTCCAAGAGATGAGGCAGGCCGCAAGCTCAACTTTTAGGCGGCTTTCGACCCCATTTGCGGTCATTGGTTTTCGCTGCATAACTGCGACGGGTGAAGGTGACGGCTCGCGGTCGTTACCGCCGGGCGAACCCACCGCCGTGATGATCGATCGTGAGTTGGGGGGGCACAATGAAGACAGTCTTCACGGTGGGGTTGCTGATCGTATTCGCCATAATGGCTAACTTTCTGGTGGTGTTCTTGTTGAACCTAGCGGGGGTTCCGGGTGCCTTGGCGGCGGGTAAGCCGGGAAAGCGAAGTAAGACGCAATTCATAGCTGGTTCGCTTGTCTCAGCGTTGGGCCAATCGCTCATATATCTTGGATATGTCGCTTTCATCGTGAACTGGACGCGGCTCGCGATATCGATTCAATATGTCAGTGTAATAGTTTGGCCTGTAGCTTTTCTAGCCGTCATGGTTCCGATTTGGACGAACCTCATTCATGCTAGGCTAGAAGCGCGAGAAGCGAGCTTCGCAAACCCCCAGGTGGAGGCGCTACACATTACAACACTCATTGCGCTGCTTGGGTTCTTCGTATTTGCTTTCGTGCCGAAATCGATCGAGCCACTCTATGGCTGGATTCCCTACGTTCATTCGGGCGGGTAATCGTCGCGACCGCCTCCCACCTGATATCGGCCGTTCGATCGCGAATGGCGGAAACCCTAAGCAGTCGTGCGGCTACCGATTCAGTTGACGTCGCGCCGTTATGCAATGCAGTTTCCGAAGAGCTGTCGTTCAATGGGCCAGAACTGGAAAGGTAAAAGCGGACTGCTTCGGTCCATCCCATTCGGCTACTGTTTTATGGCATAATTTCAGTAAAGGGGGGGTATGTCTGACAAACCTGAGCCTCGGAAGCGTCGAGAGGGCCATCGCACACAATGGGCCGCACAGTTCGCAGTGGCGAGTGAACTATGTAAGCGCGGATATGAGGTAGCGCTTACGATGGGTAACCACCCTCGAAAGGATATCATGGTATCGAGCCCTTCGGGCACGGATTTCAGTATAGACGTTAAAGGGCTCTACAAACGCAATTTCTGGGCGGTCAAAAAGAAGAGTCCCATTGATCACCTCTTCTACGTCTTCGCCTTCGTCCCCGACGACAAGCCGAACCGTTACTTCATTCTCACTCAAGCGGAAGTGAACGAGGGCATTGATCGTGTTACTGCGGTTGCCATGGAAGGTGCAAAAAGACGCGGCGAAGAGGGAAATTGGACCGAGAGCTTTCCTGGCGTGGCTTGGCCCTACGCTGCTGAATTTGAGAGCCAATGGGACAAGCTGCCAGCCTAAAGTCCGCTTTGTATCACGGTTCTCCCCGAAGCAGCTGGGCGCCCAGCCACCCAAATGGCAGTCGCTCGCGTTCGACTCCGTGTGGTCGCAAAGGTAATTTGCGTCCAGTATCACTATACCCCCCGGAACAAGTCCGGGGTGACGGCCCCTCCCCAACAAAGACGGCCCCTCTCCAACGAAAACGCCCGCCCCGGAGGGTCCGGGACGGGCGCCATCGTGCCTGAGGGAGCGTCAGGCGTGTTGCGGTTCGCCGCGCAGTTCGGCGCCGACATTGTCGTGCATCGACGCGCGGCTGAGTTCGAGCGGCTCGAGGCCCGGGCCGCCCTCTTCCGGCGTCACCCCGACGACGAACGAGGCGGAGGTGCGGCCTTCGCTGCCGTCTTCGAGCGTGTAGCGCGCGTCGGCGACGATGATCGGCCGGATCGTGTCGGGCAAATTCTCTCCCATGTCCGACTTGAGCAGCGCGAGCGTGGCATCGATGCGCTTGCCCTCGCCGGGCTTGATCGTGACCGGATCGGTGGTCGCGTCGGCCGGCGGATCGATCAGCAGGCGCTCCATTTCCGACCCGTTGGGATCGCTCGACAACAGGAAGGTCGAGATACGGACGTCGCGGGCGGGAACGGTTCCCGAATTCCCCACGGTCAGTTCGATTTCGACCAGGGCTTCGTCGACATTGGTGCCGGCGCGTACCGGGCGCATGGAAAATTCGAGCCAGGGGCGTTCGGCGACCGGCGCGGTGCCGGCGGTGAGTTGTGCAACTTCGTCGGCCGGCGGCGTCGACATCTCGACCGCATCCGGGGCAGCGACGATCGGCTCAGCCGTTTCCGCCGACACCGGCGCCGCACGACGCAGATATTCGGGTTCCTTGCGCGGCGGGGCCTTGGCGACGGGTACCGGCTCGATCACCGGCGCGACGGCGACCGGCTCGGGCTGCGGCTCGACATACGTGTCCTCGACATAGGCCGGCTCATATTCATATTCGCGACGACGGCCGCGCATCGCCAGCGCCGCGCCGAGAATGACCGCGAGCAACGCGATGCCGCCGGCGACCCATGCCCAGATCGGCACCTCGGTCGTGGTCGTGTCGGACTGGGTCGACGTCGTGTCGGCGGCAGGTGCCGCCGGTTCCGCGACCGGCGCAGCGGCGGGTGCCGGAGTCGGGGCCGAGGCGGTAGTGTCCGCAGGCGGCGTCACCAGTGCCGGAGCGGGGGTGGCGGCTTGCGGCGCCGGGGCGGGCGCCGCCTCGGGAGCCGGGGCTGGAGCCGATCGCGCCGCCGAGGCCGTCCGCGTGTGCGTCACCGTCCGGCTGGTCCGCGTCGCGGTGCGGGTCGTGGTGGCACGCGGCGCGGGCGTCGCTGCGGGTTCGTCGGCGGTCGACGCGGCCGGAGGCGTGCCGTCGGGCACGGTCCGCACGACCGGCGGGATCGGCACCGTCGCGGTTGCCGGCGGCGTGACGATGGCCGGTTGCGCGGGCGTGGTCTGTGGCGTCGTATCCTGCGCGAATACGGGGGTTGAGACGAGCGCTGTGGCGACCAGCAGGGGCGCCAGTGCGCGGGCTTTGCGGGGGGCAAATTGCTGTTTCATGACGCTGCCAAAATGAATGGAACCCACCCCCGGTTCCTCATTTCGTCGCCGTCCGACCGAGCGACTTTTCGCGACGAGCCGAGCAACCCGCTGAATCGCTGACATAAAACAAGGACAATGTTGTACTTACTTTTTCAAGCCCGTGGCGCCGGCAATGGCCATCGGCTGGCATGACGTCGAGACCTTGACCGTCGACGATGCCTGAACATCGACTCCGAAAAAATCCGCGCGGCGGTTTGACACTCTCCAACACGCTACCTATATCGCGCTCCTCACCACAGCTTTCGGGAAATGACACGGAGTCGCGCACCGGGTCGATCGAATTGGAAGCTGTCGGTTCACACGACGCTGGAAGCTGCCCGTCCACGGCCGGAAACGGAAGTTGGATGAGCGGCTTTTTTGCGTCGCGATGCGTGCCCGCCTCGGGGATCCGGGGCACGAATATCAAGCTGACGAGGCAAACACCCACATGGCGACCAAAGCGATCGAAGGCACCGCAAAGCGGCGCATCCGCAAGGTTTTCGGCAACATCCACGAAGTGGTGCAGATGCCGAACCTGATCGAGGTTCAGCGCGAATCCTACGAACAGTTCCTGCGCAGCGATCCGTCGATCGGCTACGTGTCGGGCCTGGAAAAGACCCTGCGCTCGGTCTTCCCGATCCGCGATTTCGCCGGCACCGCCGAGCTCGACTTCGTCAATTACGAGCTCGAGCCGCCCAAGTTCGACACCGACGAATGCCGCCAGCGCGGCATCACCTATGCGGCGCCGATGCGCGTTACGTTGCGCCTGATCGTGTTCGAGGTGGATCCCGATACGGAAGCCCGCTCGGTGCTCGATATCAAGGAGCAGGACGTCTACATGGGCGACATGCCGCTCATGACCGAGAACGGCACCTTCATCGTCAATGGTACCGAGCGCGTCATCGTCAGCCAGATGCACCGGTCGCCGGGCGTGCTGTTCGACCATGACCGCGGCAAGACCCATGCCTCTGGCAAGTATCTGTTCGCGGCGCGCGTAATCCCGTATCGCGGCTCGTGGCTCGATTTCGAGTTCGACGCCAAGGACATCGTCAACGTCCGTATCGACCGCAAGCGCAAGCTGCCGGTCACGGCGCTGCTCTATGCGCTGGGCCTGACGTCCGAGGACATCCTCAACTATTTCTACAACCGCGTGACCTTCGTCCGCGGCCCGAACGGCTGGCAGATTCCGTTCCAGCCGGAAAATTGGCGCGGCGCGAAGCCGATGTTCGACATCGTCGACGCCAAGTCGGGTGAAGTGATCTTCCCGGCCGGCCAGAAGGTCAGCCCGCGCGCCGCCAACAAGGCGCAGAAGGACGGCCTCGAGACGCTGCTGATCCCGACCGAGGAAATCTTCGGCCGCTATTCGGCCTACGACCTGATCAACGAAGCGACCGGCGAGATCTATATCGAGGCGGGTGACGAATTCGCCCCCGAGAATCTCGAAAAGCTCGACGCCGCCGGGATCGACCGCGTCGAACTGCTCGACATCGACCATGTGTCGACCGGGCCGTGGATCCGCAACACGCTCAAGGCCGACAAGGCCGAAGAGCGCGAGCAGGCGCTGTCGGACATCTATCGCGTCATGCGCCCCGGCGAACCGCCGACGCTCGAGACCGCGGAGTCGCTATTCGCGGGTCTGTTCTTCGATCCGGAGCGCTATGACCTGTCGGCCGTCGGTCGCGTCAAGCTCAACATGCGCCTTGACCTGGATGCCGAGGACACGGTCACGACGCTGCGCACCGAGGACATCCTCGCGGTGGTCAAGACCCTGGTCGACCTGAAGGACGGCAAGGGCGAGATCGACGATATCGACAATCTCGGCAACCGCCGCGTGCGCTCGGTCGGCGAGCTGCTCGAAAACCAGTATCGCGTCGGCCTGTTGCGCATGGAGCGTGCGGTCAAGGAGCGGATGAGCTCGGTCGACGTGTCGACCGTCATGCCCAACGACCTGATCAACGCCAAGCCCGCGGTCGCCGCGGTGCGCGAGTTCTTCGGCTCGTCGCAGCTGTCGCAGTTCATGGACCAGACCAACCCGCTGTCCGAAGTGACGCACAAGCGTCGCGTCTCGGCGCTCGGGCCGGGCGGCCTCACCCGCGAGCGCGCGGGTTTCGAGGTCCGCGACGTCCATCCGACCCATTATGGCCGCATCTGCCCGATCGAAACGCCGGAAGGCCCGAACATCGGTCTGATCAACAGCCTGGCGTCGTTCAGCCGCGTCAACAAATACGGCTTCATCGAGACGCCGTACCGCAAGGTCATCGACAACAAGGTGACGACCGACGTCGTCTATCTGTCGGCGATGGAAGAGGCCAAGCACACCATCGCGCAGGCCAACGCCGAGACGGATGCCGACGGCAAGCTGACCGAGGAGCTGGTCTCCGCGCGTCAGGCCGGCGAATTCCTGATGGCGCTCCCTGAGAACATCACGCTGATGGACGTGAGTCCCAAGCAGCTCGTGTCGGTCGCGGCGTCGCTCATTCCGTTCCTGGAAAACGACGACGCCAACCGCGCGCTGATGGGATCGAACATGCAGCGCCAGGCAGTGCCGCTGGTCCGTGCCGAGGCGCCGTTCGTCGGCACCGGCATGGAAGAGACGGTGGCGCGGGACTCGGGTGCGGCGATCGCCGCCAAGCGTGCGGGCATCGTCGACCAGGTCGATGCTACCCGTATCGTGATCCGGGCGACCGGTGAGGTCGAGGCCGGCAAGTCGGGCGTCGACATCTACACGCTGATGAAGTTCCAGCGCTCGAACCAGAATACCTGCATCAACCAGCGTCCGCTGGTGAAGGTGGGCGACGTGGTCAACACCGGCGACGTGATCGCCGACGGCCCGTCGACCGAGTTCGGCGAGCTGGCGCTGGGCCGCAACGCGCTCGTCGCGTTCATGCCGTGGAACGGCTATAACTATGAGGACTCGATCCTCATCAGCGAGCGTATCGTCAAGGACGACGTCTTCACCTCGATCCATATCGAGGAATTCGAAGTCATGGCGCGCGACACCAAGCTCGGGCCGGAGGACATCACCCGCGACATCCCGAACGTCGGCGAGGAAGCGCTTCGCAACCTCGACGAGGCCGGCATCGTCTATATCGGTGCCGAGGTCGAGCCGGGCGACATCCTGGTCGGCAAGATCACGCCGAAGGGCGAGAGCCCGATGACGCCGGAAGAAAAGCTTCTCCGCGCCATCTTCGGCGAGAAGGCGTCGGACGTTCGCGACACCTCGCTGCGTCTGCCCCCGGGCGTCGCCGGCACGGTGGTCGAGGTCCGCGTGTTCAATCGCCACGGCATCGACAAGGACGAGCGCGCGATGGCGATCGAGCGCGAGGAGATCGAGCGCCTGAAGAAGGACTCGGACGACGAGCGCACGATCCTCAACCGCGCGACCTGGTCGCGCCTGCGCGAAATGCTGATCGGTCAGGTCGCCACGGCCACGCCGAAGGGCCTCAAGAAGGGCTCGGAGATCGATCAGGACCTTCTCGACAGCGTCGACCGCCACGAATGGTGGAAGTTCGCGGTCCAGGACGACAAGGTCCAGTCGGACCTCGAAGCGGTCAAGGGTCAGTATGATGATGCCGTGAAGCTCATCAAGGACAAGTTCGAGGACCGCCGCGAGAAGCTCGAGCGGGGCGACGAACTGCCGCCTGGTGTGCTCAAGATGGTCAAGGTCTTCGTCGCTGTGAAGCGCAAGCTGCAGCCGGGCGACAAGATGGCCGGCCGTCACGGCAACAAGGGCGTCATCAGCCGCATCCTGCCGGCCGAGGACATGCCGTTCCTGGCGGACGGTACCCCGGTCGACCTGGTGCTCAACCCGCTGGGCGTGCCGTCGCGCATGAACGTCGGGCAGATCTTCGAGACGCATCTGGGCTGGGCCGCGCGCGGCCTGGGTCAGCAGATCACCCAGGCGCTCGAGGATTGGCGTGAGGCCAATCCGAACGCCGAGCCGGGCGCGATGCCCGACGCGGTCAAGGAGCGTCTCAAGACGATCTACGGCGAGCATTACCTGGCCGATCTCGACGCCCGCAGCGGCGCCGAGATCGTCGAGCTGGCGCAAAACCTGAAGCCCGGCGTCCCGATGGGCACCCCGGTGTTCGACGGCGCGCACGAAGGTGACGTGACGGCGATGCTCGAACTGGCGGGCCTCGACCCGTCGGGTCAGTCGGACCTGTTCGACGGCCGCACCGGTGATCAGTTCGATCGCAAGGTGACGGTGGGCATCATCTACATGCTGAAGCTCCACCATCTGGTCGATGACAAGATCCACGCTCGCTCGATCGGCCCCTACTCGCTCGTCACCCAGCAGCCGCTGGGCGGCAAGGCGCAGTTCGGCGGCCAGCGCTTCGGCGAAATGGAGGTCTGGGCGCTGCAAGCGTACGGCGCCGCCTATACGCTGCAGGAGATGCTGACGGTGAAGTCGGACGACGTGGTCGGCCGCACCAAGGTCTATGAGGCGATCGTCAAGGGCGACGACACGTTCGAGGCCGGCATCCCGGAGAGCTTCAACGTGCTCGTCAAGGAAATGCGCTCGCTGGGCCTCAACGTCGAACTCAAGAACGACGAGCCCGGCGTGGATTCGGACGGCGTGGCGATCGCCGCGGAATGACCCCTTCTCCCCTCCCGCTTGCGGGAGGGGTCGGGGGAGGGCTTGTCGGCAAGGCCCCTCCTCGTAGTGACATGCCCTCCCCTAGCCCCTCCCGCACGCGGGAGGGGAATTGGAGCTAGAAAATGAACGAACTGACCAATTTCGCGAACCCGGTCGCCAAGCCGGAAACCTTCGACCAGATCCAGATCGGGATCGCGTCGCCGGACCGCATTCGCTCGTGGAGCTTCGGCGAGATCAAGAAGCCCGAGACGATCAACTATCGCACGTTCAAGCCCGAGCGTGACGGTCTGTTCTGCGCGCGCATCTTCGGTCCGATCAAGGATTACGAATGCCTGTGCGGCAAGTACAAGCGCATGAAGTACAAGGGCATCGTCTGCGAGAAGTGCGGCGTCGAGGTCACCGTCTCGAAGGTCCGCCGCGAGCGGATGGGCCATATCGAGCTCGCCGCCCCGGTCGCGCACATCTGGTTCCTGAAGTCGCTGCCGTCGCGCATCGGCCTGCTGCTCGACATGCAGCTCAAGCAGCTCGAGCGCGTGCTGTACTTCGAAGCGTATATCGTGATCGAGCCGGGCGTGACGCCGCTCGAGCGCTTCCAGCTGCTGACCGAGGACGAGCTTCTCGAGGCGCAGGACGAATATGGTGAGGACGCCTTCACTGCCGGCATCGGCGCCGAAGCGGTCCGCATCATGCTCGAGCAGCTCGACCTGGTCGGCGAGCGCGAGCAGCTGCTGCAGGAACTGGCGACGACCAAGTCGGAGCTGAAGCCCAAGAAGATCATCAAGCGGCTGAAGGTCGTCGAGAGCTTCATCGATTCGGGCAATCGCCCCGAGTGGATGATCCTTGAGGTCGTGCCGGTCATCCCGCCCGAACTGCGCCCGCTGGTGCCACTCGACGGCGGCCGCTTCGCGACGTCGGATCTCAACGATCTGTATCGCCGCGTGATCAACCGCAACAACCGCCTCAAGCGGCTGATGGAGCTGCGCGCGCCGGACATCATCGTCCGCAACGAAAAGCGCATGCTGCAGGAAGCGGTCGACGCCTTGTTCGACAACGGCCGTCGCGGCCGCACGATCACCGGCGCCAACAAGCGTCCGCTGAAGTCGCTGTCCGACATGCTCAAGGGCAAGCAGGGCCGCTTCCGTCAGAACCTGCTCGGCAAGCGCGTCGACTATTCGGGCCGCTCGGTCATCGTGACCGGTCCGGAACTCAAGCTGCACCAGTGCGGCTTGCCCAAGAAGATGGCGCTCGAGCTGTTCAAGCCGTTCATCTACGCCCGCCTCGACGCCAAGGGTCTGTCGATGACCCTGAAGCAGGCCAAGAAGTGGGTCGAGAAGGAGCGCAAGGAAGTCTGGGACATCCTGGACGAGGTGATCCGCGAGCATCCGGTGCTGCTCAACCGCGCGCCGACGCTTCACCGCCTGGGCATCCAGGCGTTCGAGCCGGTGCTGATCGAAGGCAAGGCGATCCAGCTTCACCCGCTGGTCTGCTCGGCGTTCAACGCCGACTTCGACGGCGACCAGATGGCCGTGCACGTCCCGCTGAGCCTCGAGGCCCAGCTGGAAGCGCGCGTCCTGATGATGTCGACCAACAACATCCTGTCGCCGGCCAACGGCAAGCCGATCATCGTGCCGTCGCAGGACATGGTGCTGGGTCTCTATTACCTGTCGATGCTCAAGGAAAACGAGCCCGGCGAAGGTATGTTGATGTCGGACATGGCGGAAGTGCACCAGGCGCTCGAAGCCGGTGCGGTGACCCTGCACACCAAGGTCATCAGCCGCGTCCCGCAGACCGATGAGGACGGCAAGACGTACCTCAAGCGGTTCGAGACCACGCCGGGCCGCATGCTGCTCGGCGAGTGCCTGCCCAAGTCGCACAAGGTGCCGTTCGACACCGTCAATCGCCTGCTGACCAAGAAGGACGTCGGCGACGTGATCGACGAGGTCTATCGTCACACTGGCCAGAAGGAGACCGTGCTGTTCGCCGACGCGATCATGGCGCTGGGCTTCAAGCACGCGTTCAAGGCGGGCATCTCGTTCGGCAAGGACGACATGATCATCGCCCCGGACAAGGACAAATTGGTCGACGAGACGCGCGATCAGGTGAAGGACTTCGAGCAGCAGTATCAGGACGGCCTGATCACGCAGCAGGAGAAGTACAACAAGGTGATCGACGCCTGGTCGCGTTGCGGTGACCAGGTCGCCAACTCGATGATGAACGAGATCAAGGCGGTGAAGAAGGATCCGGAAACGGGTCGCGAAATGCCGATCAACTCGATCTACATGATGGCGCACTCGGGTGCCCGCGGTTCGCAGGCGCAGATCAAGCAGCTCGCCGGCATGCGCGGCCTGATGGCCAAGCCGTCGGGCGAGATCATCGAGACCCCGATCATCTCGAACTTCAAGGAAGGCCTGACCGTCCTTGAGTATTTCAACTCGACCCACGGCGCCCGCAAGGGCCTCGCGGACACCGCGTTGAAGACGGCCAACTCGGGTTACCTCACGCGCCGCCTGGTCGACGTGTCGCAGGACTGCGTCGTCATGGAGGAGGATTGCGGTACCGAGCGGGCGCTCGAGATGCGCGCGATCCTGCAGGGCGGCTCGACCATCGCGTCGCTCGGCGAGCGCATCCTGGGCCGCACCACGGCCGAGGACGTGGTCGACGCCAAGACCGGAGAGGTCGTCATCCCGTCGGGTACGTTGCTCGACGAGGCGGCGGTCGCCAAGATCGAGGCCACCGGCATCCAGGGGATGAAGATCCGCTCGCCGCTGGTCTGCGAAGCCAAGATCGGTGTCTGCGGCAAGTGCTACGGGCGTGACCTCGCCCGCGGTACCCCGGTGAATATCGGCGAAGCGGTCGGCGTCATCGCGGCGCAGTCGATCGGCGAGCCGGGCACCCAGCTGACCATGCGTACGTTCCACATCGGTGGCGCGGCGCAGCTCAACGAAACGTCCAACCTGGAGGCGCATGCCGACGGTACGGTCGAATTCCGCGACCTGCGTCTGATCGTCGACCAGCGTGGCCGCCGCGTGGTGCTGAGCCGCTCGGGCGAGATCGCGATCAAGGACATGGACGGCCGCGAGCTGTCGGTCGATCGCATCCCGTATGGTGCCTATGTCATGTTCGACGATGGTCACATCGTCAGCAAGGGCGACCGCATGGCTGAGTGGGATCCGTTCACCATGCCGCTGATCACCGAGACCGGCGGTACGGTGAAGTATCAGGACCTGATCGAAGGCAAGACGCTCACCGAACAGGCCGACGAAGCCACGGGCATCACCCAGCGCGTCGTCACCGAGTATCGCGCCGCCACCAAGTCGAAGGAGGATCTCCGTCCGCGCATGACGCTGACGGGCGCCGACACCAACGAAGCCGCGCGCTACATGCTGGCGCCGGGTGCGGTGCTGTCGGTCGAGGACAATGCCACCGTCCAGGCCGGTGACGTGCTTGCCCGTGTCGCTCGCGAGTCCGCCAAGACCCGCGACATCACCGGCGGTCTGCCGCGCGTCGCCGAGCTGTTCGAAGCCCGCAAGCCCAAGGAAAACGCGATCATCGCGAAGGTCTCGGGCCGCGTCGTGTTCGGCAAGGACTACAAGGCCAAGCGCAAGATCGGCATCCAGCCCGAGGACGGCGGCGAGGTCGTGGAGTATCTGATCCCGAAGTCGAAGGTGATCGACGTTCAGGAAGGCGACTACGTCAAGCGTGGCGACAATCTGATCGGCGGCTCGCCCGATCCGCACGACATTCTCGAGGTGCTCGGCATCGAGCCGCTCGCGGAATATCTCGTGTCGGAAATCCAGGAAGTCTATCGACTCCAGGGCGTGAAGATCAACGACAAGCACATCGAGGTGATCGTTCGCCAGATGCTGCAGAAGGTCGAGATCACCGATGGCGGCGACACCACCCTGCTCGCCGGCGAGCAGGTCGATCGCACCGAGATGGACGAGACCAACGAGAAGCTCGCCCCCGGCCAGCAGCCCGCCCAGGGCAAGCCGGTCCTGCTCGGCATCACCAAGGCGTCGCTGCAGACCCGCAGCTTCATCTCGGCGGCGTCGTTCCAGGAGACCACCCGCGTCCTCACCGAGGCGGCGGTCCAGGGCAAGCAGGACACGCTGATCGGCCTCAAGGAGAATGTCATCGTCGGCCGTCTCATCCCCGCCGGTACCGGTGCGGGCATGAACCGCCTGCGCGTGGCGGCTTCCAGCCGCGACGCCGCGCTCCGCGTCCAGCAGCGTGCGCTGCAGGAAGTGCTGATCGCGCCGAACTCGGCAGCGGAAGAGCGTGCGGCCGAACTGGCACGCGACACGCGTGACGACACCGGCAGCGATGCGCTCGCCCGGGTCACGCCGAGCGGCCACGGCACCGACGCGGATGCCGGTGAGTATCTGAACGAGAGCGAATAAGCTCTTCGTTCGGCACTCTCGGCCGACAAGAAAAGGCCGCCGTCCGGGCATCCGGGCGGCGGTTTTTCGTTGTGGCGATTACGTCTCTCAAGCGCGGGAGCTGCGATGTGCCTCCGGCGGGAGGGCGGATTGTTCCGATCGGCTTCACCCGTCATGCCGGGCTCGTCCCGGCATCCACCGTTCCGCACACCCATCGGCCGTTGGCGTCGCGGCACGGTGGACCCCGGGACGAGCCCGGGGTGACGCGGGTGGAAAGGTCAACCGCAATTTCAGCCTGAGTATTTTCCGGCTGATCACGGTAGTGCGGCAACTCACCGATCACTCCACCTTGGCGGAGACAATCGGAGAGTGACAACCGCCTCTGTTGCCAGTTCGCATCACCGCGCGGCTTTTCGTCCTGTCACCCCAGCCCTTGCGATCGCTCGGCCTTTTTGACCCATGACGGTCATGTTACGACTTTGCGCAAGATCCGGGACACACGGAGTCGTCAACGGCGGGGATGCCGATCTTCGATTCAGGGGGGATTCATGAACTCGTTGTCCAACCGCTCGCTGGCGCACATTCTGCTCCTGGGCGCCTCGCCCGCCTTGCTCATCCTTGCCGCATCCCCCGCCATGGCGCGGGCCGACGAGCCCAAAGCGCCGCCGACAGCCGATGCGCCTGCCCCCCAAGACGACACCGCCACGCCTGCGGACAAGGGCCTGGGCGATATCGTCGTCACCGCCACGCGCGTGTCGGAATCGTCGAAGAACGTGCCGGTCGCGGTGACCTCGATCAGCGGCGAAAAGCTCGCGGTGATCAACTCGGGCGGGCTCGACATCCGCTTCCTGTCGTCGCGTACGCCGAGCCTCCAGGCTGAATCCTCGTTCGGCCGCACCTTCCCGCGCTTCTACATTCGCGGCCTCGGCAACACCGATTTCGATCCCAATGCCGCGCAGCCGGTGTCGGTCGTCTATGACGACGTCGCGCTCGAAAACGCGATGCTCAAGTCGTTCCCGGTATTCGACCTCAAGTCGGTCGAAGTGCTGCGCGGGCCACAGGGCACCTTGTTCGGCCGCAACACACCCGCCGGCGTGATCAAGCTCGATTCGGCCAAGCCGACCGACGACAAGATCGGCGGCTATGGCAGCGCGAGTTGGGGCACGTTCAATACGGTCAATGCCGAAGCCGCGCTCAACCTGCCGCTCGGCGGCGGCTTCGCCTTCCGCGCCTCGGGCCTGCTCCAGCGGCGCGACAATTGGGTGACCAACACCTCGGCCACCGGCTTCGCCGACAAGAAGCTGGAGGGGTATCGCGACCTCGCCGGCCGGTTCCAGCTCGGTTATTCGAGCGGCAATTTCAACGCACTGATCAATTTCCACGTCCGCGATCTCGACGGCACGCCGCGCGTGTTCCGCGCCGGCCTGTTCCAGCAGGGCAGCAACGATTTCTCGCCCGGCTTCGACCCGAGCAAAGTCGCGCTCGACGGCTATACCAGCCAGAGCATGACGCAATGGGGTACCAATTTGCGGCTCGATTACCATTTCGACGGCGCCGGCACGCTCTATTCGGTCACCGCGTACGAGAAGGCCAAGGTCGAGAGCACCGGCGATATCGATGGCGGCAACAACTACGTCTTCCCTGCGCTCGGCCTGAACAACGCTTTGTTCCCGTCGAATACCGGCGGGATCACGCGGCCGGCGGAATTCAGCCAGGAACTGCGGTTCGTCAGCGACGAGTTCAACGGATTCCGCCTCCAGGGCGGCCTCTATTATTTCCACCAGACGCTCAAATATCACGAATATGACTACAAATTCCCGGCCACCGGCAGCCGCGCCGCCGACCTCGACCAGGACCTGTTCCACGACAACAAGAACGAGAATTGGGGTGCGTTCGCCTCGGTCGAATACAAGCCGGTCGACAAGCTGACGCTGCGCGCTGGCGGGCGCTATTCGCACGACCACAAGGAAGACCTGATCACCGGCTATTCGCCCAATTTGTTCGGCGCCGTGCTGCCGAGCCGCGCCAAGGTCAGCGGCGGCGATTTCACCTGGGACGTCAGCGCGACCTATGCCGTGTCGCCGCAGGTCAACCTCTATGCGCGCGCCGCGACCGGCTATCTCGGCCCGGCGATCCAGGACCGCGTGACGTTCGGCAGCCGACAGACCACTGCGGGCAAGCAGACCACCTTGTCGGGCGAAGCGGGCATCAAGGGCGAGACCGCGGACCGCACCGTCCGCTTCTCGTTCGACGGCTATTGGTGGCGGACCAACGACCTGCAGATCACCGCGGTCGGCGGCTTGTCCAACTCGGCGCATCTGCTCAATGCCAAGCGCGCGATCGGTTATGGCGTCGAGGCCGAACTCGATATGCGCCCGATCCCGCAGCTGACGCTGACCGCGAGCGGCAGCTACAATTTCACCGAAATCCAGGACCCGAGCATTACCGTCGGCGTGTGCGGGTCGCTGTGCACCGTGACCGATCCGCTGGCGAGCCCGGGCCAGGCGATCATCGACGGCAACCGCCTGCCCCAGGCGCCGCGCTGGGTGGCGAACTGGACCGCGCGCTACAGCATTCCGCTGGGCGACGGGCGGGAAATCTATGCCTATACCGACTGGGCCTATCGCAGCAGCATCAACTACTTCCTCTACGAAGCGAAGGAGTTCCGCGGTCGGCCGATGCTCGAAGGCGGCCTCAAGATCGCCTATTCGACGCCGCATTACGAAGTGAGCGCGTTCGCTCGCAACATCACCAACCAGTTCCGCGCAATCAGCGCGATCGACTTCAACAATCTGACCGGCATGATCAGCGAGCCGCGGATCATCGGCGGCGCCTTCCGCGTGAAGTTCTGACACGCCCGTCTTTGTCGATCACCGAACGCCGTCCGGAATTTTTCCGGGCGGCGTTTGTTTTTCGGGAATAATCCGCCGCATCCCTCCGTCCTGATCCTCGAACCGCAATGGAGCGAGGACATGGGACGCGAAATCGAGCGCCGCGAGGCGTTGAAATGCATGGCCTGGGCAGGCACCGGCGCGCTCTATGCGCTGAGCGGCGGCATTGCCCGCAGCGCGATCCTGGACGGAGCGGGCACCGGCGCAGCACCGGCAGCTGGCTTCACCTTCCTCCAGCTCAGCGACAGCCATATCGGCTTCGACAAGGCCGCCAATCCCGATGCGCGCGCGACCTATCGCGAGGCGATCGCCAAGGTGAAGGCGCTGGCAGTCAAGCCCGACTTCATCATCCATACCGGCGACATCACCCAATTGTCGCGCGACAATGAATTCGACGACGCCGACCAGATCCTGCGCGAGACGGGCATTCCCGCTTTCTTCGTCCCAGGCGAGCACGACATGGTCGACGAAGGCGGCGGCAAGGCGTTTCTCGATCGCCACGGCAAGGGCAGCAAAGGCGCGGGCTGGTTCAGCTTCGACCATCAGGGCGTGCATTTCGTCGGGCTGGTCAACGTCGCCGACCTCAAGCCCGGCGGCATGGGCAATCTCGGCGCCGCGCAGCTTGCCTGGCTCAAGGCCGACCTGGCAGGCCGCAGCGCGTCCACGCCGATCGTGGTGTTCGCGCATATCCCGCTCTGGACGGTCTACGAACAATGGGGCTGGGGAACCGGCGACGCGCAGGTAGCGCTGGCGTTGCTCAAGCGGTTCGGCTCGGTGACCATCCTCAACGGCCATATCCACCAGATCGTGCAGAAGGTCGAAGGCCGGATGACCTTCCACACCGCGCGCTCGACCGCCTTTCCGCAGCCGGCGCCGGGCACTGCCCCCTCGCCCGGTCCGCAAGTCGTGCCGCCGGGCCAGCTCCGCTCGATGCTCGGCATCACCGACGTGACGTTCCGTCGCGGCGATCAGCGGATCGCGCTGATCGATTCCACGCTCGTTTAGAACCTTTGGAGAAGCCAGATGCACTCCCGTTTGATGATTGCCGTGCTCGTTCCTGTCGCGGCGGTCATGCCCTCACTTGCCTCGGGCCGCGCCCATCCCCCTGTCGTGGCATCGGCCCGGGGCAAGACCTTGTCCGCCCGCCCCGCAGCACCGGTAGCTGCCACCGGTCCGGTTGCGGTCCACATCTCCAACTTCACCTTCGGCCCGAAGATGGTGACGGTGAAGGTCGGCCAGACCGTCACCTGGACCAATGACGACGACATCCCGCACACCGTGGTCGCGACCGACAAGAGCTTTCGGTCGAAGGTGCTCGACACCGGCCAGTCGTTCAGCTTCACCTTCGCCAAGCCGGGCCAGGTCGCCTATTTCTGCTCGCTCCATCCGATGATGACGGGCAAAGTGACCGTCGCGGCGCGCTGAGGCGGGGAGCATAGCGGTGATCGGCGGCTTTCGCCCAAGACTGATCGGCGGTCGGGACGTGAAGCCCGGCCCGGAGCTGCGCTTTCGCGACCTGATGCTGCCGCACCTCGATGCCGCTTATAATCTGGCGCGGTACCTGACTAACGACGCCAGCATCGCCGAGGATGTGGTGCAGGAAGCTTTCCTGCGCGCATTCCGGTCGTTCGAGACCTATCGCGGCGGCCCGCCCCGCGCCTGGCTGTTCGCGATCCTGCGCAATTGCTGGCGCGATAGGGTCGGCGAGCAGATCAAGCGCGAGCGCGTCGTCGTGTCCGACGCGAGCTTGTCCGACGCGCAGTCCGAGGCAATTGCCGCGGTCCCGGCCGACAGCGATACGCCGGAGGAATCGCTGGCCCGCGCGCGCGAGGTCGATACGGTGCGCGGGGTGATCGCCGCCTTGCCCGAACCTTTTCGCGAAACCCTGATCCTGCGCGAGATGGAAGACATGTCGTATCGCGAAATAGCCTCGGTGACCGGCGTGCCGATCGGCACGGTGATGTCGCGGCTGGCGCGCGCGCGAGAGATGCTGGCGAAGTTGCTGCTTCCCCAGCGCACCGCCGGGCAACAGGAGCGCCAGGCATGACGTGTCCCGACCCGATGCTGCTCCATGCTTTGCTCGACGACGAGCTCGACGCCGCCAATGTCGCGATGGTCGAGGCGCATCTCCGCACCTGCCCGGATTGCGCGGCCGAGTTCGAGCAATTGAAACATCTCCACCAGATCGTGGCCGATCCGGCGCTGCGCCATGCCGTGCCCGAAGGTCTGCGTGATCGCATCGATGCTGCGCTGCCCGCCACTCAGCACACCGCCAATCCGTGGCCCGCGCGGCTCGGCTGGGGTGCTGGCGGGGCGATCGCGGCAGGCTTGGCGCTGACCCTGGCCATTCCGCAGCAATCGGCGACGAGCGGGCTCGAGCAGCAGATGGTGGCAAGCCATGTCCGCTCGCTGCTCGCCGATCATCTGGTCGACATCCCGACCTCCGACCGCCACGTCGTCAAGCCGTGGTTCAACGGCAAGATCGACTTCTCGCCGCCCACGCCCGACCTCAAGGCCGCAGGCTTCCCGCTGGTCGGCGGACGGCTCGATTATATCGGCGGCCGCGTCGTCCCGGCGATCGTCTATCGCCGCAATCTCCACACGATCAACGTCTTCGCTTGGCCGGCGGGCACGGCGCCCTCGGGCGAGACGATGGCGACCGACGGCTATACGCTCGTCCATTGGCGCCAGGGCGATCTCGATTTCTGGGCGGTGTCGGACGTCGCCGGCGGCGATCTCGACCAGTTTCGCACGGCGTTCGTTACCGCCACGCGCTGATTTTTTGGCGAAACGGTAAAAAACTGGCCGGGAAGGGTTTTCATTCGCAACCCGTATCCTATCTCCTGCTCGCGGACGTCGATCGGCGGTCCGTTTCTCTAGGGGAGAATCCAGTGGCTACCGAACTTTACGCCCTTACCGCGCCTGTCTTCGTGCGTGCGTTGACCAATCTCGACAAGATCATCGACAAGGGCCGCGCCTTCGCCGCCGAGAAGGGAATCGACGAGCAAGAACTGCTCGACGCGCGGCTGATCGAGGACATGGGCAATTTCATCTCGCAGATCCAGCGCGCGAGCGATTCGGCCAAGGGCTGCATGGTGCGGCTGGGCGGGGTCGAGAATGTCGTGATGGAAGACAATGAAGCGAGCTTCGACGACGTCAAAGCGCGCATCGCCAAGACGATCGACTTCGTGAAGTCGGTTCCCGCCGACGCGATCAACGGCAAGGAAGACGCCGAAGTCGTGCTCAAATTCCCCAATGGCGAGTTCAAGTTCGCCGGGCGCGACTATTTGCTCGGGTTTGTTCACCCCAATTTCTATTTCCACGTCACGACCGCTTATGCGCTGTTGCGCATGAAGGGCGTGCCGATCGGCAAGATGGACTTCCTGGGCGGCTGACAGCCGCGGAGGCGGCCGGCGCCCGCTTGGCGTCGGCCGTCAGTGGCCGAACAACAGCCGGTCGCGCAGATATTGGCTGTCGGCCCGGTAATAGCGCTCGAACCAGGCGGGCTTGCCGCTCAGCGCGGTCGGCTTGGCGAGCGTCAAAGGCGACACGTCGCCGGCTTTGGCGCCCTTTGGCTTGACCTTAGCGTCCTTCATTTTCGAGCGGAAATGCAGATGGTCGAACAGGCGCACGGCCTCGATCGCATAGGCGGTGGCAACGATCGGGTCCTGGATCATCACCAGATGATCGCCATTACCGCCCTCGCCGCTCGGCGAGAGGTTGGACGATCCGGTGAAGACCTTGGCAGTCGGCAGGCCGAAATCGGTGACGACGAACTTGTTGTGCAGGTTGATGCCTTTGCCGCCCTGCCACTCGGCCCCGAACGGCGGGGGCGCGTTCTTGGCGAGATAGCCGAAGTCGACCACGCCGATCGTGCCGTCGGGCTTGTAGACGTCGAGCCTGCTCGGCTTGGCCTCGGCGCCGGGCTTGGGCTCCGCGCTCGCTTTGTCGACCACGCCGTAGCTGAACACCGGCCGCGTCGCGAGGCGATCGATCGCCGTCCGCACCGATCCGCTCTTGGTCTGGTTGAGAAAGGCGATCGAGAAAAACACCGACGACGTCGCCTGATCGATCGCCGCGCCGACCGGCGACAGCCCGATCTCCTTGTCGGCATGCGGTGATAGCGCGATCTGGACGATCGGTTTGCCCGGCGTCATGAAAGCATACCATTTGCGCGCCATGTCCGATCCCGAAAACGCCTCCGGCTGATGGAACGCCGCGTCGAAATAATCGCCGAACAGCCCGGCAATAGCGGGATCGCTGAACAGCAATGCGTTGTTCGCCTGGATGTAGAAGCCACGGTAGCTGAAGTTGGTCGACCCGAGCAGCACGCGTTGGGCCACGCCGTTGCGCCGCACGACGATCACCTTGTTGTGCTGCAGCCCCTTGAAATGCATCCGGACGACCTGGCCGCCGGTGCTCGCCGACAGCCGCGCGGATGCCTTCCCTTCGGCACCAGTGAGCTGATTGTGGTCCTTGGGGCTGTCATCGACCACCGCGCGCAACCGCGACCCCAGCTTCTCGAGGCGGTCGACCAGCCAGCCGAGATTCAGGTCATAGGCGAAGAAATCCACGGTCAGCGTCGTGTCGGCGACGGCCTCATCGACCAGCGACTGCACGATCGCCGCCGCTTCGAAGCCGAGCCAAGTATAGGGATTGTCGTCACTCGCAATTGCCGGATCGAACGGCGCCGCGAAATCGAGCCCGACCGCATTGGTTGCCGGCAGGATGTCGTCGCGATTCCCGAACTTGTCGCGATAAGCTTGCGACGAGGCGAACGCGCGCGTGAAGCCGATATCGAGAAAGCCGGGATGCGTGACGGGGTTGAGGTTGATGTTGGCGATCAGTTGCGTTCCGGCGACCAACGGCCCTTCCGCCGGCATGTGCATCTTGGTCACGCGATAGGAATAGAGCCCATCGATCGGATCATAGGGAAAATGCACCCAGCGGAATTTCTGAAAGGGCGCCTCGGTCGAGGGGAATTGGACGTCGCCATTGACCTTGCTTCCTGCCGGATAGGAAAAGGCTAGGCGATTGCGCAACGGCGCGAACTCGGTTCCGCCTGGGTGCAGGACCTCGATCGCGAAGCCGACGAAATCGGGTTCGGGCACGTCGACGTCCATGCCGATCAGGCACATGCGCTCGCCGCGCCACAATTTGAGGTGGAATCCGTCCTTGCTGGCGCTGTCCATCGCGTTGCCCCCTGCCAAGTGAGATGCGTTTTATCGCATCGGACGATGACAGACCCGCGAATTCACGTCCGGATCGGATCGATCTCCACCATCGTCGTCGCCAGCCGCTCGGCCTGGAGGCGATCGTGCGTCACCATCAGGATCGGCAAGCGCAGCCGGTCGCGAATGTCGAGGATCGCGCGCTCGACCTCCTGCGCACGGCCGCGATCGAGCGATGCGGTCGGTTCGTCGAGCAGCAGGAAAGCGGGATCGCTGAGCAAGGCGCGGCCGATCGCAACCCGTTTCGCCTCTCCGCCCGACAGCGTCCGCGGCCAGCGGTCGAGCAAATGCGCGATGTCGAGCAATTGGGCGACGTCCTCGATCGCCGCATCCCGCCCCGCGCCGTAGCGCAGGTTCGCCGCGACTTTCACGTGCGGGAATAGTCGCGCCTCCTGAAAGACGTACCCCGCGCGCCGGCGTTCGGGCGGAACGTCCAATCCATCGCCGAACAGCTCGACCCCGCCGACCCGGATATGGCCGCGATCGGGCCGCAGCAGCCCCGCTACCATGTGGAGCACGCTGGTCTTGCCCGCGCCCGACGGGCCGACCAGAACGGTCACACCATCGCCTGCCTCCAGCCGCAGTGCGATCTCGGCGTCGCCGAGCCGCTTCGAGACGTGGAGATCAAACGCCATGAACCATCGCCGCGCGCATCCGCCGCGCGAGCAGTTCCGACGCGACCAGTGCCGCCAGCGCCACCGCGATCGACAATGCCGATAATCGCAGCGCGATCGCGTCGCCATCGGGACGTTGCAGCGCGGCGTAGATCGCCAGCGGCAAAGTCTGGGTCTGACCCGGCACGTTGGAGACGAAAGTGATCGTCGCACCGAATTCGCCCAGCGACCGCGCGAAGCCGAGCACGGTGCCCGCCAGCAGGCCCGGCAGGCTCAAGGGCAAGGTGATCGTCCGGAAGACGCGCCACGGCCCCGCGCCCAACGTCCGCGCCGCGCCTTCGAGCCGGCGATCGACCGCCTCGATCGACAACCGGATCGCGCGCACCATCAGCGGCAGCGCCATGATTCCCGCGGCGATCGACGCGCCGGTCCAGCGGAACAGCACGCCATCGCTCAGGAAACCGAGCGGCCCGCCCGGTGCGAAAGCCTCCAGCAGGAACCACCCCGTCACCACCGGCGGTACGACCAGCGGAAGGTAGACGATCGCTTCGATCAGGATCTTGCCCGGAAAGCGGCCACGCGCGAGTAGCCAGGCGATGGCGAAAGCGATTGGGAGCGCCGCTATCGTCGCGACAAGCCCGACGCGGAGCGACAGCGCGACGATTCCCCATTCCTCAGCGGTCAAACCGTGCATTCCATTTCATCGTCACCCCGGACTTGTTCCGTGTTCGAGCTCTGGCTTGCCCCCGGCAAGCCAAGATCGTGTCCGGGGGACACGATCTCGCTCGAACACCAACCCTCCACAACCGAATCCAGCCGTTGTTGCACGTTGGATGCCGGGACAAGCCCGGCATGACGGCGTGGGCCGATCACTTTGCAGGCGCCGTGAAACCGAACCGCGCGAAGATCGCGCGGCCGCGCGGCGAGAGCAGGAAGCGGCGGAACCCCTCGGCCTCCGGATTGGTCGACCGCGCCAGCCGGGCGACCGGGTAGAGGATCGGCGGATGGCTGGTCGCCGGAAACACGCCCGCCACGCGCACTTTCGGTGACGCCTTGGCGTCGGTCAGATAGACAATCCCGAACGGCGCCGCCCCGCGCTCGATCAGCGCCAAGGCGGCGCGGACATTCTCCGCGCGCACTACCTTCGGAGCGACCGCGGTCCAGGCACCGAGCCTCTCGAGCGCCGTCTTGCCGTATTTGCCTGCCGGCACGCTGTCGGGATCGGCCATCGCCAGCGCGCCGGCGCCCAATATCCGCGCGAGCCGGGCGCCACCGGCCGGAATCGACGAATGGCGCCCGATGGGCTCGACCACGACCAGCCGATTGCCGACCAGATCGGCGCGCGTCCCCTCCGCGAGCAACCCTTTAGCCGCCAGCGCGTCCATCCACTCCTCATCGGCCGAGACGAACAGGTCGCCCGGCGCGCCCGCTTCGGCCTGGCGTGCCAAGGTAGACGAGGCGGCGAACGAGATTACCGGGCGCGCGTGGCCCGCTTTCGCCCAAACGTCCGCCGCGGCGGTCAGCGATTCCTGCAGGCTCGCCGCGGCCAGTACGATCGGCGCCTGGGGGGACGGCGCCGCGCCGATCGCCAGCGCGGCCAATCCGGCGAGAACGAAACGGCGCGTGAACGACTGGATCATGCCCGGCGCATACACCGCGCGGCTGGCGCCTCAAAGCACGCGATAGGTCGCGATGTCGGCGCGGATGCCGTGCGCGGCGAAAAAGGCGTTGCGATCGAACCGCCGCTTCGCCTGGTGCCGGGCGATCGCGGCGGCGACTATCGGAATGACCTCGTCGCTTTCCCATTCGGCGACAGTGACGAAATTATATTCGCCCGGCCCGCCAACCTGTTCGAGCAGATCATGGCGGACGAAACCGGGCTGCGTGCGCATCACGGCATCGGTGTCGTCAACCGCGTCGATGAACGCCTGGCGCGCCGCATCGGGCACGATGAACTTGTCGACGCGATAGAAGGGAGCGGTAGCCATGGACAATGTCTCCTGATGGTCGTGAACCCGGCGCCGAAGCGATTGCCGGCGCCGCGAGACAGGGCTATGCAACCTCAAGCTTAGTTCAGGTCAAGGGCTTTTTGCATGCAGGCTATCCCCGCAATGCTGTCGGTCGGAGAAGTCGCGCGGCGAAGCGGCGTGGCGGTCTCGACGCTCCATTTCTACGAAGCCAAAGGACTGATCAGCGCCGAGCGGTCGGGCGGCAATCAACGCCGGTTCCGCCGCGGCGTGCTGCGCCGGGTCGCGGTGATAAAGATCGCGCAACGCACCGGCATCCCGCTCGGCGAAATCAAGGCGGCGCTCGACAAACTCCCCGCCGATCGCCCGGTCTCGGGCGAGGATTGGCGGCGCATGTCGGCGGCATGGCGCGACGATCTCGACCATCGCATCGCGCAACTCACGGCGCTGCGCGACCAGCTCGGCAGCTGCATCGGGTGCGGCTGCCTGTCGATGGAGGACTGCCCATTGCGCAATCCGGCGGACCGGCTGGGCAAGGACGCAAGCGGCGCGCGGCTGATCACAGGCTGAATGGCGTCGGGCTCGGGACCGCATTTTCTCATTGCGCCTCCCCGGCGAAGGCCGGGGCCTAGTATCAAAGGATGTGAGAGGGCATCCCGCCGATGCGAAGACGTGGCAACTGGGCCCCGGCCTTCGCCGGGGAGGCGTTGTTAGCTGCGGCTCGATCCGGCTTTAATTCGCCGCCTGCACGCGGCCGGTGCGCTGCAGCTTGCCCCAGCCGACGAGCGGGCCGCGCAGCGCCTGGGTGATCGCTTTCAGCACGACATAATACATTACCTGGCGGTACCCAACGCGCTGCGGGATCAGCAGCCACAGCAACGACCATTTCTCGCGGCGTTCGAGCGCGAAGGCGACGATCGCGGAAAGCAGGTCGATCGCGGTAAAGATCAGCCAATAAGCCAGCATCTTTTCGATACTGTGCTGGGTCTGGTCCCAGCCATGCTGTTCGACCGCGAGCCAGGTCAGCGCAAAGCTGACGATCAGCGCGAGGTCGATGATCGGGCTGATCGCGGCGAGCACGATCTGGAACACGATCGCCTGGGGCAAGCCGATCCAGGCGAGGCCACGCGGCTTGCCACGGCCGATGATCGTGCCGTGCTTCCACAGACATTGCAGCGTGCCATAGGCCCAGCGGAAGCGCTGTTTGGCGAGGCCCTTGAAGCTCTCCGGGCTTTCGGTCCAGGCGACGGCGAACTGGTCGTAATGGACTTTCCACCCGGCGCGCTGGATCGCGATCGTCAGATCCTGATCCTCGGCCAGCGTGTCGTCGGGATAGCCGCCGACCGAGCGGATCGCCTCGAGCCGCCACGCGCCGACCGCGCCCGGCACCACCGTCATCGCGTTGAGGCTGGCCAGCGCGCGGCGCTCCAGATTCTGCGCGGTGATATATTCGAGCGCCTGCCATCTGGTGACCAGATTGACGCGGTTGCCGACCTTGGCATTGCCCGCTACCGCGCCCAATTTCGGATCGCCGAACCAGCGCGCGAGCCGCGCGATGGTGGTCGGCTCGAACTGGGTGTCGGCGTCGAGCGCGATGACGATCTCGCCAGTCGCGAGGTCGAGGCCGCGGTTGAGCGCGCGCGCCTTGCCGCCATTTTCGAGCGTCAACAGCCGCACTCGGGGGTCGCCGGCGAAAGCGTCGCGCACGATCTCGCTGGTGCGGTCCTTCGATCCGTCGTCGATCACGATCACCTCGATTCTGACATCGGTCGAGGCGAGTACGGTTCGGATCGATCGCTCGATCACTGCTTCCTCGTTATAGGCGGGGATCATCACCGTGACGAAGCGGTCGGGATCGATCGCCGGGAATATCGTCCGCCCCTCGCGCCGTGCCTGGATCAGTGCGAGCGCCGACAACACGACCGCGCGCAGGATGCCGATCGAGATCGCGAAGAGGAATATCCAGCCGAGTGCCGTGACCACCGCGCCGAGCGTGCCGAACAGGAACAAATCGGCCTGGGCCGCGGCCCGGTCGCCTGGCGAAATCGCCGGCATCGCCTGGTCGCGCGACAGGCCGGCAAGTTCGGACACGGGCACCAAGGTGAAGCCCATGGCGCGCAGTTTCTCGATGATCGTCGGCAGTGCCTCGATCGTCTGCTGACGGTCGCCGCCCGCATCGTGAAGCAGCACGATATTGTGACTGCACTCGTCGTCGCCACCCGAAGCGCAGCCGGTACCGCGCTTGGCGACGCCATCGACGACATTGTCGATGATCGCCTGGACGCCCGGCCGTTGCCAGTCCTCGGCATCGACATGGAGGCCGACCGAAATATAGCCGCGCTGTTGCGCGGCGTAGACCGGACCAAGTTCGTCTGCGGTGGTTGGTTCGGCGTCGCCGAAATAGGGCGCGCGGAACAGGCGCAACGAGCGCCCGGTGAAGGCCTGGAACAACCGCTGATTGGCGTTGAGTTCGATATCGGTGTCGGTCGCCGAAGCGCCGGCGAGATTGGGATGCGTGTAGGTGTGGCTGCCGACTTCATGCCCCTCACGCACGATTCGTTCGAGGAGCCGGCGTTCGGTCAAGGCGTTCTCCCCGACTATGAAGAAGGTCGCCGGCACATTGTAACGCTTCAGAATGTCGAGGATCTTCGGCGTCCATTGCGGATCGGGACCATCGTCGAACGTCAGTGCGATCTTGTTGGGGCTATAACCGGTCCGCTGGGTCAGATATGTGCTGGGCAGCTTCAGGAAATCGACCGCGTTAATGTAGCCGTCACGCAGAGTCGTCACCTTGCGCTGTCCGGCGGCAGGCGTCGCCACGATCTTGAGGATTTCGCCGCGTCCCTCGATCTGGGCATCGGTGCCGTTGGGGATCGGTTCGATCGCACTGGCTGGCGGCAGGGTCGGGTGTGATTTGCCGAAGATCGCCCAGAGCCCCGGGTCCTCCGCCCCCAACCGCCACAGTGCAATCCCACCGAGCCCAGCGCGGCGCAGGAACGCGATCTGATTGTAGGCCGACGCCGCATCGAGGAACCAGACGACGTGCTTCTTGTGGTCGTCCTCCTCATAAGCGAAACCCGAATTGCCGCTGACGGGATCGAACACTGGCATCGCATCTGAATCGCGCGCCGCCTGCCAAGCTTCTTCCACGGTCACCGGATCGGCGCCCCCAGGATACCAATTATAGCCATAATTGCCGATCGTCACGACCAGCTTCGATGCCGAGACGCCGTGCGCGGCATCGGCGACGGCGCGCGCGAACCAGGCCTGCGACGCGACCGGCCCGGGATCGCCCGAATTCTCGTGCTCGTCATACGACATCAGGAAGATGCGATCGACGATCTTGGCGTAGGCCGGCAGGTTCCACGATTTGTCCCCGACCGGCACCGCGATCGTTATCAGCCAGCCGTGCCGGTCAAATCGGGCGTTCGCCTCGTCGAGAAACGCGAGATAGTCGCGTTGCGCCGAGGCCGGCAGCTGCTCGAAATCGAACATCGCGCCCGCCGCGTGGTTGGCGAGCAGCCAAGGTTCGAGCTTGTCGAGGAAGGCCTTGCGCAGCTTCGGGTCGCGGAGCATCGCCGCCATGCCGGGGCCATCGAACTGCCCCTGGATCGCATTCTGGATCATCGGCAGGATCAGAGGCCGCCGCGCCGCGCCGTTGATCACTGCGCGCCCCGCGGTATCGCTGAACACGGTGATCGTATGCTTCGGTCCGGTGACCGACACCCATCCGGGAATCACCCAGTCGAGATCGTTGATGTGCCGGCGCAGCGATTCGGCGCTCTGCGGGTCCCACGGCACGTGGAAGGCGATCGCCAACGGCACGTTGCCGACGGTCTTCGCCTCCTTCGCCCGCGTCTCGCCGGTCAGCTTGCGCCCATACCAGTCGATCGTGCGGCCGGTGCGTTTGAGCAGGGTGTCGTGCGGCGGCGCCAGCCGATGAAGCGGTCGCTCGGTATTGATCGGCAGCAACGGTTGCGACGGCACGATCCCGATCGAGGCGCCGAACACCGCCGCGGACAGCACCAGCAGCATGATGAACGCGACGACGCCGAGCGCGAAGCGCCGCCGCCGCCGGCCCGAGGGATCATAGAAGATTGGGGCGCCGGCTGCTGTCATCGGATGCGCGTCGTGGCACTGCCAGCGCCGGCCTTCAAGTGGGTGCGTTCGATCGGCGCGATCGGCCGCGCATCAAGCCGCCGCACGCGCGACCGATCGCTCGTACACCGCGAATAGATCGCTGAAATGCGCGTCCATCAATCGAACCTGCGGCGCCAAAGCCGCAGCACGCCGGCGCTCGGCCTGGAGATCTTCGCCAAGATAGACGGTCAGCCGTTCGCCAAGATCGCGCGCGTCGCACGCGGCATAGCGGATGCCGCATCCCGGCCGGTGGTGGTCGGCCGCACCCCCGCGGTCTGGCAGGATCAGCGGCAAACCGCTCGCCGCTCCTTCGGCCGCGACCATGCAGAAGGTTTCGGCCTCGCAGCCATGGATCAACGCGTCGGCGCTGGCCAGCATGCGCGCCAGCCGGCCACGATCGGCGATCGCCGGGGCGACAATGATATGCGGCGAGCCGCGCGTGGCGCGAATCACCCGCGCGCGGTCGCGTCCGGCGCCGAACAGGACCAGCCCGACGGCGTGGTGCGACCCGGCCGCGAGCACGGCTTCGCAGATCATCGGCCAGCGCTTCTCGGGCGCCATGCGGCCGAGCCCGACCAGCAAGGTTGCGTCGGGCGGCAGGCCGCATTGTTCGAGCATCTCGCGGCGCAAATCCTCGTCGCGCAGATCGGGGGAGAAAACCCCCGGCTGCACCCCCATCGGGATGGTCTGCGCCTTGGTCACGCCGCCGGCGCGCAATCGCTGGGTCAAATCGTCGCTGGCGCTCACCACGAAGTCGAACTGGCGATCGAGTTTGCGCAAATGCCGCCAATACCATTCGAGCCTGCGGTCGATCGTCGAGATCGAGAACATGCGCTGCAGCCAGCGATAAGGATAGGCCGACAGGAAGTCGCAATGCATGATCAGCGAGCGCGGGGCATCGCCGCGCCACCGCCCGACCATCGATGCGCTGGTCCAGGGCGAGGCGACCTCGACCAGATCCGGCCGCCACTGGTCGAGCGCGGCATGAAGCCGGTCCTGATCGTCGAAATAATGATAATTGCGGTCGAGCGGAAACGGCGCCGCAGCGATCGTCGCGATGATCGCGCCGGGTGCTACTTCCTCGATCCGGTCCTCGTCGCCCGGCGCGAGAATGACGATTTCATGCCCCGCAGGCGGCCCCGCCTGCAGCTTGCGCTCGACATAGGTCTTCACGCCGCCGCCGGCCGGCGTGTAGAAAGCACAGACGTCGACGATGCGCATCAGCGTGGCTCGACGTTCAGGGCTTCGCGCGCCAGGTCGGCGATAGCGAGCGCCGCGCCGATCACGACCTGGCCGGCAAACACCACGCCCGCGACCACGGCGACCGTATCGGCGATATTCGGCACGTCGTGCAGCATGCCGGCAGCGAGCCCGGCAAACACCAGATCCTTGTTGGGCAGGAACGGCAAGCGAGTGACGAACTGACGCGCCGCCGACAGCAGCAGCCACCAGCCAATGGACACGCCGGGCATGACCATTGCCCACAGCAGCCCGAACATCAACGTCACCGCGATCGACCGCGCCGTGTGGATCGCAGCGATCCGCCAGAATTGCCCGCGCGACAACGCGAACAGGCGATGGCGGAACAGCATCACGACCATCGAAGAGGCGACCAGGAACACGCCCGACCACAGGACTTGCACGTTCATCGCGCCGAATTCGAGCGGCCCCGGCACCGCGATCGCCGCCAGCAGCAAAGCCAGGGTGACGATATTGCCGGCCAGCGCCGACAGCACCGCGACGTCGCGCACTGCCCCGAAGGGCGAGCCGGGGATCGACGCGTTGCGGCGTGCCCAGAGGTAGAATTGCAACTCGCCCGAATAGCCGAACAGCAATTCGTTCGACGCCGATTTGCGGAGCAAAGCGGTGAGCCCGCCGATCAGCGGCAACGGCCACAGCCCACGGAAGATGATATAGTCGGCGATCGGCTGGAGCGCGAGCAGCAACGCCATGCCCACCCAGAAGCCGGCCGATACCGGCAGCAGTTGATCGAGCGCGATCAGGTCGGCCCGACCCAGAACGCGTGCAACAACGAAAATGATCGCGATCGAGAGGATCGGCCCCGTCCAACGAAGCCAGGGAGCAGCAGCGCGATCCCCCGCGCTTCTTGCCCAATCGGCAACCGTGGCGGCCTCCATTCCGCGTACGGCCCGTGACATGTCGTTCATTCGATCGCTACCTTACCCGTCCCTTTCCCATGTTGATCCCTGGCCGCTCACGCCCCCATGGCCGGCAAAAGTTCGCTGTACCGGGCAAAACGCGCCCCGCGCGACAGACTGGCAACCGTGCGCGCGATACTGTCCGTCAGTGCCGGTACGTTGGTGTCTCCAGGATGAACGGCGAGGCGCATCCATGGACGGCGAGGCAAAGCCACGCGTGCCATAGCCGCGACCGCCAAGGACGAAGCGATCCGCCAGCGGCTGCGGCTGGCCCAGGTGATCACCGGTCCCTTGGCGACGACCTCACCGGTCATGGGACGCCACACTTTCATGTGATCCTCGGCGAGCGCGAAGCCTTCCTCGCCCAGCGCGCGCATCGCGCCCTCGCCATAAAGCCAGGCGGGCGCGATGAACCCGGTCGCCGGTCGGCCGATAATGTCCTCGATCAGCTTGCGCCCATCGGCCATCCGTGCCCGCGCGACATCGTGATCGAGACCCAGGAACTCCCCCTCGCCCGCGGTCATCCGCTTCGCCTTGAACCTGGCCAGCGCGCCGTCATGCTCGCTGCGGTCGAGATGAAACCAGCCATGGACGAACATGTCGACGCCGGAATCCGACCAGGCACGCAGCCGCGAGGCGAAGGGTGTGCCGGCGCGGATAGGCGAATCGCCCCAGTGATCGGGCACGACCAGCATCGCGTAATGCGGCCCCGGCATGTCGCGCGATACGAGGTCGGCGAGCCGATCGACTTTCCCCTCGAACTTGGGGGAGACGTCGTGGATCGAAACCAGCAGGGAGGGTTCTGGGCGGGACATAAGCGGATGAGTAACAGCGTCGCGTAGGGTTGCGCGCCGCTAGGCCCGTTCCGGGCAGACCGCAAGTGCAGGAATGTCGCAGTCTGTCGCCGTTTTTTGCACACGGAGGGGCTACGCGGCGCTGCGCGTCCCGAACCAGAGCACATGGCGCGGACCCTTGCCGTTGCTGCGCGCGCGGGTCACGACTTCGTCGACGGCAAAGCCGCACGAGGCGAATTTGCGGGCGAAGCGTGGATCAGGTGCCGCCGACCAGATCGCCAGGATGCCGCCCGGGCGCAGCGCGCGCCACGCTGCTTCGAGGCCGCGTTCCGAATAGAGGCGGCCGTTGCTCGCGCGGGTCAGCCCGTCGGGGCCATTGTCGACGTCGAGCAGGATGGCGTCATATTGCCCTTGCCTATTATCGATCAGCGTCGCCACGTCGTCGCCGACGACGCTGACGCGCGGATCGTCGAGGCAGCCGGCGGCGATCTTGGCCATCGGCCCGCGCGCCCAGTCGATGATCTCGGGCACCAGTTCGGCCACGGTTAGTTTTGCGTCGGCGCCGAGCGACCGCAGCGCGGCGCGCAACGTGAAGCCCATGCCATAGCCGCCGATCAGCAGATGCGGCGCCTTGCGGACACCGAGGCGTTCGCATGTCGCGGTCGCCAGCACTTCCTCCGATCCGCTCATCCGACTGTTCATCAGCTCGTTGCGGTCGAGCACGATCATGAAGTCCGCGCCGCGGCGGAACAGACGCAGCTCGTCATTGGTGCCGGGAATGCGCGCGACGTCGATCAGTTCGCGGGGGATCACGTTGCTTCTCCGGCCTCAACCAGGCCCTTCATCGTCACCCCGGCCTTGTGCCGGGGTCCACTAAGCGGCTTGCCCCGTCGCAGGAGGCTCAAGAACCACGCCTGCGGCACCGTGGATCCCGGCACAAGGCCGGGATGACGGAAGGTCTTAATTCTCATCCCCCATTCGCAATGCGGCGATGAAGGCCTCCTGCGGGATCTGCACCGAGCCGTACTCGCGCATCCGCTTCTTGCCTTCCTTCTGCTTTTCCAGAAGCTTGCGCTTGCGGGTTATGTCACCCCCGTAACATTTGGCGGTAACGTCCTTGCGCATCGCAGCAATCGTCTCGCGTGCGATCACCTTGCCGCCGATCGCCGCCTGGATCGGGATCTTGAACAGATGGCGCGGGATCAGGTCCTTGAGGCGTTCGCACATGCCGCGCCCGCGGCTTTCAGCGGTGCCGCGATGGACGATCATGCTGAGCGCGTCGACCGGCTCGTTATTGACCAGGATCGACATCTTGACGAGGTCGCCCTCGCGATAGCCGATCTGGTGATAGTCGAAGCTGGCATAGCCGCGGCTGATCGACTTGAGGCGGTCGTAGAAGTCGAACACCACTTCGTTGAGCGGCAGCTCATAGGTCACCTGCGCGCGGCCGCCGACATAGGTCAGGTTCTTCTGGATGCCGCGGCGGTCCTGGCAGAGCTTGAGGATCGAGCCGAGATATTCGTCGGGGCAATAGATCGTCGCCTCGATCCACGGCTCGCTGATCAGCGCGATCTTGTTGGGATCGGGCATGTCGGCCGGGTTGTGCAGCTCGATATGGCCCTGCCCGTGGGTCAACTCGATCTGATAGACGACCGACGGCGCGGTGGTGATCAGGTCGAGATCGTATTCGCGGGTCAGCCGCTCCTGGATGATCTCCAGATGCAGGAGGCCAAGAAAGCCGCAGCGGAAGCCGAAGCCGAGCGCGGCCGAAGTCTCCATCTCGAACGAAAAGCTGGCATCGTTGAGGCGCAACCTCGAAATGCTCTCACGAAGCTTCTCGAAGTCGTTGGCATCGACCGGAAACAGCCCACAGAACACCACCGGCTGGACTTCCTTGAAGCCCGGCAGCGGCGCGGCGGCGGGCCGCTTGGTATCGGTCAGCGTGTCGCCGACGCGCGCCTGGGCGACGTCCTTGATCTGCGCGGTGATGAAGCCGATCTCGCCCGGACCCAAATCGGTCAGTTGCTCGATCTTGGGCCGGAAGCAGCCGACGCGGTCGACCAGATGCTGCGTGCCGGCCTGCATGAAGGTGACCTGCTGGCCCTTCTTGAGCACGCCGTCGATCACGCGCACCAGGATGACGACGCCGAGATACGGGTCATACCAGCTGTCGACCAGCATCGCCTTGAGCGGCGCGGAGGCGTCGCCCTTGGGCGCCGGGATGCGCTGGACCACCGCCTCCAGCACTTCGGCGATACCGATCCCCGATTTTGCCGAGGTCAGCACCGCGTTGGACGCGTCGAGGCCGATGACTTCCTCGATCTCCAGCTTGACCTTCTCCGGCTCGGCGGCGGGCAAGTCGATCTTGTTGATCACCGGCACGATTTCATGGTCGTGCTCGATCGATTGATAGACGTTGGCGAGCGTCTGTGCCTCGACCCCTTGCGCCGCGTCGACCACCAGCAGCGCGCCCTCGCAGGCCGCCAGGCTGCGCGAGACTTCGTACGCGAAGTCGACATGGCCCGGCGTGTCCATCAGGTTGAGCGTATAGGTCTCGCCGTCCTGCGCCTTGTACGACAGACGCACGGTCTGCGCCTTGATGGTGATGCCGCGCTCGCGCTCGATGTCCATATTGTCGAGCACCTGCTCGGACATTTCACGTTCCGACAACCCACCGGTCGCCTGGATCAGGCGGTCGGCGAGCGTCGACTTGCCATGGTCGATATGGGCGATGATCGAGAAATTGCGGATTTTGTCGAGCGGCGTGGACACGATGATCTTTGCAATGAAGAGGGATTTGCCGCGCCGATAGCAGGCATGCGGCCAAACGCCAAAGGGCAAGGGTCCTAAGCGCCGGCCAGCGACTTCTCCGTACCGAGGATGGCGCGGAGCGCGGTCAGATAGCGCTGACCCCCTTCTCCACTCACCATCGTCCAGCGCACGCCGCGGCGTTCGAGCACTTCCATCGACAATTCGTAGAAGCGCCGGCGCTTTTCCGGCGTGCCGAACATCCGCGTGCCGTCATCCACCCAGGGAAGGTCGATGTCGAACAGCAGATAGAGATCGGCGAAGCCGTTCCATGAATCGAACCATTTGTCGTGCCGCCCGAACAGCATCTCCGCCCAGACCTCGGTCATCAGCGGATCGGTGTCGAGGATCACCGGCGTCCGCCCGCTGGCAATCGCCTGGCGCGACTGGGCGTCGTGCGCCTGCGCGATCGCGACGAGATCGGCCATCGTCCAGTTGGTACCGAAAGCCTCGGTATAGGTGCGGCCATATTCGACGACGCAGGCCGAGCCGAAATGGCGGGCCAGTTCGGGCGCCATGGTGGACTTGCCGGTGCTTTCGGGACCGTGGAGGCAGATCGAGCGGAGCTTCATGCCGCGGCCCTTTGCCGCGCGGCTCGCCAGCGCGCCAGTCCCCAGATCGAAATGCCGAGCAACAGAACGTAGAGCGCCGTGGTGATCCAGAGTCCCTTCGCCGCATAGAGACCAATCGACAGGATATTGGCGGCGATCCACAGCCACCAATTCTCGAGCTTGCGGACCGACATCAGGATCTGCGCGGCGATGCTGGTCATCGCCACCGACGCATCCCACCAGGGCAAAGCGGCATCGGTGAAGCGGTGCATCAGCCAGCCCCAACCGGCAATCGCGACCAGAATGCCGGCGAGCCAGCCGAGCCGCGCGCTCGCCGTCAGACGCTCGACCACCACGTCGCCGGAATCGATCTGCGAGCGGCGCCATTGCCGCCAGCCATAGAGTTGAACGACCAGGAAAAAGACCTGAAGCAGCGTGTCGCTATAGAGCTTGGCGCGAAAGAAGACCGCGCTGTAAATCACGACGCCGGCGATCCCGAACGCATAGTTCCAGATGCTCCGACGCGCGACCAGCCAGACGTTGGCGAGGATCAACAGCGCGGCGACGCCTTCGACCGGCGACATCTCGCTCAGAAATTCGCGGACGATACCGAGCGATGTCATCGCCCCCGACGATAACGCGACGCACGCCATCGGCAAGGATTTCCATGCGGGCCCGACCCCGACATCGCCAAGCCAATGGCGAAAAACGCCTATTTCAGGTCGTTACGCTCTGCTAAATATCGGCCATGATGCGGGGCGGATCGCAACGCCCGCATCGTCATGTGCACGTCACGGCAATGCCAGACACGTGCGAACTGGGTCATCCGCGCCGGGCTGCTCGACGGGCACCGGCGCATGGGGAGGTTTAGATGCGTAAGTTGATGATAGCGGCCGCTGCCACCGCAATGGCATTTTCCGTTTCGCCGGCGTTCGCCGGACCCGACAAATCGTCGGGCCGCAAGGACCAGGATCGCGGCATGCGCGAAATGCCGCATTGCGCGAAGCCGCTCGGCACGATCGCAATGGTCGAGCCTGAAAATCAATGGTGGCGGCAATACAGTCTCGGCAGCCCGGAGGCGATCATCAAGGTGTTCGTCCAGGAATCGAATTGCTTCACGTTGGTCAATCGCGGCCGCTCGATGCAGAGCCGCGCGATGGAACGCGCGCTGGCCGATAATGGCGAACTTCAGCGCGGGTCGAACATGGGCAAGGGCCAGGTCCGCGCGGCCGACTATTTGCTCGAACCCAACATCGTCACCACGAACGACAATTCCGGCGGCAGCAATGTCGGTGGCGCGATCGGTGGCGTGCTAAGCCGTTTCGGCGGCGGCGGCGCGAACGTGATCGGCTCGCTCGCCGGCGGAATCAACATCAAGAAAGGTGAGGCAAACGTCACCCTATCGGTGGTCGATTCGCGCACCACCGAAGAGCGCGTCGTCGAAGGCTATTATCGCAAGACCGATGTCGGCTTCAGCGCGTCGACCAGCGCGAGCTGGTGGGGCGGCTTCGCCGGGGCCGGCGGCGGTGGCTATCAGAACACGCAGATCGGTCAGGTCATCGTCCTCGCCTATCTCGACGCGTACATCAAATTGGTCGATCAGCTCGGCGGCCGGTAATTGCGACACGATAGGGTCTACTGG
>Ga0207667_10000896_pt1 | contig 37967 bp, 33 predicted proteins | sample KBSCornC52_FD_184301 | JGI IMG/M metagenome (GOLD analysis project Ga0207667, IMG submission 184301) | Corn rhizosphere microbial communities from Kellogg Biological Station, Michigan, USA - KBS Corn C5-2 (SPAdes) (version 2) | ecosystem: Host-associated > Plants > Roots > Rhizosphere > Soil ...
AACGGCAGCATCTGCAACCTGGTTCAATACGTGGTTTATTACAGCAGGTTCAGTGGTTTTTCTGCCTGCCAGTACGGCGTTTTCAAAATAGCCGGTATAATTCTTCTCTATAGTCAACATGTTTATCCCTCCCAAAGCGTTGCCTCTAATTTTCTAAATAAAGGTAATCATAATGCACAAGCGGTTTTTGATTTTTTTTGCCGATCATTTCCGTCGCTTTATCCGAGCCATATTCCGCTATGCCCAGCCCAATAAGTTTATCCTGCTCATCAACCAGTTTAATGATCTCGCCCTTTTTGAAATCCGACTGGATATTTAACACCCCGATGGGTAATAAACTGGATGCTTTGCTCGACATCAGCGCATTTTTGGCGCCTTCATTAACCTGTACCTTCCCGGTGGCGTAATTACCCGAATGGGCAATCCATTTCTTGCGGCTATTGGCCGATTTATTGGGGATAAACCTGCTGTGGAGGCACTTGTCTTCCAGTACATCAAGCAAAATATTGTCCCTTGTTCCGTTGGCAATGTGCACGGCAATACCCAATTGCGCTACTTTGTGCGCCATGGTTGATTTGGTGATCATCCCGCCCCGCCCGAACTGCGAACGCCCTGAACTTACGAACAGCGAAAAATCAATTACCTGGCTGTTAAACTCTTCAATTACTTCGGTTCCCTCGGCGTTCGGGTCGCCATCATAAATGCCGTCGACATTTGTTAAAACAATGAGTGCCTGCGCATTTAGCATCGATGCGATAAGGCCGGCAAGCTCATCGTTATCGGTAAACATCAGTTCGGTTATCGATACTACATCGTTTTCGTTTACAACGGGTATTACCTGGTGCTGGAGCAATATCTCCAGGCAGTTTTTCATGTTCAGGTAATGCAGCCTGTCCCTGAAATCTTCGCGGGTGACCAGTACTTGCGAGCAAAGGATGCTGTGCTGCTCAAACAGGTGTGCGTAGGTATTGATGAGTTTAACCTGACCGATGGAGGCGAGTAACTGCCGGGCGGCAATAGCATCATATTTTTCGGAAACGGTTATCAGGCTCCTGCCGGACGCAACCGCGCCCGATGAAACCAGGATAACTTCGATACCTCTTTTTTTTATTTCCGCTATCTGCTCTACCAGGTGATGGATGCGTTTTAAATCGGGCAGGCCGTCCTTTTGCGTGAATACGTTGGAGCCGATCTTGATAATTATGCGGTGATAATTGAAAGCCATTTATTTAAATAAATGGTGCAATATACGGCGTAAATAGTATAAAAGTTGTTGTTTTAATACAGTTTATGTAATTTTAATATACAAAAGGCCATAAATAGGCTTAAATAACCTGTTTTATGGCCTGAATGGTATTTTTTTAATCTAAATTGGTCGATAATCTTTTAAAAATTATGTTTTTTAATGTGAAATAGTATAGAAAATATTTTTTCTATGTGATGTATCCCTTTACGTATTGCTTGGTCAGTTCCTCCTTAGGGTTTTTTAAAACCTCTTCGGCAGGGCCGGCCTCCACAATTTTTCCCATGTAAACAAAAATAATATAGTCGGATATCCGGGCCGCCTGGCGTAATATGTGGGTTACCAGGATGATAGAATATTTTTCTTTTAATTGCATAAACAGGTCCTCGATGATATGCGTCGAAACCGGGTCGAGCGCCGAGGTGGATTCATCGCCCAAAATAATCTCGGGGCCAACAGCAAGACCACGGGCAAGGCACAGGCGCTGTTGCTGGCCGATGGACAAACGCGTTGCCGAAGCGTTGAGGCGATCTTTCACTTCGTCCCAAAGGCCGGTTGCTTTTAGCTGCAGTTCAACCAGCTCATCCAGCTCCTGTTTTTTGCGCATGCCATGGATCCGCGGTCCGTAAGCCACATTATCATAGATTGACATGGGCAGGGGATAAGGGCGTTGCGAAAGCAGGCCCATTTTCTTTCGGATATGGGTTACCTCTACATTCGGATCGTAAATATTTTCGCCATCGACTAATACCTTGCCGGTAATTTTTACATCGTTTGAATTATCGAGCAGGCGGTTAAAGGTTTTTAACAGCGTTGTTTTGCCGCATCCCGATGGCCCGATAATGGATGTTACTTTTTTATTGGGGATGTCGATATTAATATCCTTTAAAATATGCTGGTTGCCCAAATGGACATTTAAATCCTCAACACTTATATGCGATTTTTGCGTCATTATATTTTGTGTTTAAAAAACTTCTTGATAAAAACTTCAGATAAAACGGTGATAATTAATACCACAATAGTGAGTACCAACGCCGATGCGTAACCGCGACCCTGAACCTCTTCGACCGGGCTGCTCAACTGGAAAAAAATGGCGAGTGGTAACGTTGCAGCAGGCTCATGAAGAGAGGTAGGAATATTATCGCTAAAGCCGGCCGTAAATAACACGGAGGCCACATCGCCAATAGCCCTGCCAAATGATAGCAGGATGGCGGTAAATATTCCGGGACGGATCTGCCTTAAAACAACTTTGGCCATTTCCCAGCGGGTTGAACCAAGGGAAAGTGTGGCGTCGCGCAATTCAAACGGAACGGTACGGATGACTTCGTCAAGCGTGCGCACCAAAATGGGTATTACAAGCAGCGTTACCGCGATAACACCACCTAAAAGCGAGGCCCTCAACCCAAAATAAACCATGATTAAAAAGCCGAAAGCGCCATACACAATAGATGGGATACCAAACAGCACATCAAACACCATACGCAGGGTATTGGCTATAAACGTTTTGCCATCCAGGTACATATTGATAAAGATGGCAACCGGGATGCTTATCAAAAGCCCCAGCACGGTAGCTCCACCGGCGATATACATGGAACCGATTATGGCGTTTAAAATACCGCCCTCTTTACCGATATAAAAACCGCCTCCGGGCGTTTTTGTAATCATATCGAAGTTCATGTAGGGAGCGCCTTTATAAAATATGGTGCCCACGATCAGGAAAAAGCTGCCGGCAACCACAATTGTGGCCAATAGCATCAATCCCCTGAAAAATAATTCTTCGTATTTTCTCCATTTCATGCTGCGAGTTTCCTTTCCAACCGGGCCAGTATTACCCGCGATATAATGTTAAAGAGCAGGATGATGACGAATAGCAGCAATGCGGCAAACATTAATGCCGAATCGTATAGCGGTATCGACATCATTTCGCCATAGTTATTGGCAATTAAGGCCGGCAGGGGATAACCCGGGTCGAAAGCCGAATGAGGTACCACCGCATTGTTACCGCAAACCATCAAAACAGCAATAGTTTCACCAAAAGCGCGCGATATAGCAAGCACCAGCGCGGCTATAATACCGGGCAAAGCTTTACGCAATACCACTTTTTTTATGGTTTCCCATTTGGTGGCGCCCAACGATAACGAGGCATCACGCAGGTCCTGCGGAATGGTGCGGAACACTTCGCTGATGATGCTTACAATAAGTGGAAAGATCATTACAGCCAGCACAATACCACCGGCCAGTACGCTGTACCCTGTTGAAAAATCAACAAAGTGCGGCGCGATGTGATTTTGAATTAATGGAATAATGAATAATACCCCCCACACCCCAAAAATTACCGGCGGAATACCCGAAAGCAGGTTTACAAAGGGGCTTAATATTCGTTTTACCCGCGCTGGAGCATACTCCGTAATATATAAGGCGGTGAGTATGCAAAGCGGCAGCGCAATAATGATGGAGATAGCTGTTACCCAAAGGGTACCCATAATAAAAGGGTAAAATCCAAATAAACCTTTAAGCGGCTTCCATACACTTGATGTGAGCAGTTGTCCCCAGGTTAACCTCTGCAATATGGGGATAGAGTGATAGTATAAGCCAACCCCGATAAAAAGAAGTATCAATACCGATGCGACGGTTAACACCAGCATCAGTTTGGACATTACTTTATCTTTTAACAGGCGGAAACGGTAATGTCCCTTACGGGGAATGCCGTCGTTGTCACTTACCGGCGCGCTGGCAACCGGAATATGCTCATCCGTTTTTACTCCGTCCTTTAATAAATCGCTTTTAGCGCCTTTTTCTTCCATTGTTTCAAGCGCTTTATCCTGATAACTCATATTTGATGATTCATAATCTTAATGCTTCAAACTAATGGTTCATGGCCCATCGCGTGATATCAGCACGATTAATTTTCCTTAATGATTATCAGCCAATATTTTGCTTTGAGCCATGAACTGTGGTTAGAGATTAGAGGTTAGTTAATTGGAGATTAGAGGTTAGAGATTAGTTTTGAAATTCAGAACTTATGATTCAACTAACCTCAAATTAACCAGTCTCTAATTAACTAACCTCCAATCTCTAGTTAACTTTCCTCAATTCCTCCTGAATTTTCTCTTTTGAAAGCTGTATGTAACCATTTTCGGCAACGCCGGCCTGGCCGGTGGTTAATACATATTTCACAAATTCAATCAGTTCTTTCTTCCTGGGCTTGCCTTTAAATACAAAGCCTAAATTGCGTGCAGGTGGCGCGGGGTATTTACCCTCGGCAATAGCTGCGGTTAACTGGTCGATAGTACTGTAAAAATTTTCATCAGCATCTATTTTTCCATTTCCGTTAACATCAATTGGCAATGCCCGAACGCCGGCAACCTGCTTGCGTGTTTTCAAATCGTACAGGTAAGCCAGGTTATTGTACCCAATACCGGTTACATCTTTCTTAACGGCCTGCGCCAAACCAGGGTCGCCGTAAACAGCCACACCAAGCAGGTCTTCTTGTTTTTTACCGAAATATTTGGCCCAGGTTTCGCCTGCGCCTGCAGCATCCGAACGGGTATAAATATGTATAGGGACCGAAACTTTTCCGGCCAGCTGGTTCCAGTTAGTGATGGAACCGGTGGCAAAAATTTTAAGGAACTGGTCCTTTTTTACCCCTTTGGATAGCAATGCCGCAGCATTTGGGTTTGCCTCGTTAAAAGTTGGCACTACGGCATCTTTGGTTACGTATATAGTGTACGCACCTTTTTTTACTTCCGACGGATCAATGTCCCTGGAAGCTAATCCGATGTCAACTAATCCCGATAATGCGTCTGTTATGCCTTTACCTGCGCCACCGGCCGAAATATTAAAAGTAACCTTGGGGTGAAGTTTTTTAAAATCTCCGGCCCATTTCACAACCATAGGATACAGTGCAAAGGCACCCGAAACGCTGATTGTTCCTTCAAGGTCGTCATTTGCTGGCTTGGCGTCATTGCGATTAACAAATGACGAAGCTGTTACCAGCGTGCCCAAAAGGACAATGGCGGTTAAAAATGCCCGTTGTCTGAATAATGATTTTTTCATAATTAAATGGGTTTTGATTTTAGCGACCCTCCATGAGCCCGCTCGTTTATCGGGCGCAGCTCATGAAGGTTTTTATATGTGTTTTGTTAGAAAACGATTTGCAGTTGTGCTTCAAATATGTCGTTTTTAACCTGAACAGAGCCTTCTTCGTGGCGGGCCAGGTAATCAAATGTGATTTTTGACCAGTTATTAAAGAAGTAATTTACACCGCCGGTATAGATCCAGGTACGATCAGTATAAACTGTTTTGTTTGGATCATAGGTGTCATATTTGGCGGCAATCTGAAGCTTTTTGGGTATAATGAAATAAGCTGCCTGGCCAAAATAGCCATCACGTTTGGTAGAACCATCAGTGCCTTTGTCATACTCAGCGGTTAACGAAAGCGGACCGATTACGTAACGGGCATCAAAACCGCCGCGGTTGCGTTTCTGGTTTTTTGCAGGGGTGCCGTAATTTGCAACACCGTTATAAAAATCGGCCGATACTACCAAATCTTTTACAGGGTGAACGCTGAAGCGGCCACCTATGTCTTTACGGTTATTGTTATCGGTAGAAACATCATATCCCGCACCATTAAATACGCCGAAGGTATAATCGAAAAGGTAGCCTGCATCAACTTTTGCAAAGCTGCCGTTAACCTGGATACCGATATCGCGGCCTTGCTGGTTACCCGGGGTAGCTGATATAACGTCTTTAGAACGGCCAACCAGCGCTTCTACAACCTGCGAACGGTCAATAAACTCCAACTGGGCATCAGAGGTTAAGCTCTCCAGCGAGAAAGGGATCTTAAATTGTCCGGCAGTAAATTTTAAATAATCGGCCACTTTTACTGCAGTGTAAGCATCAACCAGTTTAACACCTGAGCCGCCCAGTTCGGTTTGGGTGAAGTACGACCAGTCGTCGGTTACATTGCCCGATACAATTAACCTTGCACGGTGTAAGTCGAACGCGTTGTTCACGCCTGATTGTGCAAATCCCTGGTAGCGTTCCTGTAAAACGCCGCTTACCTGTAATGCCTTGGTGCTGCTTAATACGTTAAAATGTGTTTCCTTGTCTTTTTTTGCCTGGGCTTTGATAGCCTGATCGGAGCGGATGGAATCAGCTTCCTGTTGCGATAGCACACCTTTTTTAATGAGCAGGTTTAACAAGTCTTCATTTTGTTGAGCCTTTGCCGAAAATGTAAAGAAAATTATGCTCAGCAGGAGCAGGGTTTTTAATAAGTAACGTTGTTTCATTTTGTTGAATTTAAATTTGTTAAGGTTTTGTGTTGTTGTTGATTGCAAAGGATTACAGGTATTTGCCGCCCACGAGGGGGTATTTTGCATTGTGCGGCTAACAATTAATAATACTACATGGATTGTTTTTCAAAATCATTGTCTTACTAGACCTATTGTTTCTATAACTCCTATTAATTTGATAGGCGTAAAAGTATTGATAATTTTATTATTTCAAAACTTTTTTTGAAATAATTGAAAAAATATCCCTGAATATTGAAATTATGTGATTTTTCGGTCGGTCGGAATAAGAAAAAACCGGCAGTTTTTAGCGCTGCCGGTTTTTAAATTAGTCCTGAGTCTGAAGTCATGAGTTCTGAGTCTTTTTTCGCTGACTCAAGACCTGGGACTCAGGACTAAAGACTCAGTATTAAAGCATCGCGGTGTCAACAACGTCCTTTTCACCAACAAATTCGCCGGTCGATTTAAATTCAACCATCCGGTTGTCGGTAAATATTTCGTTGTGGCGGGCGTTTACACGGTGGTTTGAGTCGTCAATCATTACCTGGTAAATCTGCCCTTTGGGCGAATCAACTATGTTAACGCCGTAAATATGCCAGGCACCATAGTTGCTTTTGTTAAATGCCTTTTTTACAACAGGCGATAATGCGCCCGGCCAGTTATGTTTAGATACGGTATAGACCCAGGCGCCGTTTTTATCAAAAGTGACAAAGTATTTATTGCCGCCTTCTTTAACCTTTGCGGTATACGCTCCGTTGGTTAATTGCCAGCTTTTTACATCGGCTTTAGGGTATTTTGCAGTGATAGCAGCAGTAACATTTGCAGGAACATTGTTTTTATCAACAAATTGGGCATTGACAGTAGTGGCACAAAATATCATCACCACGATGATAATTGCAATATATGATTTGAAATTTTTCATTTTGATTTTAGAATTAATAATTAAAGTACAATTGAAACCTTAGCTTTTGGTGTTAAACCATAGCCGGGAATAAAATTATTGCGGGATGCGACGGGATGCTAAAATCAAATGAGAAGTGTCCGGTTGAGGAGGTAGATTTGCGTTTGAGGCGATAAACAGGTATTCAGCTTGCGTAAGTACTGTGCGGTTATTTTAATACCGGCGGCAAAAAGCAAGGGAAATAATGCACACAACAGGAACGAGAAGAGCAGCGAAAAATGCTGAACCGGGTCGGCAAGCTTTTTCTGGATAGTATGAATATTATTGCTGCTGTTTTCCGAAAATTCCAGTTTGCGTTTGGTAAACGATTTTAAAAGGATGCTGTTGGCGGCCGGGGGGTGCGCAGGGTCGATCATGCTGAAACCCAAAAATGGTTTCGCAACAAAAAACAAAACAGCAACAAAGAAAAATATTTTAGCCGATTTGAATTGAAACATGATCTGAAAACAAAATTACTTCAACCACAACAATACATACAAAAATACTTAGAATTTAGTGATTTGAATTAAGCGCCAATGTAAATAGTTGGCTATAACCATATCAGCCGTTTACTGTAGCCCATCACCCTGTTTTAACTCGTCCGATGCGTGTATTAATACCTTGTCATTGGCCTTGAGGTTACCAAATACCTCGGTCGAGTCGTTGCCTGCCATACCTTCTTTAATATTTACAAGCTCAGCCTTGCCACTGCTGTCCTTCACGACATATTCCCGCTCTGTTGAACGGATAATGGCATTATTCGCAACCAGTAATGATTTGGCGCCCGAACGCATTGGTATTTTTACCTCGGCGTACATACCAGGTTTAAGCTGCCCGTTTTGGTTGGCTACATCTATTTCGATGGCTTCAGATTGTAAAGTCCCCAGTGAGTTTGCCGAGCGGCTGATTTTTGCGGTATGTACCTGCCCGGGCATTGCATTAAATGTAAACGAAACAGGCTGACTCAGGTCGACTTTGTCCACATAGTTTTCGGGGATATAAACCGTGAGGCGCATTTTATTGATGTCCTGGATCACCAGCATTGGCTGGTCGGTTGTTTTTCCAGGAGCCACTAAAGCACCCGGCGAAATATTGCGCTGGATGATCATCCCGTCAAAAGGTGCGTAAATACGCAAATAGCCGAACATGGCTTTTACGGATTGCACGTTAGAGTATTCCGATTTCACCATAGCCTGGTCAGCCTTCATTTTGGCGTTTGCGTTGTCAATATCTAAAGGTGAAACGGCGCCGGGCTCTTTTGCGGCTTCGCTCAGGCGACCGAATTTTTCTTTACTTGCCTGTGCATTTTCCTGTGCCTGCACATAGCGCGAATTGGCGGCTTGTAATTGCGCCTCCATTTCGGGGGCTTCCAGTATAACCAGCAATTGGCCTTTTTTAACGATGGAGCCGCGATCGACCAGTACTTCCTTTACAAAGCCGTTTACTTTGGGGAAAAGGTTTACTTCGTTAAAAGGTACCAGTTGCCCCGGCAGCCTCGCCGAACTCGACAAGGCCTTTTCGGATACTGTGCCGAATGTATATTTATGGGCTTTTTTTGTTGGTGCAGTTAAATCAACGGGCTTATTATTTCCGGCACATGCCGCAAACAAGCCTGTGATAGCTATTAATAAATACGATCTATATTTCATGATGTTGGATGTTTAGAGTGGAGGTTTCAGATAATTCTTCGGGCATTAGGGATGGATCGAGGTAAGTGGTTTTATTTTGAACCCAGGCAAATACCATCGGCAGTATAAATAAAGCAGCCAGCGTTGACGCGAATAAGCCGCCAATTACAGCGCGACCGAGAGGAGCGGTTTGCTCACCTGCTTCGCCCATGCCGGATGCCATGGGGATCATACCCGCAATCATGGCCAAACTGGTCATCAGGATAGGTCTTAGCCTGATGGAGGCGCTCGTAATAGCCGCCCGGGACGAGTCACGATAATCAAGCCGCAGTTTCTCTGCATTGGTAACAATCAGGATGGCATTGGCAACGGATACCCCCGTCGACATGATCATCCCCATATAGGATTGTAAGTTTAACGTCGATCCCGTAAGCAACAGGGCCGTTATCGATCCTAATATTACCGCAGGTATAGTGGAAAGTACAGTTAAAGATACTTTGAATGATTGGTAATTGGCCGCCAGTAATAAAAATATCACCAGGATGGCAAACATTAACCCGCTTTGCAGGCTGCTTAGCGTATCGGTTAACAGGCTCGACATGCCCCGCATTTCGGCAATTAAACCTTTGGGCGGCGTGCCGAGCGATTTTAATGCCTTTTGCACATCGGCAGTGGCGGTGCCCAAATCCTTTTTATAAATATTGGCACTCACCGTAATATAGCGGCGCGGCCCTGTACGGTCGTACTCAGCTGGTGCATAGCTTTCCTTAAAATCGGCAACATCGGCAAGGGTAGGGCTGCTTTGGCCTTTAAGCAGGGGTATTTCCTTTAACTCATCCATCGAATTCATTACAAATTCCGGAACCTGCACCTGTACCTGGTAGGTGTATGAATTTTTAGTATCCAGCCAAAGGTTTTTTTCGGTAAAACGGCTCGACGAAGTGCTTGCCGTAACAGACCGAGCAATATCCTTAATATTTAATCCCAATTGCGATACCTTCAACCTGTCGAGCGTAATGCTTATGACCGGGTATTTCAATGGCTGGTCAATCTCCACGTCCCTTAAATAAGGGATTTTCTTCAATTTGGCCAATACCTTATCGCCATAAGCTTCAATCTGCTGCATATCCTTACCGGCTACCTGCACTTCGATAGGGGTTGACGCGCCCTGGCTCATGATCTTTTCCGTCATGTCAATTGGCTCAAAACTGATGGTCATTTCGGGCAGGGCGGCAGCAATGTTTTTACGGAGCGCGTCCTTTAACTCATCCATATTCACTTTGTAATCTTCGTCAAGGTTTACCTGTAAAACGGCTTCGTGCGTACCGGTATTAGACACATACAGGTTACTGCTGCCAAAGCTGCTGGGCACCAGGCCAATATAGCCTGACGATATCTTCACATGATTATCAACCGTTTTGCTGATGATTTGCAGTACATCCTTAAACTTGTCTTCGGTACGTTCAAGCCGAGTTCCTTCCGGCTCTTTGAGCCTGATCTGGAACTGGCCATTATTTAGCTTAGGCATCATATCTTTACCGATGATTACAAAGCCAATGCCGGCAAGCAATATCACTACTACCAAATAAATCGGTACAATGATTTTTTTGCGGGGCATCAGGCGGGTAATTATCCGTACAAAGCGCATTTTTACTTTTTCAAACAGGTCGTTCTCCTCCGGGTGTTGTTCTTCCTGTTCGCGGTGCATGTTTACCTGGTCTTCTTCGGGACTATCCAGGGCTTCACCGGCATGGGCATGTTTTTTACCGTGCTGATAAGGGTGATAGCTTTCGGCTTTTATCATCCAGTTGCTTAAAATAGGCACCAGCGTTTGCGCCAATACATAGGATACAATCATGGTTAAGCCGATTGCCATAGATAACGGTAAAAACATGGCCTTGGGCACGCCATTCATCAAAAACGATGGCGCAAAAACCGCCAGGATACAAAGCAATATAAGCAGCAGGGGGAATGCGATTTCCTCGCAGGCATCAAATATGGCCCGCCGTTTGGATTTGCCCATCTCCAGGTGCTGGTGGATGTTTTCGATAGTTACCGTTGCCTGGTCAACCAGGATGCCTATGGCCAGTGCCAAACCACTCAATGTCATGATATTGATGGTTTGCCCGAACAGGCCCAGCAGCAGCACGCCTATTAATATAGATACCGGGATGGTAATAACCACAATTAAACTGCTTCGCCAATCCCTTAAAAATAATAATACCATTAAGCCCGTAAGCAAAGCGCCAAGCCCGCCCTCGGTCATTAAACTTTTTACCGCGTTTACCACAAATACCGATTGGTCAAACTCGTATGATATTTTAATATCGTCGGGTAGCAGGTTTTGCATTTCGGGCAGTTTGCTTTTCAGGTCCTGTACCACCGTCCAGGTAGAGGCATCTGCCGTTTTCACCACCGGGATATAAACCGAACGTTTGCCGTTAACCAATGCATAATCAACGGTTATATCTGCGGCATCGGTTACCCGGGCAATGTCTTTAACATATACAGGTACGCCATTTTTCGTGATCACCGGAATATTGCCAAAGTTTTGCGAATTGGTGATCAGCGAGTTCATGGTGGTTAAATACATAGTATTGCCCAAACGCAAATTGCCCGAGGGCGACATTACGTTGTATTTTGACAGGGCCTCAACAACCTCATCAGGCGTAAGGTTAAAGCTCCGCAGTTTATTTGGGTCGATGCTGAAGATGATGGACCGTGCATTTGACCCAAATGGCGGCGGCGCCGAAAGGCCGGGGATGGTGGCAAACATTGGGCGTATTTTGGTAGCCGCCAAATCGTAAATATCTTTCAGGCTTTCGGTTTTACTATCCAAAACCAATTCGCCAACGGGGAGGGACGAAGCATCGAACCTGATCACCTGTGGCGGCAACGCGCCGGGCGGGAAAAAGCTTTGCGCCCTGTTTACCTGCAGCGCCACCTCGGCCGAGGCTTCGGCCATGTTGGTGCTTTCATAAAAGGAGATTTTGATGAGGGTTAAACCCTGGATGTTTTTACTGCTGATATTTTTTACACCGTTTACATATAAAAACTGGTCCTGCAAGCGGGTGGAGAAAAAGCCCTCCATTTGCTGGGCCGACATGCCCCCGTACGATTCAATAACATAAATGGTAGGCAGGTTTAAAGCCGGGAAAATATCTATAGGTATATTTATTGCACTAAGCACTGCAAATATTAAAAGGCTCATGGTTATCACCACTACGGTGATGGGCCTTTTGAGTGCGGATGTGACCATTGACATAATTTTTTATTTTAATAAGGTTAATACAGCATTCAACTGATTTTCGGTAATGGCCTTTTTAAACAAGGCATTAGCGTAATCATATTTGGCCTGCATATAATCCGTTTCAGCACGATAGAGGATGTTGAGCGATGCATCCAGCGTAACAATGTCCGACAAACCATTTTTATACAGCGAAAGGTTTTGCCGGTAGCCATCATTTGCAGCCTTTAGCTGATGCGGAATTTCCTTTAGCCGGTTTAAGGCGGTTTGCATTTCAACATCGGCCTGGCCTGCGCTCACCGATAATAATTGCTGCTGTTCCTGCAGCTTTTTTAAGTCGTAATCGGTACTGGCCTTTTGGGTGCTCAATTTCAATTGCCTTCTTTTAAGGTCGAAAAGGTTATACGATATACCAACACCAACCAGATAATTGCCGCGCTGAAATCCATAGCCCGTGGAAAGGCCATTGTATTGGCCGCCCGCGTCAACACTCGATCCCCGACCCCAGGCAGCAGCCTCCAGCGATATTTTGGGGTTATACAGGTTTTTTACCAGTTTTTCGCGTTCCAAACTGTTATCATAAACCGCGCGATAATAATTGATCAGCGGATGATTAGTAGTATCAGTGGGGAACAAATAAGCCGAGGGCTGATTGATGAGCGTCATTTCTATACTCGTATCCGGTACAATAGATTGATAAGGATAGCCGCTCACCGAAGAAAGCTCCAACTGAACCTGTTTAAACTGATTTGTGAGTTCGATATAATTTAACCTGGCCTTTGATAATTCGGCCTGGGCAATGCTGGTATCCACGCCTGCCCGTACGCCGCTTTTGGCAAGCGAGATAATGGAGCGCAGTATCTGTTCGTTCCGCTGGATATTGCGTAGCTGGATATTCGAAAAATCCTGCAAGCGCAGCAGCTGTAAATAGTTGCCTACAGCATAGGCTTTTAAATAATACCTGGACTGCGCGTACTGGTTTTGCTCCACGGTAATATCCGAGTTGGCAACCCGGTTTTCGGCCTTGTATTTACCAAAATTGTATACATCCCAGTCCAGCGCGGCAATGCCGAGGTTATCTGACAGCGCGGTGGTCACATTACCACTATGGATACCGCCTGAACTGGAAGGTATCACGCCAAAGCCAAAATAGGGGCCGGTTGTATTGTTGCTGGTGCCGATATCGGCCTGGTAATTTAAATTAAGATTGGGCAGCCAGTTGCTGTGCGTTTCGGCGGCCTGCGCCTTGCGTATCAGTATGGCGGCGGAGTCGGTGATGAGCTGCGGGGCCTTTTCATCAACTTTTAACAGCAGCGCCTTTAAAGTTATGGGGGGTGAGGACTGTGCATGCAAGCTTACTGCCAAAACTGACAATAAAAAAATGCACAGGCATCTTTTTATACTTAACATTTGATTAAAACAGATTAATGGAAATGATAGATTGACAGGCCCGGTTTAACAAATTAAACAGGCCTTATGGATTACATTATCGCAGAATGCGATTAATCCCAATAATCAAATGAGAAGACTGCCGCTGAGCAACCAGGAAGGCTGGGCAGGGGCCAGGCTTAGTTTTAGCCGGCGTAAAAAACGATTGTTAACGCTGGCTATTGCCGCAAAAACAAGCGGAAACAGTAAACAGAGTAAAAAGGTAAAGCGCACAACAAATTCCTGAACAGGATTGGCCAGCTTTTTTTGGACTGATGTTATATTATTATTACTGTTCTCGTCGTACTCGAGTTTGCGTTTGCTGAAGATTTTTACGAGGATATTGTCAGCGGTGGGCGGGTGTAGCTTGTTAATAATTCCAAAACCTATAAACGGTTTTGCTACCAATACCAATACAGCAAAGAAGAAACATATTTTGGCTGATTTGATATATGACATATGATTTAACAGTACCTGAAAATTAAAAATAATATACAAATTTCGGCAGAATATGTTTTACAGATGGTAAGGTAACACTAATGTTGCAAAGGGGGACTTTTCCGTGGTCTGTGTCCTCACAGACCACTACCGAGCTTAAAGTTGGACTTCTCCCCCCTGGCACGATGGTGGTCTGTGGGGACACAGACCACGGAATAAAAGGTAACACTAATGTTGAAAAGAGTACTACAAATAATTAATCGAATGCGGCCCCTGGTTAAACAGCAGGTCAACAATGCTCAGATTTTTTTGAAAGCCCATCCGCTCATCAAAAACCTGCATATAAGGTTTTTGGCCAAAGTCACGTTCTTTTTTGGGGCTTATTGTACTTCTCAAGTCCGTAAGCGAGGGATATTCCGGTTCGTAAGCTGGCGTAAAATTTAAGTCCAGCTTTATTTTTATCGCTTTCAGTATAAACTCGAGCAAATGCTGGTTATAATCGAACAGAAAAGGGAAGTTTTTTTCATAAAAAGGAACAAGGTCATCCTCGTAATATTCAAAATAGGCCGAGCGGCGGTAACAGGCCTGCAGGCTCATCCAATGCAGCCGTTGCCAGTTAAAATCGTAGCTTATTTTAACATCCTTAACTTTGGTATGCATTTTCGATCCTTTTACCACTGGCACTACCAGTGTTAAAATACCATCGGGCGAGTAGATATTGGCCCGGTTGCGATAGGTCTGTTTTGGGAAATGTTCTTCCCTTTCTATCACTATATCAGGCTTGTAAGTATTAACGTTTACAAAATATTCTATCGGCGGCAGATAAAACATGGGTAAAACAGCGCCTTTTTCAATCATATATTTTATGTTTGCACCAAAATTCGGACGAAAATAATGATAAAAAAAGGGCTTTCAAGATTGGGTACATTCTTTTTGTATCTGGTATCCCTATTGCCTTTTTGGTTTTTATACCTTGTTTCGGATGTTGTATTCGTTATTCTTTATTACTTAGTCCATTATCGCCGCAAAGTTGTACAGGAAAATCTGCTTAATTCATTCCCCCAAAAAACGGATAAAGAACGTGCGATAATCGAACGTAAATACTACCGTTACATGGCAGATTTGATGATGGAAACCATTAAGTCAGTTAGTATGTCGGCAAAATCGGTTCACAAACGGATGGTATGTACCAATCCCGAAATAATGGAACATTATTTCAGCAAAGGGAAAAGTATCCTTGCCGCTGCCGGGCACTACGGTAACTGGGAGATGGCCTGTTTAAGCTTTGGCTTTTTAACAGAGAAAAAGAGGATGATCGTCTACAAGCCGCAATCGAACGAGGTGTTTACCGGCTTTTTTAACAAAACACGCTCACGCTTTGGGGCCACCATGATCTCGATGCGGCAAACGCTCCGCAAGATGATCGAGTTTAAAAACGAATTGACGTTTACAGTACTGGCATCAGATCAAACACCAACCCGCGAGGATGCTAAATACTTCACCACATTTTTAAACCAGCAAACCGCTGTTTTTTTAGGTATCGAAAAATTAACCAAAGTGGTTGACTGCGTTGTGATATTTTACCGCATCGACGTGGTAAAACGTGGCTATTATACTTATACCTTTGTGCCTTTGGTTGAGGAGCCTAAGGAGACAAAACCTTACGAGATTACCGAGATACATGTAAAATACCTGGAATCGCTAATTAACGAGAAACCCGAATACTGGCTATGGTCGCACCGGAGATGGAAAATTAAACCCCCGGTTTAGTTCATTGGTTCAGTAGTTCATTAGTTCATTGGGTTGATAGTTCAATTGTTATCTGGTTTATTGGTGTGAGTTTATCGGGTTATGATTGAAAAAAGGTGTATTTACATTGGTTTGAAATTTAGTTTATTATTTATAGGACGTTTTTATTCGGATATGATCTTTAAATTTAATGCTGTTTTGATGGTTCGCCTACCCAGCCAGCCGGGTACTAATAATCTAATGAACAAGTGAACCAATGAGCGAAAAAAAAGTAGCATAGTTATTTTAAATTGGAACGGGCATTAAATACCTCCGCCAATTTCTTCCTTCTGTGTTGTCATCAACCTGGCCTAACCTGGATATTATTGTGGGCGATAATGCATCTACCGATGGCTCAGTTGCTTTTTTAAAAGCCGAATATCCCTCGGTAAAGATCATCGAAAACGATCAGAACTATGGTTTTACCGGGGGCTACAATAAAGTATTGGCGCAGGTTGAAGCTGATTATTTTATTCTGCTAAACTCGGATGTTGAAGTTTCACCGGGATGGATTGCGCCTGTTATTGAATTAATGGAAAGCGATCCTTTAATAGCTGCTGCTGCGCCTAAGATTATGGCGTTTAATCAAAAAGATCATTTTGAACATGCCGGGGCTGCAGGCGGTTTTATCGACGAATTTGGCTATCCTTTTTGCCAGGGAAGGATGTTTTATGAGATTGAAGCCGATAATGGCCAATACCAGCAATCAAAAGAAGTGTTTTGGGCCACGGGTGCAGCTATGTTTGTAAAAAAACATTGCTGGGATGAGGCAGGCGGCTTCGATGATCGCTTTTTTGCGCATATGGAAGAGATTGATCTTTGCTGGCGCCTAAAAAATATGGGTTACAAAGTAATGTACTGTGCCGAATCAACCGTATTTCACCTGGGCGGCGGCACGCTTAATGTCGAAAATCCTTTTAAAACCTTCCTCAATTTCCGCAACAACCTGTTATTGCTGCAAAATAACCTGCCCTTTTGGAGAGCCGTTTTTACCATTTGCGTCCGCATTTGGATGGACCTTTTAGCCCTGTTCCGTTTTTTAAGTGAGGGTAAACGTAAAGATGCATGGGCGGTTAGCCGCGCCCATCAAAATTTCTTCCTTGGTTTATTTAAAAAATCGCAGCGACCCAAAGCGAGGAAGTTCGCAAATAAACACGCCCCCAATGCCGAAAAAGGCATGTATAAAGGCAGTATTGTTTGGGATTTCTTCATCAAAAAGAAAAGGCACTTTACCGACCTTGATCCGGCTGATTTTCTGTAATCTTTTTTGAATCTTGAGGTCTGAAATCGACAAGTAGTGTTAACCCATGTTAACCCTGTTATATTTTAAATTACTTATTATCAATTAGTTATTTTGGGTTAACATGAATTATGTTAACCCATGTTAACCCTTTTAACAAAATTGATGTATCGCTAATCTTTACTTTTTTTGTCGGCATTTTTCTCGGGATTAGCCAGGGGAACACCTTCGGGAAAATGAACAAAAATATCTTTTTGGGTCGATGGGAGCTGGACACCTTCCTTGTCGATGGCTTGGTAGATCTCCGACAAGATCTGGCTTTTCAACGAGGCTGTGGTGCTGATATCGGGTTCCCAAAACAATATTTTAAACTCCACAGCGCTTTCGCTGATATTGTTTACAAATACAGATGGGGCAGGGCTGGTCATAATATCATTGCGATTAGAGAGCAGACTTTTAAACAAATCTTTGGTTTTGTTTATATCAACCCCATAAGCGGTTATCACCCTTAACTCAATCTGGCGGTTGCTGTTGCTCAGCGTCCAGTTTGTTACCTGGTGCGAGATAAGGTCGCCATTGGGAATAATTACTTCGGAACCATCGCCTGTTACCACTCTGCTTGAGCGGATGCCTATTTCTTTCATGGTGCCCATATGCCCGTCAACCTGTATGATGTCGCCAATATTTATTGGTTTTTCAAAAGCAAGTATTAGTCCCGATACCAGGTTGTTTACAATATTTTGCAGGCCAAAGCCTATGCCCACGCCAAAGGCACTGATGATAATGGTCAGTTTATCCAGCGGGAAGTTTGATGCCGCTACAGCAAGCAAAAACCCGATAGTGAAAACCGCCATCCGGATAACGAGCACCGAGGTACGGTTTTTCCTTTTTTGGATCGAAAGGTCGGTTGTGCGTTGTGCCGAAACATCATAAAAGTAGCTGATGATTTTGGATACGATTGACGATAGCCAGATGACCAGGACAAAGATGACGAAGCCCCCAAAGGTGAACGAGGCGCTTCCAATTGCCTGCGACTGATTTAGAAGATCGCCGATATTGTCCTTGGCCCAATCATCAAGATTTAAATTTTGCAGCATGGAGAAAAGCCATAGCAGCGAAGTGATCAGCAACAACGTACCTCTGAACTTTTTTTGTACCAGGTTATAATCAAACCAGTTGATGATACTGTTACTGCCTTTTTTATGCTGAAAATGCAGGAACACGGCTTGTATAATAATATTGATAACCAGGTAGAAGGTGATTAAAAGCCAAAGATTAAAGACCGCTGTAACCCCTATGATTTTTGCCAGGCTGAACCTGCCAGTTACGTTTAACACCACGGATAAAATTTCCAGACCGATAAATATGGAAAGCACGAGGGTTGTGTTTGGTAAATGATCGCCGGGGGATTTTTTTACCTTTTTATAGAAGGTTATACCACCGTATATTGCTACGATACCTAATAGGAAGATAAAGTAACGGTCGATATTTGAAATTTCGATCAGGAGGTTGCTTAGTGCGTAAAATATGGCCAAAACGAACAGCAGCATCAAAAAGCTATAGGCGGTTTTCGGTATATCCCGTTTGATAATAATAAGCGATAAAATGACCGATATCAAAAAGAATATCTCTAAAAATATAGTAGGCGGATGATTATAAAAATAGGGAGTGATGGAAGTTGCCACCAACAAAGGCGACAATATGGGCCACCGGCATACATAATCGGCTTCCTTACAAATTTCAGCAGCAGTGTCTTTGTTTTTTAAAGCCCTTGACCGATTATAGATGATAATACTGAATACAACTATAAAAAATGCGAACCCCAGCAAATGTATGATGGTTTCATTTTTAATAAAAAAGTTAAAAAGCAATGTGTCGAGCCTGACGGTGCTTTTTACGGGCCCCTGGAAATTATTGTATTTGGCATCGGGCGACCATATATAACTTGACTCGCCCGCGATAGCTTTCATGGCGAAGTCCTTGATTTTTGAATCGATCTGGTCAGTCTCATCAAGGGTTTTGGTGTAGGCTATGGAGGTTTGATCCTGCAGCAAATTTACCTTTAACAGTGTTTTTCTGTTTGCCGAATCAACTTTATGCCACAAACGCCAAATCGTCTTTTTCTGCACGAAGAGTGCATTTTTTAATAAACTGTCCGTCGGCTCAGCTTTTAGCAACGTGTCCTTTGCAAATTTATTCAGATCGGTTTGGTTTTGCACCAGCTTGGTGTTAATGTCTTGCAGATCCGATTGCCATCCGTCCAGGTCATTTTCCATCCGGTCCAGGTTGTCGCGCAAAATGGCAAGATACCGTAGCGTGCCCAATTTACGCGTATTTACCACCGTGCCAATTTTATCCAGCCGCCTCATTACAGGTGGCAGGCCCTCACTAATATCTGTAGTGTCGAGCCCGTCGGCAAGGTTGTTTTTAATCTGGTTAAAAGTGGTAATATATTGTTCAATCCGCTGCAGTTTGCTGTTAATGGACGTATCCGTGCGGTTTAATGACCGCATCAGCGAATCGCGCTTACGCAACGCATGCCTGGCAGCATCCCGTTTTTTAGTCAGCTCTTTTTTGTCTTTTGACTGGGCAAAGGCATCCGTCGAAAATAATATTGCGACTGGTAGCAATAGTAACGGCAGGTATTTGAATAGTTTGCGCATATTTTTTAATTGAGGGCCGGCGACCAATGAAGAAAAGCCTCATTTCCTGATTTTCCGGCGGCTGATTTTAAAATTTTTAAACTAACAGACTTTCGATAGCCAGGTGGTATGAATCCATGCCGAAACCGGCGATTACGCCCTTACAGCTGGCAGCCAGCATGGAACTGTGCCTGAATTCTTCGCGTTTATAAACATTTGATATGTGAACTTCAATAACAGGTGTTTTAACGGCTGCAATGGCATCGGCAATGGCAATGGATGTGTGCGTATAAGCGCCCGCATTTAAAACAATACCATCGTAGCTGAAACCCACCTCATGTATTTTATTGATGATTTCGCCTTCCACGTTGCTCTGGTAATAGTCGATATCTATTTCAGGATAACGTTTGCGGAGAGCTTCCAGGTATGTTTCAAAACCGGTATCGCCATAAATAGATTTTTCGCGGACGCCGAGCAGGTTTAAATTTGGGCCGTTTATTATTTGTATCTTCATCACTTCAAACTTAAAGAAAAACATTAAAATAAATCAACTTGGATTGGCGGTCGGCGATAAAAGGTTTCAGGGCTTATTTAAAATTGGAAAGGTCGCTTTCAGCAAACTCCATCGAGGCCTACAGCCGGGATATTGAAAAGCTATACCAGTTTGCTGACAGTCAGCCCACAAAGCTTCAACCCGAAACGATTACCTTAACCCATCTGCGCCAGTTTATCGTTTGGATTATTGATTTGGGGATGATCCCATCGTCGCAAGCCAGGATATTATCGGGTGTTAAAGCATTTTATAAATACCTGCTGATGGAGGATATGATTGCCAGCGATCCCTCCGAATTGCTTGAATCGCCTAAAATTACGCGCAAACTGCCGGATACCTTAAGCTACGTAGACATCAATAAAATGATCGATGCCATCGATCTGTCAAAACCCGAAGGCGGCCGCAACAAGGCTATCCTCGAAGTTTTGTACGGTTGCGGGTTGCGTGTCTCGGAGTTGACCGAGCTCAAATTGTCGAATTTATACCTCGACATCGAATTCATCAAAGTAACCGGCAAAGGAAACAAGGAACGCCTGGTGCCCATTGGCGGATCGGCTGTTAAGGCATTGAAAATTTGGATCGAAAACATCCGGGTGCATATCCCGATAAAAAAAGGAGAGGAGGACCTGGTTTTTTTAAACCGGAGAGGATCGCGGTTAAGCAGGGTTTATATTTTTATGCTCATTAAGCAGGTAGCCGAACTGGCGGGGATAAACAAAACCATCAGTCCGCATACTTTCCGGCATTCGTTTGCCACCCACCTGGTTGAAGGCGGCGCCGACCTGAGGGCCGTACAGGAAATGCTAGGGCATGAAAGTATTACCACCACCGAGATTTATACACATTTGGACAGGGAGTATTTGAAGGGGACTATTATACAGTTTCACCCACGTTCGTAAAAAAGTAGCAGTGGCAGGTTTTAGTGGCAGCTATAAAGAGGTAGTATCGATAAGTTTTAGCGGGACGTCTTTCGTGCTCACTGGAAGTGGCATTACTGCCGCTGAGATCTGCTACTGCCGCTAAAAGATTAACTGCTACTAAAACCTGCCACTGCCACTAAAACCTATAGCTTTCACCATCCTGTCCCTGTCACTCATATCTTTCCGTACTTCAATATTTTTGAAGCCTTTATTGGTCAAAAGGTCAACGGTTTGTTTGCCATAGTTTTCATTAATCTCAAAAAACAGCATGCCTCCAGGGCTTAAGTTTTTTATAGCAAAATCAGCAATAGCTTTATAAAAAATCAGCGGGTCATCTTCGGGCACAAAAAGCGCCGTGTGTGGTTCAAAATCGGTTACGTTGGAGTGCATTTGTGTTTTATCGTGCAGGGTAACGTAGGGGGGATTGCTGACGATAATTGAGATTTGAGATTTGAGATTAGAGATTTGAGACTGGGAGGTGAGGATGTCCGCTTCGATAAAATCAATATTTGTACTGTTTAATAGAGCGTTACTCCGTGCGGTTTGAAGGGCGTCTGCTGAAATATCTATTGCAGAAACCTCAAATTGCGGTAAATTCTTTTTCAAGCTGATGGCGATACAACCGCTGCCGGTGCCGATATCTAAAATATTGCGCACCGCCAACTCACCATTCACTACTCCCCACTCACCACTGCCCGCTGACGAAATCACCCATTCCACCAGTTCTTCGGTTTCCGGCCGGGGAATCAATACCGCGGGATTTACTTTAAAAGGTAATCCGTAAAATTCGGTTGTTCCTAAAATATACTGGATGGGCTTGCCGGTTTTAAGCTGATTCAGGGTATCATCCAGGCTATTTATTTGTTGTTCCGATAATTCTGTTTCAGGAAACGCTTTGATTTTTGCCTTGGAAAAACCGGATATTTCGCTGACAGCCAAAAGGGTTATGGCTTCTGTTTCATTGGCTTCATACAGGGTTTCAAGTCCCTTTTTAAAATCGGCAAAAACATCCTTTATGGTTTTCATCCAACAAAGTAACATAAAAGCTACTTTTGCAGCATGCTTCAGCACGAAAAATATATGCAGCGCTGCCTCGAACTTGCCGCCTTAGGTATCGGCTACGTGAGCCCGAACCCGATGGTGGGCGCCGTTGTGGTGCATAACGATAAAATAATAGGAGAGGGCTATCACCATAAATACGGCGAAGCTCATGCCGAAGTAAACGCAATTAACTCGGTAATTAGGCAGTTTGAAGATGCAGCCGACCTGTTGAAGCAATCAACTATATATGTTTCGCTGGAGCCCTGCGCTCATTACGGCAAAACACCGCCATGTGCCGATCTGATCATTAAGCATCAAATCCCCAAAGTAGTGGTTGGCTGCCGCGACCCGTTTGACCAGGTAAATGGTAAAGGGATAGATAAGTTAACGGCTGCAGGTGTTGAAGTTGTCATCGGGGTTTTGGAGAAGGAATGCCAATGGCTCAACCGTCGTTTTTTTACCCGTGTGCAAAAACATCGCCCCTATGTGATACTTAAATGGGCCCAAACGGCCGATGGCTTTTTTGCGCCGGCGGATAATTCACAATTATGGATCACCGGCGCCGAATCACGTAAACTGGTACATCAATGGCGGGGCGAGGAAGATGCCATTTTAGTGGGTAAAAACACAGCAGCCATTGATAATCCGCAATTAAACGTGAGGTACGCTAGCGGTAAGGTTCCGAAAAGGGTGGTGATAGACAGGCGGCTGGAGTTAAGCCGATCCTTAAACTTATTTGACCAGTCGGTTGAAACATTGGTGTTTAACGAAATTAAAACAGATGTTGAAAGTAATATAAAGTATATTGCCCTTGAGGACTTTGACCGGTATGTGCCGCAATACATTTTGTTCCAGTTATACCTGCAGGATATACAATCGGTTATTATTGAGGGCGGCGCGCACACGCTGAAAACTTTTATTGATGCCGGTCTCTGGGACGAAGCACGTATTTTTACAGGAACTGTTAATTTAAGAGAGGGCATAAAGGCTCCCGAAATTGCCGGAACAAACGGTGGTGAATATGCTGTTGGAACCGATAAATTATTATTTTTGCTTAACGCTTGAACCCAAATTTGACTAAGATTACGTTCCCCTTGCGTCTTAATCAACATCATAAAAATAAACCCGAATCAAAAAATGCTCTACATATTCCTAAGTATCGGTTGCAGCCTGGCTGTTTCTATCATGCTTAAACTGGCTAAACGGTATCAGATAGATGTTTACCAGGCAATAGTTTGGAATTACTCCACCGCTATTTTACTTAGCTGGATCTTGTTGAAACCGCAATTTGGGCATCTTACTTCGGCCCCGATAGGTATCTACCTGCTTTTAGGTTTACTGTTACCACTGGTATTTGTTTTACTCAGCGTTTCGGTAAAAGTTTCGGGTATTGTACGTACAGATGTGGCTCAGCGGCTGTCGCTGGTGATCCCGGTTATTGCGGCATTTTTGCTTTTTAACGAAAAACCTACTTCGCTTAAAATAATCGGCATATTATTAGGTTTAGCCGCTATTGTTTGCACCATTCCCTGGCAGCAGGGAAGCGGTGTGCAAAAGCGCACTAACGCCAATGCGTGGATATACCTGTTGATGGTTTTTGCCGGTTTTGGTGTTATCGATGTGCTTTTTAAACAAATAGCCATCATCAAAACGGTCAGTTATAATACGTCGCTGTTTTATGTTTTTACAATGGCCTTCGCGTTTTCGCTTATCGGTTTAATTTACCAGGTCGCCACCAAAAAAATGAAATTTTCCTGGCCGCATATCCTCATTGGCTGGGGTTTAGGTATAGCTAATTTTGGCAACATCCTGTTTTATTTAAAAGCACACCGGGCGCTTGCCGATCAACCTTCCACCGTATTTTCAGCCATGAATATTGGTGTTATTGTTGTTGGCGCCTTAACGGGCCTTATTATTTTCCGCGAAAAATTGAGTTTGCTCAACAAAGCCGGGATAGTTATTGCTATTATTGCCGTTGTAATTATGGCAAAATCCTGATCGCTGAATGCTTTTTGAAGATACTTATCGTACTATAGAAAAACCCTCGGAGGGCATATTCCGCGATCGCGGGAGCAAGTTTTTGGCGTTCGCCTACCCCATAAATGCCGAAAGCGAATTAAAAAACATCATAACGCAATTAAAAGCCGAACACACCAAAGCAAATCATCATTGCTTCGCGCTGCGTTTGGGTATCGATCGATCCGTTTTCCGTGTAAATGATGACGGCGAGCCCTCCGGTACCGCTGGAAGACCAATCCTCAATACACTGCTTTCACGGGATCTGACCAATATCGCCGTAGTCGTCGTCCGTTATTTTGGCGGCACACTTTTGGGTGTACCCGGGCTGATCAACGCTTATAAAACCGCAGCCGAAGAAGCGCTGAATGCGGCGGTAGTTATTCAAAAAACCGTAAACGATATCTACACCATCCAATTTGATTACCTTCAAATGAATGATGTGATGCGGATTATTAAAGAGGACAATATTGAAATTGTCAGCCAGCAGTTCGATAATGATTGCCGGGTGCAGGTTTCCATCCGGAAAACACAGGCGAATCAATCATTGGATAAATTCAATAAACTAACCGGTTTAAGGGTTAAATATGACCATTCTTCCTGACAGCTTTTCAAGCTTTTGATTCAAAAATTTATTTTCCCCATTTTCAAATTTTCAAATCAACCCATTTTCAGATTGAAAGCTCAACAAATGTTCAATTTGACATTTTTTCAAATAAATAAAATGTAATTTAGTCGCATATGCAGTCTTTCGAAATAGATAAATCCGATCTGCTGCGGTTTGAAACCGCGCTTCAGGGCGATGATGCTGAATTACAGATTCTTCTGAAAGAGTATCATGCTTCGGAGATTGCTATGATCTTCGAAATGCTTCCGCAGGAGGCAAAGGAAAGGATCATCAATATCCTGCCGACTGACATTGCCTCCGAGGTTATTTCGGAAATGCACGAAGAACAGGACCCGGGCGAACTTCTGATCGGCCTTGATCCTGAAAAGCGTTCGGAGATTGTTGAAGAACTGGATTATGACGATGCCACCGACATCATCTCGCAACTCGACGAAGACGAGCAGCAGGAAATTTTGGAGGACCTTGATCATGAGGATGCCGAGAATATCCGTGCACTGCTGAAATACGATGAGGATACTGCCGGTGGTATCATGAACTCCCAGATCATCAAGGTGAACATCAATCTGGATAAAAAAGATGCCCTTGATGAAATCATTCGCCAGTCGGAGGAAATGGAGGAGTTTTATACGGTTTATGTTGTTGATGATCATGATATTCTGCAGGGTATTATTTCGTTGAAGTCGATCATCAAAGCAAAAGCCGAGGCGCATGTACGCGACCTCGTGAACACTGATTTTGTTTATGTAAAAGCTGACCTCGACCAGGAAGATGTTGCCAGCCTGATCTCGCAATATAACCTCACCACTATACCTGTTGTTGACGACAACATGAAACTGCTGGGCCGCATTACGGTAGATGACATCATCGACGTAATGGAGCAGGAGAATACCGAAGATATATTGAAGATCTCCGGTGTATCCGAAGATGAGGAATTGAGCGGTAACTGGAAAGAGGCTGTTAAAAGCCGCTTGCCCTGGCTGGTGATCAACTTAGGAACGGCCTACCTTGCGGCCTCGGTTATCAGGCATTTTGATAAAACTGTTGAGCAACTGCCCATTTTGGCTGCCTATATGACCATTATTGCGGGTATGGGCGGTAACGCCGCCACGCAGGCGCTGGCCGTAACCGTAAGGCGTATTTCGCTTAGCGATTTAACGGATAAACAGGCTTACAATGCTGTAATAAAAGAATTTTTGGTAGGGATGCTCAACGGTGCGGCTAACGGGCTCATCGTGTTCTTTATCGCTTTGTTTTATGATTCGGACCCTATGCTGGGGCTTGTTTTGTTCCTGGCTATGACCGGCAATTTAATTGTAGCCGGTTTAACCGGTGCATCCATACCGCTGGTACTAAAAAGGGTAGGGATTGACCCAGCTGTGGCGTCATCTATCATTATTACTACTTTTACCGATTGTGCGGGATTTTTACTGCCCCTGTGGTTTGCCACAAAGCTTTTGCTGCCGGGGCACGCAGTTCCGCCGCCACATTAATTTGCAATTAAAAGTTATTACTATATCAATTTTATAATTACAGAATGACCGAAGTAAGATACAACTGGACGAAAGAAGAAATTGCTGAAATATATAACAGGCCGCTATTGGACCTGGTTTATGAAGCAGCAACCGTGCATCGCGAAAATAAAGACTATTCGGAAGTACAAATAAGCTCGTTGATTTCCATAAAAACAGGCGGTTGTCCCGAGGATTGCGCTTATTGCCCGCAGGCGGCGCGTTATAATACGGGGGTTGATGTACACGCTATAATGCCTAAGGATGAAGTTATAGCTGCTGCTGAAAAGGCAAAGGCAGGCGGTGCTTCAAGACTATGCATGGGAGCGGCCTGGCGCGAAGTACGTGACAACCGCGATTTTGATAAGGTGATAGACATGGTTAAGGCTGTAAACGAGCTGGACATGGAAGTTTGCTGCACGCTGGGTATGCTTACCGAGAGCCAGGCGCAACGATTGGCAGATGCCGGACTGTATGCCTATAACCACAACCTTGATACTTCGGAAGAAGACTATAAACGCATTATAACCACCCGGACCTATGATGAGCGCCTGAAGACCCTTGAACATGTGCGTAAGGCTAAAATTACGGTTTGCAGCGGGGGCATTATTGGCCTTGGCGAAACGGTGGAAGACCGCATTTCGATGTTGAAAACACTTTCGAACCTGCCAAAGCACCCAGAATCGGTGCCGATAAATGCATTGGTGCCGGTAACAGGAACGCCCCTGGCTGATCAGCCGCGTGTGTCGGTTTGGGATATGGTGAGGATGATTGCCACCACACGCATCATCATGCCAAAAACGGTGGTGCGCCTTTCGGCAGGACGTACCGAAATGAGTTTGGTTGAGCAGGCATTTTGCTTTATGGCAGGTGCAAATTCTATTTTTGCAGGCGAAAAACTGTTAACCACACCCAACCCATCATTTGACACCGACATGGCGATGTTTGAACTGCTTGGCCTAACCCCACGCAAGGCCTTTAAAAATGGCAGGCCCGGGAAGGTGGAAAATATAGAAGAATTATTACCGTTATAAGGACATCGGCACAGTAGAGACGCAATGCATTGCGTCTCTACTGTGGGGTGGGTTACACTTACCATGGGTTACACGTACCAAATCTGCGAACTGATTTTTAATATCATCAAGCAATGAGACGAATTAAAATAAATACATCATGGGAAGAGGATGAAGAGGAGCAAAGAGCGTTTTTTGCCGGGCTTTCATACTCGGAACGTTTGAGGTATTGTTTTAAATTGCGCACTAAATTCAACTTTAACCGGCAAACTGCGGCAAAGGAAAGGGTATTTAAAATTTACCACTCGTACGATGGCGTTTGATATTGAAGATCAGTTTTCGGTAAATTTCCTTACTTCGATGCAAAGTCATAAGGTGAGATATATGCTCATTGGTGGCGTCGCACTTAATTTTCATGGAGTAAACCGCACTACCCAGGACATGGATATATGGTTAGCCCCAACAAATACTAACCGAGATTTATTTTATAAAGTGCTTCTCGATTTGGAATATACCGAGGAGGAGATAGAGGATATAAAAACGGAAGATTTTACTGCTATCTTCAAATGCACGATAGGTGATTCACCCGATACGATAGACTGCTTAACAGTTGTTCACCCAAGTATTAACTTTGATGAAGCCGAGAAAACAATGATCACACATGATATTGGTAACGGTGTCATGTTAAATGTTGTTGATTACGATTATTTACGGAAGATGAAGCTTTTAACTCACCGTGAAAAAGACTGGTATGACGTAGCAAGGCTTGATGAGTTCAAAAAAAACAACAAAACAAATAATCTCTAATTTACACCTTTGCCCCCAGTATCCAGCGCCAGGCCCAGCGTGTTAGCAGGTTAAATCCTTTCCATTCATCCACAAATTCAATAATATCATTCATACACCTGTCGGCAAATTTCTTTTTGAAGTTTTGGGATGCGATTTTGTAAACAGTATCAGGATTTTGGATTCCGATGCGTTTAAAAATTTCTTTCTTGACGTACATGGTGCGCACAAACAGGATATTGAACAGGATAACATAACTATATAGGGTGCGCTTGATATATCCGGCCTTGTCAGCATAATTTTTCAGGAGACTTTTGGTAAAAATGATATGCCGTGCTTCTTCGATATTATGGAGGTCGAACATCTTTCTTATCACAGGGTAAACATCCGACGCCTTCCGGGCATAATTGCCATAAACATCGGTAACCAGTTCAACCGAAACGCTGCCCATAAATAAATAATCAGCCGGCAGGTATTTGTTGCTGAATTCGCCAAAGAATTTGTGAATCCCGGATTGCTTGATGGGGCTGCCATTAATCCTGCCAATAGCCTGCCCAAACATTTCCTGGTGCCTCAGTTCCTCTATCATTTCACGGATTAAAAAACGGTGCTCAATATTGTCGGCAGGTAAAGTAAGCAGGCGCCTGGTCATAAACAGGCAAAATAATCCCTCGCCCCAGGCATAGGATGCAATTACCTGTACCAGTTCGTGGCGGCCGAGTTCAAGCTTTTGAGCAGGGGTAAGGATATCGTAAATTTCGAGGCCGTGCAATGAGGTTAATATTTCGGGTAAGAAAATATCGTTATCGGCCACTTCCTGTTGCCAGGGAATATAGGTTTCAGGCATTAAAGGATGCTCCTTACTGATCCTGATTAATCGCTCAATTTCCGGTTCGTTCATACTATGGGTGTTGCGGATTGATTGTAATAAACGCAATCAAACTTAATAATACATACCCAAATTTGCTGCGAGGCGTTGCCTAAACCGCAAACAATTGCCCCAAATCCTTAAATGATTTAAACTCCAGGGCGTTTCCCGAGGGATCAAGAAAAAACATAGTAGCCTGTTCGCCGGGCAGGCCTTTGAAACGGATATAGGGCTCTATTACAAATTTTACCTTGTGTTCGCGCAGGCGGGCTTCTAACTCCTGAAAGTCGTCCCATTCCAAAACCACGCCATAATGCGGTACCGGTACATCGTGCCCGTCCACGGGGTTAAAGTGATGTTCGGGCTTTTCGGCAGGGCGCGGTTTTAAATGAATAACAAACTGGTGGCCATATAAATTAAAGTCCGTCCATATATCCGAGCTGCGGCCTTCACCACATCCTAAAACTTCCCGGTAAAATTTTCGCGCTTCTTCCAGGTCATATACCGGGACAGCGATGTGGAATGGGGTTAGTTTGTTCATTGTTTTGTTGTTGTAATGTTGTAACGTTTGAAGGTTGTAAAGTTGGAATGTTGCAAAGTTAAGAGGGGTTAAACTTTCCAACCTTTCAACTTTTTAACCTTCCAACAGAATTACTTTACTGTATACCGGTAAACCTGCCGGCCAAGGTTGCCGTCTTTGTCAATTCCTTCAATGGTGACACGGTAAGTGCCCTGTCCGTCGGCGTTATAATATTCCAGTGTTGATGCTCCGGTTTTATCAGTTTCAACATTCGGATTCCAGTAAATAGTGGTACGGGTATCCAATTGGCTTGGCTGACTTATCCTTGGGCCAGTATAACGCGGTAAATAAAAAGTTTTAACCGGATCGTATCCCTTAGGGAAAAAAGTGATCTCGTTGCGCTGCGGAAGCATGCTTTTTAGCTCCGCCAAACTAATTTTGGTCGTTTCTACCTTTTTCAAATTCACTACTATGGCACCATTGGAATTATAGGTACTGTTAACCAGGCCCAATTCGTCCTTTAAAAATATCTCGATCGATTCAACACTTTTTGGGTCGACGCTGGCAAGGTAGTTTGCATCAACGGGCATACCCTTTACGAAAATTTGTACAGGTATTTTTCTACCCTGGTTAAAATCCCTTTGAACGTAAAAGTTTTCATTTTCAAAGGTCATTCCGGTAGCAAGTGCCCGCACACAATCAAACAGCGAGTTGCACCCTTCGAGTTGCTGCGGTTTTATGATGTGATCAGGTGTTTCGCCCAGGCTGGTTAAATTCCCGTAATCTTTATGACTCGATACGTTAACAATTCGTTTTTCCTTTATCACAACTTCTTTAAGCATGTGTAAATTGCTGTATTGCACTTTGCTGTTTTTCAAATAAACGCTCAATACGCTATCGATATTAGTTACTTTTTCGGCATCGCCTACGTTGGTAGGTATACCTTGTGCCGGCTCTCCGTCAAGCGATAGCACCAGGTCGCTGGCTCTTTGATTATTTCGGGCACTTATAATTACTTTAGCGGAATCTGCAAAAACGATGTTCGAAAACACAAAGCGGCCATCGGCGTTGGTAGTCGTATTGGCCGAGAAGCCTTTGTCGGGTATAGACAAACGGACATTGCCGTTATTAATGGGGATGCCGCTGCCCGCCCGTAATGTGCCGCTTATATTAATGCCCTGTTCGGCCAGGAAGTTGACTGGCGCATGCTTGTTGCTCAAAATGGCATCGTACGAAAAACGACGATAGCCCTGTGTTTGCAGCAGTATATCTAAGTCCGCAGCAGTTTTTGCATCGGGATGGTTGAAATAATAATTAGGCTTTTCGATATACCCTTTAATATCCGATGTCAGGAGCAAATTGCTTAAAATTGTGGTTTCTGCATTTTCATCATATGGTACTTTGGTTTCGTCAATTACCGATACCGAAAAATTTCCTTCATCAGGCTGGTCGTTATTTTTTGCTGATATGTTCAGCTTAACTTTCTGCCGCGTGTCATAAGTTTGCTGATCGGATATTACCGAAAGCTTCAACTGGTCGTTATGCTGAATAAATGCTATTCGTTCGGTAACGGGTTCGCCATCATCGGTAAAAAGGGTTACCTGCACAACACCGGTGGGGAATTTGCTTTTTGGGATGGATGCATTGTAAACCAAGGCCTGCAGCGTAGTTTTTGCTGCAAAATAAATTACGCCGCTTGATTTTGCCAGTATATAAAAAGTCTTCCCTTCAAAGTCTTTGAAAAATGCTTGGTCGGCCTGGAGTTTGAGATTCAGTACATTAGGGTCACTGTTATCCAAACTGAGGTCGATGCCGTCGCTGCCTACTTTAGGCATTTCGGGAGTCGCCGTTGTTCCGTCGGCGAATGTAACGTGGGCGGTATAGGTTTTGCCATCTTCGGGCGCTAGTATAAAAAGCCCCATGCCGAGGTGCGACGATGAAAATTCTGTCACCAGGTTATTATTATTGTCGGTAATGGTTCCCTTAACATCTATACCCAGGCCGTCAGGCGTAATAGCTTTAAACGCCATTTTTGTGCGTACACCCACAATGAGTTGCCCACCCTCCGGAAAAAATTGTATATCGTTGGGCCTGGCGATAGATTTAAGAGAAAAAGAATTGCTTATCGGCCTCCCTGATCCATTTTCAACCGTTGTAACGATGTTGGCAGAATCAAGCGTAAGTTTTTTCAGGTTGATAAAACTGATGTCGATCAATCCATTCTTATCAGTTACACCCTTGCCTTTGGCTATCGATTCATCATCGCGCAGTACGGTCCAGCTTACCTTTTTATCGGCGTACGGATTGCCATCGTTGTCCTTATAAATTACTTTGGCCGAGATTTTTGAGGTTTTGTTTAAAACCTCGCTCTTTAGCGATACCTGTGCCGAAACCTGGTTGTTTATCGCATCGCCAATTACTATATTTTTATTAAAGAAATAGGCGATGCCATTGTTATTCATGAAATTGGTATAAGCCACAACCCGGTAGTTTCCTTTTTTAAATGAGTATTGCGAAACCGGGATACCACCCCAGGCCACACCGTTTTTTACCTGGAGTTTCAAACCTGTAACCAGTGAATCATGCGGCGCCATCACATCTACATAAATTATTTTACTGATAGGCGATGGCTGATGATTGTCGACCGTTACATAGGCTTTAAACCACATGGTATCGGCCAAAGCGTAATAGGGCTTATCAAAATGCAGGTAAACTTTTTCAATCGGCAGGTCGGTGTAGGCTTTGGCGGTTTTAGTCATTATCTGGTTTAAAACGCCATTATCATTTTGAGCCGATGCAGGTAAATAAAATATTATGGTAAAAACTAAAGTGGCAAAAAGAGTATTCAAAAACTTCATAAAATAGAATTTATCCGGCTGTACCGGGCTAATATAGCCCATTGCGATTTAAAAAATGATAATACATCATTACTTTAACATTTTTTCACATCATTTTTACTTTGTTACCAACTGAATGGTATTCCTGCTCAACTGTTCCAGCAATATGGTTTTGCCGGCTTTCAGGTCAACCAGGAAGGCGGGGGTATAGTGCCTGATGGTGATTAACGAAAGCCCATCATTGTATTTTACTTTAAAATCAGTACCCAATGCCTGCAACAGCTTTTTAAAACGCTCTTCGTAATAATCAAAACAAACCGTAAAACTCAGTGCCGATGTTTGCATTACATTCACCTTTACCTGGTTTTGCGCAAATGTTTTAAAAATGTCACTCAGGTGAATTTCGGAAATAAAGGAATAATCCCGGGCCGAAAGCGACATCATTACCTGGTTTTGTTTCAGTATGATAACCGGTTTTAAAAACTGGTTACTGCCATTTTCGCTGATGACGGTACCAGGTGCCTCCGGGTTGTAAAAAGATTTAACCAGCAGGGGTATTTTGGCGTTTTGCAGCGGTTTGATTGTTTTAGGGTGGATAACGCTGGCGCCGTAATAGGTCATTTCGATGGCCTCGGTGTAGGATAGCTCATCAAATTTAACGGTGTCATCAAAAAATTTAGGGTCGGCATTTAATATGCCGGGTACGTCCTTCCAGGTGGTAACGGATTCGGCAGCCAAACAGGATGCGAATATAGACGCTGTATAATCCGAGCCTTCGCGACCTAATGTTGTAGTAAAGTTTTCGGATGTTCCGCCTAAAAAGCCTTGTGTAACCACAATACTTTTTTGTAGCAACCCGGGGATGCCTTTGCTGATGGCCTCGCGTGTTTTGTCCCATTGCACTACGCCCTCGCGGTAAGTGTTGTCGGTATGCACGTAACCGCGTACATCAACCCATTGGCTTTTTAAGCCGGCTTTGTTCAGATAAGCATTTACGATGCGTGTGGACACCAGCTCGCCAATGGAAACTATCTGATCATAGGTGAAATCGTAGTCGTCATGCGGTTCATCTTCGATGGTCCAGTCAATTTCAACAAAAGTATTGGCAACCTCATTAAATACCGCGTCCTGCGGTTCAAACAGCCGGTACATAATATCATAATGATATTTTTTTATCTCCTCGAAGATATCATGCAAAGCATCATCCCCATTAACGTAGGCCTTTGTAAGTTTTTCGAGGGCATTAGTGGTTTTGCCCATTGCCGAAACCACGATGAGTAACTGTTCGCTCTCAAACCTTTTAACCACATTGGCCAGGTTAATTATACCATCTGCATCCTTTACCGATGCCCCTCCGAATTTGAAAATAAGCATTATTCTTAAGTTGATTATGTTGGATTGAGTTGAATAAGTTGATTGGGTTGGAATAAGTTGATTAGGTTAGCAGATATAATAGGGTACATCAACTTATTCAACCCAATCAACCACTCACTTAATCAACTTACGTTAAAAGCTGTTCTTTTGATAACGAACCGTTTAGCCAACCGGCTTCAATATTAGCCTCGTATTTTTTGTAAAATTTTATCGCTGGCTCATTCCAGTCGAGCACCTGCCAGCTCATGCCGTTAAAGCCCATTTCGCGGCACTCCACAATCAATCGGTCGAACAATAATTTGCCTACGCCTTTTCCGCGCATATCTTCGGTGATGATCAGGTCTTCCAGGTACATCCGGCAGCCTTTCCATGTAGAATAACGGATATAGTAAACCGCAAAGCCAACTATAAAGTCATCAACTTCGGCAACAAACGCTTTCCAAACCGGCTTCTTACCAAATCCCGCCTCTTCAAATTCCTCTAAGGTTACCGTAACCTCTTCCGGTGCTTTTTCAAACACGGCCAGTTCATTCACCAATTCCATCAGGCGCGGACAATCTTCTTTTTTTGCTATACGTAATTTAGTCATTGTGTCATTAGTCATTTGCTGTTTGTTCATAGTTGATGGATCATAGTTCATGGTAGCTTCAATCGCCATGTTCAGCTTTGCCTTTTGGCTTCGGTCTTTCAGCTTTTAGCTTTCCCCTCAATTATTCTTCCAGTGCTTAATTACCCGCTGACCAAAAATAGTGCTGCCCAGCCTGATCATATTGCTTCCCTGTTCAATCGCTATCTTATAGTCGGCCGACATACCCATTGATAAGGTATCGAATTTATCATCTTTCCTGAAAAAGCTTTGTTTCATGCCGTCGAAAAACGTTTTTAACTCGTAAAACTCGTCCCTCAGTTGTTTTTCACGGTCGGTATTGGTAGCAATCCCCATGAGGCCGCGGATGCGGATATTTTTCAATTGCTGAAATTCATCCGAGCGAAGCAACTCGATAGCCTCATCAAAACCCAGCCCGAATTTGGTTTCCTCATCGGCAATATAAATCTGCAACAGGCAATCTATAAGCCGCTTATTCTTTTCGGCATGTTTGTTTATTTCCTGCAGAAGTTTCAGACTGTCAACCGATTCAATCATGCTGATAAACGGCGCAATGTACTTTACCTTATTGGTTTGTAAATGCCCTATCAGGTGCCATTGTATATCTTTGGGCAGTTGTTCGTATTTCTCAATCAGTTCCTGCACCATGTTTTCGCCAAATACACGCTGTCCGGCATCATAAGCTTCCTGCACCTCAGGTATCGGTTTTGTTTTTGATACTGCTACCAATTTTACATTTATTGGTATAGTTTCTTTTTTTAAGGTCCTTATATTATCTGCAATGCTCATTTATCCGTAATTTTGGCTAATTATTAAGCCGCTAAATTACAGAATGCGTAAATATATCACCTTGTTTTTTTTAGTAATGATAATTTTATCCTCCTGCAAGGATAAAACAAACAGTAAGGTTATCAATCACGACGAAATGGTGAGCGTGTTAACCGATATGCTGATCATTGATGGCAGCATGTACAATACACCCTCGCAAAATCCGGATACCCTTTACAAATATGGTACCGGCAGATACCTGGCGCTTTTTAAAAGGCACCATATCGACTCGGTTCAATTCCGCACAAGCCTTAAATATTATACCAACAAGCCCTTGGAATTGCAGGCTATGTACGATAAAATACTTGATGATCTTAAAGCGCGAACAGATTCCGTTAACAATGCTGTATTTAAGCAGAATAACCAACACAATGTCCGCGGACCAAAATAGTACTGATAAACTGGGTTTTACCGAGGTAAAGGAATTAATAAAAGCGCATTGCCTGAGCGATATGGGCCGCCAAATGGTGGACAAGATCCAGGTGATGCACAATTTCGACCAGGTAGCCAAATTCCTTGGTCAGGCCAACGAGTTTAAAAACATACTCGAAAACGACGCTGCTTTACCCATACATCATTTTTTCGACATCAAATCGCTGGCCAATAAAGCCCGTATTGAAGGTGTTTTTTTAAGTGAGGAAGAGTTTTACCAGGTACATGCATCGCTTACTACCGTATTTGCTGTAATTGCCTATTTTAATGAGCGGGCCGGACTTTACCCCAACCTGGAGGCCTTGTTTGAACATTTGCCGATTGAAAAAGCCATCATCAAAAAAATTGATATGGTGATTGATCAAAAAGGCAAAATAAGGCCAAACGCTTCGCGCGAATTGCAGGATATTACATCCGGCATAGCAAAGGCCGAGCAGGAGGCCCGTAAAAAGATTGATCATGTTTTTAAAAGTGCCAGCAGTAATGGCTGGACTGCGGACGGCTCCTTAACCGTTCGCGATGGCAGGTTATGCATCCCGTTACTGGCCGAAAATAAGCGGAAGTTAAAGGGTTTTATTCATGATGAATCCGCATCAGGGCAAACCGTATATATCGAACCAGAAGAAGTTTTCTCCCTGAATAATAAAATACGCGACCTGGAGTTTGACCGCCGCAGGGAGATCATCAAAATATTAACCGCACTAACTGATGAATTGCGGCCTTATGTACCGCTTTTATTATCGTACCACAGCCTGTTAACCAAACTGGATTTTGTACGCGCCAAGGCCTTGTTTGCTATTGATATTGAAGGCGAAATGCCTCAACTGGTGAACGAGGCTGTTATTAAATTGGTTAATGCGCGGCATCCGCTTTTGTTCCTGAATTTTAAAAAGGAGAAAAAGACGGTTGTACCCTTAAATGTTAAGATAGATGATAGCACCCGCATAGTAGTAGTATCGGGTCCAAATGCCGGGGGTAAATCGGTCTGCATGAAAACGGTTGGCCTTTTGCAGACGATGGTGCAGGCCGGCTTGCTCATCTCGGCATCGGAGGCTAGCGTAATGGGCGTATTTAAGCAGCTTTTTGTGGATATTGGCGACGATCAGTCGCTGGAAAGTGACCTGAGTACGTATAGTGCTCATCTATCCAAAATGAAGAATTTTGTGGAGCAGGCAAATGGCAAAACGCTGGTGCTGATTGATGAATTTGGTACAGGTACCGATCCCCAGTTTGGCGGGCCGATAGCCGAGGCGGTGCTTGAATCGTTAAACAACAAAAAAGTAAAGGGAATGGTGACCACGCACTACTCCAACCTTAAGATTTTTGCCAGCCATACCGAAGGGATCGAAAACGCCTCGATGCTGTTTAATAATGTGGAAATGAAACCGCTTTATATGCTGGAGGTAGGTAAACCCGGCAGCTCGTATGCTTTTGAAATTGCGACTAAAATTGGCTTGCCGCAAAATGTGCTCAACCTGGCCAAAAACAAAATAAGCGCAGGTCAGAAAAAAGTTGATACGCTGCTGGTTGACCTGGAGCGCGAGAAAAAAGAAATTTACGATACCAAACTGAAGCTGGAAAAACAACAGCGCCAGGTAGATACGCTGCTTGCCGAAAATGAAAAGCTGAAAAGCTATCTTGAGGAAAATAAAAAGGCGCTCATCCGCGACGCAAAGGACCAGGCTAAAAACATTATCCTGAATGCGAATAAACTGGTTGAAAATACCATCTCCGAAATAAAAAGCAGCAACGCCGATAAGGAGAAAACCCGTACCCTGCGCGAAAATTTGCATGTCGAACTGCAGAAAAATACGGTTAAACCGGTTACAGTTAAACCTGTGCCCGACGAGGAAGAACTTAAGCCGGGCGATTGGGTAAAACTGGCGGACAGTGAAACCACCGGCCAGGTAATGGAGATCATTAAAGACAGTGTGGTAATAGCCATAGGCGATTTGCGCACCGTTGCTAAAAAGAAACGGGTTGTAAAGGTGTCCAGATCATCGGTACCGAAAGAGATTCGTAAGAGTTTTGCCGGCAATACAGGCGATATGGCCAGTTTTAGCCCGGAGATAGATGTACGCGGCATGCGCACCGAAGATGCCCTGAGTAATATTGAGCGGCTTTTTGACCGGGCATTGATGATGGGTTTTG
>Ga0207667_10000900_pt1 | contig 37930 bp, 21 predicted proteins | sample KBSCornC52_FD_184301 | JGI IMG/M metagenome (GOLD analysis project Ga0207667, IMG submission 184301) | Corn rhizosphere microbial communities from Kellogg Biological Station, Michigan, USA - KBS Corn C5-2 (SPAdes) (version 2) | ecosystem: Host-associated > Plants > Roots > Rhizosphere > Soil ...
GCAGCAGCATAGTTGGGGCGTACGAAGCTTAGAAGTTTTGGAGGAGAAGAAAGAGATGAAGAGATTCTTGCTGCGCATACCAATACTGTTCACCTTAGGAGCACTGGCCGTTGCTCAGTCACTTACCGCTGCCGACCGTGAAAAGGCCATCCAGTACCTTGAGCAGACCCGTAGTGGTGTTATCGCAGCAACCAAAGGTTTGTCCGATGCTCAGATGAAATTCAAATCCGCCCCCGATCGTTGGTCGATCGCGGAAACACTCGAGCACATCACACTCGCGGAAGACTATCTTTTCGCCAATGTCACTCACAACATCATGAAGGCCCAGGCAGGTCCGGGGGGGCGTGATACAGCCAAGCTTGACGCCTTGATCCTCTCGGCAGTGCCTGACCGGAGCCAGAAGCGGCAAGCACCTGGGCCGCTGGTACCCAGCGGGAGGTGGAGCCCTGCAGAGGCCCTCGCCCACTTTGAACAGAGCCGCGCCAAGACAATCGCGTTCTTGAAATCCACACCCGATCTGCGCGAGCATGTTTCGTCGGATAATCCATTTCAACAGCCCATGGATGCATACCAATGGATGCTGTTTATCTCCGCGCACAGTGAGCGTCACACAAAGCAGATCGCGGAAGTAAAGGCGGATCCGAATTTTCCCAAGAACTGAGCTTGCAAATGGGTTCAAAAGGAACAGCCATGTCTGGGGATACTGTCCAACTTTCATCAAGTGCTGTTATCTCGGGTGGTAGGAAAGGCTCCCGCTGCTGGCAATACTTGTTGAGGCCGAGATCCCCAATCGCAAGCCGCAGGACTATCATGGTAAGCAAATCAAAGTAGAGGAGCATCAATGAGCGGCGTAAGAGTTCTTGTAGGCACTCGCAAAGGCGCATTCATTCTCTCTTCAGACGGTAAGCGCGAAAAATGGAACGTGAGCGGCCCACATTTTGCGGGCTGGGAAATCTATCACATGAAGGGCTCTCCGGCTGATCCGAATCGGATCTACGTTTCCCAGACCAGCGGTTGGTTTGGCCAGGTGATTCAGCGTTCTGATGATGGTGGCAACACGTGGCACCAACCGGGCACTCCCAAAGGCGAGCCGAGCACCGCTCCCGACGGCATGCCAAAAGGCGAGAGCAACAAGTTCGCATACGACACCTCGCCCGAGACCGGAGCGCCGATGACCACCCATCAGTTCTACGACGGCAAGCCGCACCCCTGGGAGTTCAAGCGTGTATGGCATCTCGAACCCTCGCTCACTGATCCCGACATCGTCTACGCGGGCGTAGAAGATGCGGCGATTTTCAAGACAACCAACGGCGGCAAGGACTGGAAAGAGTTGTCCGGGCTGCGCGGCCACGGGACTGGTCCGAAGTGGCAGCCCGGCGCCGGTGGTATGTGCCTGCACACGATCATTCTCGACCCCAAAGATCCCAAGCGTATTTGGATTGCGATCTCGGCCGCGGGGGCATTTCGTACCGACGATGGCGGCAAGACTTGGAAGCCCATCAATCGGGGCCTGCAATCGCAATACATTCCCGATCCGAACGCCGAAGTCGGGCATTGTGTTCATCACATTGCGATGAACCCACAGCGTCCGGGCGTGATGTTCATGCAGAAGCACTGGGATGTAATGCGTTCGGACGACGCCGGCGACAATTGGAAAGAAGTCAGCGGGAACCTGCCCACAGATTTCGGATTTGTGATCGACGTGCACGCGCACGAACCGGAAACGATTTACGTTGTCCCGATCAAGAGCGACGGCGAGCACTATGTGCACGAAGGGAAGCTTCGAGTTTTCCGCAGCAAGACCGGAGGCAACGAGTGGGAACCCCTGACCAAGGGCCTGCCGCAGAGCAACTGCTACGTGAATGTTCTCCGCGATGCAATGGCGGTGGATACGTTAGAGGACTGTGGCGTGTACTTCGGCACCACCGGGGGGCAGGTGTACTGCTCCAACGACGCCGGCGATAGCTGGAATGCAATCGTACGAGATCTTCCCGCGGTGCTCAGCGTGGAGGTCCAGACACTGCAATAAGATGCTCCAGAGGCCCGGTCCTGCCTCTAAAACTCGAGCCGAAAAGAGGAGAGCCAAGGCTATGGTTCCAATTCTCGAGCACCCTGACGAATAGGGAGTGCACCATGATCCGCGTTGTTCTTCCTTATCATCTGCGTAGTCTTGCTCACGTCGGACCTGAGGTTGCAATTGATGTTCCCTCGCCGGTAACCATCGGCTGCATGCTTGATGCGTTGGAAGCACGCTACCCCATGCTGTGCGGGACGATCCGTGACCACGTCACCAAAGAGCGCCGTGCTTTCCTTCGCTTCTTTGCTTGTGAGCAGGACATCTCGCACGACTCTCCCGATACTCCTCTTCCCGACGACGTGGTCTCCGGCAAAGAGCCATTCATCGTAATCGGGGCGATTGCCGGCGGATAACCCAAGCTACTCCAATGGTTGTTCTGTTATTGGAACAAACCAATCATTTCCTTGTCTCTCACCATTCCTCCTGATACCATCCCGCGCAATGGGCTCAGGTATCTCCCCTGCCGGGGCGCAGCTTGGCACACCTAGGGAGCAAGCACATGAGAGACATCCATAGTCAGTTCGAAGTTGCCGAGTCACGGGTGTACGAGGCCTATCCCCTCACTCCGCCAGAACCGGCCCTTCACGAAAAAACCCTGCAGCTTCATGCCCGGATGCTAGATGCCGGTCGGCCGCTGCAAGCAGAAAAGAAGAGCGCGATATGGGTTGTTCATGGGATGGGCCAACAGGTGCCTTTTGCCACCCTGGAGCAGGTCGCCGAAGGCATTATCCAGACAATCGGTGATGCGAATGTCGTCAACCTCCTGTACCGCGAAGTAAAGGTGGACAACACAATCCTGCAGCGGGTCGAACTGACCCTTGAAAAGCACGGCACGCAGCGTCAGGTCGATATCTACGAATGTTATTGGGCCCCAAAAACGGAAGGAATGGTCAAGCTTCGCAACGTGATCGATTTTCTGTGGGATGGGGGCACCCGCGGTTTTATCAATTCGTTCTCCTGGTTCCAACGCGCGTTGTTTACGGAGATGGTTGCTTTCAAGATCCACCTGAGGACGCCAGCGTATTTATTGGCGACCCTTTCCGTGCTGGGAGCGTTGATGGTGATCAATGCCATTATTCTCGCCACCGGAGCGAGCATCGCAGGACTCGGAGACCTTCCGGAACGATCACTAGTGAGCCCCCTCACGGTCGTTTCCGGACTTGCAAGTGCGGCAGCGATCACCTTCGGTGCGATTCTCGTCATCGCCGAAGCGACAAAACCCTTACGCAGCAAGTCTGTTTGGGGGCACGCCGTCCGCAACATCACCTGGTTTGGCGTTGTCTTCACTATTTTGGACCTGGTCGTGAGTGCAGCTCTGATGGGAATTATTTTCTGGCGGAAATGGAACCCGACGTGGCTGCAGGGCGGCGCGCCATACCTTCAAACCCTAGCGAATGCCGTCATCTTTGCCAGCCTGATCCTTGCTTTGACCTCGCGGCTGCATCGAAGATGGAAACTCTCACGTCCCAAAAGCGCGGCTGCAGCTCAGAAGACAAATTCCAGGAGCGGCTGGTTCGGGCCGACGCTCTTTTATCTTGCCTTCTTGTTGCATCTAGCGGTTGCATTGGGGACCTTGGCGATTCTGTTTTCCGCGCAAGGCGGAGATTTCGCAACCTCCCTGGTAGGTGTCAAGATTCTTGGAGTGCGTGGAGGGATTCTCTCGATCTTCTCTGCACTCCATTTCGAGTGCGTGTTTCATGTCATGGCAAGATTCCTCCGCTGGCGCGGCTGGGTATGGCCCTTCCTCGCGATTGTGAGCGCCCAAGTCCGGTTGCTGATGGTTGAATATGTTGGCGATGTGGCGGCTTACGTGGCATCGAACAAGGTAGATTGCTTTGACGAATTGCGCGCCAAAATCAAGCAGATGGCGAAAGCGTCGCTTTCTGCCGTGTATGGAGCCAAGTCTCACAATAGCGAAGGGTTCGAATATGAGAAGGTGTGCGTCGTGGGGCACTCGCTAGGCTCGGTGATTGCCTATGACACTCTGAACCGCGCGATTGCGGATGATCAGCTTGCTACCCAGAGAGATCCGAAGACGGGCCAGAAATTTGAGGATGGACCAGCGCAGATCGTGAAACGCACTCCAGTGTTGCTGACCTTCGGCAGTCCGCTAGACAAGACTGCATTTTTCTTCAGCATCATGGGGAAGACAACGCGGCATATTCGCGAGCAGCTGGCGGCCGTGGTGCAACCTCTGATCGAGAATGACCGAATCCGGGAAAGAATCCGCTGGGTAAACGTATTTTCACCCAGTGACATCGTGAGCGGATCATTAGATTTTTACGAGCTGCCTCGATGGAAGCATGACCCTGCGCAAAAAACGAAGTGCATTCAAAATGAGATTGACGAGGATGCTCTCGTGCCCCTCGTCGCTCACGTGGATTACTGGGCCAACAAGAAGGTGTGGACAGAGCTGTTGAAGTTCGTCTGGTAAGCTGGCCGGCTCGAACGGGTCTGTTTTTCCCAGCGCTTGCACCCGTTCAGCCCTGCAGTTTAGAGTACGCACGGGTGCAAAGCCACGGCCTTATCCAAATATCCCAGGGCTGGCCTCTTCAAATATCATCCGAGGCAATTCAAAAAGGAGCTATTCATGACGCGCCGGATACGCGCAGGTCTGTTCGTTCTCTTCTTATCCGCGACTCTTTCCCTATACTCGCAGTCCTCCGGACGCGCCACTATGTCCGCCGCCCCCGTGAATCCGCACGCGTCAGCCGAGGCGCGAGGCTTGTTGAACTATTTTTATTCGATCTCCGGCAAATACACCCTGGCCGGCCAACATAACTATCCCTACCATATCGCTCGCTGGACGGATCGCGTTTACGACTTAACCGGGAAGTATCCGGCATTGTATGGCGAAGATTTCGGATTTTCAGGAGGGGAGGACAAAGACTCCACCGAAGCGCGCCCTGAACTGATTGCCGAGGCGAAACGCCAGTACGAAAACGGGGCCGTGGTCACTCTAACCTGGCACGCGGTGCGCCCAACCGACGATGAGCCGGTTACATTTCATGGCAGTGTCCAGGGCCACCTTACCGATTTTGAGTGGAACGAGTTGCTAACTCCGGGAACGAAACTCTACAAACGCTGGTGCGATCAGGTGGATGTTGTAGCCGGATTTCTAAAGCAGTTGCAATCCGCGCATGTGCCGGTTCTGTTCCGTCCCTATCACGAGATGAATGGCGCCTGGTTCTGGTGGGGAGGACGACCGGGCAAGAATGGCTCGCAGGCGCTCTATCGGCAGCTTTTCGAACGATTCGTGAATCATCATAAGCTGAACAATCTGATTTGGGTGTGGAACATCAATGCGCCTTCGAATCCAGCGATGGTGATCACCAACTACTTCCCGGGCCTCGAATACGCCGACCTGTTAACGGAGGATATCTATAGCGAGTTTCAGCAGAGCTACTACGATGACATGATCGCCTTAGCGGCAGGGAAGCCGATTGCTCTCGGTGAGGTTGGAGCTCTGCCCACTCCAGAAGTCCTGCAGAAGCAGCCCAAGTGGACCTACTTCATGGTTTGGAGCGAGTGGATCGAGATGGCGAACCCACTCGATCGCGTGCAAGCCGTGTATCAGATGCCCAGCGTGCTCGGTCGCAGCGATCCTCAAGTGGCGAATGCCATGTCGGCGATCCGAAAATCATTTACTGGCACCAAGCCCGAGATCGACCCTGTCACGCCAGATGCGGCCTCAGGGGCGAGGACATTGCTAGCACAGCTTTATTCGGTTGCGGGGACGGCGGTGTTGAGCGGACAGCAGAATGCGGGACAAACTCCGGCCGCTTCAACCGCGCACGTCTTCGGAGTGACAGCGAAATATCCTTCCATTTACGAACAAGATCTCGGCGATTTCACTGACGCTTCAGCTCTTCTCGGCGCGGCTAAGAAGCAATTTCAGAACCACGTGATCGTGAGCTTGAGTTGGCGGGCGCCGCGTCCGACCGACGGCAAGCCGGCCGGCGAGATGAATGATCGGCTTACCGACTACGAATGGGAACAGCTGCTGACACCGGGTACGAAGCTTTACGAGGGTTGGCTGGCACAGGTGGACGCGGTATCGGAAACATTGAAGAAGTTGCAAGACATCGGGATTCCAGTTTTGTGGCGACCTTACGCAGAAATCAACGGGAAGAATTTCTGGTGGGCAGGACGACAGGGCAGCAGGGGTTCCGCCGCCCTTTACCGGCAACTGTTTGAACGCATGGTCAACCACAATGGAGTGCGGAACCTTGTTTGGGTATGGAACGTCGTGCCGCCGGGCTCAAGCCCTAATGTCACGGCTTCGCTCTTTGATTTTTTCCCCGGATTGCTCTACGCGGATGCGTTAAGCATGAAGGATCCTCAGCTGTCCTGGGGGGCTGACGCGACCCTCGCATCAATGAGTGTTGGCAAGCCGATTGGGGTGGAGCTGAGTACTGTTCCAAAGCCGGACATTGCACAGAAGAAATGGTCGTGGTTCCTGTTGGCAGCCGACCCATCTCCTCTTCCAGAAAAAGACCAATCTCTGCGTGCCCTTTATGGCGATGCTCGGGTGCTTTCCCGCAGTGTTGAATTGCAAAACCAGACCGACGCGGCGAAGTGATGGGGTGGAAAATGCAAGTCATATACAGAAACGGGCGCCTTTTGGCCTTGCTGTTGGCGCTGACGGCGAGCGTAGCCCAAACGGTGCCGACCAACTCGCAAGAGGGAACGAACTATCTTCCCGCCTCTCGCGACAGCTACACCAGATTCGCTGAAGAGACAGAACGGATGCTGCGCGAAGACGTGCTCGACATCTGGTTTCCGCGCACGGTCGACAAAGAGCACGGTGGTTTCAGTTCGGTATTTTCGCGCGAATGGGAACGAGGGACCAGTCAAGGGAAATTCTCTGTGTTTCAAGGACGTATGACCTGGATATCGTCGCAGGTCGTCGTGCGCCGCCCCGAGATGAAAGATCGCTTTCTTCCGATTGCACAGCACGGATTGCGGTTCCTCCAGGATGCCCTTTGGGACAAGCAGTACGGTGGTTTCTTCTGGGGGATCGACGACAACGCTGCAATTTCATCTTCCTACGGCGACAACAAAGAAATGTACGGCGAAAGCTTCGCACTCTATGGGGCTGCGGCCGTCTACCAAGCGACTCATGATCCGCAAGCGCTTGCCTTGGCGCAAAACGAATTCCGCTGGATGGAGGAGCACGCACATGACCAGCGGAATGGGGGCTACTTCGAACTCCTGACGCGAGACGGTAAGCCGGTGAACGCTGACGCCAATGGGATGCCTACTCAAGACACGGCTCATGGCGGTTTTATCCCCGGCTACAAGTCGATGAACACGCATATTCACCTGCTGGAATCGGTGGCGCAGCTCTATGAGGTTTGGAAAGACGATCTGGTACGAACTCGCTTGCAGGAACTTCTTGCGATTGTGCGTGACAAGATCTGCGTCGAACCGGGCGTCATGAACCTCTATTTCACCAGGGACTGGCGCCCAATTCCCGACCACGACTCCTATGGCCACGATGTCGAGACTGCCTATTTGATGCTTGAGGCCGAAGATGTGCTCGGCGTGCCGCATGATGCCCGCACGGAGCACATGGCCAAGATGCTGGTTGATCACGCGCTGGCGTTCGGGTGGGATGAAAAGCGGGGTGGCTTTTATCGAGAGGGTACGACCTTTGGCAAACCCGAGGAAAAAAGCAAAGACTGGTGGGTTGAAATGGAAGGCTTGAACGCCTTGTTGCTCATGCACGCGACGTACGGCGGCAGAACAGATGCCTACTTTAAGGCCTTTCAGAAGCAGCTGGACTTCATAGAAAAATACCAGCGCGATTCCCAGTTCCATGGATTCTATGGAACCGTCAGCGAAGAGGGAAAACCCCTCTCAACCGACAAAGGCCAGATCTGGAAAGCTGCCTATCACGATGGGCGAGCGTTATTGAATGTGAGCGAACGGCTGAGGAAACTAGCTGCTGAAGCAAAGTAAGCTATTGCCGATCTTCTTGAGTTCGGCGTCCGACTGAATCTCTGAAATCGAAACTAGCAGAACCTTCAGTCGTGGTCTGCCCCATCCCTCACACAGCCTATGGGGTGTTCGTGGTTGCGAGTTGCCGCTCTTGCGCTGACATTTGACGCCACAACACCTGCAGGTCAGAGGACAGCGTCGAGTTCCCCGGGTCCTGCCGCAGTGCTCTGGCGAACCAACGATAGGCGGTCGGCAAGTCGCGGCCCACGCAATGACCGGTGTAGTACATCGTACCGAGGACGGCCTGCGCCTTCGCACTGCCATGCATCGCCGCCGTGCGCAGGCTGCTTTCAGCTTTCACGCAGTTTTGCGGTGTCCCCCCTGTTCCATATAAATAACGTTCACCCGTAGCTTCGAGTTCCGCATCCGCGGAAGTCTTCGGCGCAGGCGGTGGGGTGGCTGCTTTGGCAGCTGGTTTCGCTGGCGTCCTATTCGGCTTTTTCGGACTGGTCGTGGCGCTCGGCGGGGGCGTCGCCCTTGCCTCCTCTGCGGGTTTCTCGGGAGTTGTCTCTGCTCGAGCGGGCTGTTCGCCCTCGGGGGCGCCCGTAGGCGTCGCACCCTGGGCTGACGGCGTCTGTCCTTCGTGCGACTGGCCTTCGCTGTTCTTGTTCGTATCAGGTGGCTTGTTTTGATCGGGCTGCGTGGGTAAGACATCACCGGCGCCGGTCATGGGCCTATCGATATGGGTCTGCTGATCCTGTGATTGCGCCGGGGCCACTTCCGACGGAGACGCTGACTGCTGTGCTGACGGAGCCGCGGTTCCGAAACGATTGAAAGGGAACCCGTGATGCTTCCATTGCCAATAGCTTGCCCCTCCGATGGCTGCGAGCAGGATCACTAGAAAGATCAACCCTGCGTAGCTTCGTGGTGGTTCGTCCTCATAAAGGTAATGGAACTCCGTCTTGGGATCTTCGGAAAGCCCGAGGAAGGAAGGACCGTGAACGTTCTCAGCCGATGGGCCGTACTTCTCAGCCTCAGCATTTCCGTTCGACGGCTTAGGTTCCGAGGCCACTTCCCGCACCGATGGCTTGGCAGGAACTGGAGGATGCGCAAGAGCTGCCCCGCACATTCCACAGAAACGGTATTCTGGGCTGTTATCGTACCCGCAATGGGTGCAGCGGACGTACATTGTCTCAAGCATAACGCATAGTTTAGATGGCAGAAAGGCTGCCCCTGTTGGAAGCTGCTCGTTCGACGAAGGGCCCCCCGAAAGGGCTTCCTTGAAACGGCCGGTAACCGTTGATCCTGCTTGCTTTACAGCCTCGCGGGCAGCATGTTAGCCTAACCGTATACAACTTAAAGGTTGAAAAATTAGAAGGAGTGCATCAGGTTAGTGCTAGCCAGAGAGCAAAAGAAATCCCTCATTGACCAGTACGGAACGCATCCCACCGATACGGGCAGTCCAGAAGTCCAAATCGCTCTGTTGAGCGAACGCATTGGTCAACTGACGGAGCACTTCAAGTCGCACCAGAAAGACCATGGTTCACGCCGCGGTCTTCTTATGCTGGTCAGCAAGCGACGTCGCTTGCTCGACTACCTCAAAAAATACGATTCCGAGCGCTACAAGACGGTTGTTCAGAGACTCGGCCTCCGAAAGTAGGGGGCTTTTTCTCTTTGGGCTGTTTGTTCCAGGCTTTCGGGACAGCGCCGTAGTGTATCTGAGGTAAGTGGAATTCCGTTCTCTCTGGTGTTCAGCGGTAAGCAGCGAGCCACGAGCTGTGTGCAACCCGCACAGCTAACCTTATTGCTAACCGCATGTTCCAGGTGATTGCTCGTAGCTTGCCGCTCGATGCCTCACTGCTGGTTCTACCTGCCCTCCTGATCAAGGACAAATCATGAAACAAGAAATATCGATCGATCTCGCAGGCGGTAAGCGGATCTCTTTAGAAACTGGAAAACTGGCCAAGCAGGCCCATGGCTCGACCGTTGTTCGCATGGGCGACAATGTCGTTATAGCCACGGCCACAGCCAACAGCGAGCCCCGCGAGGGGATCGACTTCTTCCCTCTGACGGTTGACTACCGCGAGTACACATATGCCGGTGGACGCATCCCCGGCGGGTTCATCAAGCGCGAAGGCCGACCTAGCGAACGCGAAATTCTAACCAGCCGCCAGATCGACCGTCCGATCCGGCCGCTGTTTCCAGAAGGCTTCCGTAATGAGACCCAGGTCATAGCATTCGTCCTCTCGGCTGACACCGAGAACGATCCCGATGTTTGCGCCATCAATGGCGCTTCCGCCGCCCTTACCATCTCCGACATCCCCTTCAATGGACCAGTGGGAGCAGTTCGCGTCGGCTTAATCGATGGCCAGTTCATCATTAATCCGACCTACAGCGAGATGCGCGACAGCTTGCTGAACATCATGGTCGTCGGCACGTCCGAAGGCATTGTGATGATCGAGTCGGGCGCGAAAGAAGTAAGAGAAGAGACGGTGGTTGACGCCATTGAATTCGGTCATGCCGAAATCAAGAAGATCTGCGCCGGCATCAACGAACTTCGCGAAAAAGCCGGAAAGCCGAAGCGTCAGGTTGCCTCACCCGAGTTCGATCAGGTCTACTACGACGAACTCAAATCGAAAATCGGTGACGATCTTGCTGATCGGCTCGACACCCAAAAGCATCCCAAGTCAGAAAGTTATACGCTGGTTGCCGAGCTGAAGAAGGCACTGATCGCCGCGCTTCCCGAAGAAGACGAAGCGGCACAGGCAAAGCTCAAGTCCTACTACGAGGTTCTACGTGAGCGCCTTTTCCGCGAGGCCGTCATTAATCAGAAGCGCCGTCCGGACGGTCGCGCGTTCGATCAGATTCGTGACATCTGGATCGAGGTTGGTGTTCTCCCTCGTACCCACGGGTCTGCAATTTTCACTCGCGGTGAAACCCAAGCGCTAGTAACGACCACCCTAGGTACCAGTGATGATATGCAGCGTCTCGAGGTCTTCGAAGGCGAAGCCAAAAAGCGCTTCATGTTGCATTACAACTTCCCGCCATTCTCGGTTGGGGAGGTGGGCTTTCTGCGTGGAGCTGGCCGACGCGAGATCGGCCACGGCGCCTTAGCAGAACGATCAGTCTCTGCCGTGCTGCCGACGGAAGAAAATTGGCCTTACGCCATGCGCGTCGTTTCCGATATTTTGGAATCGAATGGTTCTTCGTCGATGGCTACTGTCTGCGGCGCAGCCCTCTCGCTGATGGACGCAGGGGTTCCGCTCAAGGCTCCAGTCGCCGGCGTGGCAATGGGTTTGGTCAAGGAAAGCGATCAATACGCCATCCTGACGGACATTGCTGGCGCCGAGGATCATTACGGCGACATGGACTTTAAAGTGGCGGGGACGAAAGACGGCATTACCGCTCTTCAAATGGATATCAAAGTGGGTGGCATTACGCCGCAGATCATGCGCGAGGCGCTGGCTCAGGCACAACGAGGCCGCCTGTTCATCCTCGGCAAGATGGACGAGGTCATCTCAACGCATCGCGAGAAGGTTTCTGCGTATGCACCACGGATTTACACGCTACAGATTCCGGTCGACAAGATTCGCGACGTCATTGGGCCCGGCGGCAAGATGATTCGCTCGATCATCGAACAGACAGGTGTGAAGATCGACGTCGAGGACACGGGTAAGGTAAACGTGGCCTCCAACGACGAGGCTTCCGCAAATAAGGCTATCCAGATCATCCGCGATTTAACCGCCACCGCGGAAGTGGGGAAGACCTACCTCGGCAAAGTGACACGGTTAGCCGACTTTGGTGCATTTGTCGAGATCATTCCTGGAACCGAGGGCTTGTTGCACATCAGTGAGGTCGCGGAACACCGCATTAAGGATGTTCGCGACGAGCTGAAAGAAGGCGACCAGGTTTTGGTGAAGGTGCTAGCCGTAGAAGGCAACCGCATCCGTCTCTCGCGCAAAGCAATTCTTAAAGAACAGCGTGCAAAGATGGGCGGTGGTTCCGCACCGCCACCGCCTCCTGCTCCAGTCGATGGCGAGCCGGAGTCCGAGGCTCAGACGGTTCCGGTCGGCGCAGCTCCCGCCTTGACGCTCGAAGGCGGAGCTGAGTTCGATGAAGGCGACGAGCCGAATTTCAATCGGATCGACGCGCCAACCTCGGGCGATCGTGGCGGAGACCGTGGAGGTGACCGCGGCGGAGACCGTGGAGGTGACCGGGGAGGACGTGGCGGCGGTCGTCCGGGCGCAGGTGGCGGACGCCATCGCCGTCGTCGAGGTGGAGGAGGGCACGGGGGGCACGGTGGCCATGGCGGCCACGGCGGCGGACGGCACTGAGCTGGAATTTCATGGCAGGGACAGGGAAGGCCGCGAGCAATCGCGGCCTTTCCATCTATGGTGGGAGAGACGTCAATGGAGGAATGCGTGCGCGAAGTCACCCTCAAGCGATTTGAAACTCCAGATGTGGTACGAACGTTTGAAAAGGGCAAATTCGAGCTCCTGCAGCTCGGCGGAATCACCATCGGGCGAGCCACCTATGAGCCCGGTTGGAGGTGGTCGTTGCACGTTGGCAAGGCTGCCGGGCTAAAGAGCTGTCCGGTTGAGCACGTCGGCATGGTTGTGTCAGGTTGCGCAACTGCGGCCATGGACGACGGAAGCATTGTTGAGATGCGAGCTGGTGATATCTTCCACATTGAACCGGGCCACGATAGTTGGGTCGTCGGAGACGAGCCTTATGTCTCGCTACACTTCCTCGGTGCCGACGATTATGCAAAACCGCAGTGAACCAGGCTGGATTTTGCCCAAGCTGTGACGGCTCGAAGTCACCAGTGGTCGGTCGACGCTCGTGAGCAGTACGCGAGCATTTGTTAACCTAATTAACGCACCCCGGAAGCGCATGCGGTCCGGTGATCGTCCCGGTCTTCAAAACCGGCGGGCGGCATCTTGCGATGTCGTCGGTGGGTTCGACCCCCACTCGCTTCCGCCATTTATTCATTGAGTTCCCGGGGCTTCATTCTCGGTCCGGCCTTGGTGAGAACGAGGGCTAACTAGTTGCCGGCTTGTCCAGTGCGTTCATGAATGCAGACCTCATGGGCGAGGCAGCCGGTCTAACTCCGGCCCCCCTGCCCAGTTGAGTAGGTCTGCTCGTCACAGAAGATCCGGGGCGGTCGTATTAATGGTGATGCGTGTTGCTGCGATCACACCGACAATGTGTGCGACCTGGGTCCCCGAGGTGTCGTACGCATCCAGGGTGAACCTGCCGCTGTAATGATTCCCATCCGGGCTCAGTGTAATTTCTTCAAAGAATCGAGTTGGACCGGCAGGATTGCCAATGCCTGACGGAGAATTCGATGTGTCATTAGCCAGCCAGGCGAAGTGGTTCAGCTTGTATTTATTGGTTCCTGTTTTCTTCCACACACCCATGCAGAAGTCTCCGTCCTGAGGCGGACGAGCGGAGTTCATGAGCTCGGTGCCATCACTGTGCCAAGTAACTAGCGCGTTGTCGATGGGGGCGCCGTCGGGCGGGCCGAGCTCATTCCCTTGGGCTGTGAAGCTGACATGCCACATTCCTACGATAGGATCGGCTGAGTCAGCAACCGTTAACAGTGAACCCCTGCTGAATCCCAACCCTCTCCACGATTGCCGATGGAGGAGTGCTCCGTATTTGTTTGAATCTCCGCACGCGGCGCTTGCATTCACTGCAAGCAGGCACACCGAAGCGAAGGCTAACATCAAGACTTTAAACTTGTTCTGCATGTGGAACCTCCTTGGGCCAATTGGCCGGTGCCAGAAGGTTTACCGTGGAAGATCGAGTTGCCGCCATGCACGGCGGGTGAATTCACTGTGAAGATGAGGTGAAGCTGCAAGTATTTGCAGCTACATAGTTTAGGAGAGATCCGAGTGGTCCGATGATATACTCTCGTGCCAACGGCGCTACTTAGTGTCTACAGGACTGATTCAATTCGACGAGTTCTCCCTGGATTGTGACCGTTACGAACTCCGGCGCAAAGGCCGGACGGTCAAGCTCGAAAAAATCCCAATGGAGTTGCTGATCCTTCTGGTGACGAAAGATGGTCACCTCGTAACAAGACAGGAGATCATAGAGCGGCTGTGGGGCAGCGATGTGTTCGTGGATACGGAACACGGCATCAACACCGCCGTTCGAAAGATCCGGCTGGCGCTCCGGGACGATCCCGAACGGCCCCTTTTTTTGCAAACGGTGGTTGGGAAAGGCTACCGCTTCATTGGGCAGGTGAATGTAATCGGCAACCAAAGCATCGCGCAGCCGGCGGCAATGGTTGCGTCGTCGGTGTCGACCGCCGATTACGACCCCTCGGCGTCCGAATCCAGGGAGTCCCCGGCTGCTGCCCTTGAAAGTCATCGCCAGTGGTTGGTAGCTGCTCTGACCGCGGTTCTCTTGTTTGTTACTGCAGGAGCGCTGGTGGCATTCAACGCGGGAGGAGTGCGTGATCGAGTATTCGCACGGAATCAACTCTCTTCGATTCACTCTCTTGCGGTTCTCCCACTCGTCAATCTTTCTGGTGATCCATCGCAGGATTACTTTGCTGACGGCATGACAGATGAAGTCATCACTATGCTGGCCAAGAACACGCAACTGCATGTCGTATCGCGGACCTCAGCCATGCAGTATAAGACTGCGAAGAAGCCGCTGCGGGACATCGGACGTGAACTGGGAGTGGATGGCATCCTGGAAGGCTCGATCGAGCGCTTACCCAGCCGCGTGCACATCACTGTCCAATTGATTCAGGTTTCCAGTGACACGCACGTCTGGGCCGAGAGTTATGACCGTGACTTCAACGACGCAGTTTCTCTTCCTGGGGAACTGGCGCAAACCATCGCAAGAGAGGTGAAAGTCGCTGTAGGCCCACCCAGCCCCCAACGCTATATAAATCCGGTGGCACACGATGAGTATTTGCGCGGACACTATCTCTGGTACTCGATGGATAATGAGAATAGCCGCGCACATTTCGAGAGGGCGATCCGCCTCCAGCCCGACTATGCCGCGGCATGGAGCGGCCTTGCGGATACTTACATAGCCAGCGTGGTCGAGGGTTTGGCTCCGCCAGAAACAACCATGAAGCAGGGAGGTGAGGCCGCTCGCAAGGCCGTGGAACTTGACGATACAAGTGCCGAAGCCCACCAGTCTCTGGCCGCTTTTTATCTCTTCGGCAAATGGGACTGGCGTAGCGCGGAGAAGGAGTTACTGCGTGCGTTGTCGCTTAACCCCAATCTAGCGGGTGCCCACCATCTCTACGCGTGGGTTCTGGTCGTATCGCAGCGTTCCGAAAGGGCTGTCCAAGAAGCGAAGCGCGCCATGGATCTTGATCCATTTTCGGAGCCCTGGCTTTTGGGTCTTACCTACATTCAAGTTCGTCAGATTGACGCCGCCATCATCGAGCTTGAAATGCGTACTAGGGCGCAACCAAACATCGTAGGTTTTTTTAACTTGGCGCACGCCTACTGGTTGAAAGGCATGTGGAAGGAGTCGCAGCACAACTTCGAAGAAGGGCTTCGCCTTGCCAACGGCCCGGAAGTAGCCGCCGCCGCGCATCGCGCATTTGAGGTGGGAGGAGAAAGAGCGGTTGAAGAATGGGGCGTGAAGGACATAACAGCGCGCGCCCACAAAGAATACGTCGCACCTTTCGATATAGCGATCAATTACGCGTGCGTGGGAGATCGAGAAAATACCCTGGAATATCTGGAGGTTGCTTTGCGGGAGCACTCGGCGTGGCTGGTATTCATCCAGAACGAACCCGGGCTTGATTTTTTGCATTCGGACAAGCGATATCGCACCATTGTGAACACGGTGGGCCTGCCTCCTGCCTATTAGCACAGCGGCTGTGATGTCGTTCATGCCTTCTGAACGGTCAAGTTCATCGAATCAAGTCCGAGGGATGGAAGCACCACTGTTCACGTTCGAGTTCCCTTAGATTAGCTCAAGACAAGTGAGCGGTTGGTCGGGACAAATGAGGCGGGTTGAAGATTCGTTTTTCCTAACGCATCGCGGGTGATACGTGAAATCCAGGGTCGCAAAGGTGCGCCGTTCTCGACTGTGATAAAAACGTGATAGTTCCACGTTCATAGTGATAGTTCCACGTTCATAAATGATCCAATTCGATCAGAACGCGTCAGAAGGCGATTTTTTTAAGCCCTTGAAAAATCAGTTATAGTAGAGAATTTTCAAAACGGATCAGAACACCTCCGGTGATCTTCAAAACCAGCGGGCGGCTTCTTGCGATGTCGCCGGTGGGTTCGACCCCCACTCGCCTCCGCCATTTTTGGTGGTTTATGGAAGACTCTGCCGCGGCCAGGAGAGGTCTAGCGGCTTGCTCTGAATTCAACTTATCCTATTTGCCATCAACTATTCATCCTCAATTTGCACTTGAGCTCGGCAAATCGCGGGTCAGAGCGAAGCGTACCGAAAGAGCCTCCAGGGTGAGAATCGATCCAGATCATCATAGTGGAGCGAAGTTCAAGGCATTTATTCAGCCACGCGAACGCCTGGTCTGGTTTGCACTTGCCGGTGCGGCGCAAATCGGGACCTTCGTGGCACTGTCTGTCGGGAGCAGGACTTGAACAACAAAATGGCTATTTTGATCCGGTTACGGGCTTGTCCATCATCGGGTTGAGCTCGCCTACTTTCTTTCCGAGGCTGCAGTGCATTCACGGGGCGATCCCGTACACCGTCAATTGTTTCGCGCCGCCCACATAAACATGTCCATTGGCGACTGTCGGAATCGTGAACTTGATCGCTGTGCCTGCAGTGTCGCGTGTGCCGGCCTGACTGCTGTTGTATAACTCCACGCTGAGGTCGTCCGCACGATAAGCATGCAGGACCGCTGGCCCAGCTGTGTTCACGCGTCCCTGTAGATCGCCGCCAACGAACTTCGAGTTATCCAATACCCAGACGATCCCGTTTGAACTGCCGTTGGCCGAAACTGTTGCGCTCGGGCCCGGATATCCGAACACCCTCATGGTTTGCGAGGACGGCGAAGATGGTAACAGCCCATTTGCGAACTTGAAGGCCATCACCGGTTCGTTCATCCCTCCGAAATAGACGTAGCCGTTCCAGTTTGCAGGAGTGAAGAAGTTGCCATTGATTGGCTCCGGGAGGCCGATCGCCAGCTTCTGCACGGCATGGTCGGTCGTTGCGCTGTAGTGACCCATGTTGGAGCGATTCACGACGTAGATGATGCCGTCTTTGCCGCCGCACAGAATCAAGCTTGGAACGGCGGCGCCGCTCTGCGTCGGCGCGATCATTGGCCCACCCGAACCAAGGTCCAGATCGTCGGCATTCAGGGCGGCATAGTTGCTTGGTGTGTAGAAATCGAGGATGTGGAAAGAGCCATTAGACAACGTCAACTTCAGAAATGAATTGCCGGCACTTGCCCCGGCCGTATTGAGGTCAAAATTGCCATTCCCGGTCACAACGAAGATGTTGCCGTGAGTATCTGCCGCGGGACCCCCTCCGCTGTTCCAAATGGCTGCCCGACCAGTGCTGCTCGGTGCAGTGCTGAGCACGCCCGTGCGGTGCAACGTGCCTCCACTAGCGTTGTAGGCGAAAATCCAGCCCTGGTACGGCAGTCTGTCTTCATGCGAGCCAAAGCAGACGATTACGTTTCCATTTACCAGCAGCAGCGCTGGCCGTTGCAGGTGTCGCGAAGCTGCGAAGGGAACTCCTCCATAGCCGCCAGAGATCGTCACTGGCCCGCCGTACTTTTCCGCTCCTGTCGTGAGGCTCAATGCGTGCAGCTTGTGCTTCACCACTCCGCTCTCAACCGTTGTGGCGACCACGAATAGACTCTTGCCCGAGGGATCGATGACCGGTGTGCCGGTGATCCCGATCTCCGGCGAGAGCAGTTCATTGCCTGGCCTTGGCACGGTGCTGATGTTCGTGCCCAGAAAATTCCGCTTCCAGATAGGCGAGGTAGTCTTGCCGTCGGCGTCGAATGCATAAACACTGTCGTGCTCGGTCGCCACATAAGCGACGTTGTGATAGGAGGTCCCGATGAGGAGATTGGCCACGTACAGCGGTTGCGCATAGATCTGTCCGTCGACAGAGCGTGTGAAGAGCTTTTTGAATGTCGTGATGTTCATCCGCGAAGGCGCGAGTGCCCGCTCCTGCGGGTTGAGGCCGCTGCGGAACGTCTCCCCATGGTAGGTCATCATGCCGGGGTAGTTCGTCACCCAGACGGTCGCTTTTGCGCTCACGCTGGTATTAGCTTTGCTTCTGGCAATGACCGTATGGGTGCCGACCGTCGAGGGCGGCGTGTATAAACCCGCGGTGGAGACGGTACCCACCGTCGAGTTTCCGCCGACGATGCCATCGACCAGCCACGTGATGCCAGTACCCGTGGTGCCGGAAACAGTAGCTTTGAATTGCTGCCTTTGTTTCAGCGTGAGTGGTGCGCGCCGCGGACTGATGTTCACCGTGATCGCGGCGAATGACTGTAGGGCGAGGCTGCACATTGCGAGTAGAAAGGGAAGCTTGCGCAGTGGACATCGGAGGGTCATCGGGCCACAGGCAGAGGGAATTTGCTCCGTTGGATGCCCCCTGCTGGCGAAGGTTGTGCGCTTGCTGCTGTAACATCGCCATCTCATTCGGGGGTGTGATAAAAACGTGATAGTTCCACGTTCATAAATGATCAAATTCAATCAGAACGCATCAGAACGCGATTTCGTTAAGTCCTTGAAAAATCAGTTATAGTAGAGAATTTTCAGAACGGATCAGAACACCTTTGGTGACCTTCGAAACCGGCGGGCGGCACCTTGCGATGTCGCCGGTGGGTTCGAACCCGACTCGCTTCCGCCATTTTGTTGGCAGCGGTTTGCAAGCGCTCGGGCTCAGATCGAAATAGGCATCTGCTGTAGCCTGGCAAAGAAGATCAACGCCAAGAGTCGCAGCTGTCTTTTCGGAGGGCCGTTCGAACGAGTCATTCCAACCTGCGTTTTTTTGCCTTTTAGGCACCAGAGCTAGGTGCGATTTTAGTGTCGGGAGTGATTGCAGAGGCTTTCCGATTCTGAATTGACCCTAGAAGTTTATGCGACGGCTTCACACAGACCGTTTTCCCGCTGGCTCGAACCTGAATTGGCAACCAAATCCTGTCGCAGTTGCTCCAGAGCGGTCGATGCTTCCTCAATTTCCTCAACACATTGGTGGGCGTGTCGAGGTAAAAATCCCCCGTATTCCTGCAGGACTAAATGTGCATTTGCTCCGATTGCAAAGGTCTTCGAACTCGCTTCGTTGGAGAGGGCAGACATGAGTCTTGCCAGCTGAAAATCATGCGCCGCCAACCTTCGTGCGCTCTGGGCAGCTTCCTGCTCCAGTACACGCCCATGATAGCGGACAAGTGCAAATAGGCTGGCGACTAAAGCGAGCAATGCCAAATCGACTACGATGGTTTCCTTCAAAATCTTGCCTAGGCCAGCACTCCTCTGTGTTTCGATTTCAGCGAGCCTGCTGTTTTCCTCCGCCGATAGCGACGACAGGCGCTCGCGCGCCTTGTCCATGTAGGCCATGGTGTCTGTTGAAGCCACCAACCTGAATGCTCGGTGGCGATAGCCCTGTTTACGCAAGGAGATGGATTGTGCGATCTCAGATTGGTTTGAGTTGGCCATTGCTTCAGCCTCAGCCTCAAGAGACCGCTCGCGCTCACCTCGATATTCAAGCTCTGCACGAAGATTAGCGAAATCAGCTACGATCCTTTCTTTTGCTTCGGTGTAGGGCTGCAGGTAAGAAGAGTTACCCGTAACCAAGTATCCGCGCTGACCTGTTTCCATGTCAGTCAGATCTCTCACTACAGCCGAAACCTTCGCCTGGATCATAGAGCTTTGCACTGTGAGCCCTGCAATTCTCCTCATGTGTCCCACATTGCTAACGACAACGTACCCATTCCATAGGATGAGAGCGAATAGAGCGACGACGCCCACCTGCAGAGCAGCTTTGCGAATCATGTTTGGCTTCCTTGAGTTCAGAATAGGCACTGGGCGATTCGAGTTTCCTTGAAAGTGTCTCTCGCAACTTCGACCGTTTTTCTCTGGTCCGAGGATCCAGCTGGCTTCTGCTGCAAGGCTCGTACTCTTTTTAGGAATGATAGGCGGGTTCCGTAGGCGACTGCGTTTATCTTCTTGGTACGCGTCTAACGAGCATTTACGCGCACTCGTCCCAATCGATAATGGTGTTAACGGGTCCTGCGACTGCCTTCGACGTACTTTGGGTTCCACCATTCCGGAACCTTGGCTTTCGTTTCTGCGAGAGTTTGGGTTCGACCCCACTCGCTTCCGCCAACGTTCTCAATTGGTGGCTCCAGTTGATTGAGGTTGCGATTTGCCGTTGCGAAGGCTGCAAATAGGGTGTGTGATAAGAACGTGACAAAAGCAGCCGCAAAGTACGCCTGGACAGAAGAGCCGTCGTTCGGGTTTGTAGGCTTCGTTCTGGTTCTCGTTCATTCACGTCGGTGACGGATGCTCTCGCCAGTATTAAGCACTCCGATTTTGAGCCCTAAAGAACCAGCCACACTCTCCTTGCGCTCAGCTCGAGTATGCCTCGTGATTCTCCTGAAACTTGCGTCTGCTCGGGGAATCGTCTCGGCTTCGAAGCCGCAGAACTGGTTCGGTATTCGCCTTTCCCCTTGCGCCAGCTATTTCGGATGCCCGCAGGCAAAGTATGATGCCGCACTAACCGCGTTTTTTCGGAGACGATATACAAGTTCCCAGCGTATACTCGTGGGCGCGAAGGCATGGACCTCGCCGAGCCAGCAACAAGGACGTCAAACTCGGGCTCGCCGCAGTTTCCGGAAAGCGTATTCCAAGAATTAGAGCAAATAGGAGCGCATGGGATGAATGTGCACCTGGTTAACCCTAGTACCGTCTCGTTCGGAACAGCCGTTATCACTCCTCGTTGGCAGTACGTTCTTGCCGGCGCTACACCAAGAACTTTCGGGGATCCTATTCTCGTAGATGAAACCCTGTTTGCGATCGATCCGGACCGAATTCAGCCGGGTGATGCCGTTGGCATCGGTATCCACACCGCCAACGCATTGCGCGGATACGAAATCGGGAAGATGGCGCGTGAGCGCGGTGCTTATGTGATCTTTGGCGGAATTCATGCCACTCTTTATCCCGAGGAAGCGCGCCAACTCGGTGGCGCCCACGCGGTCGTAAAAGGCGATGGAGACGTTGTCTGGGCGAAGGCGCTGACGGATTGTAAAGCCGGGGTTCCGCAACCGCTCTACCTGGGTGGCCAGATCGAAGCGCAGGAGTTTGTTCAGGCCCGCTGGGATTTGATTCCGCGCGATCGCTACATGTGGGCGTCGGTGCAGACGGTACGAGGATGCCCCAAGCATTGCTCTTTCTGCTCCGTCTGGCGCACCGATGGCCAGCGTCCGCGTCAACGCGCCTCCGATGTTGTGATTGAAGAGATTGTGCAACTACGCCGCCTCGGGTTTCGTTTCATCGCTCTTGCCGACGATAACTTTTATCCTGTTACCGTTACTGATCTCAAGCTGGCCGCCCAGCAGAACAACACTGTGCGCCTAAACGAACTCAAAAGCCTTCGTGCTGAACGCTTCGAACTGATGGAGCGCCTGGCCAAGCTCCCCGACGACATGGTGTTCTTCACGCAGATCACCATGGAAGCGGCCGAAGATATCGACTTTCTGAATGCGATGAAATTCGCCCGCATCAAGGGTGCTCTCGTTGGAGTCGAGTCTGTGACTCCCTCCGGCCTGAAAGACATTTACAAGGATTTCAATCTCGCTGGCGAAAATCTTATCGAACGCCTCAAGACTTTTCGTCACCACGGCGTACATGTGCTCGGTTCGTTTATTTTTGGGTTGCCCAGCGATCGTCCGGAAACATTCGACGCTACCGCCGCCGCCGCCATCAAGGCCGATGTCACCTTCGCCCAGTTCGTAACCCTGAGCCCTTACCCAGGTACCGTGGATTTCAATCGATGGGAAAAAGGTCTGGGCGCAAACCCGCCCGTCATCGCGGGGATTCCGCTCACCCGGCGCTGGCTGATTCCACAGGCGCTCCGTCCCAAGTTGTATTGGGACCATCCAGTGATGTCCGCGGAAGAAATCCGTTCGCGCACTCAAAAGGTGTGGGACAACTTTTACAGTCTCGGTCCCATCTGGAAACGTTCCCGCTTCATCCGGTCCAGCCGTGGCCGCTTGGCTTTTCTTCTCATCTCAAAAATCTATCGCCAGATGTACGCCGATACCGGCATCGCCACCGACAGCGCACGAGTCTCGCGCTCCCGCCATTGGGTTCGCTTGTTAGGAAGACCCTGCCGCCGCCTCTTTTCCGGACGCCCAATGCCGCATCTTCAAGTTCCGGTGTGAAGCAGTGTGCGTCCGCGCTCTCCGGATCATCAGAAACTGAACCATTCGCAACCAATGCGGGCGAATAAAACACGCCTCCTGGGTAACTCCTTACCGCTTGACCACCTTAAGAATCGACAAGCGGATGGCGTAACAGCAAACATTCCCGTGAACACCAGGGTCGCTCATTATTCTCGTCGCTAGTCCTTCGCGAATGAACCTTCTTTCCGAAACTTTTTCCGTGCGCGCTTCCGTGCCAAAGCCTGTTTCAGTCGGCGTCGTTCACCCGGCTTTAGGTAGTACGAGTGACGTTTCACTTCTTTAATGATGTCTTCCGTCTGAACCTTACGTTTGAATCGACGAAGCGCATTCTCTAAGGATTCGCCCTCTTGCAATCGAATTTCTGCCACACTCACCTCCCCAAATAGGCTACTACAATACACATCTCTACGATTACTTCAGGTCGGCAGCTCGATCAAATGAGTGCGCAGTCGGGGATTTATCTGCTATCGTTTGAAGGCGGCGCGGCCTCTGGCCGCTCCAAGCTCAATGATGATCTTATCCTGTAATTTCCCCGGCTATGAGTAGACGGGGAAATCCAAATTGGGGCCGTCCTTTGCCGCCGGTTGCGGCATATCCCACCGAGTTTGAGCGACTGGTTAAGCAATTGCGCCTCACTCCTCAGAACTATGCCGACTCCGTTGAACTGAGGCGATGGTGTCAGCGTAACAAGAACCGGTGTTACATACCTGAACGATTGCTGCAGGAATGGGGCATCGAAGTTGAGCTTAGCTACGGTAATGACGCCACGCTGGCGTGATGGTCGTGTGCGATTAAGGTAATTGGCGTAACAGTGCGCCATTCACTCATTAGCCATCCCGCAGGGTACAATCCGAATCCTGTGGCCACGCGACTCAACAAAATCATTAAGGAGTAGCACTCGCCTCTGGTGCTTTCTTTTTAGTCGCGGTCGGCCATTTCGACAGTTGTCTCGACATCGCCCTGAAATCCGAGTTTGGGGAGTAGCGGGTCCAGTTACAGTGATCCGCGACGATTCTGTTGGTGCCGGTTCGATTCAACAGCGACTACAAAGTCTCGGTTAGCTTGGTTCCACTCTATTGTTCGGACTCCGCGATGAGTTGTGTGTAGACCTGACGTGCATGGTCGTAGGCTGCTTTGGCTTCGGGAAGCTCTTTCTGTGAGATCTTAGGAGCCTTCTGGGTCCAGCATTGATTCACACTGGCAAGCGCCCACTGAGCGCTCTGACGCGACGCGCGAATGGGTTTTCCATTCACCAGAACAAAGATCGGGTTCGTGTGGGATGAACCCAAAATGCGCACCGCCAACCAGCTGCTACGCTCGACCGAGACATCAAATGTCAGCAATTGGACTGTTCCATCGGCGATGACATTCTTGCGGACGACAGGTCTCCCGTTCATCACAAGCTCTACGGGAACCTCGCGAGTGTTGCCGATGCGTGCCCGCTCGAGGTGCCAATACGGCGTTTTGTCAACCGGACGGTCGTGGAGGCTCTCCGTCGATTTTAGTGCGCGACCATTGTCCAGGCTCTTCATCCAGAACTGCTCACTGCGGTCAGATGGAATGCTTTCATCCTTCAGCGGAGTTGGATTCAGGTAAGCTGCAACTTTAACTCGGGCATGCACCTGGGATTTTCCTGCTAGCTTGACCTCGCTTGTTCCCGTTCCCAGTTCCATGTCGTTCAAGGCGAAATCCATGAGGTGACTTCTGCCATCCGAAACATAGCTTCTTCCGGCTCGCAATGCGTCTAGCCATGCACCATAGGTGAGTGGTCCTTCGATCTTCGCGTATACACGTCCTTGGCCTACGCGAGCGTCTGTAATACAAGGAAAATCCGTCTCACCCGAAATGCGCGTTCGGAATCCAACGTTCAGCGTGTGATACCAGATATTAAGTTCCGACGGATAAGGCGTATCCATCGTGGAAATGAAATCGACTACCCCGGGGTGTGTAACGTCGACGATGTATTCGTTTGCGCCGATTGAATCAAATGCTGGAACTTCATAGTTGGGCAATTCCTGAGACTTTACCTCTAGCCCCCAGCCGGAATGTGCGAACCCGGTCAACGCCCCCTGGGATTTCGCCCAACGCAAGACTGGCAAATCCCACGTGGGCCACTGCTCGATGCGCACACAATGAGGGTAATCCTGATCGGTCAAGCCGAGCAATACGAGGTGTCCTGCATGACTCGACGGGAATCCTGAGACCTCAAGGTCGTAGTGCATCAGCTCATTTGGTCTTGAATGAGGATCGTCCTTTCCAGTGAAAAATTGTTTCTGGTAGTAATAGCAAGGTCCCCAAGTCAGCACCGCTCCAACATTGAGTTTCTCGCCTTCGATTTGGCGGACCATATCTTCGGGCCGCACGCCTTCGGTTGGATTCTGGTAGTGAGAACAACCTGCTGCGTGCACATGGTGATCGCCGGAGTACCAATGGTACTTCGCCGGATTGATCCAACGTTTCATGGTGAACGAGACTACGTTTGGGCCTGAGCTGGTCACTTCAATGTGCTTTGTTTCTGGCAGGTATTCGGGTCCCATCGATGCTGTCACTGTGTAACGACCCGCTGGAACCTCGACGGTATCGCCATCTTGACGATAGACCTGCGGCTGAAAAAACAAATCAGGAGCCAAACGTTTTGATGGATTTGGATAGAGGCGATTCAAGCTGTCGCGGATGGTAAACGCTGCTACGGTTGCAACACCATTCTCATCGCGAACGGCCAAGCGCAGCGGGATGGCGGGCATCGCGTTGAATAAAACCGATGTCTCATTCCGAAAGCCGATATCCTGTGTACCCTGCCCCACGTTGAATCCGATCAAGGCAGAGCGCGGTCCGCGATCCCTGCTGTAAATCGCAAGTATTCGATATTCCACTGGGAGGCCGGAAAGCGTGGGTGACATTGGCTCCTTGTCGTAGATTTCAAGACCCACCCATCTGTCTCGCGCGTCCGCAGGCGCAACTACCTTCGACGGCTCCGGGCTCGAATCCGATTGCACAAAGACCGGAAGAGCATTCGGACTTTGTACCACCAAGGGTGCTGTCACTCCTGCTTTATTCACAACCTTAACCAAGAAAATGCGCGTTCCTGCCTCGTTCAGTTCGGCCTTTGCCGTGCCTCGCACCACCTTGACACGGCTCTCAGGATTAATCTCGACGATAAATAGCGTGTGCTGATCGAGAACCTGCTCTAATCGCGACACCGCGGAAGCCTCGTCGGCATCAGCAATTGACTGGTTAATCGTTTCGTAGTCAGCCGGACTGAGCGGTTGTCCCAGGTACGCAAGCGTCGTTTCCACTTGCCGGACTTGTTGAGCGAAGGGTTGAAGAGCAACTCGTGTCTGCGCTCCGCCGCGCACCACAATAAGCGCGAGGATTCCCAGCAGCAGGGCAAGATTCACCAAAGTGGAGAGGCGCGACGTCGTCGAAGGAGTGTTCTTCATAGAGTGACCTTTAGTCGCACTATTTTGTGGCAACTGGAAGCCTTTGTAAACCAGAATGAGCCTAGTTGCACGTCAGCTCTGAGTCGGATGCCATCGAAGAAGTGTGGCGGAAACCATGAAGGCGGTGCTGTTCTATTGAGCTCGGATGTTTTGCCCTGTTCCGCTATCGAATTTGCCTAATCCTCCCCCACTCAACGAAAAACAGCGGCAACTGCCCCCGGCCGAAAGATTCATCGAAGACGCGCTAATTCGTCGGACATCTTCCTAAGGGAAAAATCAAGTTGTATAGTGCTTTCCAATTGGTAATTGCCGGTGGACTATAGCTTCTTAGCCGGCCGTGTGAAAATTGTCTGATATCGTCGGACAGAACATGTCCGATTTAAATCTCAGCACTTGGAAATTTCGATCTCGTCTCCCTCTTTAAGGTTCCGGCGCGACTGGAATGGAATTGTCCCGGTTTTTGGATTTCGGAATTCCCATCGCTAGAAAAGAGAGCTGACTTCAAGATGAAACTGCATTTTGTCGTTTTGCTTTGCGCGCTTCTGCTTGTCGTTCCTGCGCCGTCCCAGCAGCGCATGCAGCCAGTACCTCAGGTCGACCAATGGCATCTTCAGCACTATCCGTTCGACGATCCTAATCTGCCCGCAGAGCAGCGAATCGATAACCTTCTTTCGCTCATGACAGTGGAGGAGAAGATCGATTGCCTCGGCACTCTCACCGGTGTTCCACGTCTCGGCGTTCCGAACATCGGTAGTTCCGAAGGCATTCACGGAGTGGTGCAGCGCGAGCCCCGTTTCGGGCGCAAGCCGATCACGACGACCCAGTTCCCCCAGCCGCCCGGCATGGGCGCAACCTGGGATCCCGACCTGGTGCGCGACGCGGCCGGGGTGGAGGGCTATGAGGCCCGCTTCATCACCCAAACCCCAGAATACAACCGGCAGATCCTCATGCTATGGGGGCCTCAGTCGGATCTCGATCGGGACCCTCGCTGGGGCCGCAGCGAAGAGGTTTACGGCGAAGACCCCTTTTTCAATGGAACCATGGCTACTGCCTTCGTTCATGGCCTCCAGGGCGACAACCCGAAATACTGGCAATCCGCAGCGTTGCTCAAGCACTTCCTTGCCAACGAAAACGAGGACAACCGAAACAGCTCATCCTCCAACTTTGATGAGCGGCTCTTCTGGGAGTACTACTCGGTTCCCTTCCGCATGGCGTTCCTTGACGGCGGCGCCAAAGCCGTTATGGCTTCCTACAATGCCTGGAACGGCACGACCATGGCCATTAGTCCGATCCTGCGCAGCATCGTGGTCGACAAGTGGGGTGTTGACGTCATCTCCAGTGATGGCGGAGCCGTCACGCTGCTTGTCAACCCACGCCATCTTTTCCCCAACCAGGAGGCGGCCGTGGTCGCCTGCATCAAGGCCGGCATCAATCAGTTCCTGGATCGCTACCGGGATGAAGTCAAAGCAGCCCTCAAAGACGGCTCACTGACGGAGTCCGATATCGATAAGGCGCTGCGCCCCAAATTCCGGATTGAGCTTAAGCTTGGCCTGCTCGATCCGCCGGACATGGTTCCGTATACCAGAATCAAAGATTCGCCGCTTCCCTGGGATACCGACCGCGACCGTTCCGTCTCCCAAAAAATGGCGCTCGAGTCGGTGGTGCTGCTCAAAAACCAAGACAGCCTTCTGCCGCTCGACAAGACGAAGGTCAAGTCGATTGCTCTGATCGGGCCGCTGGCCGATATCATTCATTGGGACTGGTACGGCGGCACTCCTCCTTACACGGTCACACCCCTCCAGGGGATTCAGAAGGAAGCGGGCGCAGATGTGAAAGTGAACTACGCCGCTTATGACACGCCAGACGGCGAAGGCGCGGCTCTTAAGGCGGCCGGTGAATCGGATGTTGCCATAGTCGTCTTGGGCAACAATCCCACCTGTGGCGATGAAGGGCACGCATGGTACAGCACACCCACCGAGGGTGGCGGGATCACCCTCCCATGCACCGTCCCCAGCGACGGACGCGAAGGCCGCGACCGAGAAACCATGGATCTTTACCAGGAGCAGATCGTTAAGCAGGTCTTCATCAAGAATCCTAGGACCGTGGTCATGCTCATCACGAGCTTCCCGTTCACAATCAATTGGGCTGAAGCCCACGTTCCGGCCATTCTCACCATGGCTCACGCGTCGCAGGATGAAGGCACAGCACTCGCCCAGGTTCTCTTCGGCGACTACAATCCCGGTGGCCATCTCGTACAAACCTGGCCCAAATCCGTCGATCAGCTCCCACCGCGCATGGATTACAACATTCGCGACGGCTACACTTACATGTATTTCAAGGGACACCCGTTGTATCCGTTCGGCTTCGGCCTAAGCTATACGACATTTAAATTCTCTAATCTCCGTACCAGTTCACCACGGCTTGCCAAAGACGGCGCAGCAAGGGTAAGCGTCGACGTCACCAATACAGGCAGTCGGGTCGGAGACGAAGTTGTCCAGCTTTACGTGAAGCATCTGCATTCGGTGGTGTCGCGTCCGCATCAGGAGCTGAAAGGTTTCGAGCGCGTTACGATCGAACCCGGCCAGACAAAGACCGTCTCCCTCAGGCTTCCCGCGGCGCAACTCGCCTATTGGGACGTGCACACCCACGCTTTCCGTGTCGAATCAGAACCAGTCCGCTTGATGATCGGCGACTCTTCGGCGAACATAGTGCTCAAAACCACAATCCAGGTTGACTAGAAGAGCAAAACCGAGACACTGGACAATGCGTGGCATTCCTCGGCGAATATTGCATAATATCTCATTGCCCTGTCTGCAATTGCTGCACTTACGGAGAGAACCCGCGTGAAGACCATCGAGGTCATGGACACTACCCTGCGTGATGGGGAGCAAACCCCAGGGGTGAACTATACGCCCGAGGAAAAGCTCGTTATCGCGGAGGCCCTGCTCCGCTCAGGGGTCGATGCCATCGAAGTAGCCTCCGTAGGAATCTCCAAAGGCGAGGCCGAAGCAGTCCGGCGCATTATGGAATGGGCCGATTCCCACGGCACGGCCCAACAAATAGAGATCCTGGGGTTCGTTGACAACACCAGATCCGTTGACTGGATTGTCGAGAACGGCGGCCACGTGCTCAACCTGCTCACCAAGGGTTCCGAGCATCACTGCAGAGTGCAGATGAAAAAATCGGTTGAGGGGCACCTTCAGGACATCGAGAAGACCGTACAGTACGCGGTTGGCAGGGGGCTGAGCGTAAACGTCTACCTGGAAGATTGGTCGCAGGGCATCCAGAATTCCCAGTCCTACGTGATGACGCTGACCAGTGGACTTACCGCCCTGCCCATTCAACGGATAATGTTATGCGACACGCTCGGAGTGCTGACTCCGGAGCAAGCGGAACGCTATGTGCGCTGCATGACCGAGGGTTTCGAGATGCGTTTCGACTTCCACGGGCACAACGATTACGGACTTGCCGTCTCAAATTCCGTTGCCGCGATTCGGTCCGGTGCGGTGCGAGTGCACGCAACCATCAACGGGCTTGGAGAGCGCGCGGGCAATACCACGTTGGCCACGCTGGTAGTCGCAGCGCGGGACCTGTACGGCTTCCAAACCAGTGTGAAAGAAGATTCGCTGGCTATGCTCAGCGATTTGGTTGCCGGTATCAGTGGGGTCGATTACGCGGCAAACTCACCCGTGATTGGCTACATGAGCTCGATCCAGGGATGTGGTGTGCATGCTGATGGCGATAACAAAGGCGGTCTTTATCAGAACCGGTTGGATCCCGCTCGTTTCGGACGAAAGCGTACCTACGACCTCGGCAAGACCGCTGGCATGGCTTCGATTGAACAAAACTGCAAACAACTCGGTATAGAGATTACCCCAGAACAGCAACGCGCTCTCTTGGCAAAAGTGAAGGAACTAGGCGATCAGAAGGTCACCGTCACGCAGGCCGACATCATACTGCTGCTACAAGAGATCCTCAACACCAAGGAAAGCGGCGAGAGCGCGGTCAGACTGACCGACTATCAATTCACCTTGCGAAAAGGAGCCCAGCCCAAGGCCACGATTCATCTCTGCGTGAGCAACCAGCAGTTGACGGCCAGCGGCGTCGGTGACGGCCAATTCGATGCCTTTATGAACGCCCTGCGGAGCATCCGCCCTGACATCCCGGAGCTGGTGAATTACCACATTGGCATTTCGCGCAAAGGGACAAGCGGAGCGCTAACTGAGGTCACCATTACCTGGAGCAAAAACGGCAGCCTCTTTACCACGCGTGCCGTCAATCCTGACCAGCTTGTCGCTGCCATGAACGCCACCGTCCGCATGCTCAATTACCTACAGCTCAGGCAACAACTCGCCGGGAACTGATCGGGAACATCGGTTCAGCCAAAGGTTGTGCGCCTCAAGCGACTCGGCCAGAATACGACCCTAATGCCTACTAGCCGTCCAAAGCCGCCCTGACCCTGCCGAGCAGCTCATTCTTAGCAAAAGGCTTTTCGAGCACTTCGAGGGGCCCATAGTCGCTAAGCTTATCGCCCACGTACCCAGACATGTACAACACCTTCATCTCAGGTTGAAGCAATCTCAACTTGTCGGCTAATTCAGGTCCGCTAGTGCCCTTCATGACAACGTCACTGACTACTAAATCTAGGGTTCCAGGGTGCTTCATCGCAATCTCGATTGCAGCCGCTTCAGTACTCGCCGTGTGCACTCGATAGCCGCTGGATTTCAGCATGGTAGAAATAACGTCAAGCAACGCAACGTCATCCTCGACGATCAGGATTGCCTCAGTACCACCAACAGACGACGGTGCCGGTCGGTCCTTAGGGGAGGGCGCGACGGCCCCCGTTTGCGGCAAATAGATTTTGAACGTCGTACCGTGCCCGACTTCGCTGTACACCCAAATGTTTCCGCTGTTCTGCTTGACGATGCCGTAAATCGTGGCTAGACCCAATCCGGTCCCTTTACCTGGGTCTTTGGTCGTAAAGAATGGCTCGAAGATGTGCGGGAGCGTAGCCTCATCAATGCCCGGACCATTGTCAGAGAAACAGAGCACAATGTAAGGGCCAGGTGCGGCTGCGTATTTCTTGGTGTATTCCCTGTCGAATTCCACCTTTCGTGTTTCGATCCCGATGCTCCCCCCAAATGGCATGGCGTCGCGTGCGTTAACCGCCAGATTCATCAGGATCTGCTCCAGCTGTCCGGCATCGGCAAGCACCATGCCTGGCTCATCGACAAGGGCCAGTGAAATCGAGAAGTCTTCTCCCACTAACCGCTCGAGCATCGGCAACGATTCACGCACTACCTGGTTGATGTCCAGAACACTGGGTTGCACAACCTGCTTCCTGCTAAACGCGAGAAGCTGTCGTATCAGTGCCGCGCCCCTGTCCGACACTACTCTTATCTGCGTTATGAAGTTCGCAACAGGATGGTTGGCGCCCAATTTTTCTTCGATAAGGGTGCAGTAACCAGAGACTACGCCGAGGATGTTGTTGAAATCATGAGCCACCCCTCCCGCTAAGCGGCCAACAGCTTCTAATCTTTGCGCTTGCTCGAATTGGGCCTGGAGGCGCTTTCGTTCACCGATGTCCTCTTGAGTCCCCTCATAGTAGAGTGCATTGCCTTGCAGGTCGCGCACTAGTCGAGCGTTCACAACGACAGATAGTCGAGCGCCGTCCCGTCGCAAGGTCTCCAGGGGGAATGCAAGCACGGCCAGGTGTTCGTTAAGAAGACGCTCAAAATTCCGGCGTTGATCAGGATCGGTAAACTCTTGCCGCCACAGATCGGAGACGTCGTTCACCATCTGTTCCGGTGTGTCGTATCCATGCATCACCGCCATGGCTTTATTGACCCTCAAATAGCGTCCCTCAGGGGTGATCTGGAACATTCCAACCACAGCGTTTTCAAATATTTCGCGGTAGCGTCCTTCGGCCTCAATTAAGGCCTCCTGGCTAAGTCTTCGATTAGTATCATCGCGAAACACAATGACATAGCCGTCCATTTTCCCGTTTCGCAATCGAATAGGAGCGACTGAATCGTCGACAGCAAGAGGTCGCCCTGATTTCTGCGTTAAAAATGCCTGCGCAGGGAACGCTACTGGTTGACGCTGGTATTTTGCTTCCGTCAAAAGTCGCTGCACGTCTACATCGGCTTCGCCAGGGCTACTGATTTTTAGTACGTCAACCAACAATTTGTCCTTCGCCTCATTTGCCGACCAGCCGGTCAGGATTTCGGCCTGTGGGTTCATGAACTTCACTCGATGCTTGCTATCGGTTGAAATTACCGCGTCTCCAATACTTGTAAGGACAGCATGGACGAGGCTGTGGCTTCGTTGGAGTGAATCAACAACCCAGCTGACCAGAATCCCTGATACGACGAAGGCCGTGAGCCCAATCGCGTCGCTTAGATTCGAGATGGACCATCCTGGTGGTGGCAGGTGATAGTACCCCGCGCCGATAGCCAGCACGAAAGTGGCGAGAATGCCAGAGAGAATTCCACCAAACCATGCAGACACGAGGCAGACTGGGAACAAAAAAGGAAAAACGCCGGGGCCAACCTGTCCGTTTAAAGCCACTGATAACCAAACGCTTGCCGCACTCAAGAGAGCAGCCAGAACCAAACGCACGAGCACACTGGAACGAATCAGAAAGAGGATTGTGCCAACGGACTTTGAAACCCCGGGTACCGTCATTGTGATCAAATCTTCATCGAACTGCTACCTCGCAGAATGATTACTTAACCGGATCGTTGCGAACTCAATCAAGCCCAACTCCGGGCAACCTGTGATTGGCCATGCTTGTTGCGGTGGCTAGCCAAGAATCTCTGCGAGGGTCGAGGATCTGCCAAAAGCAATGAGTTGGACCAATCCGCGATTGGTTGGCAGAAGCTTAAGCCTGCAAGACAAGTACGGTTGGCGGGATTGTTAAATGAGGAAGGCGCAGAACAATTCTCGCAGAGACTCTGCGCGCCAGTGCGCCGGCAAGGGTGTGGCGATGAACCGTGCTCGAGAGTTCCCATCCCAGGTTCGACGCGGTCTCGGAACTCTCAATGTCTCTTGAGGGCATGTTTCGGCTGTCGTGACAGAAACCGGGATCGCGCAGTTCACCGGCGTGTCACTTTCGTTGAATGCCGTTTCGGGTTGATCAGTCAGTGGGGAAATGGCCGCCACGGCAACCATGGTGGCGAGAGAAAGAACAAACGCACGCACGTTTCTCTTAAAAAACACAAAACACCAACCGGCGTAAACATACTAAACCGTGACTTTACGTGTCAACGAAATCCAGATCTGGTAGAGCTGCCTTGAGAGGGAGGGCCTGATCTGCTGCTCTCGCGGAAACAAGGTGCGTGAAAAAGATATTACGAAACTAAAACTTTTAGTCGGTGGCCGCGACGCACTCCGGCAAAAGTATGCGCCACCAAGAGAGAACATCCGCGACCCGATGGTAGGTGATTGCCAAAGGTTGATCCAAGAGGAAGATGCCAAGAGGCGCCGCGAATGGAGGATGAGTTGTTCGCCGCTGCCATGGAACTCGGCAAGTCTTTCGAAGGATAAGGACGCGCGAAAAGCCGTCCAATACGGCAGCGCTGGACCGTTCTCCGATCACAACGCGTCAAGTCGGATGTGAACCGATCAGAACGCATTCCCGGGGAACCGTTGAAGAATCCGTTTAGAGAAGATTTTCCAAACGGATCAGAAGCCCTCTGGTGATCTTCAAAACCGGCGGGCGGCAATGTTGCGATGTCGCCGGTCGGTTCGACCCCCTCTCGCTTCCGCCATTTTTTCAACTATCCGTTGCTTGGAGACTTCCCTCAGACCCGGCGCCGGTCAGTCCTTTGTTTTGAATATTGCGCGATTTGTATGTAAGTCATTCATTCACAACGGCCTGACCCATTGCAGAACATGGATTCAGTCGGGGAGAGTGCTGACCGAGTCGGGGACCGAGATTATTGAGGAAAATATTCTCGAGGTGACCTTGAAAGGGTTTTGCCCAAACCTGGCACCGGTTGCGGCGTATAATTCGCGGCCATAGGGGAGGTGGTCCGTGAAAAATCGGTTATTTCCCATCATACTGGCGTTTGCGTCAACAACGTCGATCGCTCAACTCAAGTGGTACAAGTTCGACAAAGCTTTCATCGACAGTCACTATTCACAAGACGAAGGAGCAATAGGAACGCTCAGTGCTTCTTCGATGCATCCCGCCAAGAATTCCCATACCGTGAGTTGCGGCGGAAATGACGGCGAGTTGCACATCGGTATCGATGAAGCATCTCTGAGAAACGGCCAGAGACCCGTATCGGCTTTCGCTAACCAGAGCGATAGTGACTTCGGCATGGTTGCGGAACCGCCAAATATCAAAAGAGGCCCTTTTTTGAACGCCATTGAAAATGCAGATGGGCAAAGGGCCGCATTTTTTGGTTACTTCCGGCTTTGGAACGAAGGCCACGACAGCGGGCAGATTTTCCCTAGTAATCCGCACCACGTTTTAGAAGTGCATCCCACATGGGGCATACGTTCTAGCAGTTTTAATTTTGCGCCACGACCGACAGTGATTTTTGCGACGCCCGGATTTTCGGGTTATGGTGCCAGCAAGTTCGTTTCGGTGCTTCAATCAGTGCCGACGTGGCTGCAAGTCGCTGAGGATCAGAGTTTCGTGTATGTACGCTTGATGAAGGCAGATAATTTCTATCAACTACCGGTCACAGTCAAGGAAATACGTACGTTTGGAAATGGTGCCGGAGTTGCGGCACTGGTGGATGTTTTTTCTGACTCTCCACATCAGCATCTCGTGTATTCCAACTTGACCGTGGTGACCGCTGCAAATGGTCCACTGGCTCCCCGACTGCAACCCGGTTGGTCAACGTTTTTGCTCGGCTTCTTTAGCGTCAATCTGAAGAAGGCAGAAGCTGTCGCATCTGGGCACGCTAGATCCAATGCAGTTCCCGCAGCGAGAGCACTAGAGTTTTTTGCATTCGGTGTACCGCAGCAGAAGGCAGTATCGAGTTCTAGCCCATGTACGGAGGAAGACGATTAGTGATCGGGGGAAACGTCAGGGCGCGATTAACAGAATCAGCTGGTACCGCTGCGACGCCGAAAAAGCCTGCCAGCATAAAAGCGCGTTCTCCCGGCAGTCTTAGAATCGAAATTTCACACTACCCCCAGCGGTGCGGGATGGGGCGTACTGGATCGGAATTTCTTCGCTTTCTTTCGCAATCCGATAGACATTATTGGAAACGTTAGTCACGTCAAACTCGAGATCCAGCTGTCGCGGTTCGATCTTCCAGAGGGTCATTCCTGCAGCAATATCGGAAATCAGGTGCTGGGGTAGGCGGCTTCCGCCTTCCACGATCGTGCCGCTGCCGTAACGCAGCGCGCTGCCAGTCCAGAACCCACGCCAGCGGCTGTGATAGAAAAGTTGGGCTGTTCCGGTGTGAGTTTGATCAAATGCAGGGATAATGCGCTCGCCGGCGGTAAGAGGTTCGTCCCCCGCAAACCCGCCTACAATCGGCCCATAGAAGTATGTCTTCTCGAGAGCGTATTGAAAGCGTGCGCTGATTCCCACTGATTCTAGCGGCCGCATATTAAGCACGAGTTCAGCCCCTGAAGAACGCGCTGCTTGGAAATTGATAGGGGCGAAGATCCGGGTAATTGAGATTTCATGGTTTTCAAAGGCGTTGTGGCCGGTATGGTGGTATGCATTCAGTTCCAAACTCACGCGCGGATGCAACTCCTGCGTCCATCCCAGTTCGAAGTAATCTTGCGTGTAGGGACGCACATTCCCTACGCGCTGGGTTGGATCAACAGCATTGTGCCCAAGGAAGCTCGCAAGGACAGAGAACTCGATTGGGGGTGGAGAAAAATAGCGATTGTAAGCGAAATGCATCACTGAATTAGTTTTTGAAAAGTGGTACGCAAGTCCAGCTCTGGGACTCGTTTGTACCCCCGTGCTTACCAGATCGAAATAGTCGTACCGAATTCCAAGGTCCAGGGTAAGATTGCGAACCGGAGAGAAGTGGTCCTGCAGATAACCGCTGGCTTGTCCACCCCGCATCCCGCCGCTGAATGAAGGAAATACATCGGGATCCCCTCGGCTATCAAAAAAGAAACTTTCGTTCTCGCGTAAACGCAACAAATCGACTCCTGCCTTGAGAATGTGTCCTCTCCAGTAATGAGACGCATCGCTCTTGATTCCGAGACTCAGAGGGAAGCGCGAAGCCACGGAATAAGGAGTAATTGGATCGGTGGTAGGCAGAACGCGATCAGAACTGGCTCGTTCATACAAAGAGGTGGAAAGCCAAGTGTAATCAGATGGCACGAAGGACCAATTCAGGATGGCGGTCTGCTGTCGAAGGTGGCGTTGCGCATCGCGGCCTACGGACTGATCGTCTGAGATATTAGGTTGCTGGAAGTTGTCGCCACCGCCCATCAGCAACAGCTTGAAGGCATTCTTAGAACGGGTTCTCCAATCAAACTGGGTTGTGAATCTGCTTCCCTTGCCGAAGTCGTAAAGCTCACGCGGCTCCGGCGGATCGAGAAAACGTGCGGAGGTGAATCCGTCAGCAAAGAGGTAGTATCCAAGCCCGTGATACTTGCCTCCGTACTCGGCATTGAGGTCGTAATTGTCGAGAGTCGCTCCGCGGAAGTTCACATCGCCGTGGCCGTGGAGGTCGGCGCCAGAACGTGTAGCAATGTCGAGTATGCCGCCAAAACGATTACCGTACTCCGCATTGAAGCCTCCCGTCATGAGATCCACGGTCTCAAAAATCTGCGGGCTGATGCCGGGGCTGAATTGCGGCTGGGTGTTGTCGAGGAATGACACACCGTTGATGAACTCGTGCAACGAAAATTCTGTACCACGCACGGCAAGGAAATTATCGTGGCTGTCACTTGCCCCCGGCATCAAATTCGTCACCAAGTCATTGGTGGATTCGGTCAGCGGTTCAGCGAGATTCTCCATGTCTTCGTGAGTGAACGTATAGGAACTGCCGGTTTTGCCGGGATCAACGATGAGTGACCGCGCATGAACAGCAACCGACTCCCGTACGGACTTGACCGGATGTAGTTCGATGGCAAGGGTAACGGATTCCCTCGGGCGCAGCACGAATTCATACTCTGTCGGGTAGAAACCGGGTGCTTCAGCCCGAAGTGCATACGATCCCGAACCCGAAGCGACGAACTCAAAATTTCCCCTCCCGTCAGACTGACGCTCGGAGATCTGCCCGTCCGCATGCTTCAGGCTTAGGCGGGCGACTCGAAGTAGCCTCCCCCCATCATCACGAACGGTGCCTCGAACGACCGTTTGAGAGGAACTCCATAAGGAGGTGCATAAGAAAAAGGTAAGCAACTGAATGACGCGCATAGACGGTGGCTCTAATTATCTAGGGCTCATTTGAGGCGCAATCCTAACACGATCTCTCGATGACCTGGATTTGAAAGATCAGACGGGGCTGACCGGTTGACAAGGCGATTTCACTCAACCACCCGTTCAGCGGCCGTCAGAGGAAGTGTCCGTGGCACCGCTTTCGGGCAGGACTTCACATGTTTTCAGGTAAGTACCTGAAAACAATATAAATCTTTGTAGCTGCCGTTCTTGGCAGGTTCTCATTCTCAGACCGCCGGGGAGCTGTCCTTTCCTTCGCCGATGGTCTGATCAGGGTCGAGCCAAAGTTAAGAAACTCGGCCGGTAGCAATGCGATCGAAGATCTGCTCAAGGTCGCGGGCCGCCAGACACGTCGGCGCCGGCATAGCTTGAAATGGTTCGGCGGGTCTCCAGGATGCAGCGGCAATACTCCGGGATTTCCAAAAACTGCGGGTCCGAGCGCAGGTTGGAATCGCGCATGCCTTGAAGCTGAGGACAGTTTCTGCCAGGACGCAATGAGCTTTCTTGAGCTTACCCGCTCGGTGAACCACTGCTCGCCGGTGGCGGCTCACAGGAACCTGGTTGCTGATTTCAGGAAGAACATCTTCCTGCGCATCCAAGTAACACCATTCCGGAACTTGGCTTTCGTTTTTGAGAGAGTTGGACCCCTGAGACAAACCTTGGGCCATTCCGTGTTTCTGCATTCAGTGTACTGATTGATCGAGAGAAGCAGG
>Ga0207667_10000901_pt1 | contig 37899 bp, 30 predicted proteins | sample KBSCornC52_FD_184301 | JGI IMG/M metagenome (GOLD analysis project Ga0207667, IMG submission 184301) | Corn rhizosphere microbial communities from Kellogg Biological Station, Michigan, USA - KBS Corn C5-2 (SPAdes) (version 2) | ecosystem: Host-associated > Plants > Roots > Rhizosphere > Soil ...
ATCTTCGCGATGGTCGTGTAAAACTGCTGGTTCATGAACCGGCAGTTGCAGTTGTTGAAGGTCTGGATCACCGGCACGACGACGTTGGCCGAGAACTTCTGTGTGTCCTCATCCGTCCACACGAGCTCCGGATCCTGGGTGCTGGTATAGCGGATGATTTCCGCCGCTCCCGTCATCCGTTGCAGCGGAATGCCGGTGTGGATGTGCGAGTCGGTGTAATACGCGTACCTGGCCGGATCCATCTGCTCCCACAGGCGGATGATCTGCATGACCTTGGCCCGATAGACCGGATCGCCGGTCACGTAGTAGAGGATTGCCTGCGTGTAGGCGGTCTGGGCGTCCGTTTTGAAAATGCCCTCGTCCCCCCCCGAAGCGATGCCGTAAATGCGCGGCCTGGTAGGGTTGGCAGAGTCGACGTTCGCAACGCCGCGCGTGCGCGAGGCGTTGGCCGACTGGAGCATCATGTTGAAATGGGTATACCAGGGCTCCTTCTTCGCCAGGACCTGGGCGCGCATGTTTTCCAGCTGCGCCTTCGTGAAGCCGACGCCGGGATGCTTGAATCCGCTTGCATCGATCGACTCGCTGATGACGGGCTGGTAGCTGGTCACCATGGTATCGATAGGATCCGCCATGGCGACCCGGGCCGGCAGCGGTGCCAGCGTGGCCGCGATGGCCGCCGAAACCGCGACGCTCATGATGCGTTTGCGTGCAATTACCAATCTTTCTGTTTTCATCTTTGTCCCCTCACTTGAAAACTTCGGTTTATTGTTGCTGGTAACGTTAACAATCGGCTCACGACTCGCGGGCGCGGCAGCGCTGACACGTACCCCGGACGATTGCAGGAGTGCTTTTAATCGATAAAGTGCATCTGAAGCCGAGACATATCGACTGACGCGTTGCGAATTCTCCTCCAGCCGTGCAGGGACGCCGTCATATCCGCCTTTGTGCAGACCCGCTGTCGGGACATGAGGCGCGGTACGTTATCGATACCGTACAATTGTAGACTGATTTCGGCGGATATGTACACGGCTGTGTTCGCGTCAGTTCGAAAATCTGTCGTGAACCTGCTAACCGAGCTGAACTGCAACGCGCAGACAGTCTATCAGGGTGGTCAGGCGACGTGCGACCAGCAACCTGGTTGGGGCGTCGTGGCTGCGCCGGCAACCGAGGAAGCGAAATCTCTGCATTCCGCTGCGCCGGCCGCAGCTGAAAAAAAGCCGCCGGAGGCATTGGCCCCCGGCGGCACGACTTCGCCTGTTACGACGCGGTCAAGCCCGACGTGTGCCCCGGCCGCGCATTGCCAGTATTGCCAACGCGGCGACCGCCATCAATGCCGCCGTCGACGGTTCCGCGACTGCCGTCACAGCGCCCAGCGAGGCAGGGGGCGCGGCCACGAAGATCTGGTGATCCAGGGGGGCATCGGGCTGCAGGATGAAGTTGCCCAGATCGCCATCGACGCCGAGGTAGTGCGTCGTATCGAACAGGGACCAGCCGAACGTGGTGCCGGTATCGCCCGATGCGAGCGCGAAGCTCACGTCGAAACTGAACTTGCCGCCGAGCTGGATGGACTGGACGAGTTCACCGCCACCGGCGCCGCCTGCATTGCTGAACGTATAGGCACCCGGTGCGCCGGGCGTGACTGATCCCAGCAGGTCAGGCGCGCCGTCCAGCGCGCCGTTTAGATGGCTCACGGAGGCGGTCGCGTCGGCCGCACCCGCCAGGCCGAGGAAATACAGGTCCAGCCACGCGGGGCCCGTGCCCAGCGACGCAGTGTCCACGTCGACGTGGTAGTAGAGCGGGGTGGCGGACGCCTGCCCGCAGGCGGCGACCGTTGCGGCCGCGAGGGCCAGGTTGGCCAGGAAGTGCTTGAACTTGAACATGGATATCACCTTTACCTTTATTTCATGCTGAAGAGCAGCGGCGTGTAGCCGATGCCGACTTTCGATGGATTGGAGAACGTAGTAGTCAGCGTAACGCTCTGCCCCGGCGCCAGGTCGGTGACGGGCAGCGCGACATAAGGCACGCCATCCTTCACGCCCGTCTGGTTGTCCAGCGTGACGCCGGCGGGCAGGCCTTGCAGCCGGAACTGCAGCGGGCCCGTCAGCGTCTGGCCACCCGGGTTCGTGATGGTCACGGTGCCGGTGTACTTGTTGGTGAAGCGGTTGAACGTCAGCCCCGAACGGGAGATCGCCGCGTAAGGCGTGACGTTGACCGACTTGTCGATCGTCACCGTCACCGCATGCGGCTGCTCGGTGTTGCCGGCCCAGTCCGTACTCCAGTAGCTCACCGTGTGCGTGCCGCTGGTGGTCAGCGTGACCGCGTTGCCCTTCTGCTGCGCACCGCCGTCGACCGTGTACCACGTCGCCGCCAGACCCGAGCCGCCCTGGTCCGTCGCGCTCAACGTGACGGTCGCGTCGGTGTTGACCGTCCCCTGCGGCGCGGCGGCCGTGGTGACGGGCGCGGTGGTGTCCACGCCGTGCAGCCAGCCGTGCAGGCGAATTTCCCTCATGGTGCCGAACCACGCGTTCGGGTTATAGACGCGGATATAGCGGTAGGGCGCCGGGCTGTTCACCGGCAGCGTTTGCCAATCGGCGGTCGACTTCGCCGCTGGCGTCAGCGTGGTCCAGTTGGCATTGTCGTTCGAGCCCTGGAACACGAGCCCGTTGACGCGCGTGAAGTACTGGTCCTGGCTGCCGATGACTTCGGTGCTCGTCAGGCTGACCTGGTTGCCCGCCTTGAAGTCGAAGACCACCCAGGCACCCGTGCCCGATCCGCCGGAGCCGTTACGGAAGTCCGAACCGGTGGCCAGATTCGCGTCGAACAACGTCTTCACGACCGACAGCGTCGTGGCCGCGTTGCGGTTCGTGGTCGAATCGATCAGCGTCGCGATCGTCGGCACGTTCTGGATGAGGTCGCTTTCATCGACCAGGTTCAGCGAGCTGGCGTCCGTCGTCTGGGTGACTTCGTAGCCGGTCTTGCCGTCCTGGGTGACGTAGTCGATCGCGAACTTCACCGCACCCGGCTGCGTGCCCTGGGGCAGGGTGGCGGTGGCCGTGTAGGTGATGTTGTCCGTGGTGCTGATGGCCGCGGGCAGTCCATCGATCGTCGCCCTCACGTTGCTGAGCGCTTCCTTGCCCGTGAAACTCAGCTTCACGGTATTGCCCGGCACGATCCGGTTGCGCAGCGCCTGCGGCGAGGTGAGCGACGCAGCGGCGATGCGGTTCGTCGACGCGGTCACGCCATACAGGCGCACCTCGGCCACGTTCCCGTACCCGTTCGTGGGATTGGTCATGCGGATGTAGCGGTATGGCGTCGGATCGGTGATCGTCAGGCTCTGCCAGTCCGCTGTATTCGCGGCGGAGGTCGAGATCGTTGTCCAGGTCGCATTATCGTTCGAACCCTGGAACATGGTGCCGGTCGTGCGACCGGTGAACTTGGGGTCCTGGAGGGCGATGAGATCGACCCGGGACAGCGCGACGGTACCGCCGCCCCGGAAGTCGAACTCGAGCCAGCCATTGCTCCCGGCGCCGTTCAGGCGCAGGTCCGTCGCCGACGCCAGGTTGCTGTCGAACAGACGGTTGGCGTTCGTGACCACATCGGTCGCATTGCGGCCGTTGGAATCCGTCAGGGTCGCGATGTCGAGCACGTTACCGATGTAATTCTTCTGGTCCGCGATGAACAGGTTCGTGGAATCGGTCGAGAACATCACCGGTTCCGCGTCCACACCGGCGGCGGTCTTGTAGTTGACCAGGAATTTCACCGGCCCGGTCGTGGTGGTGGGCTTGACGACCAGTGACGCCGTCCAGTTCAGATTGTCCGTGGTGGTCAGGGTGGCAGGCTCGCCCTGGATCATGGCGGTCACATTGTTGATCGGTTCCGAGGACTGGAAAGCCACCTTGATCGTATTGCCGGGTATGACGCGGTTCTTCAGTGCCTGGTCCGACGTCACCGACACGCTGTTCAGTTTGTTGACCGTTTCGTAACGGGTGCCGAAGAGACGGAATTCGCTCATTTCGAGGATGTTGTACGACGAGATCAGGTGAAACATGGAGATCTTGAAGAACCGGTAGCGCTGGTTGCGCTGGTCCTCCTGCACGTTCAGCGTCTGCAGGTCCTCGGTCGCAATCGTCTCGTCGGGCGTGATCCGCGTCCAGTTCTGGAGGTCGTTGGAAGCAAAGACGGTCGTGCCGCCGATGCGTTCCGGGAAACTGCCGGGCGGCTGGACCTGGAACGCGCTCGCCGCCACCTTGAAGCTCGGGCCGAAGTCCAGCGTTTGCGTGTGATTGCTGTCCACGGCCGTGGTGAACGGGATGTTGGTGCCGGTATTGTTGTCGATCCCGTTGGCGGCATAGCCGCCGAAGTTCGTCACCAGATTCGTCTTGAAGAACAGGTTGGTGTAGTTCATGCTGCCGTCCGGCAGCAGCGGAGTCAGTTCCTGGAGCCCGGAGACCGCGCCCTGCAACGTCGCCAGCTTCTGGAAGTAGGCGGTGTCCGTGCTCGACCCGATCGTGTTCTGCATGTCCGCGTAGGCGGCCTGGTAGGCGTCCCTGGTCGACGTGACGTACAGCGTGTCCGGCTTGAACGGCGCGTTGACGGTCGATACCGTCGACTGCCGGTCCGCACCCACGACGACGGTGACCCGCTTGGTGGTCACGGTGGTCCCGTCCGAGGCCTCGGCCACGAATGTGTATGTGCCGGCCTGGGTCGGCATCCACGAGAATGCGCCCGTGCTGGTGTCGAACGACGCACCTTGCGGCAGGTTGTCCATGTTGTAGGTCACCACGTCGCCCGCGGCCGGGTCGGTGGCCGACAGGTCGACCGTCGTCGGGACGGTGGCGCCGGCATACGTGTACAAAGTCACGTCGCCGCTGCCGGACTTGAAGACCGGTGGGCTTAGCAGGGTGCTGGACTGGATATTGACGTGGTCGATGTCGACGGTGGTACCGTTGCCGGTGATTTTGAGCGGCAGGAAGTCGGGCATGTCCCTCGACATCACCACGTAGCGCCACTGGCCGCGCGTGTTCGGCAACGCGATCGGATTGCCGTTGACGTCCAGCGTGGCCTGGCCATTGGTCCGGATGCGGAAGCCGATGGACGTGGCGGGGGTGCCGTAACTCAACACGACATAGCGCGAGCCTGCCAAAGTGGCCGTGCTGCGTATGAAGCCGGTCGAGCCTTCGGTCTGCGCAACCGAATTGGCGTCGTACGCCGTGAAGCGGTCTTCCACTTCGCGATACGGATCGACATCGGGGATGACCTGGTATTTATTGCCCTCCGCTTCGGCGGCCTTGGGAATCGCCAGCCAGTAATCGCCGCCGCCATCGGCGCTGTCCCAGGCGTAGAACCTGCGCTTGGCGTAGATCGTCGTGTAGTTCGGGGCGAGCTGTTCCAGGTCCATGCCGCGGACATACTTATAGTAATAGAACGCTTCCCACGTGTTCTGGGTCAGGCGGCCGCGATACCCAGTCGCTACGGTCCGATACAGCCCCCGGACGCTGCCATCCGGGTTGACACTCATGGCGACGGGCACCCACGGAATGTCGTAACCAATCATATATTTGCCGAACAGATCATGGACGGCGAACAGACGGTCGTCGAGGAATTCGTAGGGGCCGACGGCGTTCGGCTCGGTCGAAGGCGTACCCGTCACCGGATCGACCTTGGTGTCCTGCGCCATCATCAGCCGGGCCAGGATCTCCGCGTTGGTCAGGTCGCCGGCGCCGTGGGCCTGGTCGCGGCCCATTTCGACGTGCTGGATCTGGGGCGTGATCTCTTCTCCGGTGAGGTCGTTGTGCGTCACCATGCGGAACAGTTGCTTGATCGAACCGGTCCACGCCGGGTCCGGTGCATCCTTGTTGACGGTGAACCACTCGACCGCCTGGTTGTACCCATCGCGATCGCCCATGAAGATCGAACCGGACATCTTCGCGATGGTCGTGTAAAACTGCTGGTTCATGAACCGGCAGTTGCAGTTGTTGAAGGTCTGGATCACCGGCACGACGACGTTGGCCGAGAACTTCTGTGTGTCCTCATCCGTCCACACGAGCGCCGGATCCTGGGTGCTGGTATAGCGCATGATTTCCGCCGCTCCCGTCATCCGTTGCAGCGGAATGCCGGTGTGGATGTGCGAGTCGGTGTAATACGCGTACTTGGACGGATCCATCTGCTCCCACAGGCGGAAGATCTGCATGACCTTGGCCCGATAGACTGGATCGCCGGTCACGTAGTAGAGGATCGCCTGGGTGTAGGCGGTCTGGGCGTCCGTCTTGAAAATGCCCTCGTCGCCCCCCGAAGCAATGCCGAAGATGCGCGGCTTTGTCGGGTCGGAACTATTGATGTTCGAAATGCCGCGCGTGCGCGAAGCGTTGGCCGACTGGAGCATCATGTTGAAATGGGTATTCCAGGGTTCCTTCTTCGCCAGAACCTGGGCGCGCATGTTTTCCAGCTGCGCCTTCGTGAAGCCGACGCCGGGATGCTTGAATCCGTTTGCATCGATCGATTCACTGATGACGGGCTGGTAGCTGGTCACCATGGTATCGATAGGGTCCGCCATGGCGACCCGGGCCGGCAGCGGAGCCAGCGTGGCCGCGATGGCCGCCGAAATCGCCACGCTCATGATGCGTTTGCGTGCAATTACCAATCTTTCTGTTTTCATCTTTGTCCCCTCAATTGAAAACCTCGCTCTGTTGTTTAGGTTATCGTTACCATACGGTCGTCGAGCAGCGGGCGCGGCGGTGCTGGCGCGCGCACCTACCCGACGCACGAGATGTTTTTAATCTACGAAATCAATCTGAAGCCAAACCATATCGAAGGACGCCCGTGTGCTCCCGCACGCATGCCGTGGAGCGCCAAAACGTACCGGGCCGAGACCGGCCGACGCGAAGTCAATTTGCGACGGTTTCGGTACGTTATCGATAACGTACAATTCTAGACCTATTCACGGAGGATTTACACAAATTCTTGCGTTAATGCACGCTTGCGCGCGCCGTAATGCATATTAACAACATTACGAAATGCACGGAAAGACCGAATTTGCGGTGATCCGTGGAAATTATGTCGAGAGGGTGGCAGGCGGAGCGTGCTAGCTTGGTGTAGGCCAGTCCAGTTCGATCCACGTCGGCGCGTGGTCGCTGGGCTTCTCGCGCCCGCGCACGTCGCGGTCGACGCCGGCCGCCTTCAGCTTCGGCGCCAGGGCGGGGCTCAGCAGCAGGTGGTCGATGCGCAGGCCGGCGTTACGGCCGTACGCGTCACGGAAATAATCCCAGAACGTGTAGATGACCTCGCCCGGATGCATGGCGCGCAGCGCGTCCGTCCAGCCCTGGTCGAGCAGGCGCTGGTAGGCGGCGCGGGTCTCCGGGCGGAACAGGGCGTCGTCGACCCAGCGCTCGGGTTTGTACACGTCCAGTTCGGTCGGCATCACGTTGTAGTCGCCCGCGATGACGACCGGGGCGCCTGTGGCGATCAGTTCCTGCGCGCGCAGGCGCAGCCGTTCGAACCAGCGCAGTTTATAGTCGAACTTCGGACCCGGCGCCGGATTGCCGTTCGGCAGGTACAGGCCGGCGATGAGGATGCCGTTCACGGCTGCCTCGATGTAACGGCTCTGTTCGTCGTCCGGGTCGCCCGGCAGCCCGCGCTGGAGTTCCTGCGGCTCCGTTCCCCGCGCGAGGATCGCGACGCCATTCCAGCTTTTCTGTCCGTGCCAAATCGGGCAATAGCCGGCCGCGCGGATTTCCATCTCGGGAAATTTGTCCTGCGGTGCCTTCAGTTCCTGCAGGCAGGCGACGTCCGGCTTCGTCTCGTCCAGCCATTGCAGCAGGGCGGGCAGGCGGCTGTTGATGCCGTTGACATTGAACGTGGCGATACGCATCGAAACTCTCATAGGTTCTCGTAACCGCTATTGTCGCCCGAGAACGGCCGGGAACGACGCACGATGCTTCCAAGTAGTCAAACTACGTATGAAGTGTGGCAAATCACCCCTTAGTAACGACTGAGTTGTAGCTTTTCTACATCTACAGGTTAAAATTCCTCCATTCCAACAACCATAACGACGGGAGACCATGAGACCCATCCCCCATGCCGTGCTGGCGCTGTGCCTGGCGACGAGCCTGCCCGCGCCGGCTCAGAACGCCGGACGCACGTACCTCGGCTTTCGCAACGACAACGGCACGCTGGACATCGCCACCAGCGACGGCCGTTACCTGATCCGGGCCTATGACGCCAACATCGTCGAGACGAGCTTCGTGCCGCGCGGCGAAACGTTCGACCCGGCGTCGCACGCCGTCGTGCTGGCGCCCGGCCAGGCCAGGGCGACCGTGAAGGACGAGGGCGGCCGCATCCAGCTCGTCACGGACGGCATCGCGGTCACGGTCGACAAGACGCCTTTCCGCATCAGCTATGCGTACAAGGGCCGTCCGCTGGTCGCGGAAAAGGGCGGCTATGGCCACGCGGGCGAGCTGGACACCATCGAATTCGCGCTCGATGGCGACGAGGCCCTGTACGGCGCCGGCGCACGGGCCGTCGGCATGAACCGGCGCGGCAACCGCTTCCGTCTGTACAACAAGGCATCCTATGGCTTCGGCGACCATGCCGACCAGATGGGCTACGGCATCCCGATGGCGATCTCGTCGCACCGGTATGCGCTGCACTTCGATAATCCGCAGGCAGGCTGGCTCGATTTCGACAGCCGCAAGGATGGCACGCTGCGCTATGAAGCGATCGGCGGCCGCAAGACCTACCAGGTCATCGCCGGCGGCGACTGGGCGCAGCTGATGGACGAAACGACCCGGCTGACGGGCCGGCAGCCGCTGCCGCCGCGCTGGGCGTTCGGCAATTTCGCCAGCCGCTTCGGTTACCACACCGAAGCCGAGACGCGCGCCGTGGTCGACAGGTTCATCGCGGACGGCATCCCGCTGGACGCCGTCGTGCTCGACCTGTACTGGTTCGGCAAGACCGTCAAGGGCACGATGGGCAACCTGGCCTGGGACCGCGACAGCTTCCCGCACGCGGAAGCCATGATGGCGGATTTTAAGAAGAAAGGGGTGCAGACGATCGTGATCACGGAGCCGTTCGTGCTGACGACGTCGAAACGCTGGCAGGAGGCCGCGCAGCAGGGCGTACTGGCCACGGATGCGGACGGCAAGCCGTTCACGTTCGACTTCTTCTTCGGCAACACCGGGCTGGTCGACGTGTTCAAGCCGCAGGCGCGCGACTGGTTCTGGCACATCTACAAGGACCTGAAGGCGGGCGGCGTGGCCGGCTGGTGGGGCGACCTGGGCGAACCGGAGATGCATCCGGCGGCCGCCCGCCACGCGACCGGCACCGCGGACCAGGTCCACAATATCTATGGCCACGAATGGGCGCACCTGATCGCCGACGGCTATGCGCGCGACTTCCCGCAGGAGCGGCCCTTCATCCTGATGCGTGCCGGTTATTCCGGGTCACAACGCTTCGGCATCATCCCATGGTCGGGCGACGTCCATCGCGGCTGGGACGGCCTGCAGTCGCAGATGGAGATCGCGCTGCAGATGGGCATGCAGGGCCAGGCCTATATGCATTCCGACCTGGGCGGCTTCGCGGGTCCCGTGCTGGATGACGAGCTGTACGTGCGCTGGCTGCAGTATGGCGTGTTCCAGCCGATCTTCCGCCCCCATGCGCAGGAAGATGTGCCGTCCGAGGCGGTGTTCCGCACGCCGGCCGTGAAGGCCCTCGCGCGCGCCGCGATCCGCCTGCGCTACGCCATGCTGCCGTATAACTACACGGCCGCGTTCGACGTCAGCCGCACGGGCATGCCGCTGATGCGGCCCGTCCTGTTAGAGGATCCGGACAACGAGATGCTGCCCACGACCGGCGTATCGTCCACCTACCTGTGGGGCCCCGACTTCCTCGTCGCGCCCGTGACGGCGCCGGGCGCCGCGCGCAAGGAGGTGGTGTTCCCCCGCAAGGGCAGCACGTGGTTCGACTTTTACACGGACGAGCCGCACCGCGGCGGCATCATCGAGACGGTGGCGACCCGGCCGGACCGCATCCCGACCTATGTCCGCGCCGGCGCCTTCATCCCGCTCGCACGGCCCGTGCAGACCACGCGCGATTATTCGTCCACGCGGCTCGACCTGCACTATTGGCACGATACCGGCGTGCGCAACGCGGAAGGCCATCTGTACGACGACGATGGCCATACGGCGCATGCCTACCAATCGGGCAGGTACGAGATCGTGCGCTTCACGAGCCGCCTGGCCGACGGCCGCCTGGAATTCGGCATCGCCCCGGAAACCGGCGCCGCCGCCACGCCGACCGCACGCACGTTCGACCTGAAGGTGCACGACATCGCAGCCCGTCCCCGTGGCGTGCAGGCCGGCGGCAAGCCGGTCGCCTGGCACTGGGATGCGAAGAAGCGGCTGCTGGAAGTCACGCTGCCGGCCGTGCGTTCGGCACCGCTGCAGGTCGTCGTGATGTTGTAGCCGGGATGCAGATCGTGCGCACCGGCAACGGCGCACGATCGGCGGGCGCAGGCGCGCTCCGCGCGGGCGCGGGATTCGCTACACTGCCTGTCCTGCACAGCGGATTTGCGCACTGCACCATGAAGACCCAACTGTTTCTAGACCTCCAGGAGAGCGGCTCGGCGCCCCCGCCGCCGAAGCATCCGATAACCGAAACCGCGCCACCGGCGCCATCCGCGCCGCCGCAGCAACCGGCACCCGTGCGCGCGTCCGCGCCACCCGTGCCACCCACGCCACGCGGCGCGCTGGACGATGCCGACGTGCCACGCCGACGGCCTGCCGTCTGGCAGGGCCCGGCCGCGCAGCACGCCGGCAGGGATGACGCCTTGCAGCGCGCCGACGCAGGTACCATGCAACGCGCGCCGGATACAGCGGCCCGCGGATTGGGCATCGCGATCGAGTCCTGGGCCGATCGCGCGGCACGATCCCGGTCCGCAGCGCCGGAAGCGGCGCCGCGGATGCCGCAACCGGATCAGGGCATCGACGCGCAGAGGTTACCCAGGCAACCGGCGCGCCGGGACGACATCGCCCCACCACCGGTGACGGCGTCGTCGCCCGTCCAGGCGCGTGGCGATGCAAGCCCGGATCCGGCAGACGTCCTCCGGCCCGGTACGCCGCCCCATCCGCGCCCCGATGCCGGTCCCGCCGCGCGTCCGGAACCGTATCTTGACGACGCCACGATCCCGCGTTTGCCCAGTGCGGCCGACGAAATCTACTGGCACGCCAGGCGCCGCCGCATCGCGCCCGCACGCCGCAAGGCATCTGCCTGGGACGGGTTCTGGCCGCGCCGCCTCGCCGCATGGAGCATCGCCGGCGGTCTGCTCGCGGCCGTGGCGGCGGGCGGTCTGTGGCTGTATGAAAAAAAACCTGCCGCCGGCGCGCACGTCGCCGCCGCGGTGCGGGCGCCGGCGCCCACGTTGACAGCTCCCGCTGCGAGCGGCACGCCCGCCGCGCCACAAGCTATCGCCCCCGCAACGACGGCGGCCGTGCAGCCGACCACCACGACGGACATTGTCCGGCCGGTACCGGATGTGGCCGCAGCGGCACCCGTCCCGGCGTCACCGGCGCCTGTCGACCAGGACCGGACCGTCAGGACCGTCGAGACGCCGGCCACGCCAGCGACCGACGTCGAGTCGCCAAGACGCGCGGCACGGCAGCCGGTGACGGCGCGCAAGCGGCCGGCGCCGAAGACGCCTCGCGCGCGGGCGCACGACACGGCGCCCGCGGCAAACGTAGCCGGGGAATCTTCGGCGCGCCAGCGGCGCGAAGAATTACTGATGCAATGCCGGGCGCACGGCTATGACGAGCGCCGGTGTTTCCAGCACGCCTGTACGATGACGCGCTACGGGCTCGTTTGCAGGGGGTGAGCCCGGCCGGGCATCAGTGGTGGCCGTGCTGCTTTTCGTAGGCGTCCGCTTCGGCCTTGGTGGCGTGCACGATGCCGTCCGGATGCTCGGGCGGCGTGTACAGCGTGTACAGGCGCATCGGCGCGCTCTCCGACGTGTTGATGACGTTGTGTTCCGTGCCCGCCGGGATGACGACGGCGACGCCGTCTTCGAGTGCGTGCCGTTCGCCGTCGAGGATCGCGACGCCCTGGCCGGCCTCGACGCGGATGAACTGGTCGTGGCCTTCGTGCTTCTCGAGGCCGATCTCTTCGCCCGGCTGCAGGGTCATGATGACCAGCTGGCTGCGCTGGGTCGTATAGAGCACTTCACGGAAGTTGTTTCCGGCGAGCGTCTTTTCTTCGAGGTTGATGCTGTAACCCGACATAGCGGTTCTCCATGGGGTGGGATGTGGAAGCCGGATTGTATCCGACGCCGGAACATCGTATCTGCGATGATGAATAAAGTTTACGTAGTTGCCATCAAGGCTACTAACATTACAAATCGCGCATGAAACTTTCCAGAATGTTATACTAAAAACGACAATGTTTAACCTTTGCCATCAATGACGACCGACTTCAATACGCAGCGCCGGATGCAACTCCTGATCGAGCGCGTCGCCGACTATGCCATCTACCTGCTGAACCCGGACGGCACCGTCGCGAGCTGGAACGCGGGCGCGCGCCGCTTCAAGGGTTATACGGAAGCGGAGATCATCGGCCAGCATTTTTCGCGCTTCTACACGCCGGCCGACCGTGCGGCCGGCGTACCGGAACGCGCGCTGCGCACGGCGCTGGAGGCGGGCCGCTTCGAGGCAGAGGGTTGGCGCGTGCGCAAGGATGGTACGCATTTCTGGGCGTCCGTCGTGATCGACCCGATCCATGACGACGATGGCCAGCTGGTCGGCTTCGCCAAGATCACGCGCGACATCAGCGAGAAAAAGCTGGCGCGCGAAGCGCTGCGCCGCACCGAGGAACAGTTCCGCCTGCTGGTCGACAGCGTGATCGACTACGCGATCTACATGCTGTCGCCGGAAGGCCTCGTGACGACGTGGAACGCGGGCGCCCGCAACATCAAGGGCTACCAGGCGGAGGAGGTGATCGGCACCCATTTCGGCCGCTTCTACACGGAAGAGGACCGCCGCAACGGCTTGCCGGACCGGGTCCTGGCGACCGCGCGCGAGCACGGCCGCTACCACGGCGAAGGCCTGCGCGTGCGCAAGGACGGCACGCGCTTCCGGGCCGACGTCGTCGTCGATGCGATCCGCGACGCCGACGGCCGCCTCCTCGGGTTCGCCAAGATCACGCGCGACGTTACCCAGCGCGTGCAGCTCGAGGAAGCCCGCAAGGCCCTGCAGCACGCACAGCGCCTGGAAGCGGTCGGCAAGCTGACCGGCGGCGTCGCCCACGATTTCAACAATATCCTGCAGGTGATCGGGGGCAGCCTGCAATTGCTGGGCACGTCGCTGATGGGCCAGCCGGCGCCGCAACGGCATTTGCAGATGGCCCTGACGGCCGTCGACCGCGGCGCCAAGCTGTCGTCGCAGCTGCTCGCGTTCGCGCGCCGCCAGCCGTTGCAGCCCTATGTGCTGAATCCGGGCCGCGTCGTGCGCAACATGGAAGACCTGGTGCGCCGCGCCGTCGGCGAGCATGTCGAGGTGGAGACCGTCGTCTCCGCCTCGCTGTGGAACGCGACGCTCGACCCGCACCAGCTGGAAAACGTCGTGTTGAACCTCGCCATCAATGGGCGCGACGCGATGCCGGGCGGCGGCAAGTTGACGGTCGAGCTGTCCAACACCATGCTCGACGACACCTACGTCAGCGCCGCGCACGAGGTGCCGCCGGGCCAGTACGTGCTGCTGGCCATTTCCGACACGGGCACCGGCATGCCGGCCGACGTGCTCGAACGCGCCATCGAACCGTTTTTCACGACCAAGGGCGAAGGGCAGGGCACGGGCCTGGGGTTGTCGATGGCCTTCGGCTTCGTCAAGCAGAGCGGCGGCCACTTCCGCATCTACAGCGAGGTGGGCCACGGCACGACGATCAAGGCCTATTTCCCGCGCGCGCTCGAGGCCGAGCAGACGTTGCCGGATCCGGTGGCGGGCGAAGTCCGCGGGGGCACCGAGACCATCCTCGTCGTCGAGGACGACCCGAACGTGCAGGCCACCGTCGTCGGCATGTTGTCCGAGTTGGGCTACCAGGTCCTGCGCGCCGACAATGCCGAGGTGGCGCTCGCCGTGCTGAAGGCGGGCGTGCGCTGCGACCTGCTGTTCACGGACGTCGTCATGCCCGGCAAGCTGAAGACGACGGACATGGTGCGCCAGGCGAAGGCCCTGCAGCCGTCGATGAAGGTGTTGTACACGTCCGGCTATACGCAGAACGCGATCATCCACGGGGGGCGCCTCGACCCGGGCGTGGAACTGTTGTCCAAGCCGTACCGGCGCGAAAAGCTCGCGTCCAAGGTGCGGCAGATGCTCGGTGCCCAGGACCAGGCGCCGGCGGCGCCCGTCGCGCCGGGCGCGCGTCCGGTCCCGACGGGCCCGCGCGTCCTGCTGGTGGAAGACGATGCCCAGGCCCGCGAGCTGTACCGCGACATCCTGTTCTCGGCCGGATTCCAGTCCGACGAGGCCGGCACCGGGCAGGAGGCGCTCGACCTGCTGGCCCGCGAACGCTACCAGGCCGCCGTCGTCGACTACAGCTTGCCGGACGTCGACGGCCTCACCCTGGCACGCCGCATCGTGGCCGGCCATCCGGACGTCGCGATCGTGTTCGCATCCGGCTACGGCAGCCTGGTGGCGGGAGTCTCGGACATCACGTCGCGCGTGCTGACGAAGCCGTTCACGGACCTGCAGCTGAAGCAGGCGCTGATGGCGGCCGTGGCGGAGCAGGACGAGGCCACGCGCCGCGCCTAGACGCGGATATCGCCGAAAAAGCCCAGTTGCAGGCTGGAGGCAATACGCTGGGCCACCAGGATCGGCTCGGCCGCGCCCTCGGTGCCGAACACCTCGACGGCGGTCATCCTGAACAGCGTGAGCCAGTGCACGAAGTGTTCGGTGTCGATTCCCGACAACGCCATGTGCGTGCCGAACACATTCCCCTGGAATTCGCCGGTCCCGAGCAGGATCTTTGTCCAGAACGCATACATCCTCGGCATGTGCTCATGCCAGTGCCCCGCCAGCTTCGCTTCGAAGACGGGACCGAGCACGGCGTCGTCGCGCACGCGTGCATAAAACGTGTCGACCAGCTGGACGATCGATGATTCGGTGATGGCGGGCGAGGGCATGCGGCGCTTCCTGGAGAAAGCGTCCATTGTAGCGCAGACAGGCTCCCACCTGCACCGCTCAGGCAGTTACATTGCCATGCGATGGAATTCGGCGTTTCCATAGAATGGCATTGTTAACTTCCATTTTTGCGAGATCTGTTGTTCAATATCCAGTATATTGACAACCATGGAGACATCATGAAACGGATCGCAGTGCTCGTGGCGTTACTGGCCGCTTTGCCCCTGACTGGAACGGCGGACGCGGCGTCAAAGGCGGCCTCGAGCGCCGCCCGCTCGCCGGAGCGGCAGGTCGACGCGCTGTTCGCCAGGTGGAACCGCCCGGGCACGCCGGGGGCCGTCGTCGCGGTCATCCGGGACGGGAAGGTCGTGCTGAGCAAGGGCTACGGCCTGGCCGACATCGAGCATGGCGTGCCGATGTCGCCGGCGTCCGAGGTTGTCATCGGTTCGATGTCCAAGCAGTTCACCGCCTTCGCGATCCAACTGCTGGCGCAGGACGGCAAGCTGTCGCTCGACGACGACATCCACATGGTCCTGCCGGACGTGCCGGACTTCGGCAGGAAGATCACGATCCGCCACCTGCTGCACCACACGAGCGGATTGCGCGACTATTTCGAGTTGATGTTCATGGCCGGCCTGCGCGGGGGCGATGTGTTCGGCGAAGACACCGCACTGGCCCTGATCGGTCGCCAGCGCGCGTTGAACTTCGAGCCCGGCCAGGAGTGGGCATACAGCAATACCGGTTATGTGCTGCTCGGCAGGATCGTGCAGCGCGTCTCCGGCAAGCCGCTGCCCGAGTTCGCGCGCGAACGCATCTTCCTGCCGCTCGGCATGACGCACACGGCGTTCCAGCCCGAATATGGGAGCCTCGTGCCGGGACGGGCCCTGCCGTACCAGCCTTCGGAGCGGGGCGGCTACAAATACGTCGCCGTGAGCGTGGACACGATCGGCGATGGCGGCGTGCTGACCACGGTGGGCGACCTGGCACTGTGGGACCGTAATTTCTACGATGGACGGGTCGGCGGGATGGACGTGATCAAGCGGATGCAGGCCACCGGTATCCTGAATGACGGCAAGCCGATCGAATACGCGTCCGGCCTGTTCGTCCATTCCTACCGCGGCTTGCGGTTGGTCGAACACAGCGGTGCGATCGCAGGTTATGGCGCCCAGCTGTGGCGCTTTCCCGACCAGCGCCTCTCGGTGATCGTGCTCGCCAACACGTCCGACCTGGACACGTTCCGGATGGTGGCCAGCATCGCCGACATCTACCTCGGCGGCGCACCCGGCATACAGCCGGCGGCGCCGGCGGCGCCCGAGCGGACGTTCAGCGCTATCGGGACTGATCCGGCGCGCCTCGATGCGCTGGTCGGCTATTACGCCACGTCGCCGGAAACCGGTGTCACGTTCACGAAGGAAGAGGGCCGGCTGATGGCACTGGGCACCGGCTTCCCGAAAATTCCCGTGTTCGCGTACGGCGAGCGTGCCTTCTTCGCGCGGTCGACGGATGCGCAGTTCACCTTCGACGCACCTGGCAAGGACGGCGTCGTCGCGGGCGGCACGTTGCACATGGGCGGGCAGGATATCCCGGCCAGGCGTATCCCCCGTCCCGTGCCGTCCGACGCCGAATTGCACCGCTACGAAGGCGATTTCTACAGCGACGAGTTGCACGTGCTGTATTCGGTCACCGCCAGGGACGGCGACCTCGTGCTGACGTATCCGCGCGGCACGGTCACGCTCGGCTTCAGCCCGCGCGGGGAATATGGCACCGGGGTCGGCGACATCAAATACCAATGCAACGCCGGAGAGCGCTGTACCGGTTTCACGCTGGGAACCGGGAGGGCGCGCAACCTGCAATTCACGCGGGTTACCCTGCCGGGACCGGCGACGAAGTAGCGGTCGGACCTGTTTACTGGCGGCCGTCGCCGCCTGCGCGCTGGTTAACGGCTTTATTACGACTGGGAATGCCTTGCCGGAACCGGCCCAGGCCGGTTAAGTTAACCATGCCGGGCACGCACAATTCAATCCGACGCCAGGAATTGGATGCCTGTGCTACGCTTTCTTTGAGGAAATTTCATTGAAAGGAGCGGCGTGGAAAACCAGGCGAAATCTTCCGTGATGGACGCGATCGGCAACACGCCCGTCGTCAGGCTCGGCCGGGTGTTTCCTGGTGCCGACGTGGTGGCGAAGCTCGAATTCATGAACCCCGGAGGCAGCATCAAGGACCGTATGGTGCGCTACATGCTGAACCGGATGCCGGCCGGGACGACGCGCGTCGTCGAAGGCTCGTCCGGCAACACGGGCGCGGCACTCGCGATGGCCAGTGCCGTGCTGGGCATGCAGTGCGATGTCACCCTGCCACAGACGACCAGTATCGAGAAGATCAAGCGGATCCGCGCCTACGGGGCCGAAGTGCATCTTTGCCCGCAGGACGATGGCTGCGGATGCTCCTGCGGCTACCAGGCCGTGGCCGAGCAACTCGCGGAGGGCGACAATGTCCATTTCCTCGACCAGTACCGCTCGGCGCTGAACCGCGAAGCCCATTACAGCGACACGGCCCCCGAACTGTGGCAGCAACTGGCCGGCGAGATCGACGTATTCGTGTGCGGCATCGGCTCCGGCGGCACGATCTCCGGCATCGGCCGCTACCTGAAGGAGCAAAAGCGCGATGTGACCGTGATCGGTGTCGAGCCGCGCAACTCCGCCTACCGCGGGCTCGTCACGGACACGCCTGCCGATGGTCCGTTCGCGACCATCGTCGAGGGGGTGGGCAAGCGCCACCCGTCGCACAGCTTTGACGCGGGCGTCGTCGACGACGTCATCCAGGTCGACGACGACGCCGCCGTGACCTGGTGCCGGCGGCTGGCGACGGAGGAGGGGATCCTGGCAGGCGGTTCCAGCGGTTGCGTCACGGCCGGCATTGCGCAACTGTTGCTGCGGTTCGCGGGCGCGCGCGTGGCGACTGTATTCCCCGACTCCGGCGTGTACTATCTGTCGAAGTATTTCTGAATCCGGATCCGCCGTGACCGACCTCATCGCCCTGCTCGGTGCCCGCATCCCCGCCAACCTGGCGCCGTTCATGCTGGCCAACGTTACCGCACCCCCCGTGCGTGGACTGCCGCACGGCCCGGACTGCATCTCGCGCCGCCTCGGCTGCCCCTGCGGCAGCTGGGAGTTGAAACTGCGCACCGCGTGCCGGCACGAGCGCCGCGGCCTGTTCGGCCGCAAGATGGTGGCGGCACCGGTCGCGCCCGTGTTCGCGACCTGCCCGGTGTGCGGGCGTGACGTGCTGCTGTTCGATCCGGCGCAGCATGGCTGGGATGGTCGCCACGGCGACGGCGTGCGTCCGAATGCGGACGACGAGGCCTGGTTCGGCGCTGCGCCCGGCGAAGTCATCGTCAGTTATTCGTACCGCGCCGAGGACGAGTATCGCGCCATGCTGGCCGAAGGTTGCCCCGATCCGCAGGACTGGTTCGACTGCTTCGCCATCGTGTTCCGCGCGCCCGCCGCGCAGCCCGTGCTCGTGCTGTCCCAGGTGTGCGCCCGGCGCAAGGCGACGCGCGTCTAGCGCCGACCCGACAGGTATTCCACGCCGTCCGGGCCGTAGCTCTCGCGGTGCGGCTCGTCGCGGCGCACGTGGAACACGTCGCCCGGGCGATAAATCTTGATCTCGCCGCCCGCGTGGACGCGGATCTCGCCTTTCAGGATCAGCGCCTTCGCTTCGAACGGGTGGGCGTGGTCGTCGAGGCGGCCATTCGCTGCGCGCTGGACGAGGACCGGTTCGGCATAGCCTTCGGCGCGCAACGTGTCGAGGAATTCCTGTTGTTCCATGCTTTGCTCGCTGGTCTTGACTGGACGATTGTAACGCGAACCTCAGGAAGCCGCCCGCGCCAGCCGCGCGCGCCGGCCCTCCGCCAGGCGGTAGCCGACGGCCAGCACGACGAGCCAGGTCGGGATCATCCACACGGAGAGACGCAGGTCCGGCGTCGCAACCATGATGGCGACGATGCCGGCCAGGTAGATCAGGCACACCCAGTTCGTCAGCGGAAACAGCGGGCTCGGGAAGGCCGTCGCCGCGCCCGCCGCGCGCTTGGCGGCACGGAAGCGCAGATGGCTCCAGCTGATCATGGCCCAGTTGATCAGCATGCCGGCGACGGCGAGCCCCATCAGCAGGCCCAGCGCCTTGCCGGGTACGGCGTAGTTGACGCCCACGCACAACGCGGTGGCGACGGCCGACACGGCCAGCGACGCCAGCGGCACGCCGCGCTCGTTCACGCGCAGCAGCGCACGCGGCGCATGGCCCTGCACGGCGAGGCCGTACAGCATGCGGCTGTTCGAGTACACGCAGCTGTTGTAGACGGACAGCGCGGCCGTCAGCACGACGATATTGAGCACGTGGGCCACGACGCCGGCGTCCAGCGCCTTGAAGATCAGCACGAACGGGCTCGCGCCGGGCACGATCTGGTCCCAGGGATAGAGCGACAGCAGCACGGCCAGCGCGCCCACATAGAACACGAGGATGCGCCACAGCGTCTGGTTCGTCGCGCGCGGAATCGACCGTGACGGGTCGGCCGCCTCGGCCGCCGTGATGCCGATGACTTCCAGCCCGCCGAACGAGAACATGATGATGGCCATGGACATGACCAGCCCCCCGATGCCGTGCGCGAAAAAGCCGCCGTGCGTCCACAGGTTCGCGACGGACGCCTGCGGCCCGGCGCCACCGCTCGCGAGCAGGAACACGCCGTAGACGATCATCGCGATGATGGCCGCCACCTTGATCACGGAAAACCAGAACTCGCTCTCGCCGAACGCGCGGACGTTGATGAGGCTGATGCCATTGGCCAGGACGAAGCAGCCCAGCGCGGACACCCACGTGGGCACGCCCGGAAACCAGTACTGGACATAGATGCCCACGGCGGACAGTTCCGCCATGCTGACGAGCACGTACAACACCCAGTAGTTCCAGCCGGAGACGAAGCCGGCGAAACGCCCGCAATACTTGTCGGCGAAGTGGCCGAACGAGCCCGCGACCGGTTCGTCCACCATCATCTCGGACAGCTGGCGCATGATCAGGAAGGCGATCAGGCCCGCGATCGCATAGCCGAGCAGCACGGACGGACCGGCAAGACGGACGGTTTCCGCCACACCGAGGAACAGGCCGGTACCGATGGCGCCGCCCAGGGCCATCAGCTGGATATGCCGGCTCTTGAGGCCGCGGTGGAGTTGGGTGTCGTGGGCCATGGCGTCCGTTTTCATAAAGAAACGGATTCTAATGGAAACGGTCGTGCCTGTGCCCACCGGCACACAAGCCGGCCGCGTCACACGCCATGCGGCAGCCCGAGATTGCGGTTCGCCGGCACGGCGATGTCGATCAGCCTGGGCTGCGGCAAATGCAGCCCGTCCATCAGCGCGATGAAATCGTCGCGGCCGCGTCCGGCCAGGCGCGCGTTGTGCGTCTTTTCCCAACCGATGGTCGACACGGCCTGGCCCTTGTAGTCATGCCCCGGCCACACGCGCGTGGCATCCGGCAGCGCGAACAGCTTCGTCGTGATGCTGTCGTACAGCGCCGCCGCGCTGCCGCCCTGGAAATCCGTGCGGCCGCAGCCGTCGATCAGCAGCGTATCGCCCGTAAACACATTCCCGCGCCAGACGTAGCACATGCTGCCGGCCGTGTGGCCGGGCGTGTGCAGTACCGTGATCGTCTCGTCGTTGCCGAAGCGGATGACGTCGCCGTCGCGCAGCTGCACTTCGGCCGGCGGCACCTCGCAGCCGCCGGGGACGGCCGTATGCGCTCCCGTCAGCTGGCGCATCCGTCCGGCCGATGTCACGTGGTCGGCATGCACATGGGTTTCGATGATGTATTCGAGACGCAACCCGAGCCGGACGACGTGGGCAAGATCGCGCTCGCAGTGGTGGTCGACCGGATCGATGATGACGGCGGCGTCGCTGTCCGGCACGGTGAGGAGGTAGGTGTAGGTCGACGACACCGCGTCGAACAGCTGGATCGGATTCATCTGGTTTTACTCTCCCGTTGGACCGGGTCCCGCTGGACCGGGTCGCGTCGGACCGGGTCCCGCTGGACCGGCTGCGGCGTGCGGAGCGGCAAGATTGGCGTCATGGCGGCTGGCACGGATGCGCTCGGCTACCTCGAATATTGCCATGCCGGCCACCATCGCCGCAACGAACAGCAGCGTGGAACGGCCGCCGACGGTCAGCGCCGTCAGCGCCGGCCCCGGGCAATAGCCGACCAGCCCCCAGCCGACGCCGAACGTGACGCTGCCCAGCACGAGAGGGATGTCGATACGGCCGGCGCCCGGCACGTGGATGCGTTGGCCGAACAGGGGGCGAACGCGGGTGCGCGCATACCGGAACGCGAGGGCGGCGACGAGGATCGCGCCCACCATCACGAACAGCAGCGACGGGTCCCAGGTGCCGGCCACGTCGAGGAAGGCGAGCACCTTGGCCGGGTTGCTCATGCCGGAGAGGATCAGGCCGGCGCCGAACAGCAGGCCGGACACGAAGGCAGTGACGAGGTTCATGGTCGCTCCATTAATGGCCCACGACATGGCGCACGACGAATACGGTGATGAAGCCGGCCACCATGAAACACGCGGTCGCCAGCAGGGAACGCGGCGACAGGCGCGCGATGCCGCACACGCCATGGCCGCTCGTGCAGCCCGAACCGAAGCGCGTGCCGATACCCACCAGCAGGCCGCCGATGGCCAGCATGGCGGGCGAATGGTCGATCTGTGCAGGCGGCATTGCGCGCATCGTCAGCCAGACGATCGGCGCGAGGAACAGCCCGAGCACGAAGCACAGGCGCCAGGCGATGTCGCCGCGCGCCGGGCGCAGCAGGCCGCCGAGGATGCCGCTGATGCCGGCGACGCGGCCGTTGGCAACCAGCAGCAGCGCTGTCGCCAGTCCGATCAGGATGCCGCCCGCGAGCGATTCCCACGGGGTGAAGTGAAGCCAGTCGATACGCATGTCAGTCCTCCTTGGGACAGTAAAGCTGGTGCAGCAGACGCAGCACGGCCAGCGCCTCGGGGCTCGCCACGCTGTAATGGATTTGCTTGCCGTCGCGGCGCGTGGCCACGAGGCCTTCGTGGCGCAGCACGCCCAGTTGCTGCGACAGCGACGGCTGGCGGATGCCGAGCGCCGCCTCCAGCGCGCCGACGGTATGTTCGCCCTGGGTGAGCTGGCACAGCAACAGCAGGCGGTCCGGATTCGCGAGCGCCTTCAGCAGGCCGCCGGCCTGGGTGGCGGCGGCGCGCATGGCGTCCACCGGGGGATGGGTACGGGTGTCCATGCGCTTATTCTACAAAAATACAATCTATAAAACAATAAACTGTTGAGGCCGTCAGCGGGGGCGGGGCGCGCTGTCGGCGACGCCCGGGATGTCCTGCGTCGGCCGCGCGAACTGTCCGTTCAGCGCGTCGACGCCGGCCTGCGGATGCGCGAGCTGCTTCAGGTCGGCGCGCGCCTTGCGCTTGTCGCCTGTGTGCACTTTCATCCGGGTATCGCGTTCTTCGAGCATGCTCGGGAGCATTTCGCCGTCGCGGTTGAACGACCACGCGAGCATCGGCGGCCCCAGCGGCACGCTGTCGCCCGTCCTGCCGTTCGCGCCCGTGTTCCACACATGCCAGGTCTTGCCGTACGTGTTCATCTTTTTCTTCATCAACGCGTGTTCCGCCGCTGCCGGCAGGCCGGGTGCGATCAGCTGGCCGCTGAGGATCTCGCCGTTGTGCGGGTGCCAGTACTGGCGTTCCTCGGGCGGCAGGATGCCGTACATCTTTTCCGAGATGATGTATTCGATGCCGTTCAGGTTCGCCGTGCGCGTGTTGCCGTCGAACAGGACACATTGCGCCAGGTCTTCGTTGATCTGGCGGCAGAAGTGATGGGCCTCGACCTGCATCTCGGGGTGCTCCTTCATCGGGTGGAAGCCGTTCAGGTAGATGTCGAACCCCGCCAGCGGCGCATTACCCTGCAGAATTTTGGCGCCCGATTCGACCATGCGCGTCCTGGCGTCCTTGGGCGTGCCGGCGGGCGTCGCCTCGGGCGCGGAGCGCTGGCCGGCGGCGGCGGTGCAGAGCAGGGTGCAGGCCAGGCCGGCCATGACGGCGATACGTGGTGGACGCATGTTTCCTCCTTCGGTGGTGAGCGTTGGATGGACGGCGGACGGCGCCGGTTCCGCCGTCAGTCGGCGGCCCGCGGCCGCGACGGCGGATCGACCGGCGCAACGAGAAGCCGGTCGATCCGGTTGCCGTCCATGTCGGCGACCTCGAACCGCCAGCCATCCCAGTCGAGCCGGTCGCCGGCGCGCGGGATCACGCCCAGCTGGTACAGCAGGAAGCCGGCCAGCGTATGGTACGCCCCGATGTCCTCGGCGGGAAAGCGGAGGCCGGTGCCGGTCAGGTGGCGGAAACGGTCGAGCACCATCCCGCCGTCGACGAACCAGCTGCCGTCCTCGCGCTGGATGGCGTCCGGCTGGTCGTGGTCATGCGTGGGCGTGACCCCGCCAACCAGCGCGCGCATGACGTCGGAGCGCGTCACCATGCCCTGGATGTCGCCGTATTCGTCGACGATCATCGCCAGGTCCACGCCACGCTGCTTGAGCTGTTCCAGCAGGGCGATGGCGCTGCTCGATTCCGGCACGTACAGGATAGGCTCGATGGCCGCGCCGATGTCGATGGCGTCCAGCGACTGGCCGCGGATCGCCTGCCCGAACAGGTTGCGCGCGCGCACGACGCCGAGCACCTGCGAGCGGTCGCCGCGATACACCGGAAAGCGGCTGTAGGCCGACTCCGCGATGCGCGCGAGGTTGTGCGCGAGCGGGCGGTCGAGGTCGAGCAGCTCGAGGTCGACGCGCGGCGTCATCAGCGCGCGCAGGTGCCAGTCGTCCAGGCGCAGGGCACGCGCCGCGATGTCGTATTCCGTCTTTTCGAACACGCCGGCCTCCGCGCTTTCCTTGATCAAGCCGGTCACGTCTTCCTCGGTCGGCGTCTCGTCCTTCTGCTGGCGGATGCCGAGCAGGCGCATGATGCCGTCCGTCGTCATCGCGAGCAGCCGCACGATCGGGTGCGCGAGGCGCGCCACCCATTGCAGCGGCCGCGCCAGCGCCGTCGCCAGTGCTTCCGGATACAGGATCGCAATGCGCTTGGGCACCAGCTCGCCCAGCACGATCGACACGAACGTGATGCCGGCGACGACGATCGCCAGCGCGACGGGCCGGGCATAGGCATCGGTCACGCCCATGTCGCCCAGCTTCGGCGTCAGGCGTGCCGTCAGCGACGCCTCGCCGAACGCACCGTTGAAGATGGAAATGAGGGTGATGCCGACCTGCACCGTGGAAAGGAAACGGCTCGGATCGTCGTGCAGGTCGAGTGCGCTGCCGGCGCCGCGTCGCCCTTCGCCCGCCAACTTTTCCAGGCGTATCCGCCTCGCCGACACGACGGCGAGCTCGGACATGGCGAACACGCCGTTGAGCAGGACGAGGACGAGGATGATGACGATGTCGGTCATGGCCCGATCATCGCATGATGCAATCGGGCGAAGTCGCACAGGACGCGGCGGCGCCTCAGCGCCGTGTCGGGTCGAAATGTTTCGCGATGCCGGCCCAGCAATCCTGGTAATCGCGCTGCAGTTGCGGCGACGCCAGCGCATGGGGCGTCGCGACCAGCGGCGTGCGGGTCTCGAACATGAACGCCATCGTGTCCGCGACCTTGTGCGGGTGGCTCGTGTCGGCGCTGCTGGCCTTGTCGAACGTGGCCGCATCCGGGCCGTGACCGCTCATGCAATTGTGCAGGCTCGCGCCGCCCGGCACGAAACCCTCCGCCTTCGCATCGTAGGCGCCATGCACGAGACCCATGAATTCGCTCGCCACATTGCGGTGGAACCAGGGTGGGCGGAACGTGTCTTCTGCGGCCAGCCAGCGGGGCGGGAAGATCACGAAGTCGAGCATGTCCACGCCGGGCGTGTCGGATGGCGCATGCAGCACGAGGAAGATCGACGGGTCCGGGTGGTCGTAGCTGATCGAGCCGATCGTGTTGAAGTGGCGCAGGTCGTACTTGTACGGGGCATAGTTGCCATGCCAGGCGACGACGTCCAGCGGAGAATGGCGGATGCCTGCCCGCCACAGGTTGCCGCCGAACTTCGCCACCAGTTCGAACTCGCCTTCGACGTCTTCGTAGCGCGCGACGGGCGTGAGGAAGTCGCGCGGGTTGGCCAGGCCGTTCGAACCGATCGGCCCCAGGTCCGGCAGGCGCAGCAGGGCCCCGAAGTTCTCGCAGACATAGCCGCGCGCCTCGCCGTCCGGCAGGTCGACGGCGAAACGCACGCCGCGCGGGATGACGGCGATCTGCTGCGGTTCCACGTCGACGCGGCCGAATTCCGTGGCGATGGCGAGCCGGCCCTGCTGCGGCACGACCAGGAGTTCGCCGTCGGCCGAGTAGAAATAGCGGCCCCGCATCGGCCTGTTCGCCGCATACATGTGGATGGCGCAGCCGGCCATGGCGGCCGGGGAGCCGTTGCCCACCATCGTCACGAGGCCGTCGATGAAATCCGTCGGTGCGTCGGGCAGCGGGAGAGGACTCCAGCGCATCTGGTTCGGCGACGGGGCCATGCCCTCGAAGCCGGCGGCGATGCGGCCATTGTTCATGCGCTCGAACATGCCGTGCATGGCGGCCGGGCGGATACGGTACAGCCAGGAACGGCGGTTATGGCTGCGCGGGGCCGTGAACGCCGTTCCGGACAATTGCTCCGCGTACAGGCCGTAGGCGACCCGCTGCGGCGAATTGCGGTGCGCCGGCAGCGCGCCGGGCAGGGCCTCGGTGGCGAATTCGTTGCCGAAACCGGACATGTAGCCTTCGGGAAGGGCGGTCATGACGCGTCGTGTCTCCAGATTGCGTGGTATTCATGACACTGTATTGGAGCGCGGCTGATTTTACGAGATGAATACAGAAATGTAGAATATTTCGTATATCAATAACACTATCTCGGGCATGATCGAACCCTCTAGCATCGACCTGAATCTGCTGTCGGTATTTCAGGAGGTCTACCGCGAGCGCCAGATCTCGGCCGCTGCGCGGCGCCTGGGCCTGACGCAATCGGCCGTGAGCAATGCCTTGGCGCGGTTGCGGCGCACGTTTGGCGATGAATTGTTCGTGCGCACGGCGCACGGCATGCAGCCGACGCCGCTTGCGCAGCAGATGGCCGAGCCGATCGGCGCCGCGATGGCCCAGGTGGCCCTGGCCCTGAGCCAGCGCAGCCGTTTCGACCCGGCCACGAGCAACCGTCGCTTCACGCTCGCGATGACGGACGTGGGCGAGGTGTATTTCATGCCGGTGCTGATCGAGCGCTGCCGCGCTTGTGCCCCGAACGTGGAAGTCGCGTCGACCCGCGCCAACGGCCTGACGTTGAAGGTTGACATGGAGACGGGCAGGGTGGACCTGGCCATCGGCGCATTCGAGGACGTGTCGGAAGCGCTGTATCACCGGGCGCTGTTCCGGCAACGCTTCGTCAGCATGTTCCGCAAGGAACACCCGCTGGCGCGAGGCAAGGTGGACCTCGCGCGCTTCGTGGCGGCGTCCCACCTGATCGTCGATGCGGCCCAGAGCCCTTACGACCGCATCAATGGATTACTGGAAAAGGCCGGGGTGACGGCCGGCACGCGTTTCCGGGTGCCGCATTTCACCGCGGTGCCGTACATCGTCAGCACGAGCGACCTCGTGGTGACGGTGCCGCAGAAACTGGCCGAAAGCGCGGCGAGCCCGTTCGGCCTGAAGTGGATCGAACCGCCGCTCGCCCTGCCGACGTTGCAGACCAACGTCTTCTGGCACCGGCGCTTCAACCACGATCCCGGCATCCAGTGGCTGCGGGGACTGATTGCCGACGTGTTCGCGGAATGAAGCCGCGCACGTCGTCGGCGCGCCGTCACGAGCGGCGCGCGGAAGACAACCTATTGAAAGAGGACTAGACAATGGCCGACCTGTTTGACAATCCAATGGGACTGATGGGCTTCGAATTCGTGGAATTCGCGTCGCCCACCCCGGGCGTGCTGGAACCCGTGTTCGAGATGCTGGGCTTCACGAAAGTGGCCGTGCACCGTTCGAAGGACGTCGTGCTGTACCGCCAGGGCGACATCAATTTCATCGTCAACAACGAGCCGAAGAGCGCCGCGTACTATTTCGCCGCCGAACACGGGCCGTCGGCCTGCGGCATGGGCTTCCGCGTGAAGAATTCGCACAAGGCCTACGCGCGCGCGCTCGAGCTGGGCGCCCAGCCGCTCGACATTCCGACCGGCCCGATGGAACTCCGCCTGCCCGCGATCAAGGGCATCGGCGGCGCGCCGCTGTACCTGATCGACCGTTTCGACTCAGGTGAGAACATTGGCAAATCCATCTACGATATCGATTTCGAATGGATCGAGGGCGTGGATCGCCACCCGGCCGGCCACGGCCTCAAGGTGATCGACCACCTGACGCACAACGTCTACCGCGGCCGGATGGGCTACTGGGCCGGCTTCTACGAGAAGCTGTTCAACTTCCGCGAAATCCGCTATTTCGATATCAAGGGCGAGTACACGGGCCTGACCTCGAAGGCGATGACGGCGCCGGACGGCCTGATCCGCATCCCGCTGAACGAGGAGGGCAAGGCGGGCGGCGGCCAGATCGAGGAGTTCCTGCTGCAGTTCAACGGTGAAGGCATCCAGCACATCGCGCTGCTGACCGACGACATCTTCACGACGGTCGACGGCCTGCGCGCGGCCGGCGTACCCTTGATGACGGCGCCGCCGGCCACGTACTACGAAATGCTGGAGGCCCGCCTCCCGGGCCACGGCCAGGACGTGGAAGCGCTGAAGGCACGCGGGCTGCTCGTCGACGGCTCGACGGAAGGCGGCCAGCAGCGGCTGCTGCTGCAGATCTTCTCGGAGACACAACTCGGGCCCGTGTTCTTCGAATTCATCCAGCGCAAGGGTGATGAGGGCTTTGGCGAGGGCAACTTCAAGGCGCTGTTCGAATCCATCGAGCGCGACCAGCTGCGCCGCGGGGCCCTCAAGACTGCTGCGTAACCGAACTTCGCGTTCGGGTATGCATGGCGGGCACGGGGTCCGTAGGGTGGGCATTTGAGGCCGAGGGCCTCAAATGAAGCGAGCCCGCCGAACGTTTGCGGTCTGCCAATTCAAAAATTCTTCATGTTTTCAAGGTGTTAAGCGCTTTTCTCCGAACGCCCGTCCGGTTCATTTCCAGGCAATTATCGGCGGCGCCCCGAGTGTTGTAACCACGTCTCACCCGGGATCAGTCCACCAACTTTCCGCACTGATTTTCCGCAAAAACAGCAGAGTCGGCACTAGAATTTCCGTACGGCATCAATGCCTACCGACATTTTACAATCCGACCAGGCCGACCACCACAAGTGGGCCGCGCCGCTGAGAACCCGACGATCATGCGCACCCGACACCGCCCGACGCGGCGCCTTGTCCCATTCACAACCCTGTTGCTGGCCGCGTGCCCGTGCCTGCACGCAGCCGAGCCCGTGCCCAGCCGGCCGCTGACGGCCGAGCCGCCGGTCGCCGAAAGCCCGCTGAGCGCAACGGTGTCCGTCAGTTCGCAATATATTTCGCGCGGCATCCGCCAGACCTGGGGCCGCCCGGCCGCGCAGGCGAGCGTCGATTACGTGCACCCCAGCGGCTGGTCCGCCGGCACGTCCGTCATCAACGTCGACGACCGCTTCGTCGAGAACGGTTCCGTCGAATGGGACGTGTACGGCGGCTACAGCAGCAATGCCGGTCCGGTCGGCTGGTCCGCGATGATCTACTGGTACAAGTACCCGGGCGCACGCATCGCCGCGACGAACACCTCGTTCGACTATGCCGAGCTGTCGGCCGGGATCAGCTGGAAATCGCTGTACGCGCGCTACAACTACACGATCAGCCATGACTTCTTCGGCATCCAGAATGCGCGCGGCACCGGCTACCTGGACGTCGGCGCCGACCATCCGCTCACGCATACGCTGACGCTGAACCTGCACGCCGGCGACGGCCACGTGGCCGGCAGCGGCAACGGCATCTGGGACTGGCGCGACCTGAAGGCCGGCCTGACGCGCAGGTTCGAAGGCGGCTGGGTCGCGGCGGTGAACGTGACCCGCGCATTCGGCGCGACCAATGTCTATGAACGCTACACGACGGGCGTGCCGCGCCCCGACGGCCGCGTGGCCGTCTCGAACGTGGCGCGCAGCGCCGTCGTGTTTTCGCTCACCCGCAAATTTTGAGGAAGAAAAATGAGTCGTAATCCCCTGGCATCGCTGTCGCTGACGGCCAAGATCTGCGCGACGGCCACCACGCTCGTCGTGCTGAGCCTCGCCGTCACGTCTGCCGTCATCGCCGTGCGCAGCAGCGACACGGCCGAAACGGCAAGCATGCACCTGGCCCGCACGGCCGTGCGCGAAGCCGCCGCCGCCGTGCAAGGCCGGATCGATGCCAACCTCGGTGCCGTCGCCAACCTCGCGGGTGCGATGAGCGCGCTGCGGACGGCGGACATGGCGCCGGCGCGACCCCAGGTGGGCGCCATGACGCGGGCCACGCTGCTCGGATCGAGCGACCTGGTCGGCGCTGCCGTCACGTGGGAACCGAATGCGCTGGACGGCAAGGACGCGGATTTCGCCGGCAAGGCGCCCGAATACGATGCCAGCGGCCGCTACATGCCGTATTACACGCGCAATGCGGACGGCACCCTGCACGTGGAACCGATCGAGTGGCCGACGACGCCCGGCGCGAACGACTGGTACGACGTCCCGAAGCTTACGAACAAGGTCTACTTCACCGAACCGTACAGCTACCGCGTGAACGGGAAGGACGTCATGATGTCCTCGCTCGTCGTACCCATCCTCGTCAAGGGCGAGTTCCGCGGCGTGGCCAGCGCCGACTTCCAGCTCACGCACCTCGGCGACATCCTGCGCGGCGTGAGGGTGCTGCAGGGCGGCAAGCTGTCGCTCCTCTCGAACGGCGGGCTGTACGCCAGCCATCCCGATACGACGCGCAACGGCAAAAAGGCCGACGACCTGCCGGCGGGCGCTTTGACCGCCGTGCGCGCTGGCGCGACTTACGAATATGTCGACGCGGCCGGCATGGTCCACCTGCTGCAGCCGCTGCGCCTGCATCCCGACATTGCGCCGTGGGCTATCCAGCTGACGTTCCCGCACAGCGTGGCGACGGCGGATGCACGCGCCCTGATGGGTTATTCGCTGTTCGCGTCGCTGCTCTGTGCCATCGCGGCGGCGATCGTGATGGTCACCGTGCAGCGCCGCCTGACCCGCCCGCTGCGCCAGCTGGGTGCCGTGATGACGGACCTCGGCACCGGCGAGGCCGACCTGGGCAAACGGCTGGACGTCAAGGGCAGCGACGAACTGGCGCTGATCGCGGCCGGTTTCAACGGCTTCGTCGTCCGCATCCAGCAGGTGCTGGTGCGCGTGCGCGCGAGCGCGGGCTCCGTCGCGGCCGCGAGCGTCGAGATCAGCCAGGGCAACATGGACCTGTCCGCACGCACCGAGCAGCAGGCCGGCGCGCTGGAAGAAACGGCCGCGTCGATGGAAGAATTGACGTCGACCGTCCGCCAGAACGCCGACAATGCGCGCCAGGCCAACCAGCTTGCCCTGTCGGCATCGGAGACGGCGAGCCGCGGCGGCGCCGTCGTGGCCGAAGTGGTCGAGACCATGGCCGCGATCGATTCCGCTTCGCGCAGGGTCGTCGACATCATCGGCGTGATCGACGGCATCGCGTTCCAGACCAATATCCTCGCCCTGAACGCGGCCGTCGAGGCGGCCCGCGCCGGCGAGCAGGGCCGCGGCTTCGCCGTCGTCGCCACCGAGGTGCGCGCGCTGGCCCAGCGCAGCGCCGCCGCCGCGAAGGAGATCAAGGCCCTGATCGGCGACGCGTCCGGCAAGGTGGCGGCGGGCAGCGCCCTCGTGCAGGACGCCGGCCGCACGATGGAAGACGTGGTCGCCAGCGTGCGCCGCGTGAGCGACATCGTGGCGGAGATCAGCGCCGCCAGCGCCGAGCAGAGCACGGGTATCGGCCAGGTCAACCAGGCGATCGTGTCGATGGACGGGACCACCCAGCAGAATGCCGCCCTCGTCGAGGAGGCCGCAGCCGCCGCGGACAGCCTGCAGCGCCAGGCCGACATGCTCGTGGCCCTGGTGGGCGAATTCCGCCTGGATGGCGAAGAACGCCCGACGGCGCGTCCCGCCGTCGCGGCACCCGCCGCGCGCGAGGCCCTGGCCGCGCCCTGAGGGACGGCCGCGCCACGCGAGGCGGCCGTTGCTGCTATCCTTCGAACGGCGGCCGCCCGGCCGCATTTGCCGCCGAAGGAGGTCGCGTGCTGCTCGCGTTTGCCGTACTACTCGTATTCCAGTGCCTGGGAGAAGGGCTCGTATTCCTGTTCGGCCTGCCGGTGCCGGGGCCCGTCGCCGGCATGCTGTTACTGCTGGTGGCGCTCGTCGCGTTCCCGCGCCTGCACGAGACCGTCGAGGCGGGCGCGAATGAGTTGCTGCGCCACCTGTCGCTGCTGTTCGTGCCGGCCGGCGTCGGCATCATCGTCGCGGCGGCCAGCGGCAGCGGGCACTGGCTGGCGATCTGCGCAGCCGTCGTGGGCAGCACGCTGCTGACGCTCGCCGTCACGGCGCTCGTGCTGCAGGCCCTCACGCCCGCGCACAGCAACGGCAAGGGCGACGATGTTTAATGTCGAGGAACTCACCCACTTCTGGGTCTATCTGTCGGCCTCGCCGCTGCTGGGCCTGACGGTCACCCTGTGCGCCTACGTGTTCGCGCAATGGGTGTATGCACGTTGCGGCTTTTCGCCGCTCGCCAATCCCGTCGCCATCGCGATCGCCCTCGTCAGCCTCGTACTGGCGGGGAGCGGCATGTCGTACCAGCGTTATTTTGCGGGCGCCCAGTTCGTCCACTTCCTGCTCGGCCCCGCCACGGTCGCGCTCGCGGTGCCGCTCGCGCGCCAGGTGCCCCGTCTGCGCCGCAGCCTGTTTCCGCTCGCGTGCGCGCTGCTGTGCGGCTGCGTGACGGCGATCGTCAGCGCCGTCGGCATCGCCGTGCTGCTGGGCGCGTCGCCGGAACTGGCGCGCTCGCTGGGCCCGAAGTCGGCCACGACGCCCATCGCGATGGCCGTGTCGGAACACCTGGGCGGCGTCCCGGCGCTGACGGCGGTGCTGGTCATCTGCACGGGCATCTTCGGCGCCGTCACGGCGCGCTTCCTGTTGAACGCCCTGCGCGTGGAATCCCATGCGGCGCGCGGCCTCGCGCTGGGCGTGGCCTCGCACGGCATCGGCACGGCGCGCGCGTTTCAGGTCAGTGCGGAAATGGGTGCCTATGCCGGCCTGGGCATGGGCCTGAACGGCGTGCTGACGGCGCTGCTGGCGCCATGGCTGGTGCCGTTGATGCTGCGCTGGATGTCATGACGGGAAAGCAGGCGCCCGCAACCGCGCGCGGACGCGGTGCGGGCAGGGCATGCGCTCGCGCGCTGCCGGGGGGAGCGCAGGCGGCATCTGCCGCTGCGGAAAAGCCTTGCGTCAGGCCGGCTTGCGCGTGAAGGCGCGGGCGGCAAACAGGGCGCTCGCCACGCCGACGACGAGTGCTGCGGTGCTGCCCGAGAAGCCGACGGCCGTGTTGGCGGCGATCTTGCCCGCCTTCGGCGTCACCAGTTCCAGCCGGCGCTTCGTCATCTGGGCGCCAAGTTCCGACAGGCGATCCTTGCTCAGGCTGCGCTCGGCTTCCGGCAGCAGCACGGTTTCCTCGTCGGCCACATGGTGCTGGACGTCGCGCATCAGTTCGAACACCAGCTCGTCATGGCGCGGGGATTTCGGGTCCGTGCGGCGCAGCTCGGCGATGACGGTACGCATCTGGTCATGTTCCGGCTCGCTCTTGTCCATGACCTTGTGGTCCTGGGCGCGCGGGCGCATGACGGGATAAAAGATTTCTTCCTCCAGCGTGGCGTGGATTTCCAGCGCGTCGCAGATCGTTTCCGCCAGCGCCTTCTTGACGCTGGGACGCTTGTCACGGGTGTACTGGTGGAACGTCACCATCACGTGCGAGTGATCGAAGCGGATCATGTCGGTGATGGTCGGACTCAGTTTATTCAGGGAAAACATGATCGTCTCCTGTGGGTCGTGATGAATGCATGTTAGTGCCGACGCTAGAGCTGCCGCGTAGGAGGGTACCGCATGCCCATGTCAGCGGATAACGCATGGGGCGCCCGGCGCAGGCTGGCATCCTTCAGGCATGGACAGCGGTATTGCTCGACAGGTTGTCGCTTCCACTCCTACACAGACACGGCGCCGTTTCTGATTACCGTGCCGCGCAACGCTGCGATGATGACAACGGCTCCGCACGGTAACGCAGGACGCGTTCCGTGCGAGCCATCCACCCTAAGGAGGAAACGGAATGTTTGCACATAACAAGCGCCTGCAATACACCGTGCGCGTCAGCGAGCCGAATCCGGGCCTGGCCAACCTGATGCTCGAACAGTTCGGCGGCCCGCAGGGCGAACTCGCCGCGGCCATGCGCTACTTCACCCAAGCCGTCAGCGAGGACGACCCGGGCCGCAAGGACATGCTGTTCGACATCTCGACCGAAGAATTGAGCCACCTCGAGGTGATCGGCCACATCGTCGCGATGCTCAACAAGGGCTGCAAGGGCGAACTGGCCGAAGCCGTCGACAGCGAGGCGGAGATGTACCGCAAGCTGCACGGCGCCGGCAACGACAGCCACGTGACGCAGGTGCTGTATGGCGCCGGCACGCCGCTGATCAATTCGGCCGGGGTGCCGTGGACGGCCGCCTACATCGACACGATCGGCGAGCCGACCGCCGACCTGCGCTCGAACATCGCCGCCGAGGCACGCGCCAAGATCGTCTACGAGCGCCTGATCGCGCTGACGGACGACCCCGGAGTGAAGGAAGCGCTGGGCTTCCTGATGACGCGCGAGATCGCGCACCAGAAATCGTTCGAGAAGGCGTTGTACGCCATCTCGCCGAACTTCCCTCCAGGGAAAATGCCGGGCGATCCGCGCTTCGCGAATACGTATTTCAATATGTCGCAGGGCGCGGGCGAGATGCGCGGTTCGTGGAACCAGGGCGAGAACTGGGATTTCGTCTCGGACCGCGAGAAGCAGATGGCCGTCGACGGCGGCTCGGGCGAAGCCGAGGTCAGGCTGCCGGCCAAGAGCGTCGACATCCTCAAGCAGATGGCCGAGCGCACTATGTCCGACCCGAATATCGATCCGCCCACGGGCGCCGAACTGGGCATGGGTAACCAGACGCTGGCCGACGGCATGACCGTCCAGCCGGGCGCCCAGCCCAGCCCCGGCGCGCCGAAGCTGCACTGACGGAGCCGGTCTCCTGCCGTGCGATACCGAAACGGGAATCGCACGGACGCTTTATTTCATTGGTGGCGCGGTACCGCTTTGCCTAAGCTGGTGGCGGGCCCGGCCCATCAATACTTAAAACACAGGAGACTACATGTTCAGGAAACTGCTGGCAGCATGCTGCCTCGCGCTCGGCTGCGCCACGGCCGGCGCGACCGACCTCGTGGGCGTGACGAATGCGCACGACCCGGGCACCATCACGAAGGACGGCGACACGTATTTCAATTTCACGACCGGCACCGGCATCTGGTATTCCACGTCGAAGGACCTCAAGACGTGGAGCGCCGGTCCGGGCCCCGTGTTCACGGCCTGGCCGGCCTGGGTCACGCAAAAGATCCCGAATTTCTCCGGTTCGTTCTGGGCGCCGGACGTCATCCAGATGAACGGCTACTACTATTTGTACTATTCCGTGTCCTCGTTCGGCACGTCGTCGTCCGCGATCGGCGTGGCACGCAGCGCGTCCCTGAAGACCCCGAACTGGCAGGACCTCGGGATCGTCGTGCAGTCGTACGGCGGCAGCAGCGAGATCAATGCCATCGATCCCGCGCTGTTCCGCGACCACGACGGCAAGGTTTACCTGAGCTATGGCTCGTTCTTCGGCGGCATCGGCCTCGCCGAGATCGACCAGTCCACGGGCAAGCTGGCGGGCAGCGTGACGACGATCTGGGGCGGCGGCGGCAAGGACATCGAGGCGCCCTACATCACGCGCGACGGCGGCTATTACTACCTGTTCGTGAATCGCGGCAGCTGTTGCCATGGCGTCGACTCCACGTACTACGTCGAAGTCCAGCGCGCCACCGACATCCGCGGACCGTACAGCGGCACCAGGACGATCCTCCCGGTCACGGACGGCAAGTACCGCGGCCCGGGCCACATCGCCGACCTGCGCCAGGACGGCTGCCACTTCGTGTCCACCCACTACTACGACCTGTCGGACAACGGCAACGCAAAGCTGGACATCCTGCGCATGACCTACAGCGGCGGCTGGCCCGTCCTGACGCGCAACTTCACCGATTTCTCCGGTTGCGGCGGCGTCAGCGACGGCGTGTATGCGTTCCGGTCGCGCCTGTCCGGCAAGGTCATCGGCGTCGCCGGGGCGTCGACCGCAGATGGCGCGCTCGTGCAGCAGTCCACCGACACCAATGCGCGCCACCAGCAGTGGTATGTGATCGGCCATGGCGACGGAAATTACAGCGTCATCAATGCGAACAGCCTGCGCAGCCTGGACGACTACGGCAATTCGACGACGGCCGGGACCAATATCGCGCAATGGGGTTATTGGGCCGGGCAGGGCCAGCAATGGCGCTTCGCCAGTCCGGCCGCCGGTTATTACACAGTGGCGAACCAGTTGTCGGGCATGGTGCTGGACGTGCAGAACAAGAGCACGGCCGAGGACGCGCAGATCATCCAGTGGCCGTCCAACGGGGGCGCCAACCAGCAGTGGTCGCTGGTGCGCAAATAACCGTACGGAGCGGCACGCGGCCAGCCCTGGGGCGCCGGCCGATGCCGTGGCGCGACGGAAGCGGTCACACCGCCGCGGTCTCGGCGACCCCGCGCGCCAGCGTGCGCACTACGTCCGCAAATGGCATCGGCTTGCCGAACAGCCAGCCCTGGACGTTGTGCACGCCATGCGTGCGCAGGAATTCGGCCTGGGCTTCGCTTTCCACGCCTTCCGCGATCATCCTGAGATTCAGGGTGCGCGCCATCGCCATGATGTGGCCGACGACCTGGCTCGTCGGCGCGCCGGTGCCGATGGCTTCGATGAAGGAGCGGTCGATCTTGAGGAAGTCCAGGTCGAGCGTCTCCAGGTAGGACAGGCTCGAATAGCCCGTGCCGAAGTCGTCGATGGCCACCTCGACGCCGCGCGCGCGCAGCGCGCCCAGCACAGGGCGCGCCGCGTCGAGGTCGAGGAAACCCCGTTCCGTGATCTCGACGATCAGGTTCGACGGCCGCGCGCCCGTGCGGGCGAGCAGCATGTCGATGTGGTCGACGATCGCGTACGAGCGCAGGTCGGCGGGCGACAGATTGACGCCAACGTGGAAATCCGGGTGCCGCGCCAGATGGTCGCCCACATCGCGCGCGATGAGCTCGAACACGCGCGCCGTGACGTCGGCGATCATGCCTGTGCGCTCGACGACGGGAATGAACAGGTCGGGGCCGATCAGTTCGCCCGAGGGCGGCCGCCAGCGCAGCAGCGCTTCGACACCGATGCAGGTGCCGCTGTCCAGGTCGACCAGGGGCTGGTACAGGAGGAAAAATTCCTGGCGCCGCAGTGCCTTGCGCAGGGCTGTCTCCATCGACAGTTCGCGCCGCACCAGCAGCACGATGGCGAGCCCGGCGGCCAGCCCCCCGAACAGCGCAGCCGGTACGAAGCGCCACGCCATCGCCTCGGTACGCTTGTGCAGATAGCCGATCGGCATCGCGGCGGCGGCGGCCGTCAGGTAGCGGGCCGACCGCACGATGGCGATGAGCCGACCGCCTTCCACGAACGTCACGGCGGGCCGGCCGCCGAGCCGCGCGAGCCAGGCGCCGTCGACCTGCCCACGCGTCATGTGGAAGTCATGGTCCTCGATGTGCAGGACGCCTAGCGCGATGTCGGGCGTACGCGTCCAGGTGTCGAGGGGAAGATCGTCGTGGACGAACACGATGAAGTCGCCGCGGCGGATGCCCAGCACCCTGGCGGGGCGTCCGTTGCCGAACCGGACCGATTTGTAGATGGTGACGCCCTTCGACGTGAGGAACGACGCGCCGGCCAGCGCGACAGGGTCGGGACCGATCGACGAGCAGTCGATGGTCGTTCCGCGCAGGTGGCCAACCGCCTGGATGTAGCTGAAGCTCAGGTCGAGCTCGCGCATGACGGCCAGGCTGAACGGCGAACATGGCGGCGTGCCGGTCGTGCCCAGGCGTTGCAGGGCGCTGTCCGCCTGGATCGCGGTCTCGTCGGCGCGATGCTGGATGTCGCGCGCATAGTCGAGGACGATCGCGGATTCGATGTCGTACGCCTGCCGATCGGCCTCGCGCCAGGCGAGCCACGGGGCAGCGCACGCCAGCAGGAGTGCGGCCGCGATGGCCACTCCGTACAGCGTACGCTTGCGCACAGGTTCTTGCACGGACGGTTGAAAGGGCATCGCCTGTCCCGGACCGGTCATCGGATGTCTTTACAGTATATCGCCCGGCAGCGCCGCGCGCACGGCGCAAAAAAAATGCCCCGGCATGACCGGGGCCCAAGCTCTGCTATTTAATATTAGCGCAGTTTCGCGTCAGTTCCTACTCAGTTCCTGATTTCCAGTGCCCGGTTCACAGAAAGCGCGGCCAGCGTGCC